>Ga0173480_10000232_pt1 | contig 16976 bp, 13 predicted proteins | sample NitcycUS209509C1_FD_122622 | JGI IMG/M metagenome (GOLD analysis project Ga0173480, IMG submission 122622) | Soil microbial communities from Arlington Agricultural Research Station in Wisconsin, USA - Nitrogen cycling UWRJ-S209-509C-1 (version... | ecosystem: Environmental > Terrestrial > Soil... | reverse complement strand
TTCGGCGTGGCGCGACGGCTGGCATCGGCGGTGATGTTGCCGGATTCGTACGTGGGATGGGTTCCGTTCGCGGTACGGGCAGCGCTCGAAGTGGCGCAGAGCGACAAGGTCGATGCGCTGTACTCGACGTCACCGCCGGAGTCGACGCACATCGCCGCGCTCAAGGTGCACCGTGAGACGCGGCTCCCGTGGATCGCGGATTTTCGCGATCCGTGGATGAACCTGCATCTGCTCGATGCCCCTTCACCGCTGCACAGAAACATGCATCGCCGCATGGAAAGGCGTGTGGTCACGAACGCCGATGCGGTCGTCGTGACGACCAGGTGGGCAGAGAGAGCGATGCACGAAACCTATCCTGCCTCCCACGTGGCGCGCATATCCAACGGCTATGAAGGTGGCGAGATGGCGGGTGCAGAGGCGGGTCCCTCCGGCCGGCCGATGCGGATCGTTCACGCCGGCATGCTGACCCAGCGTCGCAGCGCAACGCCTTTTCTGGAAGCGCTGGCGCGCGTGCTCACGAGCGATCCTTCGCTTCGAAAAGACCTCGCGGTGGAGTTCATTGGTCCACGCGAGGACGACAACGAGCGTTCTGCCCTGCGCCTCGGCCTGGGTGACGTGGTCAGCTATCGCGACCCCTTGCCGCACGCACACGCTCTTCGTGCGGAACGTACCGCGCACATCCTCCTGCTCGTCAAACACGCGGATACGCGCTACGATGGGCTCGTGCCCGGAAAACTCTACGAATACATCGGACTGCGCAGGCCCGTGCTGGCGCTGGCGCCGGCCGGCGAGGCGCGTGATCTGGTGACGACGCTGCGCCGCGGCGAAGTGGCGTCGCCCGGCGACGTCGACGACATCGAGCGCGCGCTGCGCACCATGATTGCGCACTGGCGCGCGGACCGGTTGGAATCCGCCTACGATCTTTCGGCCCGTCCCGAGTTCGATCGCGCGCGGCTGGCGGGCGATCTCGCCGCTGTGCTCGAGAAAATGGTCGGGGCGCAATGAGCCGCCGTTGGGTCGAAACGGTGCCGGCGCTGTTGCTGCTGCTGGCACTGATGCTGCCGCTGCGCGGCGGATTCACCGACGACGGGTTCATCCACGTGCAGTACGCGCGCAACCTCATGACGCGCGGCGAGTACAGCTTCAATCCCGGCGAAACGTCTTTCGGCACCACCAGCCCCTTGTGGGTGATGGCGCTGGCGGTGCTCGCGCGCCCGTTCAGCGATGGACACGCGCTCGTCGTCGCGGGACAGACGTTGTCGTGGCTCGCGGCGTTCGCGGCCGTCATCATGTTGCACCGGGTGCTCGTGCTCCTGGGCGCGACGCGACGCACCGCGATATTCGGAAGCGTCGCGTTTGCAGCCGATGTGTGGCTGGTGCGCTGGGGCGCGCTGGGTATGGAATCATCGCTGGCCGCGTGCATGGCCGCGGTGATGGTGGCGGCGTCGGTGCGCGCGTATGAAGACCGGCGCGCGGCGGCGGCGTTCGGCGCGGCCGCGGCGGTGGGAGCGCTGGTGCGTCCCGAGCTCTATCTGGCACTGCCTGTGTACCTCGCCGCTGCATTGACGCAACGACCGCGTCCCCATACACGCACCGTGGTCACGGCCTGCGTGTTCTTTGCCCTCCTTGTCGGTCCGTGGCTCGCCTTTGCGAAGTGGCACATCGGAAGTTTTCTGCCCAACACGGCGGGTGCGAAAAGCGGGGGACTGGTGAGTGATCCGGTCCTGTTCGCGAAGAAGTTGTGGATGCCCGCCCGGATCATGGCGAGCTCGCAGGCGGTGGCGCTCGTCGCGATGCTGGCGGATCTCGTCGTCATGCGCAGGAATGCGTTCGTGCTGGGACCGCGCTTCCGCTTTGCGCTCCTGTGGATGGTCGCACTTCCGCTTGCCTATGTGATCGCCGACATTCAGGTGCTGTCGCGTTATCTGCTCCTCGTCACGCCCGCGGTGTGCGCGGGCGGATGGATGTCACTGCAATCGTTGTGGCACGCATCCAGCGGGCGCGCGCGCGCGGTTGTCATGCCGGCCGCCTTGCTGGTGGCACTCGGCATCAACGGCGCCGTGTATGCGCTGGTGGTGATTCCGCCTTCGCGCGCATTCAGCCAGGACCTGCAGGTGAACATGGCCGGGCTCGCGCGTTTTCTTCACGACCACGCGCAGCCGGGAGACGTGGTCGCTGCCGCGGACATCGGCTATCTTGCCTTCTATTCGGGATGCCGTGTGCTGGACCTGGGTGGTCTGGTCGAGCCGGAGACGGGGAAGCTGCGCGCGCAGTACGACTACGAGGACATCGTGGCGCAGGGACTGTACTTCAACGTGCCGGGATATCCGCACGTTGACTTTCTGGTGGACCGCGAACACGAAGCCAATCGTTTCGACGGGCGCGTCATCAACGGACATCGTTTCGAAAAAATCTACATGACCACTGTGCGCAATCTCGGCATTCGCAAGCCGGGCGAATTCTACTACACGCTGTACCGCATCACGCCGGTGGAGACCCCGTGACACTGCCATCGATCGAGATTCCGTCGGATCTCTCGCGTGACGACATGCCGGATCTGTTGCGGCACTGGTACCTGGGGCCGCCCGCGCGCCGTCACATGATGATGCGGCGTTTTCTGGAAGTGGACCGTCACCTGGATCGAACCCGGGGCGCGCGTGTTCTGGACGTGGGATCGGCGTGGGGCTTCAACGTGATGGCGCTGGGCCGGATGGGTTTTGACGCGACAGGCGTGGATCTGATTCCGTCGCAGTTCGCCGTGGGGCAGCGCATCGCGGCGCACAACCGTGTTGCCTTCAACGTGGCCGGGGCGGATGCATCGGCGCTTCCGTTCGCGGATGGCACGTTCGACTTCGTCACCATGGTGGAGACATTCGAGCACATCTACAACGACGATCGCCCGCGTGCACTGGCGGAATGCCGGCGTGTGCTCAAGAACGGTGGACGCCTGGTGCTGTCGACGCCGAATCATGCGAGCGTGGTGGAGCGCATGAAGCGCGTCGCCGTGCGGCATGGATGGCTGCGCCAGCGACTGCCGTCGATGTGTCTGCCGCAGCAGGGAACCGAGCGCGGCGACTATCACCCGTATCGTTATCATCACCCGCTGCCGGATCATGAGATCGCCGCGCTGGTAGGAGCCGCCGGCTTCCGCGTGGCGGGCGTCTCGCACTTTCTGTTCATGATGAAGAACACCCCGGACTCACTTTCCGGGGCCTGGAAGCTCTCCGAACGAATCCTCGAGCAAACTCCGATCGTCAATCACTTCGCCGCGACCGTCTGCATCGTCGCGGACGCGCGCTAGTTTCAATTCTCTCCAGAAGCGGGCTCGCGGGCCTGGCTCCGTCCATCTGTTCCAAGACAACACGGGGATCAGGGCGTGGCGTCGCCCCGTGAGGAGAAAAAAAGGCCTACGGTCGCCCACCTAGGGGACTTCGACTCCTAAAATGGGATTTATGCTTGACCTGTTTCCCTAAAACTCCCTAAACTGCCGCCTTAAGTGGTGCTCTGTCCCTATTTCGGGACCAACGCTTTAAAAATCAACAAGTTAGGCTAGGCCCCATGCAGGGTAGTTTCGGCGAGAAGCACTTGCACGGCATCGACCCCAAGGGTCGTTTGCAGCTGTCGCGGCAGATCCGTGACCAGCTCAAGCTCAAAAAGGGCGAGCGCCTGCACTTGCTTCCCAACATCGAAGAACCGCCGTACCTCGAGGTCCGCACCGCGGCCCAGTGGGAGGATTACGAGCAGCGTTTCCTGGCGCAGGCGCCCGGCGACGTGAAGCGCGACTTCGTACGTTTCGTGGAGCTGCACCGCGAGACAGTCATCGCCGACGCCCAGGGCCGCATCATTTTACCCAAGAGTCTTCGTGACCAGTGCGCGCTGGGCGCGTCCGTGGTCGTGATCAATGTGAGCAAGTGCATTGAAGTCTGGAATCCGAAACACATTGAGCGCCGCTACGCCGAAATGGCGAGCGCGTTCAAGAACATCAACAATTCGTTCTTTTGATGAATGTTTTCGCCCTCTCACATGGGCCGGCGGCCAATGACCAGCAGGTACGCATGAGCGCACCGCGGCATGTGCCCGTCATGGTCGACGAGGTTGTGCAGTATCTGCTGCACGACAACTCGCGCCTGGTTGTCGACGGCACCGTCGGCTTCGGCGGGCACGCCGAGGCTGTCCTGATCGCGCGTCCCACGGTGGCGTTGATCGGCGTCGACCGTGACCCCGTCGCCATTGCGGCGGCACAGGAACGTCTTTCACTTTTCGGGGATCGTGTGCGCCTGGTGCAGGGCGTGTACTCGGATCTCGACGCCGTCTTCGCGGGCTCGCTCCGCGCGGACGGCGTGCTGCTTGATCTCGGCATCTCGAGCGTGCAGATCGACGTGCGCGAGCGCGGTTTCTCGTACGCGCACAGCGGCCCGCTCGACATGCGCATGGGCGATGCCGGTGAAACCGCCGCGGATCTCATTGCCCGCTCGGATCTCGACACGCTGACCGGATGGCTCCGCGAGCTCGGCGAAGTGCGGCAGTCGCGCCGCGTAGCGCGCGCCATCATGCGTGCGCGCGACGAAGGAGCTCTCGCCACCACCGCCGAGCTGCGTGCAGCCGTCGAGGGTGCCATCGGTCGCGGTGCCGCACCGGCGGAGCTCTCGCGTGTGTTTCAGGCGCTGCGCATCGTGGTCAACGACGAGCTCGGCCACCTGCGTCGTTTTCTCGACGGCGTGCTGGACCGGCTCAACCCCGGCGGGCGTCTTGTCATCATCAGTTATCACTCGCTCGAAGACCGCATGGTGAAGCAGTTCCTGCGCGATGCGAGCGCCACCTGCGTCTGTCCGCCCGAGGTGCCCCTGTGCGTGTGCGGGCGCACGCCCACGATCCGCATGCTCACGCGTCGCGCGCTGGGTCCGCGCGACCAGGAGATCGCGCGCAATCCGCGCTCACGCAGCGCTCATCTGCGCGCCGCGGAGAAGGTGGGAAGCGATGCATCGTAAGTCGCTGGCGGTTGTCACGCAGTTGTTCTTCGCGGCGTTGGGCGGACGGCTCGGCATACCCATGATGGTGGCGGGCTATCTCGTCGTGGCCGGCTTCCTGCTCGCATACGTCTCCGCGCAGGTTTACACCAATTCGTTGATGGAACAGGTCTCGGCGCGCAAGCGCCAGGAGACGGTCGCGCGCGAACGCATCGGTGTGCTGACGGCGCGCTACGCGACCATCACGTCCAAGTCGCGCGTGTCGCGCGCGTGCGAAGGCAGTCTGGGTCTGGTCGAATCCACCACCGCGGATGTGGTGCGCGTCGCCATCGACGGCGCGACGCTGGCGGAAGATCCACCCGGCGAAACCGTCCATATCGATCGCGTGCTCGGCTCCGACATCAACGGGCTCACCCAGGTGATGCGTCGATGACAGCACGGGACCAGAAGCGGCGGATGTGTGTCGTGGGAGGGCTGTTCGGGTTCGCCATTCTGGCCCTGTGGGTGCGGCTCTTCCAGGTTCAGTTCATCAATCACGACGCGTACGCGGCGGCGGCCGACAGGCAGCACGTCGCGCCGCGCGAGATGCAGGCCGCGCGCGGCGGCATCTACGACCGCAGCGGCCGTCCCTTCGCCATGAATGTGCGCCGCTGCTCGATCGCGGTGCAGCCACGCCGCATCAAGAACGCGCGCCCCATCATCCAGGCGCTGTCCAAAGAAGCCGGCGTTTCTCCCTATACGGTGCGCGCCGCCATGCGCAGCGGCCGTTCCTACATCTACGTGAAGCACGACGCCATGCTCGCGGATGAAACCCAGCGCGAGCTCTCGCGCATCGACGGCATCGTGGTCGAGGCCAACGCCAACCGCATCTATCCCTACGACGCCGTGGGCAGCAAGGTGATCGGGTTCGTGAGCCGCGAGAACCGCGGCCTCTCGGGTGTGGAGCTCGCGTACGACCACGCGCTGCGCGGAACGCCGGGACGCATCACCGTCCTGCGCAACGGCCGCTACTCGAGCGACCGGTACTACGAATATGTCGACAAGAAGCCCGTCGACGGCAAGCAGGTGTTTCTCACCATCGACGCCACCGTGCAGGACATCGCGGAGACGGAGCTGCGTCGCGCGGTGGCGGAGTGCGGTGCCACCGGCGGTGCGGTGATCGTGATGGATGTGGCCACCGGCGACGTGCTGGCGCTGGCGGAGTCGCCGACGATTCCGGCGCGCGACGGTTCGTCGCACGCCGATTCGCTGTGGACGTTGCGCTCGGTGTCGCACGTGTACGAACCGGGCTCGACCTTCAAGCTGGTTACCGCCGCGGCGCTGCTCGACAAGACCGCGATTGCGCCGGCCGATTCCTTCGACGCCGAAGATGGCCGCGCCGACCTCGGCTTCGCGGTGATCAATGATCCGCACCCGCACGGCTTTCTCACCATCGAAGAAGCCTTCATGTTTTCGAGCAACATCGTGATGGCGAAGGCGTCGGGCTCGCTGCAGAACGGCGACCTGTACGGCTACGCCAAGCTCTTCGGCTTCGGTGCCAGGACCGGCGTGGGACTTCCCGGCGAGTCGGCCGGCCTGGTGCCGCCCATCGAGCGCTGGTCGGCGCGCACGCGCGCCACCATGGCGTTCGGCCAGGAAGTCGCGGTGACGCCGCTGCAGCTGTTGAACGCATACGCCGCGATCGCGAACGACGGCGTGATGATGATGCCGCGTCTGGTCAAAGCGGTCGTCGATCCGCGCACGGGTGATGTGATCGAGTCGGAGCCCGTGGTGGTGCGGCGCGTCGTGTCGGAGGAAACCGCGCGCACGCTGCGCGAGTTCTGCCTGCAGGTCGTGGAGCAGGGAACCGCACAGGCCGCCAAAGTGGAATTCATGCACGTGGCGGGTAAAACCGGCACGGCGCAGAAGGCGGGGCGTCACGGCTACATCTTCAACCGCTACATCTCGAGCTTCGTCGGCTTTGCGCCCTACGAGGCGCCGCGCATCGCGTGTCTGGTGATGATCGACGAGCCCAAATGGTCGGTCCGTTTCGGCGGCGACAGCGCCGCGCCCGCGTTCGGCCGCATCTGTGAAAGCCTGGCCAGCTCGACCTCGCTCTTCGACGGAGTGTTGTCTGTCCAGACCGTGCGCGCGCAGACCGTGCGCGCGCGACGCACGTTCGCACCCAACTTCCTGCGGATGCCGCGCGCCGCGGCGCTGGAGTCCGCGCGCCGCTCGGGCACCAATGTGCTGTGCGAGGGCGAGTCGGGCCGCGTGGTCGCCCAGATGCCCGCACCCGGAGCCGAGATGAACCGCAACGGCGTCATTCGTCTCGTGGTGTCGGACGGCGCGAACGCGGATCTGTACCGGAACCAGCGTCTGCGCGAGATGTATCGCGCAACTCCGCCGGAAAACGGCGAAAACGATTCGAACGACAAGGCCACGCTGGGCGCATCCACGCGCTTTCATCCGCCCGTCGCGATGGCCGGCGTGCGCGCGGGTCGCGACCGATGAATGGAACGATGACGACGAAACGCAACACGGGAACAACGATCACGCTGGGCCGGCTGGTGGATGCCGTGGGTCCGCTGGTCGTGACACCGCTGGAGGAGCCGGCGCGCACGCTCGAGATCACCGGCGTCACGGTGGATTCGCGCGCGGTCAGAGGCGGCGAGCTGTTCATCGCGGTGCGCGGCAGCGCCGTCGACGGGCACCGTTTCGTGCGCGACGCGCTCGAGCGCGGGGCGGCCGCGGTCATCATCGAGAGCGGCGCACCGCCGGTGGGCGCACCGTTCGTGGTGGTGGAGGATTCCTCCAAGGCGCTGGCGCTCGTGGCCGCGCGTTACTACGGAAATCCGGCCGATGCGCTGCGTCTGTGCGGCGTCACCGGCACCAACGGCAAGACATCGACGACGCACCTGGTGCGCGCGATTCTCGCCCGCGAAGGAATGAAGACAGGTCTCATCGGCACGCTCGGTCACGGGATCGGCGACACGCTGGTGAAAGACCCGCACACGACTCCCGACGCCGTCACGCTGCACGCGTGGTTTCGCCGGATGCAGGATGAAGGGTGTGTCGGGGTGGTCATGGAGGTCAGCTCACATGCCGTGCGGCAACATCGTGTATGGGCGCTAGACTTTGAGGTTGGGATGCTTACAAACGTCACACATGACCACCTCGACTACCATTCAAGCATGGAAGATTACAAGGCGGCGAAAGCGGAGTTCTGCTATTCGCTGAACGCGGCCGGACGGAAAAAGCCCGCCGGCACGCTTGCATACTGGTGCGACGATCCCAACGCGCGCGAGATCGGATCGCGCTTCTCCGGGCGTCGCATTGCAGTCGGCACGTCGCAGGATGCCGACTGGCGCGTGAGCAACGTCGAGGTTTCTCTCGACGGCACGCGCTTTACTCTCGAGCTCCCCGATGGCGAACGCGCCGCGATAGCGATGAAGCTCCGCGGCGCGTTCGTCCCCGCCAATGCAGCCCTGGCTGCCGCAGGCGCGAGCGCCATGGGCGCGTCGCTGGCCTCGGTGCGCGCCGGGCTCGAATCGGTCGACCGCATCCCCGGGCGCTTCGAAGCGCTGGGCGGCGGCGACCGTCCCGTGGTTGTGATCGATTACGCGCACACGCCGGACGGCTTCGAGCGCGTGCTGGGCACGTGCCAGTCGCTCAAGCCGAAGCGCATCATCACCGTCTTCGGTTGCGGCGGCGATCGCGACAAGTCCAAGCGTCCCATCATGGGCGGCATCGCCCAGCGCGTGAGTGACCGCGTGTATCTCACCACCGACAATCCGCGCAGCGAGCGCGTGGAAGACATCATCGCCGACATTCGCGGCGGAATGAAAAACGAGAACGTCGTGGTCGAGCTCGACCGGACGCGGGCCATTCACGCCGCCATCAACGAGTGCCGCCCCGGTGAGCTGGTGGCGCTGCTCGGCAAGGGACACGAGGACTACCAGATCATCGGCGCCGAAAAGCTTCCCTGGAGCGACCGGCGCGCGGCCGAGGAGGGACTCGCGCAATGGAGTGCACGGTGAGCGTACGCACACTGTCGTGGATTCGTGACGCGCTGGCCGCGTCGGGCGAGCTCGTGCGCGCGGAGCTGCGCGGCGGCGACGCCACCATGTGGTCGGGTGCCGTCATCGACAATCGCCAGGAGTGCTCGGGGAAGATTTTCTTTGCGCTCGCGGGTGAAAACACCGACGGGCACCGCTACGCGTCCAGCGCGTTTCGCGCCGGCTGTGTCGCACTCGTGGTCTCCGATGCATCGGCGGTGGCCAATGACAAGACGGCCCCCTACTTCCTGGTGCCGGACACCCGTCGCGCACTGACCGTGCTGGGGCGTGCATACCGCTCGCGCCTGTCGGCGCGCGTTGTCGCCATCACGGGCTCGAGCGGCAAGACCACAACCAAGGAATACACGCGCGCGGTGCTCAAGACCAGGTATCGCGTGCACGCGAATCCGGGCAACCTGAACAGTCTGATCGGCGTGCCCATGACGATTCTGGGCGCGGACGAGGACAGCGAATACCTCGTGTGCGAAGTGGGCGCCAATCAGAAGGGCGAGATCGACGTGCTGGCGGCTCTGCTGCAGCCGGAGATCGCGGTGATCACGAATATCGGCGACGCGCACGTGGGCTACTTCGGCTCGCGCGACGCCATCGCGGCGGAGAAGGGAATGCTGCTGCGGCATTTTGCCAACGGCGGCCAGGCCGTGCTTCCGCGCGACGATTCTTACTTCGAGCGGCTGAACGCCATCGTGCAGGGAAAGGTGTCGACTTTCGGCCGCTCGAACGGAGCCGACTATCGCCTGGGCGACATCGCCTTCGTGGATGGAAGGCTCACCTTTTCCGTGAACGGCGAGCCCATCGCGCTGGCCGCCGTGGGCGAGTACAACGCGATGAACGCGTGCGCCGCTTTCGCGGTGGGAGAAATCTGCGGCGTGGATGCAGCGCGCATGCGCAACGCTTTCGCGAAAGTAACGGCGACGCCGGGACGCGGCCGCGTCGATACTGTTGCGGGCGTCACCGTGATCGACGAATCGTACAACGCGAGCCCGAGCAGCATGCGCAAGTCGATCGGAATGCTGGGCTCTCTGGCCACCGCGGGGCGGCGCATCGCCGTCCTCGGCGACATGCGCGAGCTCGGCAATCAGGCCGACGAGCTGCACCGTGCCGTCGGCGTCGAGGCCGCCGAGCGTTCCATCGACCGTCTGTACTGGATGGGAGAAGAGGGCACGATCGTGCGCGACGCCGCGCGCGCGATGCGTCCCAGCATCACGGTGGAGCTGCACACGGAGATGCCGGCGTTGATTGCCGCCGTCTCCCAGGAAGCGCGAAGCGGCGATGTGATTCTTGTCAAGGCATCACGCGGAACGAAGCTCGACGAGCTCGTGGCCGGACTGTTGAAAGCATTGCACGCCCGGCGCTGAACGCGAGGAGCCCAGTCGAATGCTGTATCACCTGCTGTATCCGCTGCACACCGAGATCTCGGTGTTCAACGTTTTCCGCTACATCACGTTTCGCTCCGCGTACGCGATGGTGACGGCGCTGTTGATTTCGTTTCTGCTCGGGCCGGCGTTCATCCGCATGCTGCGGCGTATCCAGATGTTCCAGGTGATTCGTGAAGAGGGGCCGAAGACGCACCAGGCCAAGCAGGGCACGCCCACCATGGGCGGCGTGCTCATCCTCACGGCGGTGCTCGTGCCGTCGTTGTTGTGGTGCAATCTCACCAACCGCTACGTGCAGATCGCGCTCATTTCCACGGTGTGGACGGGTGCGATCGGGTTTCTCGACGACTATCTGCGCGTGGTGAAGAAGCGGCCCAAGGGACTGGTGGGCCGCTACAAGCTCGTGGGCCAGATGGCGCTCGGCCTCGGCCTGGGCGCGTATCTGTACTTCAATCCGCTCGCGCAGGGTGCGGGCACGCTCACAAGCATTCCGTTTGCGAAAGGCCTCTTCATCAATTTTGGGCCGCTGTTCATTCTGCTGGTTGCGCTGGTGGTGACGGGCACGAGCAATGCGGTCAACCTGACCGACGGGATCGACGGACTTGCCATCGGGCTCTCCGCGTTCAGCTTTCTTGCGTTTGCCGGACTGTCATACCTGTCCGGCCACCGCGGCTTCTCCGATTATCTGAACATCATGTATCTCGAGGGCAGCGGCGAGCTGGCCGTGTACTGCATGTCGGTGGTGGGCGCCGCGCTCGGATTTCTCTGGTACAACGCGCATCCCGCGCAGGTGTTCATGGGCGATACCGGCTCGCTCTCGCTCGGGGGCACGCTGGGTGTGGTGGCCGTGCTGCTCAAGCGCGAGCTCCTGCTCGTCATCATCGGCGGGCTGTTCGTGGCCGAAGCGCTGAGCGTGATGATCCAGGTGACGTCGTTCAAGCTGACGCGCCGGCGCGTGTTCAAAATGGCCCCGCTGCACCATCACTTCGAGCTCTCGGGATGGCACGAAAACAAGGTCGTGGTCCGTTTCTGGATCGTGGGCGCTCTGCTCGTGCTCCTCAGTTTGAGCACGCTCAAACTGCAATAGAATGAAGAAGCCATTCGCGCAATATCGCCGCTTCTTCGTGCTGGGCATGGCACGAAGCGGCGTTGCTGCGAGTGGTCTCCTGGCCGGCGACAGCCGGTCTGTCACGGTGTTCGACGACGATCCGGTCGCGCTGTCGAAGTTCGTTGCCACCGACGTGGCACGTCAACACGGCGATCGCATCGCGTTGGCCGAGCCCGCTGGTGTGCGCGCCGCGATTGCGGCGTGTGACTGTGTCGTCGTGAGCCCCGGCGTTCCGCTCGATCACGCGCTCGTCAAATACGCCGCCGCCGAAGAAAAGCCGACCATTGGTGAGATCGAAGTGGCGTACCACTTCACACGCGCGCGCATTCTCGGCGTCACCGGCACCAACGGCAAGTCGACCACGGTCGGCGTCATCGGCGACATTTTCAAAGCCGCCGGTATCGACACCGTGGTGGCGGGGAACATCGGGACACCGGTGTGCGATGTGCTGCGCGAACGCGATCCCCACACACTCGTGCTCGAGATATCGAGCTTTCAGCTCGATACCACCGACGAATTCCGCTGCGACGTGGCCGCGCTGCTCAACGTGACGCCCGACCACCTCGACCGTTATCACCATTCGTTCGACGAATACGCGGCGTCCAAGGCGCGCATCCTGAATCACGCCACGGACCGGACGTTCTACGTCTACAACCGCGAGGATGCGGCGGCGAACGCGCTGGCAGCGCAAACCCCCGCGCGTCCCATCCCGTTCAGTTCGGCGCGCGTTCTCGAGCACGGGGTGTACTTCGACGACGCCTGCATCATGCGTTCATGGGGTGGAAAGCGCGAGAAGGTGATCCAGCGCGGTGAGTTCAACCCGGTCGGCGTCCACAATCTCGAGAATGCGCTCGCTTCGGTGGCCGTGGCAAGCGCGCTGGATGTCCCTCTCGACGCCGTGCAGCGCGCGCTGCGCGATTACCGGCCGCTGCCGCACCGCATGGAGCTGGTGCGCGTGCTCGACGGTGTGTCGTACGTGAATGATTCCAAGGCCACCAATGTGGACGCCACCGTGAAGAGCCTGATCAGCGTCGAAGGCCATTCGATTCTCATTCTGGGTGGCCGTGACAAGGAGGGCGATTTCTCAGCACTCCTGCCGCACCTCGCGGATGTGCGCCGCGCCGTGCTGATCGGCGAAGCGAAGACCGTGATCCGCCGCGCCCTGAACGGCCGCGTCGAGATGACCGACGCGCACGACATGGAAGATGCCGTGCGCATCGGACGAAAAGTGGCGCACACCGGTGACACCGTGTTGCTCGCTCCCGCGTGTGCGAGCTTCGACATGTTCAAGAACTACCAGGAGCGCGGCGAAGTGTTCCGCGCCTGCGTCAACAGTCTCTAGCGGAAGGAACGCACCGTGCAGGAAACCCTTACGCAGACCGCCGCGAACGCGAACGAAACCCCGGGCCAGCGCCTGCTCCATATGAAGGTGGACCGGCGCATCCTCGTCATCACGCTGTCGCTGATGGCGATCGGCATCAGTCTGGTGCTGTCGTCGAGCTCGTTTTTCGCGGGCGGCAAGTTCGGCGACCAGTTCGCGCTGATGCGCAACCACGCCGTGCGTTCGTGCATCGCCCTGGTGGTGATGTTCGTGGCGTCGCGCATCGACTATCGCGTGTACCGCAAGGCGGCTCCCGCGCTGCTCGTGCTCTCGCTGCTCATGATGCTGGCGCTCTTTTTCCTCGGCGTCACCATTCGCGACACGCGCCGCTGGATGATTCTGCCGCTGATCAATACCACGCTGCAGCCTTCCGAGCTTGCGCGCACGGCGCTGGTGTTTTTCCTGGCCTACTGGATGACGCGTACGGGCAAGGATCTCACCCGGTTCAAGACCGGCTTTCTTCCCGCCGCGGGTGCGATTGCGCTGGTGGCGGGCATCTGCGCCGCGCTGCCCAATTTCGGCACCGCGACGGCAACCATCGTGATCTCGCTGTGCATGCTCTACGTGGGCGGCGCGCGCCTCACGCACCTCGGCATGTTCGTCGGTGCGGGCGCATCGCTTTTCGTTGTCGAAGTGCTGCGCCACGCCTATGTGCGCGATCGCATTCTCACGTTCCTCGGCGTTCACCACGGCTCGGGTGCGCTCAACTGGCAGGTGGATCAGTCGCTGATCGCACTGGGCTCCGGCGGGCTTTTCGGCCGCGGCTTCGGACACAGCGAGCAGAAGCTCTCGTGGCTCCCGGACTCGTACACCGATTTCATCTTTTCGATCGTGGGTGAAGAGGGCGGCCTGCTTCTCACCCTCGCGGTGAGCGGCGCGTTTCTGTTCCTTGCGCTGCGGGGCCTGAAGATCGCGCACGATTGCAGCGACCGCTTCGGCCAGCTGCTCGGCGTCGGTATTACGGCGTCGGTCTTCGTGTACGCGGCGCTCAACATGTACGTGGCCACCGGGCTCTTCCCGGTCACCGGGCTTCCGCTTCCATTCTTGAGCTACGGCGGCTCGGCCATGCTCGTCAACGCGTTTGCGGTGGGTGTGATGCTCAATCTCTCGCGCAAGCTCACCGCAACCCGGCGGCGCACGAACGTGATGTGGGAAGGGCGCCTGCCGGTGGCGGCGCGCTGACAACGATGAACGATTCACTGCGCATCATGGTGGCGGGCGGCGGCACGGGAGGACACGTCTATCCCGGCATCGCCATCGTGGAAGCGCTCGCAGAGCGCGCGCGCGTGGAAGCGCTGTTCGTCGGCGCGCAGGGCGGCGTGGAGCAGGGAATCTTCGAGCGCGCGGCGCTCGCGCACTCGCTGCTTCCGGGTTACGGACTGCGCCGCGCATCGCTCGCGCGCAAGCTCGCGTCGCCGTTGATGGTCGGCGCCGGCATTGTGCGCGCATCCAGGCTCGTGGCGAGCTTCCGTCCCGATGTCGTGCTGGGAACGGGAGGCTTCGCCAGCGCGACCGTCGTGATGGCGTCGGTGCTCGAGCGTGTGCCGCGCGTGCTGCAGGAACAGAACAGCGTGCCCGGCCTCACCAACCGCCGCCTGGCGCGTTTTGCAAGCCTGGTACTGCTGGGTTACGAGGAGTCGCGCGCATGGCTCCCGGCCGGCGTGCCGGTGCGCGTGGTGGGAAATCCCATCCGCAAGCTGCCGCGCGCGACGCGCGAAGAAGCGGCCGCGTACTTCAAGCTGGACGCAGCGCGGCCGGTCGTGCTTGTGATCGGCGGAAGCCGCGGCGCGCATTCGCTCAACATGGCGGGCGCGGAGGCCTCAGCGCGCTGTGCCGATGTGCAATTTGTCATTCTCACCGGGAGAGCTGATTTCGCCGAGGCGCAGAAGCGGGCAGGAGATGCGTCGCGCGTTCGCATTCTCGAATACCTCGACGATGTGCACTACGCCTACTCGCTCGCCGATGTGGCCGTCGCCCGTTCCGGTGCGTCGTCGTGTTTCGAGCTGGCGCTATTCGGGGTGCCCGCGATATTCGTCCCGTATCCGTACGCGGCCGACGGACATCAGGAAAGCAACGCGGCGCCGCTCGAAAAAGCGGGTGCTGCCCTGGTCATCCGCGATGCCGAGTTGACGGGCGAGCGCCTGGTGAAGGCGCTGACCGGGCTCATCGAGAACGCGCCGCTGCGCGCGGCGATGTCGAAAGCCATGCGAGCGTGGTCGAAGCCCGACGCCGCCGCGAGCGCGGCGGAAGCGATTCTCGGAATCGCAAAAAAAAAAGAAACCGGCGTCGTGACACGGGCGGAGCGAGCGGCCTGAACGAAACGAGAAACTGAACGTGGTCTTCCTCGGACATACCAAGCGCATTCATTTCGTCGGTATCGGCGGCATCGGCATGAGCGGCATCGCCGAAGTGCTGTTGAACCTGGGTTTCAACGTGAGCGGCTCGGACATGAAGTCTTCCGATATCACGGCGCGCCTCTCGGAAATGGGTGCGGCGATCTGGCAGGGGCACGAAGGCCGCCACGTCGCGGGCGCCGACGTCGTGGTGTATTCCAGCGCCGTCAAGCCCGACAACCCCGAGATCGTCGAAGCCAGGAGCCAGGGCATTCCCATCATTCCGCGCGGCGAAATGCTTGCCGAGCTCCTGCGTCTCAAATACGCGGTGACAGTCGGCGGTGCGCACGGAAAAACCTCGACCACGTCGCTGATCGCATCGGTAATGGCGCAGGGCGGCCTCGATCCCACCGTGATCGTGGGCGGCAAGGTGCGTGCGCTCTCCAGCAACGCGCGCCTGGGCAGCAGCCGCTACGTCGTCGCCGAAGCGGACGAAAGCGACGGCCAGTTCGTGAACCTGCCCTCGTCGGTCGCCATCATCACAAACATCGACCTCGAGCATCTCGATTTCTATCCCAACCTGACCGCCATCGAGGATGCGTTCCAGATGTACGCCAACCGCGTGCCCTTCTACGGCGCCGTGATCCTGTGCGCCGACGACGCGCGCACCATGGCGCTGGCGCCGCGCATCGTGCGCCGCAAGGTGACCTACTCGCTGGGCGGCAGCGCCGACATCTGCGGCGGCATCGTGCAGCGCGGTCCGGGCTGGACGCGTTTCTTTGTCGCCAACGAGCATGGACCTCTGGGCGAGGTCACGCTGCACATTCCCGGGGACCATTACGCCCGCAATGCGGTCGCCGCGGTCGCGACGGGTCTGTGGCTCGACATTCCCTTCGAGCAGATCAAGGCCGGGCTCGAGAGCTGGCAGGGTGTCGGCCGCCGCTTCGAGATCAAGGGCGAGCGCGCCGGCGTTCTCGTGATCGACGACTACGGCCACCATCCCACCGAAATCGCCGCGACCATCAAGGGCGCGGCCACGAGCTACCAGAAGCGTGTGTTCGTGCTCTTTCAGCCGCACCGCTATTCGCGCACGCAATCGGTGGCGGACCAGTTCGGCCGCTGCTTCGACGGTGCGCACAAGGTGTACATCACCGACATCTATCCCGCCGGCGAGAAACCCATCCCCGGCGTGTCGGCCCACACCATCATCGATCTGGTGAAAAAGGAAAGCTCGGTCAAAGTCGAGTACGCCGCGTCGATCGACGCCATGGTCGAGCGTGTGGCCGAGGAAGCGCAGCCCGGCGACCTGGTGATCACGATGGGCGCGGGCGACATCACCAAAGCGGGCGAGAAATTGCTCGAGCGGCTGGGCCGCATCGCGGAGAAGAAGGATGCGCGGTGAAAGCGCGCATGGAGTGGGAGAACGCCGCCGCGGCGCTGCGCAGGATCTTTGCGGAGCGTCTGTGCACGGACGAGCCCATGCGCAAGCACACCACGGTGGGCGTGGGCGGACCGGTGCGCTGGATGGTGCTTCCGAAAACGGCGGGCGAAGTGCAGCGCGCGGTTCGTATCGCGAACCAGTACGGGATTCCGTACGTCGCGGTGGGGAAGGGCTCGAACCTGATCGTGCGCGACAGCGGCTACGACGGCATGGTGCTGAAGCTCGCCGAGCACATGACGGCGGTGCGCATCAATCAGCGCACGGTGACGGCACAGGGCGGAGCGTCGTTCGCGGTGCTCTCGCGCAAGATGACCA
>Ga0173480_10000231_pt1 | contig 16976 bp, 16 predicted proteins | sample NitcycUS209509C1_FD_122622 | JGI IMG/M metagenome (GOLD analysis project Ga0173480, IMG submission 122622) | Soil microbial communities from Arlington Agricultural Research Station in Wisconsin, USA - Nitrogen cycling UWRJ-S209-509C-1 (version... | ecosystem: Environmental > Terrestrial > Soil... | reverse complement strand
GGCTCGGTCATCGCCCACGTGTTCGCTCCTGCTGAGCGCGAGTTCTACGGGCTCGAGCGCCTCTGGGGCAAGGCCGCCCAGGTCGTGCGCGTCGTATAGCGGGCCGCTACCCGGAAGTCCTATGGTGCGTCCACGCCCATGGCCCATCGGTCCCATTGAGGAGCAGTCCGGGCGGCCGGATGCTCCGCCGCATGACCGCACAGGTGCGACGCGCCCGACCGATCGAGACCTGCCGCTTCTGCAGCGGCACGCTCTTGACGAGCGTGTTCGACACGGTATTCCGCGACCCCGAGGCCGATGAGCGCCTCTTCTTCGCGATCCCCGGCGCGCTGTGCGTTCCCTGCCGGCAGCTCTACGTCGATCAGCAGCTGATCGGCATTCTGGGCCTGGAGGGTGCTCGCTGCACGTTCGCGATCGAGTCCGATCGCGTCCTCCACACGGACCAGGCGGGCCAGGCCGGCCAGGCTCCCGCCGCCTAGGCCGATCCGCTCGCGCGCGACGCGAGCAGGTACTCCCCGAGCCACGCCGTCAGTGCGGACTCCTCGTCCATCACGTTCGTCTTGATCGCCACGTCCGCCTCGAAGAGCCCGATGAGCATCGCTTCGAGCTCCTCGCTGCGGTATCGGCGCGCGGCCTCCGCGAGCCGCTCGGCCATCCTTGCGTTGCCGCGCGTCAGGCGTTTCGCGATGTCAGGGGGCGGCATCCTCCGAGCCACGAGGTCGCGCGCCACGATGAGGTCGCTCAGGCGTGTCGCGAGCGATGCCAGGATCCGGAGGCCCGGCTGGCCCTCCGCCAGCGCCCGACGCAGGGCATCGGCCGCGGCCGCGGGCTCGCCCCGGTCGACGGCATTCGTGATTGCGAATACGGATGCCGGCCGGGCGTCGATCGTCAGCGCCTCGACGTCATCGGCCGCGATCGATCGCTCGCCGGCATAGGTCGCGAGCTTCCGGAGCTCGGAGTCGGCGACGCGCGTCATCTCGCCGCGCTCGATATCCGTCTCCCAGATCGCGCCGCCGATGCGCTCCGCCAGCAGGTGCGCGGCGCGGACCTCGATCTTCACGCCGGTCGTTGCGGCGTGGGCGGTGATCCATGCCCGCAGGTCGCCGCGCCGCGGTGCGTTGCGTTCCTCGATGCGCCCGCCTCGGGCCTTGACCGCTTCGGCGAGGCGCTTCAGCAGGGCCGGCGGCTTCGTCAGGTCGCGCGACGGGCGCTCCTCGATGAGCGCGAGGGGACTCTCATCGGGCAGAGCCGAGACGAGCTCCATGAGTCGTTCCGCGGCCGCCGTCGAGCGCCCGGCCGCACGGAGCGGCTGGCGGAGGACGGTGAGATGGGTTCCGAAGAGGCTCATCGTGCCGGCCTCGAGCGCCGCGCGTCCGATCGCCTCATCGGGCGTCGCCGCGGCGTTGATCTCGACCCGCTCGTCGGCGCCGATCTCCGCCGTGAAGTCTCGCACCGCCATGTCGAGTCCGAGGCCGTCGTCGCCGTGAACGAAGAGCAGCGGCACGCTCATGCGCCGGCTTCCCATGCCGCCCGGAGGCGCGCCACGAGGTCGTCGACGTCCATCCCCGTCGCCTCCGCGAGCTCGGCCTCGAGAGCATGCGACGGCCGCCGGGCCGCCTCGATCGACTCGGCGTATTCCGGATGGCGCTGCCGCATGTCGTCGATGCGCTCGTCGACGGTCATGAACTGCTGTGCCACGTGCCGGTCCGCCACGGCGACGAGCACCGAAGGCCAACCGATCGGATAGCGATCCTCGTCGAGAAGCGACGTCACCGGGTGGGAGGCGACCGGCATCGCGAGCTCGCCGTAGCCCATCGCCTCGAGCTGCCGGGCCCCCGCGATGCCGTGGTTCGCCCCGCGCCGGCTCGACGCCTTGTCGATATCGTGGAGGAGCGCCGCGGCCTCGACGAGCGCCCCGTCGACGGGGATCTGCGCCTCGGCGACGAGACCGGCCGCGGCGATGGCCACGCGAGCCACGCCTCGAGAGTGGACGACGACCCCGTCCGGCAGCCCGGATTCGGCGAGCAGGCGCAGGGCGGTGGATCGGTCGGGCACGGCCATCCGCCGATCCTACCGGTGGCTCCGGCGCCGTGCACCGGCCTTGAGGCACCCCAGCCCGCATCGGTGCGAACGCGGTAGGAGTGGCCGTCGGTTTCGATCTCGATGTCGCCCTGGATGTCCGTCCGGTAGACGGCCAGCCCGGGACGCGCGGCGAGTGCGGCGAGCGTCTCAGGAGCGGGGTGACCGTATTCGTTGTCGACGCCGGCCGAGATGACGGCGACCGATGGCTGTAGCGCGTCGAGAAGGGGCGACGTGGTCGAAGTGCGAGATCCGTGATGCCCAACCTTGAGGAGGTCAACCGGCCCGAGGGCGTGGCGCTCCAGCAGTGCCGCCTCGACCGGCGCCTCGGCGTCCCCGGTGAGCAGCGCGGTGAATTCGCCATGAGCGAGCATGACGACGACCGACCCGTTGTTGATGTCGCCATCGGGAAGCGGCTCGGCCGCCTCATCGGCTGTCGGATAGAGAACCCGCAGCGAGGTCGTCTCGTCGAGGGCGAGCCCCTGGCCGGCGCGTGCCAGGCTCACCGGAATCCGTTCGCGCGGTGCCTCGGCCAGCAGCCGATCGTAGGCGGCGTTCTGGAAGGGAATCCCGGCATGGAGGATGGCGCCGATCGAGAAGCGCTCGGCAACCTCGACGAGCCCGGCGACGTGGTCCTGGTGTGGATGTGTGAGCAGGACGACGTCGATCCGACGCGCGAAGAACGGCAGGTTCGCGCCGATGCGCCGGAGGGTGAGCTCCGGATCGGGACCGCCGTCGACGAGCATCGTCGCGCCGCTGGGTGCCTGAACGAGGATCGCGTCGCCCTGGCCGATATCCAGTACGGTCACGTGGAGTCGCCCGTCGGGCCGGGACGCGACGGTAATCGCCAGGAGGAGCGCGATGAGCGCGGCGAGAATGGGGACCGGCCGCAGGACGTGGTGGGCGGCTCGCGCGAGAGGGCCCGGCCCGCCAGGCCGGGCCGCCGTCGGTCCAGGCCCAGGCGAGCGCATCGCCCACGCGCCGAGCGCGAGCATCGGGAACCATGCGATGGCGAAGGGCGGCGGGATGGCAACCGGGATCGACGCGTGCGGGACCGACGCAACCGCCGACCCGATGGCGATGATCACGCGAAGGACAAGCCACGCGGTCCCGCCAGCGAACCATGTGATCGCGGTCCCAATGACGGGGACGTGAGTGCTCCCATCCAAGATGCCGGCGAGGGCGGCGAGCGCGCTGAACAGCATCGCCAGCGGCACGAACGGGACGACGAGGACGTTGGCGATCGGCGCCACCAGCGAGAGGCGCTCGAAGTTGACGAGGATGACCGGCAGGGTCGTGAGCTGAGCGGCGAGGGTCAGGGCGACCGGCTCGCGGATCCATCCCGGCCAGCCGCCAAGCCGCGCTTCGATCGACCCGCCGAACCAGACGAGGCCGGCCGTCGCGAGCAGGGACAGCTGGAAGCCGACGTCCCAGAGGACGGGCGGCGCGGCGAGGAGCATGACGAGCGCGGCGAGCGCGAGTGCCGACGAGGCGTGGGCACGCGAGCCCCCCAGCCGTCCGACGAGCATCGCGCCGGCCATGAGCGCGGCGCGCACGACGGACGGGCTCGCGCCAGTGAGGACGACATAGCCGCCGATGACCACTGCGGCCGCGATCGGCGTCGTCCAGCGGCCGCCCGGCCGCCGTCGCAGGGGCGAGAGGAGCGCGGTGACGATAGCGGCGACGATCGCGATGTTCCAGCCCGAGATGGCGACGACGTGCGTGAGCCCGGCCGTGGCGAACGCGTCGTTGATCTCCGGCGCGATGGACACCCGCACGCCCAGAAGGATGCCGGCGCCGAGGGCGGCCTCCGGCTCCGGCACGAGATCGTTCAACCCGCCGAGCAGCGCGGAGCGCAGAGCGGCGACCAGCTGCGAAGGCCCCGGCTCGCCCGGGATGACCGTCGCGGCGCGCGCTCGTGCGATCGCGCCGATGCCCTGGCGCGCGAGATAGTCGCGGTACGCGAAGCCATCGAAGTCCTCCGCGATCTCGAGCTCGCTCGCGATCCGGAGCCGATCGCCGGCGCGAGCATCGATGCCGCGGGGCAGCCAGACGAGGAGGCGATCTGAGAGTCGTTCAGGCCTCTCGGCCTTCTCGGTGACGACGTTCGCAAGCACGAGCTGGAGGCGGTTCTCGCGCGGCCGCGGGTCGTCGACGATGGTCCCGATAAGGTCGTGCTCGTCGCCGTCGACGAGTGCTGCCAACGATGACGGTCCCTCGAGCGGCCGCGCCGCTTCGTACCCGCGCCAAGTGCCGAGCGCGGAGGCCGCCAGGACAGTGGCGAGCAGCGTCACCGCGCCGCCGCGCTTCCCGACCAGAAGGGCGATTCCCGTCAGTCCCGCGCCGCCGAGCGCGAGCGGAACGATGGGAACGACCAACGCGTCGACGGCGAAGATGCCGCCGGCCACGCCGGCCAGGGCGGCGGGGAGCACCAACCGCGATGGGCCCATCGGTCAGCCGGCTGTCGCGACCCCCTGGATGTCCTCGAGCTGCCCGCGATTGATGACGCCCCGATCGACAGCGTCCTGGAGCGAGGTGAACGGGCGCTCCTGGCGCGCGGCGACGAGCTTCTGGACCGTCACCTCGCCGATTCCCGGGAGGGCCTCGAGCTCCTCTGGGGTTGCCGTGTTCAGGTTCACCTGGCCGTTCGCCGCGGGCCCGCCGCCACCCCCCGCCAGGGCCGACGGCGCCGCGGCCACCGCCGCCTCGCCGACCCTGGGCACGCGCACCTGCTGGCCGTCCGTCAGCGGCTGCGCGAGGTTGACCGACGCGGCCGCGGCAAGATCCGCGTCGGCCGCGTAGCCGCCGGCCGCCTCGATGGCGTCTGCGATGCGGGACGCCGCGGCCAGCTCTCGAATCCCCGGCGCGGCGACCGCGCCCTCGACGTCCACGACGATCGTCCCCGAGGCAGGTGCGACCGACCCGAACGGCGCGGAGGCGCTCGGCGACTCAAGGAGGAGGGCGGCGGGGTCATTGCCGGCCGATGGCTCGGCGGCACCGGTCGGCATCAGGAGGACTGCCACCGCGGCCACGGCCAGCACGATGGCGCCGGCAGCGGCTGCGACGAGGATGCGATCAGATCGGGACACGGGCGAGCCTCCAACAAGCGGAGGCGAGCAAACGGTCAGCTGCGTCCGAGGCACGACGCCCGGGCACTCGGCGCCGGGCCTCGGAAGCAGGGTCGCAGCCTACGGCCGCGACCCTTATCGCGGGGTTACGGCGTGGTTATCGGTCCGGAGGCGTGACGACGTTGACGAGCCGCCCGGGAATCTGGACGATCCGCGCCGGCTCCCGGCCGGCGAGGTAGCGCTGGACGTGCTCGGAGGCCAGCGCCATGCGCTCGATCTCGTCAGACGGGGTGTTGGGCGTGACGACCAGTCGGTCGCGCAGCTTGCCGTCGACCTGGACGGGGAGCTCGATCGTCTCAGCCGCCGCCACGGTCGGATCGGCCACCGGCCAGGGCTGCTGGTGCACCGAGTAATCTCCCCCGCGTCGCGACCAGAGCTCCTCGGCGATGTGCGGCGCGACCGGTGCCGTGAGCAGCAGCAGCGTGTCGACCGCTTCGGCATACGCCGGATCCTCGGCGAGGCCGGCCTCGCGGGCGCGGATGACTGCGTTCGTCAGCTCCATGAGGCGGCTGATCGCGGTGTTGAAGTGGAACTCCTCGTAGTCCGCCGTGACCGCGTTGATCGTCGTATGGGTCGCATGCCGAAGTGCCCGGGCCAGCTCGGCTTCCTCTGCCTCGCCGATCGACGCCACCCGGGACCCGCCGCCTGGTAGCGCCGCGCCCCACACCCGGCCCAGCCAGCGATGGATGCCCTCGATCCCCGAAGCGTTCCACGGGCCGCCCTGGTCCCACGGACCGATGAACATCAGGAACGCGCGGACCGTGTCCGATCCGTAGCGCTCTACGAGCTCGTCCGGCGCCTGCACGTTGCCGCGCGACTTGCTCATCCGGTTGTGATCGGCGCCGAGGATCTGGCCCTGGTTCCGCAGCTTCAGCGTGGGCTCGTCGATGGCCACCAGCCCCAGATCGCGCAGAGCCTTGGTGAAGAAGCGGAAGTACAGCAGATGCATGACCGCGTGCTCGGCGCCCCCGGTGTACAGGTGGATCGGCATCCACGCGTCGACGGCCGCGCGATCGAACGGCGCGTCGTCCAGGTGCGGCGAGCAATAGCGGAGGAAGTACCACGACGAGTCGACGAAGGTGTCCATCGTGTCCGTCTCACGACGGGCGGGCGCGCCGCACTCCGGACATGTGGCGTTGAGAAACTCCGCGTGCGACTGCAGCGGCGAGACGCCGGTCGGCGCGAAGTCGACATCGGTCGGCAGCACGACCGGCAGCTGATCCTCCGGCACCGGCTGGGCCCCATGCTCGTCGCAGTAGACGATCGGGATCGGTGTGCCCCAGTAGCGCTGGCGCCCCGCGACCCAGTCGCGCTGTCGGTACGTCACTGCGAACCGGCCCTCGCCGCGTTCCTCCAGCGCCCGGGTGATGGATCCGATCGCTTCGACCGCCGGCATGCCGGTGAACTCACCCGATTCGACGAGGACCTCGTCAGCGCTGTGCGCCACGAATGCCGCGCCTTCTGGAGCGGTACCGCCGACCGGCAGCACGACGTAGCGGATCGGCAGGTCGTACCTCACCGCAAACGCGTGGTCGCGCTCGTCGTGGGCGGGAACCGCCATGATCGCGCCCGTGCCGTAGCCGGGCAGCACGTAGTCCGCGATCCAGATCGGGATGCGCTCGTTCGTCATCGGGTTGACGGCATGGGCGCCGATGAAGACCCCGGTCTTGTCGCGCTCCGCGCTCAGCCGCTCGATCTCGGTCTCGCGCCGCGCTTCGGCCACGTAGGCGTCGACGTCGTCGCGGCGGTCGTCGGACGTCAGCACTGCCACGAGCGGATGCTCTGGTGCCAGGACCATGAAGGTGGCGCCGAAGACCGTATCCGGCCGCGTGGTGAAGACCCGGATGGCCTCGACGTCGTCGGGCTCGGTCGGGAAGTCGATCTCCGCGCCCTCCGACCGACCGATCCAGTTCGTCTGCATCAGCTTGATCGGCTCCGGATAGTCCAGCCCCTCGAAGTTCAGCAGCTCGTCGCTGTAGTTCGTGATCCGGAACCACCACTGCTCGAGGTCGCGCTTCTCGACCTGCGTGCCGCAGCGCCAGCAGCGCCGCTCGGTCCCCACGACCTGCTCCCGCGCCAGCACGACCTTGTCCTTCGGGCACCAGTCGACGGCGCCGACTGCCTTGTAGACCAGTCCGGCCTCGTAGATCTTGAGGAACAGCCACTGCTCCCAGCGGTAGTACTCCGGGTCGCAGGTGACAACCTCGCGAGCCCAATCGAACGACGCACCCATCAGTCGCATCTGACGGCGCATCGTCTCGATGTTCGCGTACGTCCACGTGGCGGGGTGGATGCCGCGGTCGATCGCCGCGTTCTCGGCGGGGAGGCCGAACCCGTCGAACCCCATCGGAAACATCACGTTGTACCCCTGCATGCGGTGCATGCGGGCGACGATGTCGGGACCAGTCATCGCGTACCAGTGGCCGATATGGAGGTCGCCGGACGGGTACGGGTACATCGTCAGGTCGTAGCGCTTCGGGCGGGGATCGTCGTCCCGCGACGCATAGAGCGCGTCGGCCTCCCATCGCTCGCGCCACTTCTGCTCGTACGAGCCCGGATCGAATCTCTCCTGCCGCACGGTGCGGGCCGCCGTCTCGGCCGTCATCGGTCCGGATCCTCCTCGGGGAACCACGCCATCAACACTTCGTCGCGGAAGACCGATCCGGATCGGTACTGCCCGTGTCGCAGTCCCTCGCGAACGAAGCCGCGCTTCTCGTAGACCGCGATGGCCCGTTCGTTCTCCGGGAACACGCCGAGCGACAGCTTGCGCAGCCCGCGCTCGCGAACCCAGCGCTGGGCGGCGGCGACGAGCTCGGTGCCGATCCCGACGTCGCGCCACGGCTCGGCGATGGTGATCGAGAGGACTCCCACGTGCTCGGTGGCGACGCCGCGATCGACGCTGACGAGCACGTTGCCGACGACCTCGCCGTCGGCCTCGGCGACAAGAACGAGGTGCTCCCCGGCGCGGATCATCTCGCTGATCCAGAACGACTCCGACGGCTCGCTCACCGATCCGGGCGTCGCGATCAGCCAGCGTCCCTCAAGACGGACGTTGGCGAAGAGGCGCGCCAGGGCGCGGCCGTCTGTGGGCCGTGCCGGACGCAGCGTCCAGCGGCGTCCGTCGCGGGCCGACCTGGCCTCGCCGCTGTCGGTCTTGATCATCGCCCGTGCCCGTCCTTCCGCAGAGAACAACGAACCCCTCCGTCGCTCTGGACGAAGGGGCGCTTCGCGGTACCACCTGAGCTTGACCGAGAAGAGTGGTGGAGCTGGGGGGACTCGAACCCCCGACCCCCTGCATGCCATGCAGGTGCTCTCCCAGCTGAGCTACAACCCCACGGATTCCGTCGGTCCTCTCGTCGGCGCTCTATCGGTCGCCACCCGGCTCGCCGTTCGTCGAGCTGCTCGGCGGGCGAGTTTCGCGTGCCTCCCGTCCGCCGGCTTGCACCGATCCCGGCTCGCTGAGGACGAGGCGCGGCACGGCATGCTCCCGCGTCAACGCGTCGGCGCGAGGATAGCACAGGCGTTCGAGGCGCCTCAATCGGGCAGGGGCCCCAGTGGCCCCGTCCGCAGGGGTGGCCGATCAGGTGCGAGGGATCGACCGCGCCGTCCAGAACGCCCAGATCGGGGTCAGCACGGCGGCCACGAGCCCGACGAGGAGCAGGCTGATCCCGGTGAGGTCGGTGTCGGGGCCGCTCAGGCCCGTCAGGACGCGACCGATCACCACGAATGCGACGCCGGCCACGCCCAGCCACAGGGTGTACCTGCGCCAACTGGCCGACAGCGCGAGGGTGCTCATCGAAATGCGCCCGCCGATGATGAGTCCGATGCCGAAGACGACCGCGAACGCGTCCGTGAACCAGCCCTGCGCATTCCCCGCGAGGTCGAGCGCCTCCGATCGCGCGATCAGCTGAGGATCGCGGAGCGCGCACTCGCAGTACTGCGTGCTGATCGCGACCTCCTTCACGCCAAGGTACAGAAGTTCTCCGACGATGCCCAGGACGCCGGCCACGACGAAGGCCACCGACCAGAGGCGCGTCGCGCCGTCGCTTCCGCCCAGGAGCTTCGGCAGCGTGGCGCCGAGCCCGGCAACGGCCGCGAATCCGATCGTGAAGAGCAGTCCACCGAGCGCCTCCCACGGCCAGGCGGCCTGATCGTGTGCGAAGCGGAGGAGGATGTTGTCGACCAGGACGGCATCCCCCTCGTGGAAGGTTGGCTCGGGTGCGACGATGTTCAGCTCGACCAGCAGCAGGAGCACGAAGGCGGCGAGGAAGCTGACGCCCAGCACGTAGGCCAGGGCGCGCGCGAGACCGCGGTCGGAGAAGGGATCGATCACCGCCGCATCATGCACGGCCGCCAATTCGCGAACACGACAATTCCGCGCCGCAGGCCAGCTTGACCCTCACGTAACGAGAGGGTTTATCGTCGAACGATGCACGAACCCACCGCTCGCACGGTCGGCGCCGTCGCCCGCCTGGCGGGGGTCAGCGTGAGGACGCTGCATCACTACGACGAGATCGGCCTGCTCACTCCGAGTGACCGATCGGACGCGGGATATCGCCGGTACGCCGACGCGGACCTCGATCGGCTGCAGCGCATCCTCTTCTACCGCGAGCTCGGGTTCGGGCTGGGCGACATCAGAACGGTCATGACCGACGGCCATACGGACGCATCGATCCATCTCCGCCGGCAGCACGCGCTGCTGCTCGAGCGGATCGATCGGCTGAAGCGGATGGCGGCCGCCGTGAAGAAGGCACTGGAGGCACGGACGATGGGTATCTCGCTCACCCCCGAAGAGCGGTTCGAGGTCTTCGGCGACTTCGACCCAGATGAGCACGCCGCCGAGGTCGAGGAACGCTGGGGCACCTCAGACGCGTACCGCGAGTCGCAGCGCCGAGTCGCCCAGTACACGAAGGCCGACTGGGAGCGCATCAAGGCGGACGGCCAGGCCGCCATGGACGCGATGGTCGCGGCGATGCGCGCGGGCCGTCCCTCGGACAGCGCGGAGGCGATGGACGGGGCGGAGGCGCATCGGCGCCAGATCGACGAGTGGTTCTACCCGTGCCCGTCTGAGATGCACGTCGGCTTGGCCGAGATGTACCTCGCCGATCCACGGTTCACCGCCACGTACGAGAAGATCGCCCCCGGCCTGGCCCAGTATGTCCACGACGCGATCCTGGCCAACGCCCGACGGCAAACGGGCTAGCCCCGCGTATGCTGGCCCGATGCCAGGGCCCGGCGACGCCGCCCCTCCCTCCTCCGATCCGGCGCGCGACCGCCCGCCCGCCGCGTGCTGTGCACCCGCCGATCCCCGGATCGCGCGGCGCTTCGATGAGATCGCGAACGAATGGGCCGATACCGACGAGCTCCCCGAGATGGTCGACGTCTCGGCCAGGCTGCTCGACCTGCTGCGCGACGCACCCATGCGGCGCCCGTCGGTCCTCGAGTTTGGCTGCGGGAGCGGCGGCCTCAGCGTCGCCATGCTCGAGATAGGTGCGGCGCGGGTGAGCGGTGTCGATCTCTCGGCATCGAGCGTGCGTCTCGCCGAGGCACGTGCCGCCGAAGCGGGCTTCGGCGATCAGGCGATCTTCCGCGTCGGCAATGCCGCCGATGCCGAGGTCACGCCGCACGACTGGGTCATTCTCGACCGCGTCGTGTGCTGCTTCGGGGAACCGGACCGCCTCATCGAGCGGGCGACCAAGCTCGCGACCGAGCGGATCGGCCTCACGGCGCCCGAGTCGCGCGGCTGGCGAGGCTGGGTCAACCGGCCGCTCTGGGCCGCCGACAACTGCTGGGATCTCGTCCGCGGCGGCTGCCGAGGGTACGTCCACGACCTGCGGCGCCTGGAGGAGCGTCTCGCCGACGCCGGCTTCCGACCGCGCCTGACGTCGCGCATCGGGCTCTGGCACGTCGCGACCTACGAGCGATCGCCCTCGGCCTGACGATGCCTCAGCCGAAGACCTCGGCCAGCCCGCGCTCGAGATCCCTCGGGTCGTACCCGAGCTTGCGTCGCGCTTTCGCGTCGCTGGCCCAGTACGTCACTCCTGCGCTGGCGCTCACGATCTCGCCGAGGTCCGGACCGATGCGCCGGACGACCGGCGCCGCCGCCCGTAGCGCCCAGGTCGGCGTGCTCAGGCGGGGCGGACGCTGGCGCGCGATGGCGGCCACGCGGCGGACGAGCTCGGCAAGCGTCGTGATCTCACCGCCGAGGGCGTAGCTCTCGCCGGGTGTGCCACGCTCACCGACGAGGGCGATCCCGGCCGCGATATCGTCGACGTGCGCCATGTTCATCCCGAGGTCGCCGAACGTCAGCGCGGGGAGCTTGCCGTGCGCGGCCTGGTCGAGGACGCCCCCGAGGCTCGATTGATCGCCCGGGCCGTAGACGCCGCCGGGCATGGCGATGACGACCGGGGCTCGGGCGTCGATGCGCGCGTGGGCGGCGAGATGGGCCCGATGCTTGGTCTCGTCGTAGAAGCTCGCGTAGCGGTAGGGGACTGGGCGCTCGTAGGTCTCGTCGACGACCCGGTAGCCGGTGTCGCCGAACGCATTGATCGTCGAGACGTGGACGACTCGACCAACGCCGGCGGCGACGGCGGCATCGAGCACGCTCTCGGTGGCGGTGACGTTCGCCGCCTCCATCTCCGCGCGCATCGAGGCGCGGATCCCGACCCGGTAGTCGCCCGCCAGGTGGTACGCGACATCGCAGCCGTCCAACGCCCGCGTCAGGCCCTCGCGGTCCAGCGCATCGCCGATCACGACTTCGCATCCGGCGGCGCGAAGGCTCGCCGCCGACGCCTCGCTGCGGGCAAGGGCGCGCACGGTGGTGCCGCCCTCTCGGAGGCGTCGCACCAGCCGACGGCCGATGAACCCGCCACCACCGGTGACGAACGCGGTCATGCGGTGCCGGCGAACCGACCCTGGATGCGCGCGATGCTTGCGTCGATCTCGCCGCCCGCCGCGCCGGCGATCATCGGCTCCATGAAGGACGTGATGAACGAGCCGCGGATCTCCATCGCGAAGCCGAGGTCGGTCGCGCCGCCGTCCGCCGGGGTCATGTCGAGCTCGGCCGTGGCCTTCACGCCGGAGACCTCGCTGCGGATCGCGAGACGGCCCGGCGGCTCGTAGGCCGTGACGGTCATGGGTGCTTCGATCCGCTGGCCCATGAGGTCGCGCACGACGCGCGCAGTCGTCCCGACGCCGAGCTCGTCACCGGATGTGATCTCGGCGCTCACGATGCCGGTCTGCCACTCGGGCAGGTTGTCGAGGTCCGAGAGATAGGCGAAGAGGGCCTCGGGAGGCGCTTCGATCCGGGCGCGACGCTCGATCCGCTTCATGTGGTCACCCTAGCCGATCGCCGTGCGCGTCGGTGCACGGCCGAAGGTCGGAGAGAAGGGTTGGGTGGTGGAGATGAGGGGACTCGAACCCCTGACCCCCGCGATGCGAACGCGGTGCTCTCCCAGCTGAGCTACATCCCCACGGGCGTGGCGAAGTATAGCAGCCCTTCCCTGAATAGAACATCTGTTCTATCATCGTTGGTCCAATGCTTCAGACCGATGCCGGCGTCTCGTCGTCACTCGCGAACGCCCTCGAGACCCTCCGCGCCCGAGGGCTCGGCCTGCGTCGCGGCAGCGATCCGGAGCCGATCGAGCATAACCGTCCTGGGGTACCGACCGGCCACGCCAGCCTCGATGCCGCCCTCGGGACCGACGGCTGGCCGCTCGGCGCGATCGTGCTCCTGGACGCGGCCCGCGGGATGGGCGCCTCGACGCTCGCGCTCGGCACACTGGCCGCGGCCCAGGCCAGCGGCGGCCTCGTGGCGTGGCTCGACCTTGACGGCACGCTCGACCCGGCCGTGGCCGCGCGCCTGGGGATCAGCCTCGAGTGGCTCCTCGTCGCCCGGCCGCGCGACCCCGACGAGGCGATCGAGCTCGCGGCCTGGCTCGGACGCTCCGGCCTGATCGACGCCCTCGTCCTCGATCTCGGGGAGCGGGCATTACCGGATCGTCGAGCGCTTGATCGGCTGGGCTTGCTGCTCGCGCGGTCAGGCGCGACCGCCGCGCTCGTCCTGGCGCCCGCGGGACGAGCCGTGGCCGGGGCGGTGGCGGGCGTGCGGGTGGGGCTCCATCGGTCCGCCTGGCTGGCGGTCGGGCGCGACCTCGTCGGGCAGCGGGTCACCGCGGTCGTGGAACGGCATCGTTGGGCGCTCGCCGGCGGCTCGGCGGAGCTCGACCTCTGGTTCGGGGAGGGCCGCCGCATCGATCCTCAGCTGGTGGCGCTGGCCGAGCCGCGTCAGTTCGAGGAGCGTCCAGCGACCCCGGTGGAACTCCGAGTGGTGAGCGCCTAGCCATCGGTGCGAGGCTGGACGTCATCGGTGCAGAGAGGAGAGCACGTGCGATACGCGATCAGCATCCCGAACTTCGGTGACTGGGCGGACCCGCGGACGATGGTCGGGCTGGCCCGCGACGCCGAAGAGGCCGGCTGGGACGGCTTCTTCCTGTGGGACCACATCCGCTTCTCGGCGACGCCGCTCCCGGTCCACGATCCCTGGGTCCTCCTGGCGGCGATCGCCGCGAGCACCGAGCGGATCGTCATCGGCCCGATGGTCACGCCTCTCCCGCGGCGCCGGCCATGGGTCGTGGCGCGGCAGGCGGTGACGATCGACCACCTGTCGGGCGGGCGGATGATGCTCGGCGTGGGCCTGGGTGAGCCGATCGACGTCGAGCTCGGCGCGTTCGACGAGCCGACGGACCTGCGGACCCTGGCCGCCCGGCTCGACGAGGCGCTCGCCATCATCGACGGTCTCTGGAGCGGCGAGGAGTTCAGCTTCTCCGGGATGCACTACCGCCTGGAACCGATGACGTTCCTGCCGCGCCCGGTCCAGCGGCCGCGGATCCCGATCATCGTCGCCGGCTACTGGCCGCACCGCGGTCCGATCCGGCGCGCCGCTCGCTGGGACGGGATGAACGCGCTCTTCCCGTATCCCACCGAGGGCTGGGAGGAAAAGGCGCGCGCCCTGGTGGCCGAGCTGGCGTCGCTGAGAGACGATCCCGACGCGTCGTTCGAGTACTTCGACGGCGGCCACACCCCCGACGATGGGCCGGATGCCGATGATCCCGCGCTGTCGGCCAACATCGGTGCCACATGGTGGATCGAGAGCCTCGACCCGTGGCGCTACACGTGGGACGGCAGCGCCGATGGGTGGCCTGACGTCGCGCTCGCGCGGGACCGGATCGTCATGGGACCGCCCCAGTCGACTGAAGCGGTCGACTGATGCGCGTCCTCGCCCTCGCCTGGCCAGAGCTCCGCCTCCTGGACGCCGACGCACGGCCGTTCGAGCCGATGCTCGACGCGCTCGACGACCTCTCGCCACGGGTCGAGGCGGTCGACCTGGGCGTTGCGCTCGTCGACGTCACCGGGCTGGAGCCGAGGTGGGGAAGCGAGCGACGGATCGCGGCGAGGGCCGTCGCGCTGGCTCGAACCGTGGCACCGCTCCGAGTCCGCTGCGGGATCGGCGAGAACCGCTGGCTGGCGACACTCGCGGCCCGTCTCTCGCGCTTCGAGCGGCCCGACGCCCCGGCCGCCTTCCGCGCCCTCGACCGCGAGGAGCTCGACGACCTGCCGCTCACCCTGCTCCCCACGGATCCGGCGACGGTCCAACGGCTCGCGCTCTTCGGCCTGACCCGAATGCGCCAGCTTGCCGAGCTTCCTGCCTCGGCGGTGGGGGCGCAGTTCGGGGGCACGGGGGAGCGGCTCCAGTCCCTCGCGCGCGGCCACGATGCCCGTCCGATCGCCCCTCGACGGCGTCCCGAGCGGGTGGAGGCGCGGGCGACCTTCGAGACGCCGATCGAAGGGATCGGAACCGCGACCCTCACCGTGCGTCGCCTGGCCGCCGAGCTGTGCGACCGCCTCCGTGCCCGTCACCTCGCGCCTGGCCGGGCGATCCTGGAGCTGGGACTCGAGGATGCGTTCGCCCTCTGCGTCGCGCAGCCCTTTCCGCAGCCGGCTCTCGAACCGGACTGGATCGCGCGGCTCCTCCTCAGCCGGGTCGAGGCCGCGGCCCGCGCTCGGCTCGTCTCCGCGGAGCAAGGCGAGGAGCCGCGCGTCGCATCGGTTCATCTCTGGTTCGATCGCCTTGCCGATCCCGCAACCCGCCAGCTCCCGGCTTTTGAGGCACGTGCAGGGCGATGGGAGGAGCTGCGCTGGTCGCTGGAGCGGATCGGGCATCGGTTCGGGGAGGGCCGCGTCTGGCGCGCCGTGGCGGACCGGCCGACCGCGGCGCTCCCGGAGCATCGGTCGCGGCTCGTGGAGATCGGTCCGTGACGCGCCGCTACCCCGACCACCCGCTCGTCCAGGTCGACACCGATGCGGCCGGTGTTCCGGTTCGGCTCCGGATGGACGGCACCGATCACGGTGAGCTCGGCATCTGCAACCGATGGCGGGTCGACGACGGCTGGTGGCGCGAGCCGATCGCGCGTGCCTGCTACAAGGTCGTCACCCGCTCCGGCCTGCTTCGCACGATCTTCCTCGACGAGATCCGGGGGACCTGGCATCTCGAGCGGCTCTTCGACTGACCCCCACGCTGGCACCGGTCGTGCGATGCTTCCCGCATGGATGACTCCGATCGGCAGCCAGGCGCCATCGACGACCCCGGCATGAAGGGCGGCCTCGAGCCCGATGAACGGACCATGCCGCCAGGCGACACCGCCGACGACACCGGCGGCCCGGGCCAGCCCCAGGCCGCGGAGCTCGACCTTCCGGGGCCCGACGACCCCGTGGCGTGGAGCTACGTTGAGGCGCAGACGCTCGTCCTCGGTCCCGCGGGGGACGAGCTCGGACGCGTCGCCGCGATGCTGGGCACCGAGACCGAGGGCATCTTCCACGGCGTCGCCGTCACGCCCTACGCCGACGGCACGACGCGCATGGTCCCGGCCGACGCGGTGACGCGGATCACGACATCGGCGATCACGATCGCCTGGACCGAGGAGGAGCTGGCCGAGGCCGAGGAGTTCCGGCCGATCGAGGCGTGACCGAACGGCTCACGGACCGGCTGCGATGACCGAGGGCCCCTTCCCGGTCGATCGGCTTTGGCCTGACCCGGCGCTCGGCCTCGAGCTCGACGAGGCGATGGCCAACTTCGCGCCACCGGACCCCCCGCCGGATCGGCCGCTCGTTGCGATCAACATGGTCACCTCGGTCGACGGACGTGCCCAGCTGAACGGCACCGCCGAAGGGCTCGGCAGCCGAGCCGATCGTCGGCTCATGCGCCTCTACCGCGCGGCCTTCGACGCCGTCGGCAGTGGCGCTGGCACGCTCCGCGCGACTGGGATCTGGCTCCGCGTCGGCAACGACCTCGCGGCGAGGCGGGTGGCCGACGGCCGCCCACCGAACCCGACCGGCGTCCTCTTGGTCGGCGGGGACGCGATCCCGACCGATGGCCGCTGGTTCAGCGGCGACGAGCCACGGGTCGTCGTCGTCGGGCGGCACCATCCGCTGAAGGAGGCACCACAGGGCACCGAGCTATTGCGCGCTCCGGACGAGCGGCCGCAGCCGCGCTGGGTGCTCGACCGCCTCGCCGAGCGTGGCATCCGGACCTTCCTGCTCGAGGGCGGTCCGAACGTGAATGCGGCCTTTCTCGCCGAGAACCTGATCGACGAGATCTATTGGACCGTCGGTGCGCACCTCCTCGGGACCGATGCGCTGCCGATGATTGCCCCGGTCCCCGGCGGCTCCCCCTTTGCCCACGAGCCGTTGCCGGGCGAGCTCACGAGCGTC
>Ga0173480_10000230_pt1 | contig 16985 bp, 11 predicted proteins | sample NitcycUS209509C1_FD_122622 | JGI IMG/M metagenome (GOLD analysis project Ga0173480, IMG submission 122622) | Soil microbial communities from Arlington Agricultural Research Station in Wisconsin, USA - Nitrogen cycling UWRJ-S209-509C-1 (version... | ecosystem: Environmental > Terrestrial > Soil... | reverse complement strand
GTCCTTGATTTCGACGCGCGAACCCGAGTCGAGCACCTCGAAGTCCGCCTTCTTGAGGTCGCGCACCACCTTGCCGCGGCCGCTCCGCACCGCGGCGCTGATGGTGACCAGGTCGACCGACGATTTGAAGATGATCTGCGGCGGATCCTGGGCGAGGGCTTGGGCCGACATCCCTGTCAGCGCCAGCCCGGCGAGCATCCCGCGTAGTAGCCGCGTGGTCACGCGGCGATACGATCCAATGCCTTTGCCACCTTTGCCATCTCAATGGATTCAACGACTTACAGCGCAAACTCAACCGATAATCCAGAAATTCTGCGGAAAAACATGTAATTGCTACATGCCGATGGCGATCGACATGTAAGAACTGCCCAGCTCCGGCATCGGAGGCCAGCTCTTGTGTGCCGCGATGTGTTTTGGGGCGCAATCGGTGTTGAAAACAGGGCCGCGAGCGATAATAAGAAGGATGCCCACGAAGAGTTCCAAGCCCGTTCCGGTCGCCTCCCGGGTGAACCGGTTCTCCTACGCGATCCGCAACATCGTAGCGGAAGCGAAGGCCGTGGAAGCTCGTGGCAGGGCCGTGCGCTACCTCAACATCGGCGATCCAGTGGCCTTCGGTTTCCAGACGCCGGCGCACCTGGTTGAAGTCGTCTCGAGCGCCATGCGCCAGGGGCACAACGGCTACCTCCCATCGGCCGGCATCCTCGAGGCCCGAGCTGCCGTGGCCGAGGACTACACGGCGCGCGGCGTCGCAACCTCTCCCGATCGCGTGTTGATCACCGCCGGCACCTCCGAGGGGATCGAGTTGACGCTGAGCGCGCTGGTCGACCCCGGTGACGAGGTGCTGGTGCCCTCGCCGACGTATCCGCTGTACACCGCGGTCCTCACCAAGATCGGCGCGGTGCCGCGCTATTACCGCACCGATCCGGATCGGGACTGGCTCCCCGACATCGACCACCTGCGCAGCCTGGTCTCGGAACGGACCAAGGCGGTGGTGGTGATCGACCCGAACAACCCGACGGGCGCGGTGTATCCGACCTCGGTGCGGCGCGCGATCATCGATGTCGCCGAGCGCCACGACCTGACCATCCTGGCCGACGAGGTCTATGGAGAGCTGGGGTACGACGGCCCGGTGCCGCTGCTCTCGACGCTCGACCCCGACGCGCCGATCATCTCGTTCTCGAGCCTGTCGAAGGCCTACCTCGCGCCCGGCTGGCGCACCGGGTGGCTCGTCGTCGGCAGGACGCCCCGGCTCGACGACGCGCTCGCGGCCATCAAGAAGATGGCCGACGGCCGCCTGTGCAGCCCCGGACCGATGCAGCACGCGGTGGCGCCGGCGCTTCTCGGCGATCGGTCACACCAGCCGGCGTTCCGCGCCGCGCTGGCGGAGCGCGCCCGGGTGACCACCGAGATGCTGAACGCGATTCCGGGCATGCGCTGCGTGGCGCCGCGCGGCGCGTTCTACGCGATGCCGCAGCTCACACTCCCGCCGGGGCGCACCGACGAGCACTACGTGCTGTCGCTCCTGCGCGAGACCGGCATTCTGTGCGTCTACGGTTCGGGGTTCGGCGTCGCGCCCGAGACCGGCACGTTCCGCATCGTCTTCCTGGCGCAGCCGTCCGACCTGCGGACGATCTACACCGACATCGGCGCCTTCACGGCGGAATACCTCGCCCGGGGCTGAATTCCGTAAGGCGCGCCTTCAGCCTTCCGTAGGGCGCGGCTTCAGCCGCGCCAGTGAGGCGGGCCTGAAGGCCCACCCTACGCGTCCGGTAGTATCTCCGCGGTGAGCGCAGGCTCGGGAAACTCCTTCCGCACCTTCGGCGCCGCATACGCGGCGCTCCTCTACACGATCATCGCGCTCTGGGCCACGTGGCCGCTGGCGCGCGGCCTGACCCACGACGTCGCCTGGGACCTTGGCGATCCCGTACTCGTCATCTGGGCTCTCGCCTGGAACTGCACGCAGCTCCTCGCCATCCTCGGCGGTGACGTCTCGCGCGCCGGTTCCTACTTCGACGCCAACATCTTCGCCCCGGCCCCGAACACGCTGGCCTATTCCGAGCACTTCGTCGCCCAATCGGTACAGGTGCTCCCGATTTATGCCGTCACCGGCAACGCGGTGTTCTGCTACAACCTGCTCTATCTCTCCACTTTCGTCCTGTCCGGCCTCGGCGCCTTCCTGTTCGTCCGCGAGCTGACCGGCAGCCGGGTCGCGGGGTTCACCGCCGGACTGCTCTTTGCCTTCGCACCGTATCGCTTTCCCCAGTCGTCGCACCTGCAGGTGCTGTCGTCGCACTGGATGCCGCTGGCGCTGTACGCCTTCCGTCGCTACTTCGACTCGGGACGGCCGCGTGCGCTCACCGGGGCGGTGGCGGCCCTGGTCGCGCAGAACCTGTCGTGCGGCTACTACATGCTCTACTTCTCGCCATTCGCGGCCGCCTACGTGCTGGCCGAAATCACGGCGCGCGGATTGTGGCGACGCGCTGTGGTGTGGCGCCACCTCGCAGCGGCGGCGATCGCGGTGCTCGCCTGCACCGTGCCGTTCTTCCTGCCGTATCTCGCGCTTCGCGATGGGCAACCGTCCACGCGCGCATTGGCCGAGGTGAGCCGGTACTCCGCCGACGTGTATTCGTACGCCACGGCCTTTGCCGACCATCCGATCTGGGGACACGCGATGCAGGCGTTCCCGAAACCCGAAGGGCAGCTCTTCCCCGGCGTGGCGATCCTGCTGCTCGCGGCCGTCGCGCTGGTGCCGTTCTGGAGCAGCGCAGGCCGGGACGGCCCGCACAGCGGCCAGACGCCCCGCGGCTGGAAGGAACGGGCATCGCTTGCGCTGGGCATCCTGTCGGCCCTGCACGCGGCCGCGTTCCTCGCGGTGCTCGCCGTCAGGCGGCTCACGATCGACCTCGGCGCGATCGAGCTCCGCGCCAGCGACGCGACCCAGCTCCTTGTGCGCGGCGCGCTGCTCGCCGTGTGCAGCCTCACGCTGCACCCGGGTGCGCGCGCGCGGCTCCGCGGGCTCATGCGGCCGCAGAGCGCGTGGCTGCTCGCAGCACTCGCCGCGGTGTGGCTGTCGCTCGGGCCGTTGCCCACGTCGATGGGACTGCCGTTGGATCTGGCGGCGCCGTACCACCTCCTCTATGCGCTGGTGCCCGGCTTCGACGGCGTGCGCGTGCCGGCGCGGTTCTGGATGGTCGGCCTGCTGGCGTTGTCGGTGCTCGGCGGCTTCGGCGCGGCGCGTCTCTCTGGCACGCGACGCGGGCTCGCGGTGCTCGCGCTGGCGTGGGCCCTCTGCCTGGCCGAGGCCCGGATCGATCCGTTCGTCGTGAACGGCGCCGCCCCGGTGCCCGGTTTCAACGCCCCCGAACCCCGGCTGCGCGGACGCGACGAGAGTCCTGCCGTGTACGCGGCGGTGGCGCAGCAGCCACCCGGCGCCGTGCTCGCCGAACTGCCGCTCGGCCTGCCCGACTTCGACCTGCGCGCGATGTACTACTCGACGTTCCACTGGCGGAAGCTCGTGAACGGCTACAGCGGCTTCACGCCGGCGCATTACGGCCGCCTGGTCGCCGCGCTCGGCCGTACCACGGCGTCGGCCGACGAGGCATGGGCCGCCCTCGAAACGTCTGGCGCCAGCGCGGTCCTCATCCACGAAGCGGCCTACCCGGACGAGGGTGGTGCACGCCTGACCAACGAGTTGCGTGCCCGCGGCGCGCGGGAGGTGTTTCGCGCCGGTAGCGACGTGCTGCTGACGTTGCGATAGACCCGGCAGGGCTACTTCCCCTGGGACGAAAGACCGCGGCCGGAACCTCAGGGCTCGGACGAGCCCTTATACTGACCCTCTTGCCATGCCGCCTGCCCCACTGGCGTTCGTCGATGAGGCGCTGGCCGAACTCCGCCGGCAGGGCGTGTCTCGGCCCCTGCGTGTGCTCGACGGCGAGCAGGCGGCCCATGCGTCGGTAGACGGCCGGTCGGTCGTCAACCTCTCCTCGAACAACTATCTCGGACTGACCACGCACCCGGCGCTGCGTGAGCGCGCGCTCGAGGCGACTCGCGCGTTCGGCGTCGGCACCGGTTCGGTACGGACGATCGCCGGCACGATGGCACTCCACGTGGAGCTCGAGCGCCGGCTCGCCATCTTCAAGCGGACCGAAGCCGCGGTCGTGTTTCAGAGCGGCTTCACGGCCAACGCCGGCACCGTCGCGTCGCTCCTCGGCCGCGACGACGTCATCGTGTCCGACGAGCTCAATCACGCCAGCATCATCGACGGGGCCCGCCTGAGCCGCGCCACGATCAAGGTATTCCCGCACGGCGACGCCGCGGCGGCGCGCGCCGTCGTGGTAGCGCTCCCGCGGACGCAGAAGACACTCCTCATCACCGACGGCGTGTTCAGCATGGACGGCGACCTGGGGGCGCTGCCCGCGTTGTGCGACGTGGCCGACGAGTTCGGCTGCCTGATGATGGTGGACGACGCGCACGCAAGCGGTGTGTTCGGGCGCCAGGGGCGCGGCACCGTCGATCACTTCGGCCTGCACGGTCGCGTGCACGTGCAGGTCGGCACGCTCTCGAAGGCGATCGGTGCGCTGGGCGGCTACGTGGCCGGGTCGCGGTCGCTCATCGAGTTCCTGCACCACAAGGCGCGCCCGTTCCTCTTCTCGACGTCCCATCCGCCATCGGTCACGGCCACCTGCCTTGCGGCGCTCGACGTGCTCGAATCCGACAACGGCCTCATCGAACGGCTGTGGGACAACACGCGCTTCTTCAAGGCCGGGCTCGCCGCCCTCGGCCTCGATACCGGCCGCAGCGAGAGCCCGATCACGCCGGTCATCGTCGGGGACGCGGCGCTGGCCATGAAGCTGTCGGATCGGCTGTTCGAGCTCGGAGTGTTCGCGCAGGGCATCGGCTTCCCCACCGTGCCTCAGGGCAAGGCCAGGGTGCGGACCATCGTGAGCGCGACGCATACGCGGGACGACCTCAGCTTCGCGCTCGACGCGTTCGCCACCGCCGTCGAGGAGCTCGGGGTCTCGCGCGCGTCATGAGCGTTCCGCCGCTGCCCCGATCCGAGAAGGGACGTTTCTTCAAGACCTACACCCAGGGGCTCAGCACCACCGATCTCAGCCGCCTGTTCACCCGCGACGCGCCCGACGCCTACCGCTTCTTCTCGCGCGGCATCGACTTCGACGAGCTGCAGAAGCTGCCGTGGCACACCCGCGTGGTGCGAACCACGCGGATGCTGTTCCTCGCGTTCACGCTGCGGCTGACCCCGGCCCGCCGCTTGATCTACGGCATCTCCCTCGTAGCGACGCTCATCGGCCTGATGGAGCTGTACCGCGAGATGCACTTCCTGCTCGTGCCACACCCGGCATTTGCGCCGGGCACGCTGTGGCTGCTCGTGGGGTTCCTGCTGCTCAACCTGCTCGTGCTCCTCGAAGTCGCCGACCGGCTTTCGCTCAAGAACGATCTCGAGATCGCCCGCCAGATCCAGCAGGCCATGCTGCCGCGCGGCGCGTTCAAAGCGGCGGGGCTCGAGGCGTTCGGGATGACGCGGCCGGCCAACACCGTCGGCGGCGACTTCTACGACATCCTGCAACTGCCTGACGGCAAGGTGCTGCTGGCGCTCGGCGACGTGGCCGGCAAGGGCAGCCCGGCGGCGCTGCTCATGGCGCTGCTGCTGGCCATGATGCGGACGCTCGTGGACGAGGGCTGCCAGGGCGCCGACCTGGCTTCACGCCTGAACAAACAGATCGTCAAGCACGCGCCCGGCTCGCGTTTCATCACCCTCTTCATCGCCGTGCTCGATCCGGTCACCGGCGACCTGCGCTACGTCAACGCCGGGCAGAACCCGCCGCTCCTCCGGCGGGTGGCTGGCCATTACGAGCAGCTCCGCGACGGCGGCATGGCGCTGGGGATGTTCCCGGAGGCGACCTATAAAGAGGGGCACACGATGCTCCACGCCGGCGACGTGATCGTCATGTACAGCGACGGCGTCACCGAGGCCGAGGATGGGCAGGGACAGCCGTTCGACGAGGCCGGGGTGCAGCGCACCACCGACTCGGCGGGCTGGGGATCGGCACGCGAGCTGGGCTGGGCCCTGTTCGCCGCGGTCCAGGTGCATACGGAGGAGCGGCGGCTGCTCGACGACCTCACGGTGCTCATCGCGCGGCGGTTGCCCCCTCTCCCCCAAGTAGTACTCTAGCGGCGCTCAGCAGCACGATGGTTCGAGCCCTCCTCCTCGTCGCCTGCCTGGTCGGCGCGGCCGCGCCGGTGGCCGCACAGGACCGCCCAGGCGCCGACCCGGTGGCGGCGCTCCTCACCCGCCTCGAGCAGATGCTGGTCCGCGGCGACAGCAGCCAGTTCGCCGGGCTCTTCGGCGAGGACGTGGCGCCGGCCGGCATCCGCCGCTACGAGATCGACCTCTTCCTGGCCGGTGCCGTGACGGCCGTGGTCCGGGAGCGCGACCGCGCGCCGCTCGAAGGCGTGCCGCCGGGCGATGGCTTTCGCGTCGTCGTCGAGTTTTTCGTCGCCACCCCGGGGCGCGCCCGCATTCTCACCGCCGGCATGGACGTGCGGCGGCCGCCGAACGGCGCCCTGCCATCGTGGCGCATCGTCATGCTGGAGGGCATCAGCTCCGTCGACGGCCTCTACCGCCTCCGGCTCGATACCGAGCGGCCGCTCGCCGCCAAGGGGTTCAAGGTCACCTCGGAGGACCTCGTCGTGTCGCTCGACGAGGGCACGCTCTTCCCCGTGATGAGCGACGAAGGGGTGACCGGCATGGTGCTGGTCGGCCGCGGCGACATGCAGTTTGCGCCGTCGCCGCCTGCCGAGCGCGGCCAGCTGCGCATCTTCGCCGGACGCGAGACGCTCAACGCCGTGTTCGAAACCGCGTTCATCCGCCTCAACCCGGCCGATTACCGGGCCCAGGTGGTGCCGCAGCAACTGCCGGTCGCGACCATCGACGAACGCGTGGCGCGCCGCGCCCAGAGCGTATTCGAACGTTCGTCCCCCCGGTCGTTCCAGGTGGATCTCCGCGATCTCAGTTCCGACGACTGGTACCTGCTGCCGCCCTCGCGCGACTTCGTGGCCGAAGTCGACACGCGCCGCCACGACACGCTGACCTTCTCGCGCTCGTCGGCGCAGGCCGAGGACGTGAGCCTGTTCCAGCGCCAGAACAAGAAGACGATCGCGCTCTACGCCTCGGCGGCAAAGCTGGCGGCGCGCGGGCGCTTCTACAGTGACGACGCGTTCCGCGACTACGACGTCCAGGATTTCAACGTGGACGTCTCGATCGTTCCGGAGCGGCAGTTCATCCAGGGCCGCACCCGTCTGGCGATGCGGGTGCGCAGCACGTCGATGGCGTCGGTCACACTGCGCCTGGCCGAGGGGCTGCAGGTGCGAAGCGTGGTCAGCGTGGAATACGGGCCGCTGCTTCACCTGCGGGTACGCGGGCAGGACACGCTGCTGGTCTCACTCCCGCGGGTCGTGCCGCAGGACTCGGACCTGACGCTCATCGTGTCGTACGAGGGGCGGCTGACGTCGCAGGATCTCGACGTCGACACGATTGCGGTGACAGGCGAGGCGGCACAGGACGGCCAGACGCTCTTCCCGATCGAACCGCACTACCTGCTCAGCAACCGCGCGTTCTGGTATCCGCAGAACCCGGTGTGGGACTTCGCGACGGCCACGATCCGCGTGACCGTCCCCGACGGCTATCGCGCCGTGGCCAGCGGCGAGCTGCAGCCGCCGTCGCAGGTCATCGCGTTACGCGACGGGCTGACCCAGAGCAATGGCGACTCCTTCGTGTTCCGCTCCGATCAGCCGCTGCGCTACCTGGCGTTGATGGTCTCGCGGATGACGCGGGTTTCGGAGAAGGCGATGACGATTGCGGCCTCGAGACCCGGCGCCGACATCGACAAGGTGACGGTGTCCGTCGAAGCGCAGCCGCGGCTGCAGGGGCGCGGCCGCCAGATTGCGGCCCAGGCCGAAGACATGATGCGGTTCTACTCGAACCTGGTGGGCGAGGCGCCGTTTACCGCGATGACGATCGCGGTGGTCGAGAGCGACCTGCCCGGCGGTCACAGCCCCGGCTACTTCGCGGTGGTCAACGACCCGGTGCCGAGCGCCAACGCCTCGTGGCGCGGCGACCCGGCCGCGTTCGACGGCTTTCCCGAATTCTTCCTCGCCCACGAACTGGCACACCAGTGGTGGGGCCAGGCGCTCGGCTGGAAGAACTACCACGAGCAGTGGCTCAGCGAAGGCTTCGCGCAGTACTTCGCCGCCCTCTACGGCCGCCAGGTGCGAGGCGACCGCGTGTTCAGCGACATGCTGCGGCAGTTTCGCCGCTGGTCGCTGTCGCAGTCCGACCAGGGGCCGATCCATCTGGGCTATCGCCTCGGCCACATCAAGAACGACCTGCGCGTCTACCGCGCCATCGTCTACAACAAGGGCGCCGGCGTGTTGCACATGCTGCGCCGCCTGCTCGGCGACGAGGCGTTCTTCGCCGGGTTGCGGCGCTTCTACGACGACCGGCGCTTTCAGAAGGCCGGCACCGACGACCTGGAGCGCGCGCTCGAGGCCGAATCGGGCCGCACGCTGGATCGCTTTTTCGAGCGCTGGATCTACGGCAACGAGATCCCGCGCATCGCCGTCAAGTCGACGATCGGCGACGGCCAGGTCACCGTCCGGTTCACCCAGCCGGCCGAGAACGTCTTCGACCTGCCGGTGACCGTGACGCTGACGCTCGCCGACGGCCGGACCCGCGAGGTGATCGTCACCCTTGGCGAGGCCGACGTCGAGGAAATCATCCCCACCGACGCCCCCGTCCGGCGCGTCCAGGTCAACCTCGACGCCGCCGCCCTCGCCGAGTTCGAGGGGCAATAACCGCATTCTTGTCGGCTCAGGGCTCAGGGCTCAGGGGCCTGGTCTGGCTCAGGCCCCGGAGGCCGGCCGAATGGCCTTAGGTCCGACGGCTTGAGCCCTGAGCCTTGAGCCCTGGGCCTTCTTGGTATGATCGCGGTTTATGGATACGGTCACGCTGACCATCGACGGAAAGCAGCTTACGGTCGCCAAGGGCAAGACCGTCCTCCAGGCAGCCATCGAGTCCGGGCTCTCGGTGCCGTACTACTGTTATCACCCCGGTCTCCAGGTAGACGGCTCCTGCCGCGTCTGCGTGGTCAAGATCGAAAAGATGGGCAAGCTGCAGACGTCGTGCTCGACGGCCTGCAGCGACGGGATGGTGGTGTCCACCCGCGACGCCGAGGTGGTCGAGGCGCGCGCCGGCGTGCTCGAGTTCCTCCTGGTCAACCATCCGCTCGACTGCCCCGTGTGCGACAAGGGCGGCGAGTGTCCGCTGCAGGACTACTCCTATTCGTTCGGACCGGCCGAGAGCCGCATGGACTTTCCTCGCCGCACGTTCGATGGCGAGGGCGTCAAGGCCGACGTCGATTTCGGGCCGACGCTGATGCTCAACCGCAACCGCTGCATCCTGTGCACGCGGTGCGTGCGCTTCATGCGCGAGATCGACAACGACGCCCAGATCGGCGTCATCGATCGCGGCGCCGGCAGCGAAATCGCGACCTTCCGTGAAGAGGGCGTCCACTCGCTGCTCTCGGGCAATCTGATGGACGTCTGCCCGGTCGGCGCCATCACCACGCGCGACTATCGCTTCAAGGCGCGCCCGTGGGACAACCCCACTGTCGTGGACACGACCTGCACGCTGTGTGCGAAGGGCTGCAGCACCAGCGCCTGGCTCAAGGCGAAGCCGGAGTGGGCCAAAGGCGCCCAGCTCATTCGCATGACGCCGCGCTTCAATCCCGACGTCAACGGCTACTGGATGTGCGACATCGGCCGCTTCCAGTACCACTGGATCGAAGGCGAGTCGCGTCTGCGCAAGCCGATGCTGCGCCAGGGCAGCGAGCTGCAGGCGGTGGCCTGGCACGACGTCGAACCGCGGCTGCGCGATCGCATCCAGCAGGCCGGGTCTGCAGATCCCGAGTCGGTGCGCTTCCTGGTGTCGGCCCACGCCGCCACCGAGGAGCTCTTCGTCCTGAAGGAGCTCGTCGACGGGCTGGTCGGGCCCGAGGGCGTCAAGTCGGTCACGATGGCCTGGACCCGCAGCGACAAGCCGCAGCCGGCTGGCTCGAAGTTCCCGATTCCTGCGGTGGATGCGCCCAACGTCGCTGGTGCGCGCGACCTCGGCTTCGACGTCGGCGACGGGCAGACGGCGAACACCGCCGGTTTGCGGAGCGCGGTGGCAGCCGGCAAGGTCCGCGTGCTCTATGTTCTGAGCCCGGGCCCCGACGGTTCGCTCGGCGACACCTCGTGGATCGTCGAGGCGCGCCGCGCCGGGACGCTGCCTGCCCTCGTCGTGCAGGGCGTGGTGATGAACGAGCTCGCGGCGGCGGCCGACATCGTGCTGCCAGGCGCCGCCTTCGTCGAGAAGGACGCCCTCTTCACCAACGACCAGGGCCGGGTCCAGGCGTCGTCGCGCGCCATCGCGCCCCCTGGTGAGGCGCGCGAAGACTGGCTGATCCTCGCCGACGCCGCCCGCTCGTTGGGCCTGAAACTCGCCTACATGTCGTCTGCCGATGTCCGCCGCGCCATCGCCGCCGGCCTCCCGGGCGGTCCCTACGCGGCGGCGGAACACGTGGCCTTCGCCCGTCCGGTCTCGGCCAAACACTGGCTGCAGGCGTCGAACCCGTCGGAGCGATGGAAGTGGGACTTCATGTATCAGGACCTGCCGCCCGTGAAGGGGCACAACGTCCAGATGGAAGGCCTGCAGAACCTGATCCCGCTCAAGCCCGTCGGCTGACCATGAAGACGGTCGGCGCGGCACTCGCCCTGTTGCTGCTGACGGCGAATCTGGCCGGCGCGCAGCTCCGGGTGGTGAAGGCCGATCTCGCGACGGACGTCGAAACCGCGGCGCGCGCCGGCGGACGCGTGCGCGCGCTGCTGCGCGTGAGCGTGCCCGAGGGCTATCACCTGCAGTCGAACGCGCCCCGGGACCCGTCGCTCATCCCCACCACGCTCACCTTTTCGCCGCTGCCGGGGATCCGGGCCACCGAGGTGGTCTTTCCGAAGGCGACCGACTTCAAGCTGCAGGGGCAGAGCGAGCCGCTCGCGGTCTTCGAGCGGCAGTTCGTCATCGGTGTCCACTTCACGGTGGCCAAGGACGCGGCGCCAGGCGACCTCGACGTTCCGGCGCGCTTTCGCTACCAGGCCTGCAACGACGTGCTCTGTTTCGCACCGGTCACCGCCGAGGTCCGTTGGACGCTTCACATCGGCGGCGGCGCGTCGCGCGCCGGCCAGGCGTCGCCCGAGTACAAGGAGATCGCGTGGGGGAGCGGCGTGGTGCCGCCCATCGAAGAGGCGCCCCCGGCCTTTACCGCCGGGCCGCCGGCCGCGGCCCCGAGCGCGCGCATCACGCTCGACGATTTCGAGATCGTCGCCAGCACCGGCGGGTATCTGCCGACGACGGACTTCCTCGCCTTCGTCAAGAACGCGGAGCAAGGGGTCAAGGAGCAGGGGCTCTTCGAAGGCCGGGGACCGCTGGCCATCCTCCTGCTCGTGTTCCTCGGCGGGCTCGCGCTCAACCTCACCCCGTGTGTGCTGCCGATGATCCCGATCAACCTCGCGATCATCGGCGCCGGCAGCAAGGCCGGCTCCCGTTCGCGCGGGTTCGTGCTCGGTGCCGTGTACGGTGCGGCGATGGCCGTCGTGTACGGCGTGCTCGGCGTGGTCGTGATCCTCACCGCCGGCACCTTCGGCACCATCAACGCCTCGCCCTGGTTCAATGTCGCGATCGCGCTGGTCTTCGCGGTGCTGGCGCTGGCGATGTTCGACGTGTTCACGATCGACTTCTCGCGCTTCTCCTCGTCGATCGGCGCCGGCGGCGGGAGCCGCGGCTCGCTCGCGCTGGCGTTCGGGATGGGCGCCATCGCCGCCCTCCTGGCCGGGGCGTGCGTCGCCCCGGTGGTGATCCAGGTGGTGCTCTTCTCGAGCGATCTCTACGCGCAGGGCACGGTCGTCGCGCTGGGCCTGCCGTTCCTGCTCGGTATCGGCATGGCGATTCCCTGGCCGATTGCCGGTGCCGGGCTCACCGCGCTGCCGCGCCCGGGCGCTTGGATGGTGCGGGTGAAGCAGGCCTTCGGCGTCGTCATCCTCGCCACGGCCGGTTACTACGGCTATCTCGGCTATACCCTCTTCGCCGACCGCTGGGTGGATGCGGGTGAGGTGACCTCCAGCGTCGAGGCGATGCTGCAGGACGGGTGGCACGCGTCGCTCGACGAGGGGCTGGCGGTGGCGCAGCGGGAAGGCAAGCCCGTGCTGGTGGACCTGTGGGCCACCTGGTGCAAGAACTGCCTGACGATGGACAAGACCACTCTCGCCGATCCCACGGTCAAGTCCGCGCTGGACGGCTACGTGAAGGTGAAGTTCCAGGCCGAGCAGCCGGATGAACCTCCGGCGCGCGAGGTGATGGAACGCTTCAAGGCCATCGGCCTGCCGACCTACGTCATCCTCCGTCCCGTCGCCGCGCGCGGCGAATAGCGTCCGGCACAACCGCGACGGCTCGGCGGCCGTAGAAGGCCGTAGAGACACGTTATGGACGAGACGCCGGCGTTGCTCGCCGCCTTCGGGGCCGGATTCTGCTCGTTGATCTCTCCCGGCGTCGCGCCGCTCCTGCCGGCGTTCGCCGGCTTCGCGCGCAACCGCGGGCCCTGGCAGTTGATCGTCTTCCTGTGCGGCTTCTCGCTGATATTCATCACGCTCGGCGCCAGCGCCACGGCCCCCGGTCAGGCGCTGCTCGAGCACCTCGTGGTCTTCGAGGCCGCGGCCGGCGTGTTTCTCATCGTGGTGGGTCTGCGCGGCCTTGGCATGCGCGGGCTCACCCGGAGCGCCGGCGCCGACACCGGCGTCGAGCCCGCCACTCCTGGCACCCTGCTCGTGGCATTCCTTGCCGGGGCGGCGCTGATGTTCGGCTGGACGCCGCTGGCCGGCGTCGTTCTGGCGCGCATCCTGGCGCTGGCGACCTCGGCCGACACTCTCGGCCCCGGCGTGACCTTGTTGACGGCGTACGCATCCGGCCGCGCGCTGTCGCTGCTGGCGCTCGGGCTCGCCCACAACGCCGCGCTGCGGTTCGCTCTACCGCGCTCGGCGCATGGGCGGCGCCTCGACACGATCCCGGGCGCGCTCGTCGCCCTCAGCGGACTGCTGATCGTCACGCATGCGTTTCCGTTCATCGCGGCGGCGCTCGCGGATTTCCTCCCGCTCTTTTAATCGGCTGGCGGCCGATGCGTCCATTCCTGCTATCCTGTGGCCCGGAGTGCGACTCTCCTGATGCACAGGCGCAGCCTTCGCTACGGTCTCGTCGTGCTGCTCTTCGCAGCCGCTGCCGGCGCGGCCGGGTTTGCCTGGACCGTCGATCGACAACTGGCTGCGCTCATCGCTCGCGAGCATGCCGCCGCCGCGCGCTTCGACGCGCTGGTGCCAGCCATCGCGCGCTTCGACGCCGCCCAGCAGACTTTCGATCCCTCGCGTGAATCCGAGGCCGAGTGGTTCGTGCGCGTCGAGCGGCTGCTCACGCGCATTCAATCCGACGGCGCCGCGCTGCACGGCCTGGCGGCATCCGAGGCCGCCGCGCAAACCTTCAGCGACGTCACCGCCAGGGTGGTGAGCGCGGTCAAGAGGGCCGAAGAGAACTTCCGGGCGGGACACGAACTGATGGCCGCCGATCTCGTGCAGGACGAGGGACGGCCGGGCGCGGAAGCCATGCGCGCCGCCGTGCTGGAATGGCGCGCGGCAGAGGCCAGCGCCGCCGATGCGGTACGGGCACGCCTGTTTCAACAGTTGTGGTCGGTGCTTGGCGGGACAGCGGCGTTCTGGGGCATCGGCGTGTTGCTCCTCGCGCCACGTAAAGCGCCTGCGCCGCTGGCGCCCAGCTCTCCAGCGCTCGTCGTCGAGCCGGCTGCCGACGCGCCGCTGTCGTTGAGCGTGCGCGAGGTGCCTGTACCCGACCTGCCGGTGCCCGCCCCAACGCCCTACCTCCCTCTCGACCCGGCCGCGGCGCTCTGCACCGACATCGCCCGCGCCGATACCGCCGCTGCGCTGGACGCCCTCGTGGACCGGGCGGCCAGCATGCTCGGCGCGGCGGGCATCGTGATCTGGCTGAAGGGACCGCAGGACGAGCTCGTGCCAGCCGTCGTGCACGGCTACGGCCCCGAGGCCCACGCCCGCATCGGCGGCCTGCCCCTGTCGGATGCCAATCTCACGACGCGGGCATGGCACTCCGGCGTGCTGCAGTCGGCCGCAGGTGAGGGCCGCGGACGAGCCGCCCTGGCCGCCCCGCTGTTTCAGGGCGCGCAACCCACCGGCGTGTTCGCTGTGGAGCTGGCCAGCGGGTCCGAATCGAGCGCCGAGATTCGCGCGCTCACGGGCATCCTGGCGGCGCAGTTCGCGGGTGCGGTGACTCCGAGGATCGAGACCGCCGCGGTGGCCGATCAGCCCCTCGAAGCCACCGGATCGTAAGCGGCGCTCTTACCCCCTTATATCGATCGTCCGCTGGCGCGGACCGGCCGCGGGTTCTCCGGCATCTTCGCCGTCAGCTGCAGCTGCTTTTTATCGCGCATGACGCTAATGGCGATCGACGCGCCGCCGTCGGCCCGGCGCACTTCGTCGAACACGTCAGACACAGCGGCCACCGTGCGGCCGTTCATCGACGTGATCACGTCGCCCGCCTTCAGTCCGGCGCGCGCGGCCGGCGAGTCCATTTCCACCGCCGACACCAGCGCCCCGCGCTCGACACCGAAATAGGACGCGAGCTGATCGCTTACCGGCGCCAGCGACGCGCCAAACCGCCCTCGCGTGCCGGTAACCCAGCCGCCCCAGCCGCGTCCGCCCGGACCGTTGTAGTCGAACTCGAAACGCTGCGACAGATCGCGCATCTGGCGCTCGAGCTGACTGAAGTCCGGCAGCGTCACCCACGACTGATTCGAATCCGGCGTCAGCTCCGCCGTCTGGCGGCTGCCGTTCCGCAGATAGACCGTCCGCACGGACCGGCCATCGGGGCCCTCCCGTACCAGGCGCGACAGCTGCCGGGCGCTGCGCACGCGCTCGCCGTCGAACTCCACGATGATGTCGCCGGTGGCGATGCCGGCTTTTGCCGCGGGGCCATTGGCCTCCACGCCCGTGACATAGGCCCCTTCGGGCTGCGCGAGCTTGGCGCTCCTGCTCTCCTCGACAGAGACGTCGCGCACCGTCGCGCCGATCGTGCCGCCGAGACCGTCGATCTGTACGCGGCGGCGTTCGGGTTCGGGAAAGGGACGGTCCTGGGCGACCACGCCGGGTATGGCGACCAGGGCAATCACGAAACCGACGCCGGCCGCGGCGAGCAGGGCCTTTCCGATCAGCGCTTTCATAGACTCCTCCACTGCCTCACAGCCTCTTCGACGGGGTCAGCCCGGGAAAAGTTGGCATAATCCGCCCCATGGCGAGGGACGACTCGAAGGCCCGGATTCTGGAGCGCGCGGAGCGGGAGCAGGTCAGGTTCATGCGGCTCCAGTTCACGGACATCCTCGGGGCGACCAAGAACGTGGAGGTGCCCGATCGGCAGTTTGGCGAAGCCCTGGACGGCCGGATCACGTTCGATGGCTCGTCGATCGAAGGATTCGTCCGCACGGAAGAGTCCGACATGTTCCTCAAGCCCGACCTGTCCACCTTCCAGGTCTTGCCCTGGACATATGCCGGGCCGGAGCGGGTGGGACGGGTCATCTGCGACATCGCCAACCCCGACGGGACGCCGTTTGCCGGCTGCCCGCGGTCCACGTTGAAGCGCGCCATCGACCTGGCGGCCGCGAAAGGATTCGCGATGCGGGCCGGCCCCGAGGCCGAGTTCTTTCTTTTCCAGCGCCGCCAGGACGGCCAGCCGACCACCGAGACCCACGACTCGGGCGGCTACTTCGACCTGACGCCGGTGGATCTGGGCGAAGACGTCCGCCGCGAGATCGTGCGCTCGCTCGAGCAGATGGGGTTCCACGTCGAGGCCGCGCACCACGAGGTGGCGCCGGGCCAGCACGAAATCGACTTCCGCCACGACGACGCCCTGCTGACCGCCGACAACGTGAGCACCTTCCGGTTCGTCGTGAAGAACGTCGCGAGCCGCAACGGCCTGCACGCCACGTTCATGCCCAAGCCGATCTTCGGCATCAACGGCAGCGGCATGCACACCCATCAGTCGCTCTTCTCGCGCGGCCGTAACCTGTTCTACGACGAGAAGGCGGAACGTCAGTTGAGCGCGTCGTGCCTGCACTACGTGGGCGGGTTGCTGAGACACGCCAAGGCGTTCTGCGCCGTGACCAACCCGCTCGTCAATTCGTACAAGCGGCTCGTCCCCGGATACGAAGCGCCCACCGCGATTGCCTGGTCCGAGCGCAATCGCAGCCCGCTCATCCGCGTGCCCGTCGGACGCGGTCCGAAGACGCGCATCGAGCTGCGCATGCCCGACCCGTCGTGCAATCCCTACCTGGCGTTGACGGTGATGCTGCGCGCAGGGCTGGACGGTCTGGAACGCCAGCTCGATCCCGGCCCGCCGGTGAACAAGAACATCTACAAGATGAGTCACCGCGAGCGGCGGCACCTCCGGATCGACGAGCTGCCGGGCAACTTGAGCGAAGCGCTCGACGAACTGGAGAAGAGCGCGCTGATGAAGGACGCGCTGGGCGAGCACATCTTCGACCACTTCGTCACCGCCAAGCGTTCCGAGTGGGACAGCTACATCCGCCAGGTCTCGGCGTGGGAGATCGAGAGGTATCTGAATACGTACTGACGGGTGGGACGGGTGGGACAGGTGGGACAGGTGGGTAAGAGCACTCGACGCGGTTGACGCCACAGCTGGTCAAGAGGTTTTGGCCCACCAGTCCCACCTGTCCTACCCGTCCTACCAGTCCTGCCCCCTCGAGGTGACGCACTCATCCGCGTCGAGTGTTCAACGCGGTGAAATG
>Ga0173480_10000225_pt1 | contig 17062 bp, 20 predicted proteins | sample NitcycUS209509C1_FD_122622 | JGI IMG/M metagenome (GOLD analysis project Ga0173480, IMG submission 122622) | Soil microbial communities from Arlington Agricultural Research Station in Wisconsin, USA - Nitrogen cycling UWRJ-S209-509C-1 (version... | ecosystem: Environmental > Terrestrial > Soil... | reverse complement strand
TTTCTGGGCGGACCTGAAGATCACGAAGGGCGACCTGTTGCAGTACTACGCCGACGTGGCGCCGGTGCTGTTGCCGCATATCGCCGATCGGGCGATGGTGATGCGGCGCTATCCCAACGGCGCCTTCGGCGAGTCGTTCTTCATGAAGGAAGCGCCGTCGCCGCGGCCGCCGTGGATCCGCATCTGCCCGATCAGCCACAACGACGAGAAAATAGTGAACTTTCCGGTCATCGACGACCTGCCGTCGTTGTTGTGGGTGGTGAACCTCGGCTGCATCGACCTGAACCAGTGGTATGCACGGTGCGAGGACTACGACCGGCCCGATTACCTGCACTTCGATCTCGACCCGAGTCCCGGCGCCACGTTCGCCCAGGTGCTGGAGTCGGCGCTCGTCGTCCGCGAGGCGCTCGAGACGCTCAAGATGAAGGCTCTCGTGAAGACCAGCGGCTCGCGCGGCTGCCACGTGCACGTGCCCATCGTCTACGGCCCGACCCAGGACGACGTGCTCATGTTCACCAAGGCGCTCGCCACCGAGCTCGCCTCGCGCCATCCCAAGCTGCTGACAGTGGAGTATCGCAAGAGCAGCCGCCCGAAGAATCGCGTGCTCGTGGACTACCGCCAGAACGCGTGGGGACAGACCCTGGCCAGCATCTACTCCGTGCGGCCCACGGCCACGGCCTCCGTGTCCACACCGCTCACATGGGCCGAGGTGGAAAAGGGGGTCGCCATCGAGGACTTCCGCCTCGACAACGTCCGCGCGCGGATCACGAAGGTGGGCGACTTGTGGAAGCCGCTCAACGCCGCCAAGGGGCGCGTCAATCTCGGGATGTTCTTCGGATCGGGCACGTGAACGTTTCCGACTTCGACTTCGAGCTGCCCGAATCGCTCATCGCGCAGGAGGCCACCGAGCGCGGGCGGTCGCGGCTGCTCGTCGCGCCGCGCGCGGGCGACGCCTTCGAGCACGCGATGTTTTCGGACCTGGGTCGATATCTGCGCGAAGGTGATCTGCTCGTGCTCAACGACACGCGGGTGTTTCCGGCGCGGCTCCGCGGACGCCGCGATCCGAGCGGAGGAGAAGTGGAATGCCTGCTCATGGGGCAGCCGCGGCCGGCCGAAACCGCCGAAGCGCCGGGCGCGGAGGAGTGGGATGCGCTGGTACACCCGGGCCAGAAACTGAAGCCGGGTGCGCGGATGCTGTTCGAGCGTGAGGGCAGCGTGCTGCACGGCGAGATCCTGGCGCGTCGATTTCAGGGACGGCGAACGGTTCGTCTCTGGACCGGCCATCCCGATGGCGTCACGGCGATCATCGATCGCATCGGGCACGTGCCGCTGCCGCCGTACATCAAGCGCGACGTTGGCCCCGGCGACCGCGAACGCTACCAGACGGTGTACGCCGGCGAGCGCGGCTCGATTGCCGCGCCGACCGCGGGCCTCCACTTCACCGGCGGCCAGCTCGCCTCGCTCGTGGCCGCCGGCGTCGAGCAGGCGCGCGTGACGCTGCACGTCGGCTACGGCACCTTCAAGCCGGTACGGGTCGAGCGAGTGGAGGAGCACGAGGTCGATCCCGAGTGGTACTCGGTGCCGGAGGCCGCGGCCTCGGCGCTGACCCGGGCCCGCCGCGACGGCCGCCGCGTCATCGCCGTCGGCACCACGACGGTGCGCGTGCTCGAATCGCTCGATCTCACGGCCGAGGGGCAGGTGAGCGCAGCCTCCGGCGAGACGCGGCTGTTCATCCACCCCGGGCACCGGTTTCGTCTGGTGGACGGACTGATCACCAACTTCCACCTGCCGCGATCGTCGCTGCTGATGCTCGTCGCCGCCTTCGCCGGCCGCGAACGGATCCTCGACGCCTACCGCGAGGCCGTCGCGCACGGATACCGCTTCTACAGCTATGGGGATGCGATGCTGGTGGTCTGAAAACCTGAACGGCTCAAGGCTCAGGGGCATGGATTGCTTGCTGGCGCTCGAGGAGTACGCTTGTCAAACAAGCGTACACTTCGAGGGTTTTTCATGAGCGTCCAGGCCCCGAGCCGTGAGCCCTAAGCCCTGAGCCTTCACATGCCATTCCCTTACGACGAGTTCGACGCGTCCGGCGTGCGCACGTATCCGCTGGCCGGGCGGGAGAGCAAGGCGCGCGCGGACGACTTCGGCCGGCCGTTCACGCCGGGCGGGACCTTCGCGGAGTGGTTCGCGACGTTGCCCGCATTTCTCGGGGCCCGTGATCTCCGGGCCGCCGCGCTGGCGATTGCCGCGGCGAAGCGGGGCGGCCGCGGCGTCGTCTGGGGCGTCGGCGCCCACGTGATCAAGACCGGGGTGTCGCCGGTGCTGGTCGATCTGATGGAGCGCGGCTTCGTGTCGGCGCTGGCGATGAACGGCGCCGGCATCATCCACGATTTCGAGATCGCGCTGTCGGGCGGGACGTCCGAGGACGTGGACGAAGCGCTCGGTCCTGGTCGCTTCGGCATGGCGGCCGAGACGGCGTCGTTGAACGACGTCATCCGCCGCGGCGCCGGTGCGGGGCAGGGCCTCGGCCAGGCGGTCGGCGCGCATCTGGCGGCGCTCGATCCGCCGTTCGCGCGTCACAGCCTCGCGGCTGCCGCGCACCGCCTGGATATTCCGCTCACGGTGCACGTCGCGATCGGCACCGACATCCTTCATATGCATCCGGCCGCATCCGGGGCAGCCATCGGCGAGGCCAGCCTGCGCGATTTCCGCTACTTCACATCGTGCGTGGCGCGCCTTGGCGGCGGCGTCTATCTCAACTGCGGCTCCGCCGTGGTGCTGCCCGAGGTGTTCCTGAAGGCCGTCGCGCTCGCCCGGAACCAGGGCGCCGATCTCTCCGGCCTGACCACCGTGGACATCGATTTCACGCGCCACTACCGCCCGCAGACCAATGTCGTGTCGCGGCCCGTCGCTGGCAGCGGCACCGGGATTTCGCTGGTGGGGCACCACGAGATCCTGATTCCGTTGCTCGCGGCCGCTGCGATTGAGGCGGCCTCCGGAGGACAGGACAGGTAGGACTGGTAGGACGGGTGAGACGGGTAGGAAATACACACCTGTCCCACCTGTCTTACCTGTCCCACCCGTCCTCCGGTAGAATCGTAGGTTCGTGCCGGAGTAGCTCAGCCGGTTAGAGCACGCGTCTCATAAGCGCGGGGTCGGCGGTTCGAGTCCGCCCTCCGGCACCAACCTTCGCCCACCGTAGCTCGCTGAATGTGCCCGAGCGAAGGTGGGCTTCGGTTGGCAAGCCATCCTCAATTTGGCCAGCGTTCGGCCGGCAACCCTAGTTGCTGAGCCTTGAGCCCTGAGCCTCGAGCCGTTGTGAACGCGCTTCTCCAGCAGATCCGGCGCACGATTCAGCGCCACGCGCTCTGTCCTCCGGGGAGCCGTGTGCTCGTGGGCGTGTCGGGCGGCTCCGACTCGGTGGCGCTCGCGCGCGCGTTAATCGATCTGGCGCCCGCCTCGGACTTCCGCATCGCGGGGCTCGCCCACTACAACCACCAACTCCGGCCGACGGCCAGCCGGGATGAAACGTTCTGCCGCGACCTCGCGGCGTCACTGAATCTCCCGTTCTCGACGGAAGCAGCCGACGTGGCTGCGTATGCCGGCGAGCACCGGCTGTCGCTCGAGGACGCCGCCCGGCGTCTCCGTTACGCCTTTCTGGACCGCGCCGCCGCAACCTGCTCGGCCACGTGCATTGCGGTGGGACACACCGTCGACGACCAGGCCGAGACGGTATTGCTCAAGCTGATGCGCGGGGCCGGCCCCAGCGGACTCGGTGGCGTCTATCCAAGAAGAGGCGCCGTCATCCGCCCGTTGCTCGATGTCTCGCGCGACGAGTTGCGGGCCTGGCTGGGCACGCTTGGCCAGTCGTGGGTGGACGACGAGACCAATGCGGATCTGAGCAATCCGCGCAACCGCGTCCGCCATCGAGTGCTTCCGGAACTCGACGCGGCGTATGGCGGCAACACCCGGTCATCACTCGCCCGTGCCGCCGAGGTGGCTCGCGACGACGGGCAGTGGCTGGACGAGCTGGCCGCCTCCCGGTACCAGGCCCTCGTCACGAGTGGCCGGGACTGCCTGCAGCTGAACGCGGCGGCGCTCCTCAGCGAGCCGTTGCCGCTTGCCCGCCGGGTGCTCTGGCAGGCGATGCGGGTCCGCGCGGGTGGCCGCGAAGTGGGGCTGGAGCACGTCGAGCTCGCGCTCGCGGTTCTCCGGGGCCACGCTCGAGCTGCGGACGTGCCCGGCAGCCGCTGGGAACTTCGCGGGGGAAACCTGGTCTTAATGGATCGAGGGCCGGCGGCTAGGTGATATTCTTAACGTAAGGCTCGGAGACGGTATCAAGGGGAGCCAGCGCCTTTTGGAGGTATCAGGGTGAACTCGACAATCAGGAGCGCGGTGTTCTGGATGGTCCTCATCGTGGTGGGGCTCCTTGTCTGGAACTTCTCCACCAAGTACCAGGCCAGCGCCAAGCCCCTGAGCTTCAGCGAGTTCATGGCCTCCGTGGACGCTGGTCAGGTCGAGCGGGTGACGATCACCGGCAACGACATCACCGGTGTCAACAAGGCGAACGACAGCTTTCGTACCTATGCGCCGCCGCAGTACGAGGGGCTCGCGAACAAGCTCATCGAGCGCAACGTCGTCGTTACCGCCCGTCAGCCCACCGACAGCCCCTGGGCAGCGCTTTTGTATACGTGGGCGCCCATCCTGCTGATGATCGGGTTCTGGCTGTTCTTCATGCGCCAGATGCAGAGCGGGGGCAACAAGGCGCTGTCGTTCGGCAAGAGCAAGGCGAAGCTGTCGTCCACCGCGTCGAAGAAGGTGACGTTCAAGGACGTCGCCGGCGTGGACGAGGCCAAGGACGAACTCCAGGAGATCATCGACTTCCTGCGTGAGCCGCAGAAGTTCCAGAAGCTGGGAGGCCGCATCCCGAAGGGCGTACTGCTGATGGGCCCCCCGGGAACAGGCAAGACGCTGCTCGCCCGCGCGGTCGCCGGCGAGGCCAACGTGCCGTTCTTCTCGATCAGCGGCTCGGACTTCGTCGAGATGTTCGTCGGCGTCGGCGCCTCGCGCGTCCGCGACCTGTTCGAGCAGGGCAAGAAGAACGCCCCGTGCATCGTGTTCATCGACGAGATCGACGCCGTCGGCCGGCACCGCGGCGCGGGGCTCGGCGGCGGCCACGACGAGCGCGAGCAGACGCTCAACCAGCTGCTCGTGGAAATGGATGGATTCGAGTCGAACGAGGGCGTCATCCTGGTGGCGGCCACCAACCGCCCCGACGTGCTCGATCCGGCGCTGCTGCGCCCGGGGCGGTTCGATCGCCGCATCGTCGTCAACCGTCCGGACGTCAAGGGCCGCGAGGGCATCCTCTCGGTGCACACGAAGAAGATTCCGATGGCCGACGACGTCGACGTGGCGGTGCTGGCCCGTGGCACGTCCGGCTTCTCCGGCGCGGATCTCGCGAACCTGGTGAACGAGGCGGCGCTCAACGCGGCGCGCTACAACCAGAAGGTCGTGCGCATGCACGACTTCGAGTACGCGAAGGACAAGGTGCTCATGGGCGCCGAGCGGCGGTCCATGATCATCAGCGAGGAAGAGAAGAAGGTCACGGCGATTCACGAGGCCGGGCACGCCCTGCTCACCGTGAAGCTGCCGCACGCCGACCCGATCCACAAGGTGACGATCATCCCGCGCGGGATGGCGCTCGGCCTGACGCAGCAGTTGCCGATGGACGAGAAGCACAACTACGCGCGCGAGTACCTCGAGGATCAGATCGCGATCCTGCTCGGCGGCCGCATCGCCGAGGAGATCACCAACGGCAGCATGACGACCGGAGCGGGCAACGATCTCGAGCGCGCGACCGACCTCGCCCGCCGGATGGTGTGCGAGTGGGGCATGAGCACGGCGATGGGCCCGCTCACCTTCGGCAAGAAGGAAGAGCAGATCTTCCTGGGCCGCGAGATCTCCCAGCACCAGGACTACAGCGAGGATACGGCGCTCCGCATCGACCAGGAAGTGAAGCGCTTCATCACCGACAACTACAACCGGGCGCTGGCCATTCTCACCGAGCACAAGGCGCCGCTGATGGCGATGGCCGACGCGCTGCTGCAGCGCGAGACGCTCGACGCCGAGCAGGTGATCCGCCTGGCCGCCGGTCTGAAGCTCGACGAGCCGGCGCAGATCCCGCCGCCGAGCGGCGGGCACGAGGCCACGCCGTCGCGCGAGTCGAACTGGAAGGCGCCGCTGGTGCCGACCCTGCCGCCGCGGCCGGTCACGCAGGAATAGGGTCGAGCCGGGATTCGGTCTCAGCCCTCTTCGATCCACAATTGAGCCCGCGGCGCTGCACGGCGCCGCGGGCTTTTCCATGTCGCGACGGCGCTTCACCCTTCGGCTCCCGGGCGGAGCGTCCTGGACGCTCGGCGAGCGCACGCTCGTGATGGGCATCGTCAACGTCACGCCCGACTCCTTCTCCGACGGCGGCGTGAACCTCGACGTGAAGGCGGCGGTGGCGGCGGCGCTGCGCATGGTGGAGGACGGCGCCGACGTGCTCGACATCGGCGGCGAGTCCACGCGGCCGGGAGCGCTCCCCGTAGGCGAGAGCGAAGAGCGGCGGCGGGTACTGCCAGTGATCGAAGCCTTGGCCGGTCAGGTGATGGTGCCGATTTCGATCGACACCTACAAGGCCTCGGTGGCCGACGCCGCGCTCGCGGCCGGAGCCTCGATCGTCAACGACATCAGCGGCCTTCGTTACGAACCCGAGCTGGCCGGGGTGGTGGCGCGGCGCGGTGCGCCGATCATCCTGATGCACACGCGGGGACGCTCGAGAGAGATGTACGAACAGGCGAGTTATCACGACGTCGTGGACGAGGTGCTCGACGAGCTGCGCGAGAGCATCGCTTTTGCCGGCGGCGCCGGCGTGCCGCCCGAGCAGGTGCTGGTGGACCCCGGCATCGGCTTCGCCAAGGACGCGAGCCACAGCTTCGAGGTGCTCGGCCGGCTGGCGGAGCTCGCCGATCTGGGGCGCCCGATCGTCGTCGGCTCATCGCGCAAGTCGTTCCTCAACCGGCCGATCAAGCAGGCGTCGCAGACACCCGAGGGCGAGTGGCCGACAGCGGCGTCGGTGGCCGCCGCGGCGCTCGCCGGCATGCACGTGATCCGCGTCCACGCGGTGCGCGAGATGGCGCAGGTGGCCCGCGTGGCCGACGAAATTCGGAAGTATCATCGCGATCGGTGATGGACTGGCTGTCACAGGCGCTGCGGCGTCCGCCCGTCGAATGGGTGGACCTGCTGGACATCGCCATCGTCGCCGTACTCGTCTACGAGCTGCTCGTGCTCATCAAGGGCACGCGCGCAATGCAGATCGCCCTGAGCGGCGGCTTCCTCATCGGCTTCTACTTCCTGTCGGAATGGCTCGGGCTCGAGACGGTCAACTGGCTGATTCGCAACCTCGCGGTGTACGGCGTGTTCGCGTTGATCGTTCTACTGCAGACCGACATCCGCCGCGCCCTCGCCCACTTCGGCCGCGCGCCGTTCTTCCGCTACTTGGACCGCTCCACCAACGTGGACGAAGCGGTGGAAGAGCTCGTGATCTCGGTGTCGAACCTCTCCGCGCGCAAGATCGGCGCGCTGATCGTGCTCGAGCGCCGGATCGGCCTGCGGAACTACATCGAGGGCGGTATCCCGCTCGACGCGGCGATTTCGTACGACCTCCTCGCCAGCATCTTCCAGGTGGCGTCGCCGCTGCACGACGGTGCGGTGATCGTCCAGGGCGACCGCATCGCCGCCGCGGCGTGTTTCCTGCCGCTCTCGGTCAACCCCAAGATGTCGCGTGAGCTCGGCACGCGTCACCGCGCCGCCATCGGCCTGACCGAAGAGAACGATGCCGCGGTGATCGTCGTGTCCGAGGAGTCGGGCATCGTCTCGCTGGCACTGGAGGGTGGCCTCGAGCGCGGCCTCACTCCCGACGTGCTGCGGCTCAAGCTGCGCGCGCTGCTCGGGCTGCGGCGGCGCGATCGTCCACAGGCGACCGCGATGGAGACGATGGCCTGATGGCGTTCCGTCCATTCAAGCGCCTCGGCCTGAAGCTGGTGTCGCTGGTGCTTGCGGTCCTGATCTGGGTGATGGTGTCGGGCGAGCAGATTGTCGAGCGGGCGTTTCGCATCCCGCTGGAGTTCACCAACCTGCCAGCGTCGCTCGAGCTGGCTGGCAATGCTCCCAATGTCGTGGACGTGCGCGTCCGCGGTTCCTCGGGTGCGCTCAGCCGTCTGGTGGCGGGCGAGCTCGTCGCCGTGCTCGACCTGCGGCTGGCGCGTCCCGGCCAGCGCCTGTTCCACCTCACCGGGAGCGAGGTGCGCGCACCCTTCGGGATCGAGGTCGTCCAGCTCACGCCCTCCAGCCTGGCGATGACGTTCGAGAACTCGGCCACCAAGGAGGTCGGCATCTCGCCCGTACTCGAAGGGCTGCCGGCCGACGGATTCGAAGTGCGCCGCATCACCAGCGATCCGGCGGCGGTCGTGGTGGCGGGACCGGCGACCGCCGTCCGTGACACCAACGAAGCGATCACCGAACCGGTATCGGTGGCCAACGCCTCGGCCACGGTGATGGAAGTCGTCAACGTGGGCGTCGCGGATCCCGCGGTGCGGCTGCGCTCGGTGCAGAGCGTGCGCGTGACGGTCCACATCGCGCCCCGTGGCGCGCACTGAACTGCAATCGAAAGGACTCATGCCCCGACTGTTTGGAACCGATGGCGTGCGCGGCAAGGCCGGCGCCTTTCCGCTCGACCAGCCCACCGTGCGACGGCTCGGCGGCGCGCTCGTGCGCGTTCTGCGTCACGACGGCGCGGTGGCCAGCGATGGGCGCCCGATACGCTTCCTGGCTGGGCGCGACACCCGGGAGTCGGGCACCTGGATCGAGGAGGCGCTGGCCGCCGGCATGGCGGGGGAGGGCGGATCGCTGGCGAGCGCGGGCGTCGTGCCGACGCCGGCGATCGCCTACGTGACGCCGCGCGAGGGCTACACTGCCGGCGTCGTCATCTCGGCATCGCACAATCCGTTCGAGGACAACGGCATCAAGGTGTTCTCGGGGGCGGGTGAGAAGTTCACCGAGCTGCTCGAGCGGCAGGTCGAGGCGGTGATGGCCGACTCGTCATGGACAGCGTCCGATGCGCCCGCCGCCGTGGCCGTGGTGGATTATCGCGACGAATACGAGCGCCATCTCGCGGAGATCCTGCCCGCGCGCCTGCGCCGGCGCGGGATGCGGATTGCGGTGGACTGCGCCAACGGCGCGACCACGACGGTGGCGCCGCAGGTGTTCGAGCACCTCGGCTTCGACACGACGTTCCTCGGCGTCGATCCCGACGGGCGCAACATCAACCTGCACTGCGGCTCCACCCATCCGCAGGGTCTCGCGGAAGTCGTCGTCGGCGGCGGCTTCGAGATGGGCATCGCGTTCGACGGCGACGGCGATCGCGCGATCTTCGTGGACGCGTCCGGGCAGATCGTGGACGGCGACGCCGTCATGCTGATGTGCGCCAAGGGCCTCAAGGCCGAAGGGCGTCTCAAGGGCGACGCCGTCGTGGCCACGGTGATGAGCAATATCGGGCTGGAGATCGCCCTGCGTGATGCCGGCCTGGCGATCGTCCGTTGCCCGGTGGGCGACAAGTACGTGATGGAGGAGATGCTGCGGCGCGGGCTGTCGCTCGGCGGCGAGCAGTCCGGGCACGTCATCTTCGCCGACTACCTGTTCACCGGCGATGGCCTCGCCACCGCGCTGAGCGTCCTGCGCGTGATGGCGGGCAGCGGCCGCAGCCTGGCCGATCTGGCGTCGGAGATGACCGCGTATCCGCAGGTGTTGATGAACATGCGCGTGAAGGAGCGGGTGGACCTGAGCACAGTGCCCGAGGTCGCGGCCGTGCTCCAGTCGGTGGAGTCCAGGCTCGCAGGCAGCGGCCGGCTGCTGGTGCGCTACTCCGGCACCGAACCGCTGCTGCGCGTGATGCTCGAAGGGCAGGATCAGGCCCAGATCCGCCGCTGGGGCCAGGAGATCATCGACGCGGTCACGCTTCATGTCGGAGCAGCTTGACCGCCGTGAGCCTTCCCCGTCTTTCGGTAAACGTCAACAAGATCGCGACCGTCAGGAACTCCCGCGGCGGCAGTGTGCCCTCGGTGCTGCAGGCGGTGGACGTGTGCGTGAACGCGGGGGCGCCGGGGATCACGGTGCACCCGCGCGCCGACGAGCGCCACATTCGAGCCGACGACGTCCGCGAGCTTGCCGCGCACCTCGCGTCGCGCCGCGATCGCGTGGAGTTCAACATCGAGGGTGATCCGCGCCCGGACTTCCTGGCGCTCGTGCTCGAGGCGCGGCCGCACCAGTGCACGCTGGTCCCGGTGCAGGAGGGTGAGATCACCAGCCAGGCCGGCTGGTCGGCCGCTGCCCGCACCGAGACGCTTCGCGCCTCAATCCAGGGGCTGAAGGCGGCAGGCGTCCGGGTGAGCCTGTTCGTCGAGGCCGACCCCGAACCGATCCGGTGGGCGGCCGCCAACGGCGCCGATCGCGTCGAGCTGTACACCGAGCCGTTTGCCCGCGCCTACGAGCAGGGCGAGCTGGCCGCTCGGGCGTCGTTCGACCACTACGCGCAGGCGGCGGAGCTGGCCGCATCGCTCGGGCTCGAGGTCAACGCGGGCCACGATCTCGACCTCGACAACCTTCGCCTCTTCCGTGCGCTGCCGCACCTGGCCGAGGTGTCGATCGGCCATGCCCTCATCAGCCACGCCCTGTTCGTGGGCCTCGATAGGGCCGTGCGGGATTACCTCACAGCCCTGGGAGGCCACCCGGACAGGTAGAGGGCGGTCTTCAGACCGCCCTGCCGCCGGTCGGTCTGAAGACCGACCGCTACGTCTGACCCCGCAGTATTAAGATCACCAAGTACCCATGAAACTCGATGCTGTCGTGTTCACCGTGGCCGGGATGGCCTTTGGCGTGATTCTGGGCTGGATCATCGGCGCGCAGCAGCTCGCCCGGACGGGCACGGTTCCCGCCGCCCAGCCAGCGGCGGCGCAAGCCGCGCCGGCGACGGGCGGTGGAACCGCCGCTGGCGGCCGCGCCGCGCCGGTTCTCGATCAAGCGCGGGTGGATCAGCTGAACGCCACGATCAAGGGCAATCCGAAGGACGTCTCCTCGGTCGTGCAGCTGGCCAACGTCTACTTCGACGCCGAGCGCTGGCCCGACGCGATCTCGTGGTACGAGCGCGCCTTGGCGCTCAATCCGAAGGACCCGGACGTGAGCACCGATCTCGGCGTGAGCTACTACTACACGAACCGGACCGAGGAGGCGCTGACGCGGTTCGAGGAGTCGCTCAAGATCAATCCGAAGCACACCAAGACGCTCCTCAACAAGGGCATCGTGCTCGCCTTCGGCAAGGAAGATCTGAAGGGCGCCGCGGTCGAGTGGCAGAAGGTGGTGGACATCGCGCCCGGCTCACCAGAGGGCGAGGCGGCCAGGCGAGCGCTCGAAGGCGTGGCCGCAGCCCACGCCAATCAGACCGCACCGAGCCAGCAGTGACACGCGTTCTCCTCATTCTCGCTCTCGTCTCGGTGCTGGCGTGGGCGTTCTGGCGCTTCACGGACGGCATCATCGAGGCGTTCGGCGGGACGACACGGCAGCGGCGCCAGCGCGCGGCGCCGATGAAGCTGGTTCGCGATCCGTTCTGCGGCACGTGGGTACCGCCCGCTGAAGCGTTGGCGCTGCGCACCGGCCACGAGATTCACTACTTCTGCTCGGTCGAGTGCCGTGAGGCGTTCAGGAAGAGCGCATGAGCGCTGGCGAGGCTGCGCCTCGGACCGACGGGCGTACAGGCTTCACCTCGCCAGGGCCGTGTTTCCTGGCCCGCGCTCCGCGCGGGCGTAGACGCCTTGACCGAGCAGCACTTGACGCGAGAGCGAGGGCACGTGGCGGCCAAGGCCTCTAGCCTCGAAGAGCAGCTCCGCGCCGACATCGTCGAAGCCGGCCGCCGGATGGACGCGCGCGGCTACGTCGCCTCCAACGATGGCAACATCAGCACGAGGATCGACAAGGACCGTCTTCTCACGACACCGAAGAGCGTGCCCAAGGGGTACATGACACCCGACATGATGGTGATCGTGGACTACGACGGCCGCAAGCTCGCGGGCGACCGGGACGCCAGCTCCGAGCTGCCCATGCACCTCGAGATCTACCGCAACCGTCCGGACGTGAACGCCGTGGTGCACGCCCATCCGCCCACGGCCACCGGCTTTGCCACCGCCGGCGTCCCGCTGACGCGCGCGGTGCTGGCCGAGGTGGTGACGACGCTGGGCAGCATCCCGATCGCCGAATACGGGACGCCATCCACCGCGGAGCTGCCGGCCGCGGTGCGGAAGTACATCAAGGCGCACGACGGCATGCTGCTCGCCAATCACGGCGCCGTCACCTGCGGCAAGGACGTGATGTCGGCGTACTACAAGATGGAGACGATCGAGCACTTCGCGAAAATCAGCCTCGTGGCGCGCCTGCTGGGCGGCGAGAATCTGATTTCGCGCGAAGAGGTCGAGCGCCTGCAGGGGCTACGCGGCATGTACGGCATCGCTGCCCCGGCTCCGCTCTGCGCCGACCCCGTCGGGCTGGACTCGGACGATCCCGCCCTGTGTCAGGTGCTCGAGGCGCCCGAAGGCACGGGCGAACGGCTGATTCCAGACGTGAACGCCGTGCTCAAGACTGCGAGCAGGACCGGGGAAATTCGGCTAACATACGGCGAACTGACGGCGCTGATTGCCGACGCCGTGAAGAATCTTCGGGATTGAGGTAGACGATGGGTGAGGCGCTCGGAATGGTCGAGACCAAGGGTCTGGTTGCCATGATTGAGGCGGCCGACGCGATGGTCAAGGCCGCCAAGGTGACGCTGGTCGGCTGGGAGAAGATCGGCGCGGGCTACGTGACCGCCATCGTGCGCGGCGACGTGGCCGCCGTGAAGGCCGCGACCGATGCCGGCGCTGCCGCCGCCCGCCGCGTCGGCGAGCTGGTCTCGGTGCACGTCATCCCGCGGCCGCACTCCAACCTCGAGGACGCGCTTCCGATCGGCAAGTCCGGAGTCGGCTCGAAGGCGTAGCGAGGCTCCGCCTCGGACTTCAGGGTCCAGCATGATCCTTGCGCGCATCGTCGGGACCGTCGTCGCGACGCGAAAGGACCCGCGCCTCGTCAGCAACAAACTGCTCATCGCCCGGCCGATGGATCCTCACGGCAAGCCGGAGGGCAACTACCTGGTTGCCGTCGATACCGTCGACGCAGGCGTGGGCGAAACGGTGCTGATCGTGAGCGGCAGCTCAGCGCGGATGGCGGCCGGCCTGAAAGACTGCCCGGTCGACGCGGCCATCGTCGGCATCGTGGACACCGTCGAAGTCGTGGCGGGAGACTAGTTCCACCTGACTTCCATGCAACTTGCAAAAGTGATCGGCAACGTCGTGGTCACCCGCAAGGACGACAACCTCACGGGCGTGACGCTGCTCGTGCTGCAGCCGCTGGCGGCCGACGGCACCAACGTGGGCCGCACCCTGGTGGCCGTGGACGCCGCCGGCGCCGGTGTCGGCGAGACCGTGTTCTTCGTGCGCGGCAAGGAAGCCAGCTTTCCGTTCCATCCCACCGAGGTGCCCACCGATGCCGGCGTCGTCGGCATCGTGGACCACTGGCACATCGGCTGAGAACGGCCATCCCATGCAGCTTGCCCGCGTCATCGGCACCGTCGTTGCCACCCAGAAGCACCCGAAGTTCGAGGGCGCCAAGCTGCTGCTCGTGCAGCCGACCACCGTGGACGACCAGCCGCGCGGCGTCCCGCTGCTCGCGGTGGACTCTGTGGGAGCCGGCGTCAGCGAGAGGGTCCTGATCGTGATCGAGGGGCGCGCCGCCGGCGAGGCACTCGGCCGCAAGGGCGCCCCGGTGGACGCGGCCATCATCGGCATCGTCGATCGGGTGGACGTGACGGAATGACCGATCAGGAGCTGCGGGCGCTCGTGCGCGACGCGATCGCGAAGAGCGGCATCGGCGCGCTGGGCCGTCCGGGGGCGCCGGCTCGCGGCGGGGCTGAAGCCCCGCCCTACGAGGTGACCGGTCACAGCAGCCACGCGATGTTCATGTTGCCCCCCGGCGACCCAGAGGGGCGCTGTGTGATCGAGCCCGGCGTGCAGTGCAATCATTGCGGCTACTGCAAGTCGTACGGCCACTGATCTAGCGAGGCTCCACCTAGCACCGACGAACGCAGGTTCCGCCTCGCTAGACTAGAGCAGTGTTTGATAGCCCCGCCCTCCGGGCGGGCGCAGATGTTTGAGCCTATCCTCGAAGCATGTCCAGGCCTACCGTGCTCGTCACCAAGCGGCTGCCATCGGCGGCGCTGGCACGCCTCGAAGCGACCTGCGATGTCGATCTCAACGACCGCGACACGTTCCTGACTCACGACGAGCTCGTTGCCCGCGTGCGTGGCAAACAGGGTCTGATTGCGCTGCTGCCCGACACCGTGGATCGCGCCGTGCTCGAGGCCGGGCTGCCGGACCTCAAGGTGGTGTCGGCGGTGGCCGTCGGCATCAACAACATCGACGTGAACACGGCACGCGAGCTGGGCGTGGTGGTCACCAACACGCCCGACGTGCTCACCGAATCCACGGCGGATCTCACCTGGACTCTGATTCTCGGCATCATGCGGCGGGTCACCGAAGGCGACCGCCTGGTGCGGCGCGGGGGCTGGAAGGCCTGGGCCTTCGATTTCATGCTCGGCACCGAGCTGCGTGGCAAGCAGCTCGGGATCATCGGCTTCGGCCGGATTGGCCGCGCCGTCGCGGCGCGCGCCGCGGCGTTCGGTGTCCGCGTGGCCTATCTGGCGCGGCGTTCCGGTCCGCCGGTGATGGAAGGGGCCGAGCCGATGCCCTTCGACAAGCTGCTCTCCACCTCCGACATCGTGTCGCTGCACTGCCCGCTCACCCCCGACACCCGACACCTCATCGACCAGACGGCGCTGGCGCGGATGAAGCGGTCCGCATATCTCATCAACGCGTCGCGCGGACCGGTCGTCGACGAACCCGCGCTCGCGTGGGCGCTCAAGAACCGGCTCATCGCCGGCGCCGGGCTCGACGTCTACGAAGACGAACCGGCGGTCCTGGCCGACCTTCTGGCGCTCGAGAACGTGCTGCTGTCGCCGCATCTCGGGAGCGCGACGAGCGAGACGCGGACGGCCATGGCCGATCTCGCGGCGCGTAATGTCGCCGCCGTCCTGTCGGGGCAGCCGCCGCTCACGCCGGTGGCGCCACCAACGTGAGATCCGCTCAGGTCCGCCGCACTGCAGCGCCCGTCGATCGCACGATGCGCGCGCTGGCCGCCGCCATCGACGGCATGGAGCTTCCGGCGGTCGAGAAGGTGGCCGAGGCCGAGACCGACAACGCCTTTCAGATCCTGATTGCGACGCTGCTCTCGGCGCGCACCCAGGACGCGACGACCGCGGCGGCGTCGGCCCGGCTGTTCGCCAGGGCCCGCACGCCGCGCGCGATGGCGGCGCTCCCGGTCCGCGAGATCGAGAAGCTGATCTACCCGGTGAGCTTCTATCGCAACAAGGCCGAGCACGTGAAAGCGTGCTGCGAGATGCTGCTGACCCGGTTCGGCGGCCGCGTGCCCGACACGCTCGAGGCGCTGGTGCAACTGCCTGGCGTCGGCCGCAAGACCGCGAACCTCGTGCTCATCCTCGCGTTCAAGAGCCGCGAGAACATCTGCGTGGACACCCATGTGCACCGGATTTCCAACCGGCTGGGATGGGTGGCCACGAAGAGCCCGGAAGAAACCGAGCAGGCGCTGTATCGTGCGACGCGCCGGCACTGGTGGTCGTCGATCAACCTGGTGCTCGTGACTTGGGGGCAGAACGTGTGCCGCCCGGTGCACCCGCGCTGCGGCGTTTGCGTGATCGCCGCGGATTGTCCAAGAATTGGCGTCAAGGCCAGGAGGCAGTGATGAGACAGCTCGGGTTGGCGGTGGCGGCGGTGGTGATGGCGATGATGCCGGGCGTGTCGGCCTGGCAGGCGTCCACGAGCAAACCGGCCGCGGCGGCACCTGCGGGCCAGAAGCCGGCGGCCCCGGCCGCCGAGGCGACGCGGTCGCCCGGTGCGGGTCCGCTCATCACTGTCGAAACTGTCAAGGGCTCGTTCACGTTCGAGACCTATCCCAACGAGGCGCCGAAGAGCGTCGAGCACATCCTCGCGCTGGTGAAGCGGCGCTTCTACGACGGCATGCGCGTTCACCGGCAGATCCCCGGCTTCATCGCCCAGTTCGGCGATCCGAATTCGCGCGACATGTCGAAGAAGGACCTCTGGGGCACCGGCTCCAGCTTCAACCCGGTCGGCGTCGGCGAGGCCAACCCGAAGCGCACGCACGTGACCGGCGCCGTGGCCATGGCATATCCCGGCAAGGACCCGCGGCAGGCCGACAGCCAGCTTTACGTCATGCTGGCGCCCCGGCATTCCCTCGATGGCGACTACACGGTGATCGGGCAGGTGATCGCCGGGATGGACGTCGTGCGGAAACTGGTCGTTCCCGACGTGATCCGCCGCGTCACCGTCAAGGAGTAGGTGGGGCTGCGGTCAGGCCCGCCTCGTGACGAATGACAGAGAGGTGCGTATGTCGAGACCCGTCGCGCTCCTGATGTGTCTCGCGTTTGCGACGCCGATTCTGGCGCAGCAGCCTCCGGCTCCGGCGCGGACCGTCGCCTTCGACGTCGTGTCGGTGAAGAAGAGCTCCGCGAACTCCGGCATCGAGCGCTTCAACAGCGGCATCACCCAGCGTCCCGACGGGGGCGTCAGCATGGTGAACGTGCCGGTCGGCCTGATGATCGGCCGGGCCTATGGCGTCAGGCCGATCGACATGAGGGGCCTGCCCAGATGGGCCCTGTCGTTCGACGACCGTTACGACCTCATCGCCACTGCCTCGCTTCCGGACGCGACCGCCGCCGAACGCGCGACGATGCTGCGCGCGGTACTCGCCGATCGCTTCAGCCTGGCCGTGCATTTCGAAAAGCTCGAGC
>Ga0173480_10000224_pt1 | contig 17073 bp, 14 predicted proteins | sample NitcycUS209509C1_FD_122622 | JGI IMG/M metagenome (GOLD analysis project Ga0173480, IMG submission 122622) | Soil microbial communities from Arlington Agricultural Research Station in Wisconsin, USA - Nitrogen cycling UWRJ-S209-509C-1 (version... | ecosystem: Environmental > Terrestrial > Soil... | reverse complement strand
GGCCGCGGCATCGGCGGCCCCGGCTGGGTCGACCACGCCGCCTTCGGGCCGTTCGACTACGAGGCCAAGATCGCTGAACTGGAGGCGAAGGGCCACACCTTCCGCGTCGGCGTTATGCCCGGGACGGGGCTCCGCCAGATCTTCGTCCAGGGGCCGGAGGGCGTTAGGGTCGAGCTGCAGTGTCCCTGACAGCCGGCACCACACGACGTAGCGGGTGACTCCGTTGGGCTCAGGCCGCCGCCGATCCGCCGATCAGCCGCCGCGCCTCCGCGGCGGCGCGGAGCGCCGCCACCCGCCGCGGCGACATCGTCCAGGTGTCGCGACTGCCGCGGTCGATGGCATTACGCCCCATGCGGTACGCGTTGTAGAGCAGCATCTCGCGAAACCGCGACGCGAAATCGATGACCGCGCGATTCGCGGTCAGCGAGTACTCGACCGACTGCCGGAAGTGCCAGCGCTGAGGCTCGATCGGAAACGGCATGTCGGCGGTCGGCAGCTGCCGTTCCGCGATGAACGGAATCGACGTCGGCGTCGGCTCGCCAATCGTTTCCGCGAGCAGGCCGATCTGATTGTGGAAGTAGGCGCTGGTGCGCAGACCGCCGTTCCACCACGTCGAATAGGTGGAACCGCTGCGCATCGTCAGGCCGGCTTTACCTTCGGCGGCGAAGCGCGCATGAATCGCGCCGCCGACGAGGTTGATGCCGAGCGGAATGAGCGGATCGAACACGTAATTGAACGGTTCGCGGAACGGCGGCGCAAACATGACCGTCCCCGCCGGCGCCGTCTGATGGTGGTTCAGCACAATCTGCGGCACCCAGTCCCGGAACATGACCCGCGCCATGTTCGCCGTCTCGCGCTGCGACATCAGATAGAAATCGCGATTGTTGTCGTGGCCGACGTACTTCTGGTACGTCCGCGGGATCCCGTCCAGACGACGCAGCCGCGGCTCCTTCTCGCGCATGTACCAGTTCGCGACCAGCTCGTGTCCGTCGGGGTTCGCGTGAACTGCGAGCACGATGACGTCGCGCAGCAAGCGAAGCGTCTCGGAATCGGTGGCGCTCACGAGCTGATACACGGTTTCGATCAGCTGCTGCGCACCAAGCACCTCGTTGGCGTGCAACCCGCCGTCGATCCACACCACCGCCTTGCCTTCACTGGCCAGGGCCCGCGCCTGGTCATCGCTCAGCCCCTCCGCGAAGGCGAGGCGATGGGCGATGTCGCGATACCGATCGAGATTGGCCAGGTTCTCGGGTGACGAGATGATCGCCATCCACTGGCTTCTGCCTTCCTCGGTCGGGCCGATATCGACCAGCTGCATCCGGTCGGACTGACGGTCCAGCGTCTTCCAATAGCCCTCGAGCTGGGTGTAGTTGGCGAGAAAGTAGTCGTCGCCAATGGCGGCGCCGAACTGCTGCAGCGGTGTCGTGATCGGGGCAGGTGGCCCCGAGATCGAGGGCGGCGTCTGCGCCCGCAGAGCGCTGACCAGCAGAACCAGCGCGGCGACGACCAGGACTCGAGGGCGGCTGTACATCGGGCGGGTGCCGTGGCGCCAGATCATAACCGCCACGGAGTGTGCCACAGCCGTTGTTCTGTGGCAGCGGATTTACTTCGTCACTCTCGAATGGCGGCCGAACCGCCGAATGAGCCAGGTGCCGGCAAACGCGGCGGCCGCCACGCCTGACAAGGCGCCCCAACGGATCCCTCTGGAACGAGGGGGCGGCGGCAGCGCGACGACGCCCCGCTCATCGGTGACGGCAGGGGCCTGAACGTAGCGGCCGCGGCGCGGCCGGGCGCGGGCGTCGAACTCGCGCGCCAGCACCGTCAGCGACGCCATCGGGGCGGGACCACGCATCGGGGCGCCATGACCCGCCGCGAGCAGAGACGGGCTCAGCGCCGCCAGCGCCGACACCGCCCGGTGGGCCTTGCGCCAGTCGATGGTGAAGTACGCCGGCGGCCCGCTCAACTCCTGACGCTGCGTCAGGACCGCGAACGCCGACTCCGGGCGGGTCGTGGTCACGGCGTCACCGGCCACCAGCGCGCCGTCACTGTGACGGAAAAGCGACACATGCCCCGGCGAGTGTCCCGGGGTATGGATCCACTGCCATCCCGGCGCGCCCGGCACCGTGCCATCTGCCGGCAGCGGCCGTGCGCGATCGCCGAGATTGATGCCGCGCTCCGGAAAGAGGGGCGATAGTCGAGCCATGAGGCCACGACCCAAGGTGGGGTCCGGCGGCGGATAGTCGGCCCGGCCTGTCAGAAAAGGCAACTCGAGCGTGTGTGCGTAAACCGGCACGTCCCACACCGCCAGCAACGGCTCGAGCGCCCCCACGTGATCGAAGTGTCCGTGCGTCAGCACGATGGCTTCCGGCCGTGTGTCGTCGCCGAAACGTTCGGCGGCGACACGCAATATCTGCGCGGCGCCCATCGCAAGTCCGGCATCGACGAGAATCCAACGGCTTGCTTCCCCCTCCGGACGGCCCAGGAAGTACACGTTGACGAAGGCGATCCTGAGTCTGGCCAGGTCCGGTGTCAGTTCCTCGATCTCGTACTGCGGATGGGGATCCATGGCCGTATCGGCTGCAATGGGAAGGCCAGCAGGGTTCAAGGCACAATGCAGAATGCTCGCATCCTGCCTGGCGCGCGGCGTTGTCGGTGACCTTCGGAGTCCGACGTGAAGATTGCGACGTGGAACGTCAACGGCATCCGCGCACGGCAGGCCGAACTGCATGACTTCATGGAACGGGAGCAGCCAGATGTACTCTGCCTGCAGGAGATCAAGGCTTCAATTGATCAGTTGCCGGTCTGGCTCTGCAACATCGAGGGCTACTGGTGCTACTGGCACGGCGGGAAGGGCTACTCCGGAGTGGCGCTTCACGTGCGGCAGTCGGCAGGGATCGAGGTAAATCCCTCGTTCGAGCATCCGGACTTCGATTACGAGCACCGCATCGCCACCGTGCGCCTTCCCCATGCGACCGTCGCGTCGATCTACGTGCCGAACGGCGGCAAGGACTTTTCCGGCAAGATGCGCTTCCTCGAAGCGCTGGATGCGTTTGCCGCGCAACATGCCGCGTCCGGCTCGCCGCTCGTGCTCTGTGGCGATCTGAACGTGGCTCGAACCGACATGGACGTGCATCCCAAGGAACGCAAGCCGCGCGCGATCGGCCAGCTGCCGGAAGAGCGGGCCCTGCTCGAACGCATCATCAGCCATCAGCTGGTCGACGTCCATCGCCGCTTCGAGCCGGACAATCCCGATCTGTTCACCTGGTGGGCGCCGTGGCGGAACATGAAGCAGCGCAACATCGGCTGGCGACTCGATTACGTGCTGGCCAGCGAGTCGCTCGCGGCCCGGGCCACGTCCTGCGTCGTCCAGCGTGAGTTCGGCACCAGCGATCATGGGCCGGTGCTGGCGACCTTCGCGGTCTGAACGACGAGTGCGCTTTTCAGTCCAACGAGAAGAAGCTGCGGGCGATGAAGCGAACGCCCCCGGCGCCCCAGAGTGAGCCGGTTGCCGCCTGCACCTGCACCGGATCATCTTTGGTGTTGTAGTAGTAGATTGTGCCGATCGTGCCCGGCGCCGCTTCCCACGCTCTTGGATAACCGAGATCCCAGCTGCCGCCATCGTCGCGCACGATGATCTGGGACCCCCACGTCCGGCCTTCATCCTCACTGACGACGGCGCGGAGGGACGGCTCCAGCCGGTAACCGTACACCATCACCAGACGGCCGTCCTTCAACCGCAACGGGGCCGCCGGCGCTCCGTACTCGCTGATTCGCGAGAGGAACTGCCACGTGTCGCCGCCATCGTCGCTCTTGTAGACGAGGGTCCACATGTCACCGGCCCAGTCGCGATCGACGCGCAGCGTGCAGAGAATCCGGCCGCTGGGCAGCACGAGACCACGCGGGTACATCTGGTTCACTCCCTTGAACTGCGGATCGTTCCCGGGCGTGACGTACGACAGAAAGCGAAAGCTCGTGCCGTCATCCGTGCTGCGAAACACGACCGGGCGGCTGGTGTCGCCTGGCTTGCTGACGCCACTCAGGAAGAGCAGGCACCGGCCATCGGCGCGAACCGTCGCGGACTCGACGGCGGCGAGCGAGTAGAAGCCGTCGAGCGGCACGACTGCAGAGCGCGACCAGGTGCGGCCGGAATCCTTCGACACGCGGAAGAAGACCTGGCGGTCGGGCGCTTCAACGAGGGTGCGCGCGCTGGTGAGGAAGTCTCTCACCAGGTGATCCTGCGTCATGTACTGATAGTTGAAGTTGGAGACCAGGACGTCCTTGTTCAAGTAGTCGATCGGCGCAATCTCAGCGAGACTTCCTGGCTTTCCGTCGATCCCGGGCCGAGGCGCCATGACGTCGTTGCTGGGGCGATTCCTGTCCTCGTTCCACACGTTCCAGGTGCGGCCTCGATCTTCCGAACGAACGGTCACCGCGCGCCTGCCGCCTGCGCTTCGTACCAGGCCGGTGTGGGCGAGGAGGTTGGGATCACCACGGTAGTCCACAGTAGCCAGGGAGAAGTTGCTGATGAGATGACCGGCGGAGGTTTCCCAGAAGCCGCGGACGTAGGGGTGACTGGCAAACTCGTTGTCGCGGCGGTAAACGACGGCGTGCTCGACGTTTTTCGCACGACGTCGATCGCTGGGTTTCTGCACTGCGGATGCGGTGCTGCGAGTAGCACCCCAGGCGCGCGGGAGAAAGAACGCCGTGCTCGCGACCGCCAACCCAAACGCGCGCCGTGAGACGTTTGCGTTCTGAGCGGGCGGCTCAGCGGTGCCTGCCGAAGGCGATGTTCCCGCGTGCGGAAGCGGCGCTTTGTGTTCCACGCCCGGATGGTATACGCAGAGACCGGGAAAGATCTTCGGGAAATATGTGACCGCCGGCGCCGACGCCCGTTACCGTTCCAGTGCCGCGTACTCGAACAGCCGGAACCGATACCTCGCCTGTTCGCGCAGGCTGGCGGCGATGCGCCCGTGCAGCGCCTCGTCCCACGCACCCCAGCGGTCGATAAACGTGGTGACGCGCCCCTTGTCGCCCGCGTCCTGTACGGCAAGTACCTCCTTGAGCAGATCGCTGACCGCCGCGTGGTACCGGCCGTAGTCGATGCTCATCTTCCCTGTCGCCTGGTCGAAGCGGAGCACGCCCCGATCGAGGAACCAGTTCCACTGCATCACCTGCATCATGTTGTACGGCTGCTCGCGCCGTGGCCGGTTGTTCTGCAACACGCGCAGGATCCCGCTCGCGTAGTGCGACTGGAGCTGCCCGTCCGTGAAGTAGCCGCGCGCGCGCAGCTCGCGACCGGCGAACAGAGAGACCAGGTCCGCCTTCATCTCCTCGAGCAGCGACGCATCGGCGCCGAATGCGGCGTCGAAATCCCTGCCATCGCGGGTGACATCCGGGCCGAGGTAGTGGCCGACTTCGTGCCACAACGTGCGGTAGAAATTCGCGTCAGCCGTGAGGTGCGAGTGGAACGCCGGCGCAACGGCTGTTTGAAAGAGCCGGTTCGAGCCGCCGAAGATGTCGGCGTCGCGCATGATGTTCGCCCGCAGCAGGATGATGCTGCCATAGCGTTCGGCCAGGTACGGCTCGTTCGGCAGGTTGGTCGCCGTGTTGCCTCCGCGCGACTGTCCGAAGTCGGCAATCACGTCGTACACACCGACGGGAATGTCCTCGACGACTCGGCGATGGCGGTCGATCGGAAGGGAGTCCTCGATCGCCTGGATACCCTGCAGCGCTTTCCGCAGTGCAGCACTCTCTTCGCTGCGCACGGCCAGCAGGCTGAGGCTGTAGAACGCCCGCGTCCCGGTCAGCTCATCGTCGTAGGTCTCGTAGGCCCCGATCTGCGCATTGAGCCGTTTGAATTTTCCCTTGATCCACGCCGCATCACCCGCCTCGTAATCGTCGGTCAGCAGGTCGCGTGCGCGGTTGCGGAGGAAGCGCGCGAACTCGAGGTCGTCGCTCTCGACTGCCGCTGCGGCCTCGTGAAGCAGACGATGCGCCTTGATCATCTCGTCGGCATAGGCCACCGAGTAGGGAACCGCATACAGCACCCGGCGGTTCGGGGCCTGGGCCAGCGCCAACAGTTTGGCTCGCAGCCCGGGATGGAGCGTGTCGAGCGACCGATGTCTGGTCAGTGCCGCCAGATCGCGCGCGACGTTCGCCGAGTCGGCGCGGCGGACCACGGACCGCAGATGCGTCAGCGCGCGGCGTTCACCGGCATTGGCAGCGAGGAACGTCTGAAACTCCTGCTCCGTCAGGTCCCACGGGTAGACGTTCTTGCCAGGCGGCGCCGGATCGACGGCGAGGAATGGTTCGCGCCGGTTGTCGAGCGTTGTGGCCATCGGCCCCTGGTTCAGCCGGTAAAGCGTCAGCAGGTCTCGCGACTGAGGGTCACGGGCGCGTTCGAGCGTCCCCCGCGCCGCCAATGCGCCACGGTGTCGCTGCTGTTCGAAGACGTCCTGGAAGATCCGACCCACTTCGAGCAGCGTCGCCACCGCTTGCCGCTCGCCTGCGGTCAAGTGCGAGAGATCGGGAGCAAGCCGTGTCCGGGCCGTGCGCTCGAGGATCGACTGCACCTGCTCGGGCGTCCATGCCCGACGAGTCGAACCGGCCTGTGCGAGCAGTGAGCTCGCGGCGACCGTGGCGGCGAGGAGGATCGTAAGCAGCAGTCTCACGAGCACGATACTAACCCTACGGTTGCTCGCCGTCTGTCGAGGCTCAAGCGGGTAATGGACGCCGCTCCGACAAGCTCAGACCGGGTGAGTCCCGGGAAGGCGACCAGGTGGCGTTCGCTAGTGGCCTTTCCTGGCTATTCTTCGATGCCGGGCGAGCCAATCGTAGACGTAGGGTGGCCGAGGAAAAGGTCAGCGTCGGTCACCACTCCCCAATCGACCTTCCCCAACCTTCAGCCAGTTCTTCTCCCGTCGCCTGGTGGTTGAGCAGGAAGTCGGCGGACCGGAACGCCTCGAGCAGAAGGTCCGCATCGAGGTCGCGCGCGGTGTCACGACATTGCCGCGCCGCCTCGACGCGCACCAGCGCCACGGCCGCCTCGATTCCGCGCACGATCGTCCGGACACCACGGCCCTGATACGCCGTCCACGACGCAAACGCCTTTGCGGCGAGGTAGTGATTCAGCGGCATGTACATCGAGTGCCAGATGTGCGCCACATGACGATCGAACGCCTCCGCAAGCCTCTCTTCGTCCGCATCCGGCAGGAGCTCAGGCGGGATGGCACGCAGACACTCAGCAAAGAACTGCAGGCTCGGCTCGAGCGACGCTGGCGGCGAGGCATCGACGAAACCGGACTCCAGGCGGCTCACGGCCTCGCGCAGTGAGAGCGCGCCGGGACGCCACGCGCTCAGCACGTCGGCATCGCGCTGCAGCGTCGCGAGAACCGATTCGGACGAGCGTGTCGCCCCGGCCGCCGCGCATCGCTCCACCATGTGCGCTTCCCATGCGGCGTAGCCGTCGTGATCCATCAGCATGTGCGGATTCAGCAGCGGCGGCAGATCGTCCTCACGGACCGTCAGGCCGTCATAGTCGCGCGGCGGGAACGCCGGCGGTTCGCTGACGATGCGCAGCGGGACGTCCTCACGAAACAGCATCGAGGCCGCCGTCGGACAGAAGTGCGACAGGGCGACGAACGTGCCACGCGCATCCTTCACCGCCACCCTCGGAAAGTGACGACAGGTGGCCGCGAGCGCCGGTTCGCCCAGGTCGCGATGAACGATGCACAGTCGTGAACTGCGTTCGAAAAAGACGCATGGACCATCCTCGGTCCGCTGGAAGATCGCGCCCACCCCGTCTGGCAGATCGGCGTCGACGATGAACGGTTCCAGACCGCGGGCGGCAGGGGCGACCTGGAGACGCCCCGCTGTCATGGCGTGGACCAGCGACCGATACACAGGCAGTTCGACCGGAACGTCCCAGTCCACCGAACAGCACTGCCCGGAGTGGCGGCACTGGTAGTCGGCGTGGATGCTGAGCGAGTAGACCCGTGAAGCCAACCGGTTGATTCCCAAGCAGTTAGTAGAGTGACACAAGTATTACAGTCGCCGTTGCCGCCGACTGCTATCGTCGAGCATACCGTTCCCTGGCACCCGGAGGCAGCCAACACGTTTATGTCGACCCCGAAACTGATGTACGGCCGCAAAAATCAGCGCGGACTCAATGTCATCACCGCCGTGGCGATGACGAGTTTTCATCTCCTCGCGGTGGCGGCGTTCTTCTTCATCGACGCCGGCGCCATTCTCACCGCATTCATTCTCTACATCGTTGCCGGAAGCCTCGGCATCGGCATGGCCTATCACCGGCTGCTCACGCATCGCGGTTACAAGACCCCCAAGTGGATGGAGTATTTCCTGACCACGTGCGGCACGCTGGCGCTCGAGGGCGGGCCCATCTTCTGGGTCGCGACGCATCGCGTGCACCATCAGAAGTCCGATCGGGAAGGTGATCCGCACACGCCGCGGGAAGGCACGTGGTGGGCGCACATGGGCTGGATCCTCACCGGTGACGGCCTGCATCACGACGCCTCGATCCTTGCAAAGTATGCCCCCGACCTCTGCCGCGACCCGTTCCACATGTGGATGTCCAAGTGGCACTGGGTCTCCAACGTCGTTGTCGGCTTCGCGCTGCTCGCCTTCGGCGGCATTCCTTACGTGCTCTGGGGCATCTTCTTCCGCACCACGTTCGGCCTGCACTGCACCTGGCTGGTGAACTCGGCCACGCACCTGTGGGGCTCGCGCCGCTTTGCCACCCGCGACGACTCGACCAACAACTGGTGGGTCGCGCTGCTCTCGTTCGGTGAAGGGTGGCACAACAACCATCACGCTCACCCGACCAGCGCCCGTCACGGCCTCATGTGGTACGAGTTCGACTTCAACTGGATCGGCATCAGCCTGCTGCGTGTCCTCGGTCTCGCCTGGGACATCAAGGTGGCCAAGGTCAAGCAGCCGGTGCCCTACGAAGAGAACGATCGCCTGGCGCTGACCGAGGAAGACGACACCCTCGCGATGCCAGACGAAGCAGTGGCCTGAATCGCAGGATCGGCGGGGCCGGAAGGCCCCGCCCTACGTTCCCGCCGGGCCTGTGCCCTGATTGATTCTGGCAGCTCACGAGGCCCGGCCTACACGACCCTCGAACCCTCAAACCCTCAAACCCTCGAACCCTCGAACCCTCGAACCCTCGAACCTTCGCACCCTCGAACCTTCGCACCCTCGAACCTTCGCACCCTCGAACCTTCGCACCCTCGAACCTTCGCACCCTCGAACCTTCGAACCCTTCGCGCCGGTATTCGATAGAATCCGTATCGTGACTCGTCGCCAGAAGACGATCGCGTTCTTCATCACCCTCTGCGTCCTGCTGGTCGTCGCCGCGGTGTCGCTGGTGGTCATCTGGATTCTCCAGAATCTGACCGCCACGAGCTTTGCGCCGCTGGTGGCAATCATCGGTATTGTCCTCTTCGCGCTGATCATTGCCGGGCTGATCATCTATACCGTCTTCCTCGTCCTCGAGATTCGCCGCAGCGAGGATCACGACAGCTTCATCAACTCCGTCACGCACGAGCTGAAGACCCCGATCGCCTCGATCCGCCTGTACCTCGAAACGCTGCAGTCGCGACAGGTCACCGAGGCGCAGCGCCGTGAGTTCTACGACATCATGCTGGCTGATGCCGACCGTCTGCATCAGACGGTGGACCAGGTGCTCAAGGCGGGTGTGGCGCGCGAGAAATCGGGCTCCCCGGTTCGGGTCCCGGTAGACATGACGGCACTGGCGCGTGAGTGCGTGGACCTGGCGCTGGTGCGTCATCATCTCGGCACCGCCAGCATCCGCCTCGAGACCCGCCCGTCCGCGCCGCTGATGGTGAACGGCGACCCTGAAGAACTGCGGACCATGCTGACCAATGTCATCAACAACGCGGTCAAGTACTCCACGCAGGATGTGCAGGTCACCGTGTCGGTGGACGCGGCGTCACCACACACCATGTGGCTGCGGGTACAGGACCGCGGCGTCGGCATTCCGAAGAAACAGCTGAAGCGGATCTTCAGACGCTTCTACCGCGTCCAGATGCCCCGATTGAAGCAAGTCAAGGGCACCGGTCTCGGGCTTTATATCGTGCGCTCCATTGCGCGGGCCCACGGGGGCCGCGTCTTCGCCCACAGCGAGGGCGAGGGCCGCGGCGCGACGTTCACGATGGAACTGCCACGCCTGGTTGTCCCGGCGGAAGCGCTGCCCCGCGGAGCCTGACCTGATGTCCGGACGCATTCTCATCGTCGAAGACGAACAGCACATTGCCGACGGCCTGGCGTTCAACCTGCGCGCCGATGGCCATGTGGCGACCGTGGCGCGTGACGGCGAGCGGGCGCTCGAACTGCTGCTGCGAGAGAGCGAACCGTTCGATGCCGTCATCCTCGATGTCATGCTGCCCGGCAAGGACGGGTTCGTGGTCGCATCGGAGGTGCGTGCCGCCGGACAGTACGTGCCGATCCTGATGCTCACTGCACGCGGCCGTCCCGAGGACGTACTTCGCGGATTCGAAGCCGGTGCCGACGACTACCTGCCCAAGCCGTTCGAGCTGGCCATCCTGATGGCCCGCGTCAATGGCCTGCTGCGCCGCCGGCGCTGGAACGAGCGGGGAACCGGTGGGGCACCAGCCGCTCCCGCGGACACGTTCTCGTTCGGGTCCCGCACGATTGATTTCGGCACCATGGAAATCCGCGCCGACGGCCGGACGTTCCGCCTGACGCAGATGGAGGTCGACCTGCTTCGATATCTGGTGCGAAATACCGCCCGGGTCGTGTCGCGGCGGGAGATCCTGGAGAACGTCTGGGGACTGCACGAGGACACCGATACGCGCGCCATCGACAACTTCATTGTGCGGCTGCGGAAGTATCTGGAGGATCGCCCCGCCCTGCCTCGTTTTCTCCAGACCGTCCGCGGCGTCGGCTACCGCTTCGAACCCGAGGGCAGCACGGAGGAGTAGCCAGGTACAATGCCCAGATGCCTGCCAGCGATACCATCGAGGCAGCGGGACACCTGATTGATTCGGGCCTGCTCACCGCGATTTTCGACAAGATCATCGAGTTCAAAGCCTCCTACGAAGTACTCACGTTCGACATCGGCCGCACCAACGACGATGCGTCACGCATTCACATGCGCATCACCGCGGCAGACGAGGCGACGCTCGACGAACTGCTGCAGCAGTTGACCACGTTCGGCTGTCATCCGGTCGAGGAGCGCAACGTCGTGCTGAAGCCGGCCGAGAAGGACCGCTGTGTCCCGGACGACTTCTACTCGACGACGAACCACCGGACGCACGTGCGGCTGCAGGGCCGATGGGTCGAAGTCGAGCGTCAGCGCATGGACGCCGTGATCGTCATCGATGGCCTCCGCGCGGAGTGCCGCAAGCTGCGCGACGTGCGCGGCGGCGAAGCGATCGTCTGTGGACACGAAGGGATCAAGGTCACGCCGGAGTTCCGCGAGCGCGACCGCCTCGGCTTCACGTTCATGAGCAACGACGTGTCGTCCGAACGGCGTGTCGAAGGCAGCGTTGCCCGCATCGCGGCGATGATGCGCGAGGTGAAGAAGTCCGGCGGCCGCATCGCCGTGGTCGCCGGCCCGGTCGTCGTGCATACCGGAGGCGTGGAGCACTTTTCGGAGCTGATTCGACTCGGATTCGTCGACGTGGTGCTCGCCGGGAATGCGCTGGCGGTGCACGACGTGGAGTTCGCGCTGTCAGGCACCTCGCTCGGCATCGATCTGGTGGCTGGCGCACCGGTCGAGCAGGGCCACCGCAATCACATGGCGGCGATCAACGTCATCAACCGCGCCGGCAGCCTTCACGACGCCGTGAGCAGCGGCGTCCTGAAGTCGGGCGTCATGTACGAGTGCGTGAAACACGGCGTGGCGTTCGTGCTCGCCGGCAGCATCCGCGACGACGGGCCGCTGCCCGATACGCTGATGGATCTCGTGGAAGCGCAGGAGCGTTACGCCGCAGCGCTCTCGAACGTGCACATGGTGCTGATGCTGTCGTCGATGCTGCACAGCATCGGCGTCGGCAACATGCTGCCGTCGTGGGTGCGCGTCGTGTGTGTGGACATCAATCCCGCCGTGGTGACGAAGCTGAGCGATCGCGGATCACAGCAGACGGTGGGCGTGGTGACTGACGTCGGGCTCTTTCTGCACCGCCTGGCCGAAGCGCTGCAGAACTGAGAGTTGTGTGCGGTCCGCCTTCAGGCGGACCTGAGATGTCGGAGTTGTGGGGGGTCCGCCGTTAGGCGGACCTGCTGTCGTTGTGGGTTCCGTCTCAAGGCGGAACTGAGAGTTTGTGGTCAGGCTGTAGGCGAACCCTACAGGGTCACTGCACGTTTCACGAACGTGTCCAGGGCTCGTCGCGACGCAGTTCCGAAATCCACCGCGTGCTGACGACGCCAAGATCCCGACTGGCACCGGAGTGCTGCCGCATCGCACGGCGCACGACGTAGAACGCAATTACGACCAGCGCCACGAGAGCCGTGAGGAGAAATGTTGGTGTCATGGGGGTGCCGTGCAGTATGTAAGCGGCACCAGGAACTTTCAAGCTGAACAAACGGCGAATCACATGTACAGAACGCTTATTTCGACCGGCGACCTGTCCGCCCACCTTGATGGCACGTGGACGATCATCGACTGCCGTTTCGATTTGCAACACGAAGGTTGGGGTCGTGACCAATATCTGGAGTCACACATTCCAGGTGCCGTCTACGCCCATCTGTCGGACGACATGTCGGCACCAACGACCGGTCTCAATGGACGTCACCCGTGGCCGTCCATTCAGGCCATGGCGGCAACCTTCAGCCGACTCGGAGTCGCAACTGGAATGCAGGCCGTCGTTTACGACCAGGACGTCGGCATGTACGCGAGCCGGCTGTGGTGGATGCTTCGCTACATGGGCCATGACGCCGTGGCGGTCCTGGATGGTGGGTGGGCCAAGTGGACCAGCGAAAAACGGCCGACCAGGAGTGGGAGCGAGACCCGCGCTGCCACCTCATTCGCGGGACAGGCGCGTCCCGAACTGATTGTGAGTGTCGACACCGTCGCCGGCGCGGTGTCCGATCCCGAGACAGTGCTCGTCGATGCGAGAGCCCCCGAACGCTTCGAGGGGCTGTCCGAGTCACTCGACCGCGTCGCCGGCCACATTCCCGGTGCGACCAATCGGTTCTTCAAGCAGAACGTGAGCGCCGGCGGCACCTTCCTGCCGCCTGACCAGCTGCGAGCCGCTCTTCGGCAGACGCTGGGAGCGCATGCACCGGAGCGAGCGATCATGTACTGTGGATCGGGCGTCACCGCCTGCCACAACCTGCTCGCACTCGAGCACGCGGGCCTGCCGGGCGCGAAACTGTATCCGGGATCCTGGTCCGAGTGGTGCGCGGATCCCAATCGTCCCGTCGCCACGGGGAAATAGAGCCGAAGTTTTCCCTTCGAGTTCTCGCTGATAACACCGCAGAGAGCGTCGGAGTGTCCTCGAGAAAGGACTCCCGACCCCATTTTGTATGAGTTCGTCTGTCGTCAATCCGGCTGAGTCGCCTCGTTCGTTCTGGTCCACGATCGCCGAAGCCATCCGCGGCTCACATCAGGACTTTACCCAGGCCCCAGTCGGTCGCGCCGTCATCCTGCTCTCAGTGCCGATGGTGCTGGAGATGCTGATGGAGTCGGTGTTCGCGGTCGTGGACATCTTCTTCGTCGGCCATCTCGGCGCGGAAGCCGTGGCCACGGTGGGCGTCACCGAATCGCTGATGACCGTGGTCTACGCGGTGGCCATCGGGCTGTCGATCGGCGCGGCGGCGACAGTGGCACGGCGCATCGGCGAGAAGGATCCCGATCGCGCGGCGCGGGCGGCGGTGCAGTCGATTGGCCTCGGGCTCATCATCGCGGCGGTCATCGGCACGGTCGGCGCCCTGTTCGGTCCTGAATTGCTGGCGATGATGGGCGCCAGCGATGAGATCGTCCGCACCGGCGGGACGTTTGCGCGCGTGATGATTGGCGGCAGCGGCACGGTGATGCTGCTGTTCCTGATCAACGCCGTGTTCCGCGGCGCCGGCGACGCGGCCATCGCCATGCGCGTGCTCTGGTTCGCCAACATCATCAACATCGTGCTCGGACCGTGCCTGATCTTCGGCGTCGGCCCGTTTCCGGAGCTCGGTGTCGCGGGTGCGGCGATCGGTACGACGATCGGCCGCGGGTGCGGCGTGCTCTACCAGCTGTATCACCTGGCACGTCCTGGTGGACGGGTGCGGGTGCGCCGCCAGCATCTCGGTCTCGACCCGTCGGTGATGCGCGGCATTCTCCGCATCTCGGGAACGGCGATGTTTCAGAACTTCGTCGCCACGGCGTCGTGGATGGGATTGATGCGCATCCTGACCGGCTTCGGCAGCGCCGCCGTCGCCGGCAACACGATCGGCATCCGCGTCATCCTGTTCGCGCTGCTGCCGTCGTTCGGCGTCAGCAACGCGGCGGCCACGCTGGTGGGTCAGAACCTCGGCGCCGGCAAGCCAGACCGCGCCGAAGCGGCGGCATGGAAGGCGGCGTGGTACAACACGGCGTTCCTCGGCGGCATCGGGTTGGTGTTCGTCCTGTTCGCGCCGCAGATCATCGCCATCTTCACCAGCGAGCCCGAGGTCGCCGCCCACGGCATCCATTGCCTGCGCATCGTCGCCGCCGGCTTTCTGTTCTACGGCTTCGGCATGGTACTGACGCAGGCCTTCAACGGCGCAGGCGACACTCGCACGCCGACGCTGATCCATCTCGTCTGCCTGTGGCTGTGGGAGATTCCGCTGGCGTGGGTGCTGGCGCGTCCGCTGGGCTTCGGGCCGACCGGCGTGTTCATCGCGGTGAGCGTCGCGTTTTCCACGCTTGCGCTCATGAGTGCGTGGCTGTTTCGACGCGGCACCTGGAAGACTGGACGCGTCTGACCGCGCCCGGCGGTCGCTAAGCGCTCTGCGTCATCAACGGTTTCACCGTGACGGTGAAGCCGTTCTGGTTGGGCGCCGCATACTGGCGATGCTGCCGGATGCGTGAGTACGGCACCATCACCAGCACCGTGCACCCCTCCTCCGCATGCGGCTGGATCCGCAGCGTCAGCTCCTCGCCGGCGGAGTTGAGACGGGCTGCATCCTCAGGCGTCGCGAAGCCAATGACGGACACTTCGCCGGACGGGGTCTTGTGCGTCTCGTAGGCGCGGTATCGACGCGTCGCGAACAGCGGCGCGTTCGGGAGCGCCGGCGAGTAGGTGAAGCCGAACACGCCGTTCGGCAGGACATTGACGCCAGAGCCCTCTTCGTTGCCCTCGACGAGGCGAACCTGGTGCTGCAGGCGCAGGGCTTCCTGCTCCGGCGTGACGTTGAACTCGGTGTAAACAACGCGGGACATGGGGAGGATTATACGGCCTGAGGCCTCAGGCTTCAGGCCTGAGGGCTGGGCCAGGCGTAGGCCGGGTCTTCCACCTTCGCCAAGGGCTACGGCGGACAAGCGCTCACAATGACGCAGACCCGGCGAAAGGCCTCAGGCTAAAGGCGCCAGGGCCGGCCGGCTTGATCGCGATCAACGGCTTGCCTGGCCCAGCCCTGAGGCCTGCAGCCTGATGCCTGCTTCTCTCCCTCACGCGTTAGTGCCAACAGGACAGCTCACCCCCGTCCCACCAAGCCCGCAGTAGCCGTTGGGATTCTTCGCCAGGTACTGCTGGTGGTAGTCCTCCGCGTAGTAGAAGGCCCGAGCCTCGGCGATCTCGGTGGTGATCCGGCCGTGGCCGGCGGCGGTCAGACGGTCCTGGAACATCTCGCATGAGACGCGCGCCGCTTCGAGCTGCTCGGGCGAATAGGTGTAGATCGCTGAGCGATACTGGGTGCCCACGTCATTACCCTGACGCATTCCCTGTGTCGGGTCGTGGTTCTCCCAGAAAATCCGCAGCATCTCGTCGAACGACGTCTGCCGGGGATCAAACACGACCAGCACCACTTCAGTGTGCCCGGTCATCCCGCTGCACACTTCCTTGTACGTAGGATTCGGCGTGGAGCCTCCGGCGTAGCCTACGGCCGTCGTGTAAACACCGGGCGCTTCCCAGAATTTGCGTTCGGCCCCCCAGAAACAGCCCATCGCCACCACCAGCTGCTGGAGGGACGCGGGAAACGGCGGTGTCAACGGGTGACCGTTGACATAGTGGCGTTCGGGAACGGGCATCGGCGTCTCGCGACCGGGCAACGCCTGATCCGGCAGTGGAACACGCAGCTTCATTGGGCTTGAGAAGATAGCCATGAGATCCTTTCAGGCCCCAGGCTACAGGCCTCGGGCCTCAGGGCTCGGCAAGACACTATACCGAGGTTCGCTGTGAACCTCGGACTAGGCCGTAGCTTACAGGGCGCAGGCTGGGTACGGCATTCGCCCTGAAGCCTGATGCCTGTAGCCTGATGCCTGGTATTAGGATGCCTCAAGACGCGGACACGTTTCAGTTCGTCGCCGACAAAGGTGATGCACGGCTCAGGCTCGACCGTATTCTCGTCCGTCGCATTACTGATGTCACGCGTCTGTCGCGGACAACGGCGCAGCAATGGATCGTGTCAGGCGCTGTGCAGGTGGACGGCGTCGACGTGCGCCGGGCAGCCTCCCGAGTGCGGGAAGGCGCGCGCGTTTCAGTCGAGGTACCGGCATCAGCCCCACGCCGAACCCGTCCCCAGGCCGAACCAGCCGCGCTCGATGTGGTCTTCGAGGACGAGTGGCTGCTCGTCGTCAACAAACCCGCCGGACTCGTCGTGCACCCGTCGTACAAGCAGACATCCGGCACGATGCTGAACGCAGTGCTGTGGCGGCTCGGGGCGGCGCCGACGAACCAGCCGGGGATCGTGACCCGGCTCGACAAGGACACGTCAGGGCTGATGGTCGTCGCGCGGTCCGAAGAGGCGCACCGGCGGTTGGCGAAGCTCATGCTCGGGCGAGAGATGGAACGCACCTACCTCGCCCTCGTCGCGGGGCGGCCGCGCTCCCGGTCGGGGCGAATCGAGGCGCCGATCGGCCGCGACCGAGACCATCCGACCCGCGTCTCG
>Ga0173480_10000223_pt1 | contig 17185 bp, 13 predicted proteins | sample NitcycUS209509C1_FD_122622 | JGI IMG/M metagenome (GOLD analysis project Ga0173480, IMG submission 122622) | Soil microbial communities from Arlington Agricultural Research Station in Wisconsin, USA - Nitrogen cycling UWRJ-S209-509C-1 (version... | ecosystem: Environmental > Terrestrial > Soil... | reverse complement strand
TATCCTCGTGGGGGCTGGCTTCAGCCGGCCCTGGGCCGCCTGAAGGCGGCCCCCACGGGTCAATCGATCGAGAGCCTCCGCAGCAGCGCGAAGTCCGACAGCATCTTGCCGGCGCCGAGCACCACGGACGACAGCGGATCCTCCGCCACCGACACCGGCAGACCGGTCTCGCGGCGCAGGCGGTCGTCGAGCCGCTGCAGCAGCGCGCCGCCGCCGCTCAGCACGATGCCGCGGTCGTAGACGTCGGCTGACAATTCCGGCGGAATACGCTCGAGACCGTCGCGCACCGCCTGGACGATCTGGCGCACCGGCTCGGCCAGCGCTTCGCGGATCTGGCCGTCGTTGAGGATGATCGTGGTCGGCTTGCCCTCGAGGACGTGCCGGCCCTTGACCTCCATCTCCTTGATGTCGGAGAGCGGCGCCGCCGACCCGAGCTCCATCTTGATCCGCTCGGCCGTGCGCTCGCCGATGAGCAGGTCGTGCTCCTTCTTGACGTAGGTGATGATCGCCTCGTCCATCGCGTTGCCGGCGATACGCACCGAGCGGCTGTAGACGATGCCCGCCAGCGAGATCACCGCGATGTCGGTGGTGCCGCCGCCGATGTCGACGATCATGCTGCCCGAGGCTTCCGTGATCGGCAAGCCGGCGCCGATCGCCGCCGCCATGCCCTCTTCGATGAGGTGCACTTCGCTGGCCTTCGCCCGGTAGGCGCTTTCCTTGACGGCGCGGCGCTCCACCTGGGTGATTTCCGAGGGCACGCCGATGATGACGCGCGGCCGGACGAAGCTCTTGCGCTTGTGCGCCTTCTTGATGAAATAGCCGAGCATCTTCTCGGCGGCGTCGAAGTCCGCGATCACGCCGTCGCGCATGGGACGGATGGCGGTGATGCTGCCCGGCGTGCGGCCGAGCATCTCCTTTGCTTCCGTGCCCACGGCTTCGATCTGGTCGTTGACGTTGTTGACGGCGACGATGGAGGGCTCGTTGAGCACGATGCCTTGGCCGCGGGCAAAGACACACGTATTGGCGGTCCCCAGATCAATCGCCAGATCGTTGGAAAACAGAGACATCGCGCCGAGCAGCACACTGACCTCCTGCGAATGCAAAGGGGTGAAAGTATATGTGCCTTCCCCGTAGCAACCTTCGTTCCGGCGTCAATACGGTGCGGCGCGCGCAATCGCCGAGCACAGCTGCACGTCGCTGCGCGGCTCTGCACGACGAGGCCGGGGGGAGCGTCAGAACTCTGACGACGGACTCGTGATCGCCTGACGATTTTTGATCCCGCTCAGTGTCGGCGGGCCGTCACCCGTCGATCTTCTTCGGCCGCATGTTCGGGGCGAGCACGCGTTTCCGCAGCCGGATCGCCTTGGGCGTGATCTCCACGAGCTCGTCGTCGTTGATGAACTCGATCGCCTGCTCGAGGCTGAGCTTGCGAGGGGGAATCAAGCGGATCGCCTCGTCGGCGCTCGACGCGCGCATGTTCGTCTGCTTCTTTTCCTTGGTGACGTTCACGTCCATGTCGGCGGCCCGGGCATTCTCGCCGATGAGCATCCCCTCATAGACCTGCGTCCCCGCCTCGATGAGGATTTCGCCCCGCTCCTGCAGGTTGAAGATCGCGTAGGCGGTGGCCACGCCAGTGCGGTCGGCGACCAGCGCGCCGGTCGGCCGTGCCGGGATTGCGCCATGCCACGGCTCCCAGCCGGCAAAGAGGTGGTTCATGATGCCGGTGCCCTTGGTCTCGGTGAGGAACTGCGAGCGGAACCCGATGAGGCCGCGCGCCGGAATCCGGAACTCGAGCCGCACGCGCCCGCTGCCGTGATTGACCATCTTGGTCGGCACGCCGCGCCGCGTGCCGGCCTGTGCCATGACGACGCCCTGAAACTCCTCCGGCACGTCGATGACCAGGTCCTCGACCGGCTCCATGCGGACGCCGTTCATCTCCTTGGTGACGATCTCCGGGCGCGAGACCTGGAGCTCGAATCCTTCCCGGCGCATCATCTCGATGAGAATCGACAGCTGCAGTTCGCCGCGGCCGACGACCTTCAACTGCTCCGGCGTGTCGGTATCCTCGACTCGAAGCGACACGTTGCCGAGCAGTTCCTTCTGCAGCCGATCGCGCAGGTTCCGCGAGGTCACGTACTGACCGTCGCGGCCGGCCACCGGCGACGTATTCACCCCGAAGATCATCGACACGGTGGGTTCGTCCACCGCGATCGGCGGGATGACCAGGCGGTGTTCCTGGTCGGCAATCGTCTCGCCGATCGTGATGTCTTCGATCCCTGCCAGGCAGATGACATCGCCGGCGGCAGCCTGGGTGATCTCGATCCGCTTCAGGCCATCGAAGGCGAACAGCTTGGTGACCTTGGTGTTCTGGAAGGAGCCATCCAGCTTGATGACGGTGACGGGGTCGTTCAGTTTGACGGTGCCGTTGAAGATGCGGCCGATGGCGATGCGCCCGAGATAGTCGCTGGCGTCCAGGTTGGCGACCAGCATCTGCAGCGGTGCCGCCGGATCGCCCTTCGGCGGCGGCACGTGCTCCACGATGGCGTCGAAGAGCGGCCGCAGATCTTCACCGCGAACGGCCGGATCGCCCGAGGCCACCCCATCTCGCGCGTTCGTGTACAGCACCGGGAACTCGATCTGATCCTCGGTCGCGTCGAGATCGATGAAGAGATCGTAGACCTCGTTGAGCACTTCCTGCGGGCGCGCGTCGGGGCGGTCGATCTTGTTCAACACGACGATGGGCGGCAGGCCGCGTTCGAGCGCTTTCCGCAGCACGAACCGCGTCTGCGGCAGCGGGCCCTCGGACGCGTCCACGAGCAGCATGATGCCGTCCACCATCGACAGCGTCCGCTCGACCTCGCCGCCGAAGTCGGCGTGGCCCGGCGTATCCACGATGTTGATCAGGATGTCCCGGTAGTGCACGGCCGTGTTCTTGGCCATGATGGTGATGCCGCGCTCGCGCTCGAGGTCGATGTTGTCCATCACGCGATCGGCGACCTGCTGATTGGCGCGGTACACCCCGCCCTGCTGGAGCAGCGCGTCCACGAGCGTCGTCTTGCCGTGGTCGACGTGAGCGACGATGGCGAGGTTGCGCCGCAGCGGGTTGGCGATCTGTGAGGGCTTCCGGTGTAAAGACATCTTCTCAGTATACCTGCCCGCTTGGACCACCAGCTCCGAGTGGCGTGAAACCGCAGGCGCCCGATACACTGGGCGCAGCGCCATGCGTGCCGCGGTTGTTCTCTCGCTCGCGCTCGCTCTGCTGTTCCCGCGCCTTCCGTTCGCGCAGGCGCCACCGCCGTTCAGCGTCGCCGTCCGCGGCGGCCCGCCACAGCCTGGGAGCGTACTCGAAATCGTCGTGCGCGCTCCCGAAGGCGCATACGGCCCCCAAGGGACGGCATTCGAACGTCCGCTGACCTTTGCGCCGGGTGACGACCCGCACGTCTGGCGAGCGTTCGTCGGCATCGACGTGTTGCAGGCACCAGGCCCGGCGCCGTTCAGAGTCCACTTCGCCTCGACAGCGGGACGTGAGCTGGCCTCTACCGGCACGATTACCGTCGCGCCGCGGGTGTTTGCCACGCGGCGGTTGCGGGTCGCCAGCCAGTTCGTCGAGCCGTCCGCGGCAGAGGTCGCGCGCATCACCGCGGAGGCGACCCGGCTCGACGACATCTTCACCACGGTCACGATCCCCGGCCACGTCGGCCCGTTCGCCGCCCCGATCGGCGGCGTGCCCGGCAGCAACTTCGGTACTCGGAGCATCTTCAACGGCGAGCCACGGGCGCCGCACGCCGGCGTGGACTTCCGCGGTGCCGTGGGTACGCGCATCGCCGCGCCCGGTGCCGGACGGGTGGTGCTCGCCGAGCCGTTGTTCTTCACCGGCAACACGGTGATCATCGACCACGGCCTGGGCCTGTATTCGCTGCTGGCGCACCTGTCGCGGATCGACGTGGCCGCCGGCCAGACGGTCGAGCGCGGCGCGACGGTGGGGCTGCTCGGCGCCACCGGGCGCGTGACCGGTCCGCATCTCCATTGGGCCGTCCGCCTCGGCAGTGCGCGAGTCGATCCGCTGCGGCTGCTCAACCTGCTCGGCGCGGCACAGTCCGGCGCCGCCCGCGAGGCGTCAGCCGTTCCTGGCGTCTGAAGGGATCGCGGCGGTAACCCATTCGGGTAAGATCGGCCCGGAGGTTCTCTTCACAATGCCCCTCTACGAGTACGCCTGTCAGGCGTGCGAACACCGGTTCGAGACGCTTGTCCGCGGCGGTGAGCTGCCCGAGTGCCCCTCGTGCCACGGCACGCACCTGGAGAAGAAGCAGTCCACGTTCGCGGGGCGCGTCGTCAGCGGATCCCCGCTGACCGATGTCCCAGCCGCCGCCGGCTGCGGCCATTGCGGCGACCCGCGAGGACCGGGGTCGTGCTCTATGAACTGAGGTTGGGACAGGTAGGACGGGTGGGACAGGTAGGACTGGTGGGTCAGAACACCGGCTTACCTGGCTGTCGTAGAGGGCGGTCTTCAGACCGCCCTTGGATCCTTCTTACCTACCCGTCTCACCCGTCCTACCTGTCTTACCCGTCCTACTGACATGCGGAGCCCGTAGGGCGAAGCGACGTGAGCGTGATGCGGGAGTCGGCGGGGTCGTTGTAGACCAGACCGCGCGCTTCCATCTTCTCGCCGACGTGCGACGCCGGGCTGAACGGCACCACGCTCAGCAGGAGGAACGTGCGGGCTCCCAGCGGCCGGGCAGCCGCGCTCTGCAGGCTCTGCGGCGTCGGCGCATCTTCCCGGGTCGCGATCGGCTCGGCCGTCCGCGTGAGCCGCCACGTGTTGTTGTCGCCGGGCGCGAGGCAGCCAACCGTCTGGACCAGCGAGAAGTTCTGCACCGTCGCCTGCTGCCCTTTCTTCAGGATCGCCGCCGTCGACATCGTCTCGGTGCCGACCACGAGCTCGGCGGTCCCGGCCGGAAACCCGTTGGTCTGCAGGATGTAGGTGACAATCTCCAGCTTGGTCTTGTCGTCGATCGCGCTGGTGCTGAACGTCGGCGGCATCGTGTCGCGAATCTTGACGAACAGCCGATCGATCGGCTCGCCGCCCCATGACGCGAAGAAGCGATCGCCGCTCAGCGCCGGCGCCGTCACGCCCATCAGGTCGGCGCCATGGCAGCGAAGGCACGTCGAGGTGTAGGTTTCCTTCCCGCGCTCGGCCTGTGCGGCGGTATAGACGCCTTGCCAGATGCGCGGCTCGGCGGCCGGCGCCTGCGCACGCAGCGCCGACGTCACCGCCGCGGCCAGGCCGCACGCGAACACCGTCGTCGTCAGGATACGAAAGAGAGGCCGCATCGGGAAAAAGTATAAGCCGGCTGGCCCCCCTGCGTTCCGGCGATGCGCTTGATATCCTCCTCTGATGCTCAGAGCCCACGGCCTGACGGCAGTACTTCTCATCGCCATCGCCTGCAACACCCGGCCGGCTGCGCCGCCGGCGGCCGCGGACGCGACTCCGCCGCCGCCGTGGGCGCTGACCGTCTCGCCTGCCAGCGTGAAGATCGAGGCCAACTCGTCGGAGCCGCAGCTCACCCGGCACGCCGGCGGCGTCGTCCTCAGCTGGGTCGAGCAGAATGCCGGCGGCGCGACGCTCAGGTTCGCCGAGCGGGACGGCGCCGGCACATGGTCGGCCCCACGAACCGCGGCGTCTGGCGCCGACTGGTTCTTGAGCTGGGCGGACGTGCCGTCGGTGTCGCGCCTCGCCGGCGGGACGCTCGTCGCGCAGTGGCTGAAGAATGTGGATCCGCTGATCGAGGCCTACGACCTGCTGCTGGCGACGTCGCGCGACGGCGGGCGCACGTGGTCACCGCCCTTCTCGCCGCACCACGACAAGACCCGCACGCAGCACGGGTTTGCGTCTCTGTTCGCGTCGCCAGATCTCAACGACTCGTTCGGGCTCGTCTGGCTCGACGGCCGCGATCAGGAGTTGAACACCACGGATCCGCAGGGTGGCGCGATGGCGCTCTACTACGCGCGCTACGACCGTGCCGGCAAGCAAGTCGCCGAAGCCGCGGTGAACACCCGCGTCTGTGAGTGCTGTTCCACCAGCGTCGCCATCACGGCCGAGGGTCCGATTGCCGCGTTTCGCGACCGCAGCGACACGGAGGTGCGCGATATCCACGTCTCCCGCTTCGCCGCCGGTGCGTGGACTGCACCGGTGATCGTGCACGCCGACAACTGGACGATCGATTCGTGCCCGGTCAACGGCCCGGCCATCGCTGCCAGCGGCGCCTCGGTGGCGGTGGCCTGGTTCGCCGTGACCGCCGACCAGGGACACGCCTATGCGGCGTTCTCGCGCGACGGCGGGCGCAGCTTCGGCACGCCGATCCGTCTCGACGACGCGGCGTCACTCGGCCGCGTCGGCATCGAGATGCTCGATGACGGCACCGCCGCGGCGTCGTGGGTGGAGTTCGCCGACCAGCGCGCGCGCCTGCGCGTGCGCCGCGTCGAGTCGTCGGGGATGCGGTCGGCGGCGGTGGATATCGCCGGCACCGGCGCGGCGCACGTCGCTGGCCAGCCGCGGCTTACGCGCGCGGGCCGCGATCTCGTGCTGGCGTGGACCGAGAGCGACGCCGAAGGAGAAACGGGAACTCGCCGGCAGGTCCGCGTCGCCACCGCCAGGATTCCCTAGGCCCGGTGGCCTGTCGCCGCCGGGCTGCCTGACGACCCGCCCGCGACATGCCGTACAAGAAAAGAGCGGTTGAGCCTTGCGGCCCAACCGCTCTCAAAGCTGCGGGTTACGACGAGTTACTCGACGACCTCGCCAGGCTTCTTGCCCCAGCCGAAGCCGTCCTTCGGGCGGTGCAGGGTGACCATCCGGACGCGGTGATCGGCCGGGTTGCGGCCGGGCGAACCGCTGATGATCACGTGGTCGCCGGGCTTCAGCGTCTCTCGGGTGACACCCTGGCCGCCGAGCTGGCCGGCGCCGCCCCACTCAACGGCGTAGCGCACCATGTTGCCGTCCTTCTCCTTCACCATCACGTGCACGAAGGAGTGCGGATTGCGGAACAGGAACTGCACCAGTTCGCCTTCGATGGTGACGGTCTGGTCTTCCAGGTACGTCGCCGCGAAGGAGTGGTGAGCATACGCGCGGCCGCCGACGAGAGCCGCCGTCGCGACGATCAGAACAACCAGAAAACGCCTCATAGTGGTTCCTCCTGACAGAACCTGAGCTTGCTTTCAAAAAATGGTAGCCGAAATCCCGGGTTTCGGTCCTGAAGATCCTCTGAATTCTTCGTCAGGATCGCCGCGCCCGCAGCCGGCGGAATGATAACCCAAACCTGTTTCGCACGGGCCTGCCCATCCGGAGCCGGGGCCGGAAATACGCCGGGCGAATAGGCGCCGCTCAACGGCGTGCGGCCTCCGAAATGTACTTATCGACCTGTTCCTCGAGCAGGTCCAGCGGCAGCCGCCCGTTCCGGAGCACGGCGTCGTGGAACGCCCGGATCTCGAAGCGGTCGCCAAGCGCCGCGCGGGCCCGGTCGCGCAGCTCGAGAATCTTCAACTGCCCCATCTTGTAGGCGAGCGCCTGCCCGGGCCGCGCGATGTAGCGGTCGACTTCCGCCAGCGACTGGCTGGGGACACGCGACGAAAAATACGCGCGCGCCTGGTCTCGGGTCCACCCCATGGAATGGATGCCGGTATCGACGACGAGGCGCACCGCGCGGAAATACTCGCTGGCCAGCCGGCCGAACCGGGTAGGCGGGTCGCGATACACACCGAGGTCGGCGCCGAGCCCCTCGGCATAGAGTGCCCACCCCTCACCGAACGCAGCGGCGTTGAACGCGCGCTGAAACGCCGGTACGTCCGGCATCTCGCGCCCCAGCGCCGACTGCAGGTGATGGCCTGGCACCGACTCGTGCAGGACCAGCGCCTCGACCGTGTACTTGACCTGCTCGGCCGGCCGGTAGGTATTCAGGTTGAACCAGCCGGGCCGCGCGCCGTCCGCGGTGCCGACGGTGTAGTTCGACGCCGCCGACGCCTCGCGGTCCGGCGGAATCGGCCGCACGCCCACGCGCATGCGCGGCAAGGTCGAGAAGAGTCGCGGCAGCGCCGGCTGCACGCTCGCCATCACGTCTTCGGCGTACGCCAGCATCTCCTGCTGGCTCTCGAAGTGCATGCCCGGCCGGCTGGCCAGTTCGCGCTCGAACGCGGCCACCGTGCCCGTGAACCCATAGTCCTTCGCAATCGCCTCCATCTCCCGCTCGATCCGCGCCACCTCGCGCAGGCCGATCGCATGGATCTCGCCGGGAGGCGTATGCGTGGTCGTGTAGTGATGCACCAGCCGGTCGTAGGCCTTGGCGCCGTCTCGCAGCGAGCCGATACCGGCCTGAGCGCGCGCGCGCGGCCGGTAGGTGGTCCTCAGAAACGTCTCGAGCCGTGTCCACGCCGGCTGGAACTGCTGCGTGTAGGCGGCCTCCGCCTCGCCGCGCAGCCGGCGCTGCGCCGCGGCCGGAATGGAGTCGGGAAACCGCTGGAACGCCGCCAGCAGCGGCGAGTCGGCCGGCAACGGCCGCCGCTGGGCCGCCACCTGATCGAGCATCAGATCCACGACGGTCGCTGGCTGCGTGAGCCCAGCGTCGATGTGCTCCTGGATCTGCGCGATGCCCTGGTCGATGTACTGCGGCAGCGCGCGCAGCCGCGCCACGATGTCCTCGTAGTCGAGGACCGTCGCCGCCGGCATCTGGTCCACGGTCACGAAGACACGATTGTGCAGCCCGTCGGACTGCGACACCTGCGTGATGGCGTCGAGATAGGGCTGGGAGTCGATCTGATCGCGGATGTCCGATTCGAGCAGGAACGCGCTCAACTGCATCCGGGGCGTCAGCGTACCCGGCGAGAGGTACATCGCACGCTGCAGGTACTCACGCAGGTCGTACTGCTCCCGGTCGCGGGCGGTCTTCGACAGATCGGTCCACCGCCCGTTGTGCTCACGCCGGCCGGCCGACGTGGCGAGCTCGGGGTGATGGGCGATCTTCCACTCCCAGTACTCGTCGAAGAGCTGGAGAAGCGACTGCGACGAAGGGCCCGAAAACCTCTCAGGGCCCTGGGCCTTCACATCGTGCGGCGCCGTGACAGCAGAGGCCAGCGCCAGCACGCCGGCCATGACTACCCTGACGGTTCGGTTCACGGTTTAACTGTACCCGGTTGTCGGGCCGGTCTGAAGCCCGCCTCTACCGCCCTACCGGACCTACCTGCCCGCACGCGCTCGCCGCCGGCTATTCCGTGGGCAAGCGGTACGCAATGAGCTCGCCGGGGAAGTTCTGACCGCTGACCGCCACTACGACGTACTGACGCCCGTCGAGCGCATAGGTCATCGGGCCACCGGTCTGCGGCGCCGGCATGTAGACGGCGCCGGCGTCCTTGCCCGTGGCCTTGTCGTACGCGCGCAGCATGGCGCCGCGGCGGCCGTCCGGGAGCGTGAAGAAGCCGCCTTCGCCGGCGATGAGCAGCGACTTGGTGACGAGCGTACCGATGCGCCCCTGCCTGCCGGTGCGCGGGATAGTGAGGCCCTTGAGCGCGGGATGGTTCCGGATGTTGTCGGGCGTCTCGCCGTGCGCGACCTGCCACGCCATCGTGCCGCGCTTCAGGTCGATCGCGGTGATCCGCCCGTAGGGCGGCTTCACCAGCGGAAGGCCCTGCACGGTGAGCGGAACCGGCGGCGCCTTCGCGTTCTGGGGATTCGAGGCCTGGCCGCGGACGTAGCGCATGTCCGATTGTTCGCCGCCGGGGACGAGGCCGAGGTCCGAGATGCCGGTGTTGGTGAAGATATAGAAGATACCGGTCTCGGGATCGAAGGAGCCCCCCTGCCAGTTGGCGCCGCCGGTCACGTTGGGCAGCATCAGGGTGGCGAGCGGGCCATCCCACTTGCTCACCACCGGGGGCGTGAACAGCGGCCCGAGCTTGAAGCGCGACGCCAGCTTCAGCCCCTCGGCCTTCAGCTCCGGCGTGAAGTCGATGAGATCGTCGGGGCTTACACCCTGGCGCTCGAAAGCGGGTGGCTTGGTGACGAAGAGCTGTGTCGGGTGCGCGATCTCACTCGGCACATCCGACCCCTCGACCTTGCGCTCCTCGAGCGGCCAGATCGGCTCGCCGGTCACGCGGTCGAACACGTACAGCCAGCCCTGCTTGGTCGGCTGCATGACGATCTTGCGCGGCCGGCCGTCGATCGTGACGTCGGCCAGGATCGGCGCGCACGGCAGGTCCCAGTCCCAGATCCCGTGCTTGATGAACTGGAAGTGCCACTTGCGCTTGCCGGTCCTCAGATCGACGGCCACCAGGCTCTCGCCGTAGAGCCCGGCGCCTGGCCGATGGCCGCCGTAGTAGTCGCCGGTCGGCATCTCGACCGGCAGGTACACCAGCCCGAGCTCCTCGTCGGCGCTCATCTGCGCCCACACGCCGGTGTTGCCCGTGTACTCCTCGGAGCCGCTCTGCCAGGTGTCGTAGCCGAATTCGCCGGGGCGGGGAATCGTGTGGAAAATCCACAGCCGCTTGCCCGTCCGCACGTCGTAGCCGCGCACGTAGCCCTTGTCGTTGCGGCGGCTCACCGGGCGACTGCCCTCGGTGTGCGCGGCGCCGATGATCACGACGTCCTTGACGATGATCGGGGCCGCGTGCAGGCCGATGTCCCCGGTAATCGGGTCCATGTCCTGGTCGTCCTCGAGCTTCAGATCGACGCGCCCGCCTTTGCCGAAGTTCGGCACCAGGGCTCCCGTCTTCGCGTCGAGCCCGACCATCTGGTACCCCGGTGTGACGTAGACGATCCGCTCCACGCGGCCGTCGGTCCAGTACGCCAGACCGCGTCCGGAAAGGCGGCGCGGCGCCTCTTCTCCGCGCTTGCCCTCGGTCTCACGATGGACCCACAACGTCTCGCCGGTTGTGGCGTCCATGGCCACGACCGAGCGTCTCGACCCGGCGGTGGTGTACAGCACGCCCCCCACCATCAGCGGCGTGGACTGGAAGTTGAACTCGGGCGTGGGGCCGAGGTTGTCGGTCTTGAAGCGCCACGCCACTTCGAGCGAGTTGAAGTTGCCGGCGTTGATCTGAGCGAGCGGCGAATACCGCGTGCTCGCGAGATCGGCGCCGTAGGTGCGCCACTCGGCTTTCACCGCGGGAGCTTTGGCCGGCGCCGCCGCCCCTCCGGGGCCTTGCGCGAACGACGACGTGCCGAGAACGCCCGCGGCGAGCCCCGACACGATCAACGCGCCGATCGGCGTCACGCGGCGCGTTCGCGGCGCCGCAACCGTCCCGATCCACCTCATCGCGGCCATATCACCCCCTGATCCTTCGAGGGCACCGGGCGCAGCCCTTTGTAGATGAACTTCTGCACCCGTTTGCCCTCGTAGGTCTCGGTCGTGTAGAGGTTGCCCCTCGAGTCCACCGCCACGCTGTGCGGCGCGTAGAACTGCCCCGGCTGCCGTCCGCCGTCGCCGAAATTGGTCAACTCTTCGAGCGTGTCGCGGCGCAGAATACGCACCTTCATGTTCCGTCCATCCGCCAGGTAGATGTGGCTCTGGGCCGCATCCTTCGAGAAGGCGATGTCCCACACCGCACCCTCGCCGAGGCTTCGTTTGGCGATGAACGCCTCCTTGACGAACTTGCCGTCTGGCGTGAACACCTGAATCCGGTTGTTGACCCGATCGCACACGTAGAGCAGTCGATCGACCGAGAGCTCGGCGCAGTGCACCGGGTTGCGGAACTGCGGCGCCGGCGGCGCATCGGGATTGTAGGGCCCGAGGTTGCTGTCGTCGGGCTTGTTGCCGTAGGCGCCCCAATACCGCTTGAAGGCGCCCGTGTCGGCATCGAGCACGACCACCCGCTTGTTCAGATAGCCGTCGGAGATGTACGCCTCGTTCTCACGCGGGTCCACGAAGATCTTGGCGACGCGGCCAAAGCTGGCGGTGTCGTTGCTGTTACCGGGGAATGTGGATACGCCCTCGGCGTTCGCCGGGCCCTGGCGCGCGTTGGCTCGCCCGACCTGGAGCAGGAACTTCCCGCTCTTGGTGAACTTGAGCAGTTGCGCGTCGCCGTTGCCGTTGCCGCCGATCCAGACATTGCCTTTGTAGTCGACGGTGATGCCGTGATTCGAAGTCGGCCACTCGAAGCCTTCGCCCGGGCCGCCCCAGTGATTGAGAAGATTCCCCGCCTGATCGAACTCCAGCACCGGCGGCGCGCCGGCGCAGCACTCCCCCGTCGGCGGCGTCAACTCGAGCCCCTTCTCGTTGTTGTTCAGCGTGGCCGAGCTGCGATGAATGATCCACACGTGGTCGTTCTCGTCCACCGAGACGCCGATCGTGGACCCCAGCACCCAGTGATTGGGCAGCGGTTTGGGCCACAGCGGGTCCACCTCGAAGGCCGGCGCCAGCGGCGCGCTGCGGGCGGCTGCGGCCACGTCGCGCGAGAGATACAGGTAGGCGGCGCCGAGGCCGACGAACATCACGAGAAAAGCGACGGCGGTAATCGTGTTTCGATTCATCGGACGGTCTCCGTTGCCCTGACCTGGTGGGAATACCGTGGCGTTGTGAGACGACGCGCGGACGCGCGACGATCGACCAGGCGGCGGACGCCCCAGGCGACTGCCGCCGAGAGCACGGCGATCGCCAGCCAGGCGGCCGTGGTCTCGATGGCCGGCAGCGACGGTGCGGGCCAAGGGAACTGCCATAGCACCGCCCCGCGCTCCAGGAACCAGTCCCAGCCGGTGTGGGCCGCGATCGCCGAGACGACGATGGCGGCGACACGCGGCGACGACAGGCGGCGGAACGCGACGGTCACGGCGGCCGCGGCCGCCACGATCACCGCGAGCTGGGCAATCTCGACGCCGGCATTGAAGGCGACCAACGACGTCAGCAGGTGCGAGCCGGCGAACTGCAGCCGCTCGCTCAGCGCGAACGAGAAGCCGAACCCGTGTACCAGGCCGAATCCCGTCGCCACGACCCAGCGGCGTCCGAGCGCCCGCGTTCCCGGGCCGTCGGCGCTCGCCGCTCCGGCGTGCTCGACGATGTTCTCGAGCGCCATCCACACGATCGAGACGGCGATCAGGGTCTCGACCAGCGGCGGGAACCAGAGGGCCGACGGCGCCAGGCCGTAGGCCGAGACACCGAGCGTGCAGGCATGCGCGAGGGTGAACGACGTGACGATCACCACCAGCGTCCGAATCCGGCGCAGCGAGATGGCGATGCAGAGCAGGAAGAGCAGGTGGTCGGGACCGCTCAGCACGTGGCCGACCCCGGCCCGCAGAAACGACAGCGCCGCCTGGTGCCAGCGCGGGTCGAGCTCGACCACCCCGGCATCGCCGTGCCACTGATAGGCGCGCACCGCGCCATCGGCGGTGATCACGCGCAGCACGGTCGTCACGCGCTGCCCGAGCCGCCGGAGATCCGCATCGATCGCCAGACGCCCGGGCGGGCCCTGGCGCGGGTAGTCGATGCGCGCGTCGAGCACGCCCTGTTCCCACAGCAGTTGCAGGCGCGCACCGAGCGGCGGGCCGGCCAGCTGGGCGCTCGCCGTCTCGAGGCGCTCGAACGCGCGGTCGGACGGCAACGACAGCCGCACCGCGGACAGCTCGCCGGGCCCCAGGCTGCGGCCGTCCTCGAGGATGTCGATGTTCTGAATCAGCCACACCGTCGCGGCATGCCGCAGCGCCGGGTCGACGCGAGCCAGATCGACGTAACCGGCCCCGCGGGTGGGCACGTCCACGTCGCGCATCGCGGCGAGTGGGACGCGCACGAGCAGCGAGACACGGCCTGCGTCCGGCCGCAGGAATGCCTGCAGCGTAATGTCGTCCGGAACGTCGTGGGCGGCCGTCGTGCCACCGAGAACGAACAGGACCGCGGCCACGGCCGCGAGGACGCGCGTGCTGACGGAGACCGGCGCCAAGGCGAGCGGATTATAGCCCGCCGGGGCGGGCCGGATAGACTCGGGCTGCGAGATGACGAACACGACCCTTCGGAGTGCATTCGACGAGCAGTGGACCCGCTGGCAGCGCAGCGTCGACGCCTGTCGCGACCGCCTGGGTCATGGCGCGGTCCACGCTCTGCGTGTCGGCTCGCGCCGGCTGCTCTCGCTGCTCGATCTCGTCCGTGAACTGACCGACGTTCCGCGGAAGGCCGACGAACGAGTGGCCGCGACCCTGCGGTCGCTCCTGGATGCACTTGGACCGCTCCGCGACGCCCAGAACGAGCGCCACCGGGTGAAGCGCGCGCGAGACGGCGCGGGCATCGAACCACTCCGCCGCCACCTCAAACAGCAGGGAGGGCGTTACAAGCGGCCCGCGCGTCACGCCGTCGCGCATGCCGCCGGGGCCCGGGTCCGCAACGACGGCGCGCGGTTGCGTGCGGCCATCGTGGCAGGGGCGAGTGCCGCCGCGCCAGCCGAGGGCCACTCCCGCCTGGCCAAGGCCGTGGACCGGGCCGCGGCGGACGTTCGCAGCCGCCTGGCGCACCTCGACGTGGCCAGGCCGCGCAGCGTGCACCGGCTCCGCATCGCGTTGCGTGAATTCCGCTACGTGGTGGAGATCGCCACCCGCCTCTCGCCCGGCGTCGACGTGAGCGGCCAGGCGACGGTCAGGGCCCTGCAGCGCCGGCTGGGCCGGGCCCACGACGCCGAGGTGCTGCTCGACCGGCTCGATCGCTTCGTGCGCCGGCATCCCGAAGACGCCGGTGCGGCTCTCCTCGCGTTGCGCCGTACCCTGAGCGCCGAACGGAACCGTCAGCTCGCCGGACTCACCGGCGCGTTGCCCACGCTCGACGCCGCGCTGAGCGCCGCGGCGCCCGCGCCTACGGCAGCAGCTCGGCGAAGAACTCGTTCACCATCCGTTGATCCGGATCGACCGTCTTGAGCCAGCCGGCCAGCGTGGTCCAGCGGTCGCCGTATGCCGACTCGACGTGCGCCTTTCTCACGAACGGGCTCTGATTCAGCAGCGGGATGCCGCCGCGTTGATGCGCCCACTCGTTGAACGCCTGGAGAAACGCGGCCCATGCCGCCGGTTCCGTTTCGCCCACCGCGTGAATCGGGTCGAGCGAAATGATGTCGCCGTCGTAGCTGTACGACAGCAGTGAGCCGGTGTCCTTCCTGATGAAGTACGACCCCAGCGGCATGTTGCAGCGGAACCCGGTGCGCTGGTAGTACTCCGCGGCCCACTGCACGTAGTCTTGCAGGTTCTGCGCGTAGGCCGCGCGTGGGAACGCCCAGAAGGTGAATGCGTAGCGCGCGGAGACCGGTGTCTTGGAATAGTTCACCGTCTTGTCCGGAGCCTCGAGCGTGAACCCTCCTCCGGCGCTCAGCAGGCGGTAGAACCCCAGCTCGATGCCCGTGCCGAGGCGTTCTGTGACCGGCGCCAGGACCGACCCGGCCAGATGGTCGCGCAGCCCGCGGCCGACGAATGCCGCCAGGAAGTTCCACCCGAACTGTCTCGCGTCTCCGAGCCATTCGTGCTTCAGCGCCGCCGCTCGATTCCGCGCCTGAATCACGAACGAGTCTCCGATCGTCCACATCACCATCGTCTGGTTCGCGGCGATCGCCTGCTCGATCACGTCCTGGGTCACGTCCTTGATGGCGTGCACCTCGTAGGTGAACTGGATGATCTCGAGCGGTTTGATCCGGAACGTCACTTCATAGACGATGCCGGCCAGGCCGTAGCTCGCCTTGATGAACGGCAGCAGCTCGGGGTTCCTGCTCTCGGACGCTTCCTCGAGTGTTCCTGAGGGGCTGACCCACTTGATCCCCGTCAGGTAGGAGTTGAGCTGCCCGAGCTCGACGCCATCTAGGCTGTCCTTCGTCTGGCAGCACGCCGCCGAGCCGAGCGTGATGTTGCCGATCTCGATGTTCAGCATGAACTGCAGCTGCTGCTTGCGCAGCACCTTGGCCGCCTCGACGAGCTGCAGTCCGGCCTGCGCCGTGATCGTCATGGCGTCGGTGTCGATGCTGACGATGCGGTCGAAGCCCGCCATGCTGACGATCGTTCCCTGAGAGATCGCGCAGGGCGTGAGCGAGTGATGACTCCCCATCGCGCGCACGGGCCCTGGATAGCGATCCGGCTGCCGCAGGATGGCCTGCAGCTCTTCCACGCTCGTCGGCCGAACGTGCTGCTGCGGCGTCGCCGAAATCGCACCGTCGTAGTTCGTGATGCTCGTGGACACGTGGCCTCCTGAGAAGCAATCAGATGAGGTGATACAGCGCCCATTCTGATCGAACCGCCACGTCTCGGCCAGGGTGATTGATCCCGGCGCACGCGCACACCAGCTGAACCGTTGGTGCAGTTCTGTGCATGTGCTGGGTGCAGTTTCGTGCAAGCGCTATGCCGCGTGCATCAAAGTGAAGCACGCGGTGTAAATATGTGTCATCTTTCGGGACTCAAAGCTCGTGGGTGCAACGCTGCGAATCCTTCCGAACGGGTCGTTCAACCTGTCGCCTGACGGGCTCGAGGAGTTCCCGCCCGAAGGCGTCGTCGTGCCCGAAGTCGTGTCGGAGATCGCATCCGAGATGCAGTTGGTCGCGCTCGACCACACGAGCACGGCACTCGTGCTCACGGAGACCGTGGCGGCGTATCCGCCGCAAGAGAGGCCTCCTTCAACTTCCGCATTCGTCTCGCAGCCGACCTACCACCTGACCTCCGGTTCCACCGCACGCTCGCCCATCGGTTCGTCGGTCACGCGCGCCGTGCGCGCGAACCTCCTCGCCTCATTTCTGGCTGCGTCGTTCGTCCTCCTGCGGCTCTCGTCGCTGGCCTGGCGCGCCACCTGCCGAGTGTGGCAAGGCGTGGCTTCGTCCGCGGTGTTCCTCTGGCACGCGATCATCGCGTGCGGCACGGCGATCGCCCGGTTCGCGCGTGCGGTCGTGCGGGAGACCGCGTACGCAACCGCCCGCACGATCGGCTTCGTCCTCTCAACGCTGGCCGCCACGGGCCGCGGCGGGCGCGTCGTGGTGGTGCTGGCCACGACCCTGACCGTGAGCATGATGGCCGCCGTCGCCGGCGCATTCGCCGCGATCGTCTGGGCCATCGTCGTCGGCCTCTGGATTCTGGTGCTGGGCACGGCGAGGCTGCCGGTCGCCGGAGTCCGCGCCGGGCGCCGAGGCGCCCCGTCCGCCATCTCATTCGTCAGGCGCGCGATCGCCGCCTGCGGCGCGCGGGTGTTTTTCCTCGTCCGCGCCGCCG
>Ga0173480_10000222_pt1 | contig 17194 bp, 10 predicted proteins | sample NitcycUS209509C1_FD_122622 | JGI IMG/M metagenome (GOLD analysis project Ga0173480, IMG submission 122622) | Soil microbial communities from Arlington Agricultural Research Station in Wisconsin, USA - Nitrogen cycling UWRJ-S209-509C-1 (version... | ecosystem: Environmental > Terrestrial > Soil... | reverse complement strand
CGCGGCGCGCGGGCGCCGGGGTTCGAGCATTCGGCGTGGCAGCTGCTCGAACACATGCGGCTGGCTCAGGACGACATCCTCGACTTCTGCGTCAATCCCAAATACGTGCACGCCATGAAGTGGCCGGACGATTACTGGCCCGTGCCGGAACCGCCGAGCGGTGCTGCCTGGCAAGAGAGCCTCGCGTCGTTCACGCGATCACGCAACGCGATGAAGGCGCTGGCCCGTGACGTCGAAGAGCTCACGGCGACAGTTCCGACCGGCACAGGCAATCAGACGTACATGCGCGCGATCCTGCTCGTCGCAGACCACACCGCGTATCACGTCGGCCAGCTCGTGGCGCTGCGCCGCGCGCTCGGGATCTGGAGGTGAACAGGACGAGCACCGCCGGGATGCAGGTCCGGATGTAGAGACCAGAGACCGGTTCAGCCGGCCGTCAGGGCGTGCTCGTCGATGGCGTTTCGACGTCGTCGGCCCTGGCCCGCTCCAGCGCGGCGAGTTCTTCAGCGATCCGATTGCGGATCCTGGCCGTCTGCCAGTCGCGCCAGACCTTCTTCGCGGCGTTGACGACCGTCGCCGGATCGAAGCCGACGCCGATCGGATAGAACGTGCTGGTCCGGAACGCCTCCGGCGTCGTCATCATCAGGTGTTCCTGGTGGTAGAGGTTGAAGCGCGGATTCGAGGGCCCCGGCTTCTCCGTCAAGTGCCACGCGACCGGCAGCGGCCTGACGTAGACGGTGACCTGAGCCCGGAAGACGGGGAGGTTCGCCTGGACCGCCGGGTCGCTACGGGTCGACCAGAGATTCCGAGCAATCTGATTGGCCGTATCGGTGATGGGCATCGCCCGGTCCGAGGTCACCGGATCCGATGTCGTCGAGTCTTTCTGAGCGCTCGGGATCTGAGCGCTCGGGATCTGAGACTGTGCGGAGGCGATACCGTTCCAGCACACCATGCCTGCGAGGACGAGGATTCCCGTGCAGCACCGCATTCTCGAGCGAGGTGACGCGGCCAGTCGCACACCAGCTTAGACGAGCCGTCGCGTGCCCCGGTCTCCAGCTCCATCACCCTCGTCCAGCATCAGCCCTTCAGACTGACTTGCGACCATAACTGAACAGCTTCGGGACGCGAGTCACGGCTTGCAGTTGCTTGACATCGATAACCGGGACGCATATACGTCTGTCGCGCTCGACATCGAAGTGCACTCGACGCGGCGAGCGGTTCGAGACGAGTGATCACGACATCACTCGCCTGTGCGGCGCGAAACGGAGGACACCGTGACCAGGATTGTCCGGATCGTACTGAGCGCTACGGTGTTGCTTCTGCTCTCGGTATCGACAGCTCTGGCGCAGGCCACGATTGCCGGCGTCGTCCGAGACTCTTCCGGGGCGATTCTGCCAGGCGCGAGCGTCGAGGCCACGAGCTCCTCGCTCACCGAGAAGGTGCGAACCGCCGTGAGCGACGCCGCCGGTCAGTACCGCATCGTCACGCTGCCACCCGGCGCCTACACCGTGACGTTCACGCTGGCCGGGTTCAAGAGCGTGAGACGCGACAACGTCAGCGTCTCTGGCTCGGGCGTGATTCCGATCAACGCCGACATGCAGCTCGGGTCGCTGGAAGAGACGATCACGGTGACCGGTGCGTCACCACTCGTCGACACCCAGACCACGCGCCGGGAGACCGTGGTCAGTGCCGAGACCATCAATGCCCTGCCCATCACTCGCAACTACGGCGGGGTCCTCTATGCCACGCCCGGGCTCACCGTGCAGGCCGGCGTCAACAACAATGCGCTGATGCCCGGCATGTCGCTCTTCTCCGCGCACGGCGGCATCAGCACCGAGGGCCGCGTCTTCGTCGACGGCGTCTCCGTCAACGGCCCGTTCGGCCAGAACAGCGTGACGCAGTTCGCCTTCGACGTCGGCAACGCGCAGGAGATGCAGGTACTGGTCGGCGGCGGGCTGGGTGAGTCGGAAACCGGCGGTCCGGTGACCAACATCGTTCCGCGCTCCGGCGGGAACACCCTGAACGGCACGTTCTTCATCAGCGGGACCGGGTCCAGCCTGCAGGGCAACAACGTCACCGACGAGCTGCGCGCCCAGGGCATTGCCAACCCGCCGACGGTCCGCAAGAACTGGGACGGCAGTGCCGGCATGGGCGGCCCGATCCTTCGTGATCGCTTCTGGTTCTTCGGCAACGTGCGGACCATCGGCATCGCGCAGGTGGTGGCCGGTGGACTGGCGCCGAATCGCAACCTCGGTGACCCGGCGAAGTGGCTCTACGACCCGGAGACCGGCATCGAAACGCGCTTCACCGAGTCGAAGATGGATATCTCGGCCCGCCTCACCGGCCAGCTGACGCCACGCAACCGGCTGTCGTTTTCCTATCAACCGCAGTACCGCTGCCTGGGTTCGACGCTGACGACGGGGACCGACGGCTGTCGCGTGCGCGGCGATGACTGGATTGGTGCGCCGTTCGGGTCCGAGACGGTCGCGCCGGAAGCCGGGCCCGGATACCAGGATGCGCCGGTGAGCCTGACGCAGGCAACGTACACCGCGACGATCTCCAGCCGGCATCTCGTGGACGCCGCGGTGTCGCGCTTCTGGTACGGCATCATCGGTTCCGGCGCCATGCCGCCGGATGCGCCGATGGGCTTCATCGGCGTAACCGAGAGCTCGAACCTCTACGGACGCCCCGGCATTTCTTACCGCGCGCCATACGGGTGGGGTGAGTACGACACCGTGTCGTGGAACTGGCGTGCGGCGTGGTCCTACGTGACCGGCGGGCACAGCACCAAACTCGGGTATCAGGGGACCCAGATGAAGTACGACTGGGTGAACTACACGAATCCCAGCCTGATGCGCTACGGCTTCACGGCCGGATCGCCGACGTCGGTCAACTACACGATCACGGAGGAGTTCGAAAACGCCAATCGCGCCGTCGCCCATTCGATCTACCTGCAGGATCAATGGACACGGGGGCGGATGACGCTGCAGGGTGCGCTGCGCTACGACCACGTGTACAGCTGGGCGCCAGCCGAGGGGAACGGCACGGATGGGACGTCACGCTTCAGCTCAACGCCGATCCGCTTCCCGCGCACTGTGAGCGTGTCGGGCTATCACGACCTCAGTCCGCGATTCGGCGTCGCCTACGACCTGTTCGGCAACGGCAAGACCGCGCTGAAAGCCAGTGCCGGCCGATACCTGGCTGCGGCGACCGCCGACGGCATCTATTCGTCGCAGAGCCCCGCGGGCAACTTCGTGCGGACCGTGTCGAATCGCGCCTGGACCGACTCGAACGCCAATTACGCGGTGGATTGCAACCTGCTGAGCGCCGCGGCGCAGAACACGGCCGCCGCCGGCGGCGATGTCTGCGGCGCGCTCGTCGGCGCCAACCTCAACTTCGGGAACCTGAACCCGAACGTGGCCACGGTCGATCCGGAGATTCTGCGCGGCTGGGGAATCCGGCCGTACAACTGGCGGTTCGGGGCCTCGGTGCAGCAGCAACTGCTCCCCGGCGTGGCGCTCGAAGCCAGCTACAACCGTCGCCATTGGGGCAACTTCCTCGTCACCTACAACCGGTTGGTCGGCCCCGAAGATTACGACACCTGGGTCGTGCCGGTGCCCGATCATCCAGACTTGCCGAACACCGGCAGCACGGCATCGTTCGTGGCCATCACCGCGGCGGCGGCGGCTCGCGGCGTGCAGGATTTCCAGACCGCGGAGAAGAACGTGGCCGGTGAGGACCGCACCGCCTACTGGCATGGCGTGGACCTCAACGTCACGGCACGGCTCGCGCGCGATCTCACCGTCCAGGCAGGGACGACCACCGGCCGCGGAGTGCGCGATACGTGCGCGCTGTGGCGCGCCCGGCCGCAGTTCTCGATCACTGGCACCACCGCGAACCGGCTGGACGCCTGCGACGTGACCGAGCCGTGGCTCACGACCGTGCGCGGGCTGGCGTCGTACCGGATCCCGAAAGTGGACGTGCTCGCCAGCACGACGATCCGCTCGGCGCGGACCGTTGCCAGCGAGAACGCCAGCAACGGCGCCTCGCTGAGCGCGAACTATCAGATGCCGAACACGGTCGTCCAGCAACTGCTCGGCCGCCTGCCCGCCGGCGCGTTTGCCACCGGCAACACCACGGTCAACCTGCTGGCCCCGAGCGAACTGTATCCGCTCGACCGCCGGACGGAAGTCGACATCCGGATCGCGAAGATCCTCAGATTCGGGGGCACTCGCCTCGACGTCGGCGTGGACGTCTACAACCTGTTCGACGCCCATACCACGACGACGTATCTTCAGACCTACTTGTATTCGAACAACGGGGCGACGTGGCTCGATCCGACGGCGATTCTCGGACCGCGGCTCGCCCGGTTGAACGCGACCCTGACGTTCTGAGCTACGGATTCATCATCCATTTCGGGGATGCGTCGGCGTCGAATTCGCGCTCATCGACGATGTAGCTGCGGGCGAAGATCGGACCGGCCTCATCGGCGGGGGGGCTTCATCGTCGCGCTTGCCCGTCGCCCTCGCGCCGGTACGCGCTCGCCAGCAGCGAGATCGGATGGGCGACATCAATCCGAAGCCCCGCGTCTCCGAGACCACGAGCGATCTGCAGATGGCAGCCGGGATTCGCGGTAGCGACGAACTGCGCGCCGGTGGCGTCGATGTGACCGACCTTCCGGCGCAGCAGCGCCCCCGCCTGATCGGGTTGGGTCAGCGCGTAGACGCCGGCGCTGCCGCAACACCAGGTCGATTCCGTGAGTTCCACGACGGTCACCCCTGGAAGCTGACGGAGCAGCGCGCGCGGCTGTGCCGACACCTTTTGACCGTGCACGAGGTGACACGAATCGTGATACGTGAGCGAGATGGCGCGATCGAACGGCGCGGCTCCCGGGGCGCGGCTCCCGATCTCGACCAGCCACTCGTGTACATCTCGCAGCTTGGCATCCCAGGTCCGTGCGGCGTCCCGGTACTGCGGATCGTCGCCCAGCAGGTCGCTATAGTGCCGCAGGTGCGAGCCACACCCGCCGGCGTTCGTGATGATCGCGTCGTAGGTATCCGGAGGGACGAGGTCGATCAGCCGGCGTGCCTGGTCGCCCGCGCGTTCGAGGAGGCCGTTGTGCGCGTGGATCGAGCCGCAGCATGGCTGCGTCGCCGGCGTGTCGACGGCGCAGCCGTTCGCCAGCAGCACGTCCACGGTGTCGCGGTTGATATCAGGGAACACCAGGTCCTGGATACACCCCGTCAGGACCGCGACTCGATACCGGGTCTCGCCGCGCGGAACCTCGCGCCGGGCAATCAATTGATTCGAGAACGCGCGCGCCATCCGTGGCGCCTGCGGTTCCAGCCGCCGTAACGTGCCAGGCAGGAGCCTGGTCAGACCCGCGCGGCGCACGAACGCCTCGACCCCGCTACGCTGATAGAAGCCCATCAGCCGGCCGGTCATTCGCAGCGTCCGCGGTTTCGAAAACAGCACGTCGAGCGTCAGCCAGCGCCAGAACGCGCGCGCCGCGCCGCGGTGAGCGTGCTGGCGCTCGATATCGCCGCGCGCCGTCTCGAAGAGCATCGAGTAGTTCACGCCCGCCGGGCACGCCGTCTGGCAGGCGAGGCACCCGAGGCAGTAGCTCATCTCGTCCGCAAACTCCGCGGTCACGTCGAGTGTGCCGTCGGCGATCGCCCGCATCAGCGAGATCCGGCCGCGGGGGCTGTTCCGTTCCCGCTTCGTCGCATCGTAGGTCGGGCAGGTCGGCAGGCACATGCCGCAGTGCATGCACTGCTGCAGCACTGAATAGTCGAGAGACCGGAGCGAGGGTTGACGGGTCACGGCCTCAATCGAAAATCTTTCCCGGATTCAACAAGCGGTGCGGATCGAGCGTCTGTTTCACCTGTTTCATCAACTCGAAGCTGGCGTCACCCATCTGTTGGCGGAGCCAGGGCTTCTTGCCGAGACCTATGCCGTGCTCCCCCGTGATCGTCCCCCCGAGCTCCAGCGTCTTCTTTACGATGGCGTCAAGGGCGCGATGGACACGGCGCATCTCGTCCTGATTTCTTTCGTCTGTCAGGAAGGTCGGGTGAAGGTTGCCATCACCCATGTGACCGAACGTGCCGATTTGCAGCGCTTCGGCGGCCGCGGTCTCGGCGATGAACGTCACCATCCCGGCGAGCTCGCTTCGCGGCACCGTGACGTCCTCGAGGATGGTGGTCGGCCTTCGCCTGGCCAGGGCCGCAAAGGCATTCCGTCGCGCCCCGGCGAGCTGCAGGGCCTCCGCGTCGTCGCGTGCCGTGCGGACATCGCGTGCGCGATGCGCGCGCGCGATCGATTCCATCTGCGACGCTTCGTCGGCGACAGCGGCGGGATGGCCGTCGGTTTCCATCAGCAGCACGGCGGCGCAATCGGTCGGCAGCCCAACGTGCGCGTAGTCTTCGACGCACCCTGCCGTCACCCGGTCGAGGAACTCCAGAGTGCACGGGATGATGCGCGCCGCCACAATCGCCGAAACGGTGTCCGCCGCGTCTTCGATGCGGTCGAAGAGCGCCAGCATCGTGCGCCGGGCCGCCGGCCGCGGCACCAGCTTCAGGAGCACTTCGGTGATGACGCCCAACGTGCCCTCAGAGCCGATGAACAGATCTTTCAGCGAGTAGCCCGCCACGTCCTTGACGCAGCTGCTGCCCAGCCGCACGAGCCGGCCGTCGGCCAGCACCACCTCGAGCGCCATCACATAGTCGCGCGTGACACCGTACTTGAGGCCGCGAAGCCCGCCGGAGTTCTCGGCGACGTTACCGCCGATCGTGCTGATGCGAAGCGAGCCCGGGTCCGGCGGATAGAAGAGTCCGTGGCGCGCGGCCGCGTCGTCGATGCGCTGGGTGATCGCCCCCGGTTGCGCACGGAGCGTCAGATTCCGGGGATCGACGGCGAGGATGGCATCCATCTGCGTGAGGCAGAGCACCACGCAGCCCGGCGTCGGCACGCTCCCGCCGCTCAGTCCGGTGCCTGACCCTCGCGTGACGATCGGGGTGCCATGAGCGGCAGCCAGTTGAACGCAGCGGACCACCTGCTCTGTCGTCTGCGGAAATACCACCGCCGACGGCCGTTCGTTGAGGGTCGCTGTTCCGTCGAAGCTGTAGGGCACGAGATCCTCGGCGCGCGTCAGGACGGCGTGCGAGCCGACGATCGAAACCAGCGCCTCGACGATGGGAGCAGACAAGGACCGCATAGCTGCAGAGAGGCTTGACGAGCTTACGAGATGGGCCCCGCGGAGCGCCATGGTTCTTTGGCGGACCCGCGTTGCCGCCTCTGGAAGTTGCCGATGCCGCCGAGTTATTGCAACGACCGGATGAGGTGCGACTATCGACGGATCTCCGGGACGGCGTCGGGCGCTGTTCGCTGGTCGGTGAGCCCTCGTTATACCGACGAGAGCGTTCGCAACGATGACCGACACACGGAGAGTCCTTCAAATCTATGCCGCCGACCCGGGAGTCCGGGTCATGGCCGTCATCGGCGCCGTGGGCGCGGCGCTCACCGCCGTCCGCACCGACAGGCCCGTAGCGTGGCTCTTCCTGCTGGGCTGGGGCCTGTATCTGCTCGAAGAGCACCTCATTCACCGCTTCGTGTTCCACGCGCCGGCCCCGAAGCGCCAGTTCCTCTTCGACCTGCTCTACCGGCTCCACTACGGGCATCACGACCAGGTGCGCAACCGGCACCTGCTCTTCACGCCGCTCTGGTTCGCGATTCCGGTCACGGCGATCACGATCGCCGCACTCTGCCTCGTCATGCCCCTGGTCGATGCCCTGATTGCCATCCTTGGCGGCAGCATCTGTGCTTACCTGCTGTTCGAGTGGCTGCACCTGACCAGCCATGTGCGGATGTCGAAGGGCCGCCTCACGCGCTACATCACGCGCCGCCACGCCAGGCATCACTACATCGACCATCACCATTGGTTCACCGTCAGCCCTGGCGGTCAGCTGGTCGACAAGGCCCTCGGCTCTGCGCCCGCACACTGCGCGGTGGTGCCGAACGTGCACACGTGCGGGCTGGATTCCGATGATCCCCGGTTGGTCCGGAGCCGCCTGCGTTTCGGATCGGACACGAGTCTGGTGCTGACCCAGGCACCGGCGGTCGGTGGCGAAGCCGGTCGCGCGGCATGACGCCGCGAAGGTTCCCCGGCCGGCAGGGAACTCTCCTGCTCGTTCTGACCCTGTCGCTGCCGATGGCAACGCCAGCCGCCGGTTTCGCCGGCCAGTTGACGTTCGCGTCCGAGCTGCAGAGCGCCTGGTACCCCCGCGACGCGACCGCCCGCGACGCGACCGACAACGACCTTCGCGGCTGGTCGTCCCTCGAGGCGCGCCGGCCTCTCGGAAAGGGCGTCGAAGTGCGGGGCGAGCTCACGATCTTCGGGTCGCATCGCCAGCGTGCCGTCTTCGACGGAGAAGCCGCGCTCGTCTGGAGCCGTCCGAAGCTGGAAATCGCCGCCGGTCTCCTGCGTGAACAATGGGGCCGCTTTCCCAACTCCACGCTCGACGCGCTGGGACCGGCCAACACGGCGTTCTCGCTGGTGGCACCGGAACGTCGCCTCAGCCAGCCGACGCTCCGCGCGACGGCATTTCTCGACGGTGTCTCGGTGGACGTCTATGCCCTGGCGGGGTCGAGACGCCAGCCGATTCCCGAAAGCGACAGCCGCTTCGGGTTCGGCGTGCCATCACAGGACGTCGCGCCCGAGGGCCGCATGGGCGACCAGTCGGTGGCCGTGCGCGTGTCGGCCAGCCGCCTCGACGTGGACTGGAGCGCGCATGTCTTCGGAGGTCGTAGCCGCAGGCCGACGTTCGTCCCCCGGTTCACCTCCGCCGCCACGCTCGACAGCGTGGATGCGACCTACAACGAGATCCTGCAGGCCGGGGGCGACGTCGAGACGACCCGGGCCGACTGGCGATTTCTGTCCGAAGGCTTCGTCCGCCGCGGTGACGTCGACGTGCTGGGCCGGGAGCGGACGTACGCGGCCGTGGCGGCCGCGGCGGAATACCAGCGGCTCGGCGCGTTCGGCGGCTCGTACAACCTCATCCCGCGCGTCGAGTTCGTCGCCGATACGCGCGGCAATGCCGCGGACATCCCGTTCGCCTCCTCAGTGCGCGCCGGCATGCGGGTGGCGACCACGGCGCGCCTCACCACCCGCGTCGACGTCGCCTACCTGCTCGACTGGGTCCTCCGCGGTCAGGGGGTGATGGCGTCGGCCGAGAAGGCCCTCTCCGAATCGCCCACGGTGAACCTTGGCCTCAGGCTCACCGCCTTCACGGGGAGCCACACGCCGAGTGCGCTCGACATCTGGAAGAACGACCTCGAGTTGTACAGCTACGTCCGCATTGAGGTATCGCGATGACCACGAGCACCTGGCGTCTCATCCTCCGAGGCGCCACCGCCTGGCTGCCGCACGCGATCATCGCCCTCGATCTGGTGCTCGCGACGGCACTCGTCGTGCAGCTCTTTGGCGGCCTGGCCGTCGTCAACAACGCCATCGATATCTGGTTCGATCGGTCCGATCCGGCGGTCGAGACCTTGAATGTCGAACGGCAGCTGTTCGGCCAGGACACGTGGATGCTCGCCACGGTCTGGATGCGCCCGGACCAGCTCGATCGGGCGGCCAGCGTGTCGCGCACCCTGACCGCGGAGCTCGAGCGGCTCGACGGTGTCAGCCGCGTCGTCTCGCCAACCAGCCTCGAGGTGCTTCAAGAGAACGGCGACGGTCTGTTCTTCGCCAGCCTCGACGCCGACATCGAATGGACGCCCTTGCGGGAACGGCTGCTGCGTCATCCGGTGGCGGGCAACCTGCTCGTGCACCCGCAGTCTCCGGCGTCGTTCTCCCTGCTGATCAAGGAGCACACGGGACCTTCGACGCCCGGCATCGTCCGGCAGCAGCTGGTCGCCGACGTCCGGCGCGTGCTCGACACGCATCCGGCGGTCGCGGCGGCAGCCGTGGCCGGCACGGCGGTTCTCAACGCCGACCTGAACCGTCTCTCGTGGCGCGACTTCCAGATCCTCATTCCCGGAACCGTCGTCGTGGCGTCGTTGATGCTCCTTGCCATGTTGCGGTTCCGGTGGCGCACGACGCTGGCGGTGCTGGTGCCCGTCGGCCTCACCACGGCCGCACTCGTGGCCGCCATGCTGCTCTCGGGACGCCCGTTCACGATGGTCACGATCGCGCTGCCGGGTCTCTTCTTCACCCTGGGCATCGCCTCGAGCCTGCATGTCGTGGGCTGGATTGCCACATGGCTCCAGGAAGGGCGCGGCACCGCCGCGACCGCGCCACGTGATGCCCGCACCCAGCTGGCCCGCCCGGCCATCGTCTCCCATGTCACGACGGCGCTCGGTTTTGGCCTGCTGGCCGTGATTCCGGTGTCGCCGGTGCAGGAGATGGCGCTCTTCGGCGCCGTCGGCGAACTGTTCTCCGGCCTGCACGTGCTCTTCGTCATGCCGCTCTGCCTGCGGTGGCTCGGCGCGATGGACGAGCTCGCCAGCGGCGCCCCGCTCTTCGGTGGCGAACGCCGGCTCGGCGTCGCCCTGGCCGCGCTCGCCGGCACGTTCTCCCGGCTGCAGCGCATTCGTTACCGCATCATCGTGCCCATCGCCGTCGTGTCGCTCGCCGCGGTGTGGCTCGTCGCGCAGGTCCGGTACGACTCGACCTACCTCCACATGATTGCCCCGGCCGAACGGTTGCGCGTCGACTACGAGCGGTTCGACGCGGCGCAGCTTCCCAGCGCGCAACTCAGCGTGGTGATCCGCCGGCGCGACGCGAGCGGATCGCTGGACGCCAGCATGAACGCGGCCCTCATCAACGCGACCGCCGAGATCGAGGGCCTGCCGGAGGTGTCGAAGGTCATCGGACCCGGGGCGATCTTCGCCGAGGTTGCACCCGCGCTGGCCGGCGACCGCCCGCTCGCGGCCTTCGCTCGAGACGATGCCGCGGTCACCGACGCCTACATCTTCGCGCTGTCGGGCGGCAACACCGAGGTCGGCAGCTACGTTCACGACGGCCTCTCCGCCTATCGCCTCGTCGTCTTCTTCCCCTATCTCGACAACTCCGCCCTCGACCGGCTCACGCGGCGCGAGATCCCCGAGATCCTCGCACGGCACTTCGGCGACACCCCGGACGTGACCGCCGAGCTCTCGGGCGTCACGGTGCTGTGGGCCAACATGGACAATGCGATCTCGCGCGGGCAGATCGCCAGCGTCGCGACGATGGCGCTGGCGTGCTTCGTCACCTTCCTCTTCTCGCTGCGAGACTGGCGGCTCGCGGCCAGCGCCATGTTCGTCAACGTGCTCCCGGTCGCCGTGATCGGCGCCGTGCTCGGCGCGACCGGTCAGCCGATCGACATGGCGACGGTCTTCATCATGGGCATTTCGCTGGGCGTCGCCGTCGACGACACCAGCTTCTTCGTCCATGGCTACCTCGAACGGGGCCGTGATGCCGTGCACGCGCTGGCCGTGACCCTGCGCCACAGCGGGCCGACGATGGTCGCCACCTGCGTGGTCATCGTCCTGGGCTTCAGCGTGCTGCTCCTCTCGTCGTTCACTCCCATGCGCACGTTCGGCGGACTCACGGCTGTCGGCCTGGTCCTGGCGATGGCCTGCGACGTGCTCGTCCTCCCCTTCCTCCTGCTTCTGGTCGCGGATAGAACAAAGGCCCTTCATCATGCAGACACGATGGTTTCTGACGCTGTTTCTGGCACCGTTCCTGACGCTGACGCCCTGCACGCGAGCTAGCGCGCAGACGGCCGCCGACACGGGCCGTGCCGTCGTCGAGAAATCGCAGCAGGCGCTGTTCGGGTACAAGACCCTGACGGCGGCCGGCGCGATGACGTTGTCGCGCGGCAGCGAGACCATGGGCGAGCGGACCTTCAGCGTCGAGCTGATCGAACGCGAGCCGGCCGACGCCTACGACCAGGCCCGGATCGTCATCTCTGCGCCGACCTCGCTCAAGGACACGCAACTGCTGTCCTGGTCGAGCGCCAAGGGCGACGATCAGCAGTGGCTGGTCACGCCGCGCACGCAGCGCGCCCAGCGCATCGCCGATCGCGGCCGCCAGGCCGCCTTCGTGAGCAGCACGTTCTCCTACGAAGACATCCTGAAGTGGCAGGTGGACGACTACGACTACGTGCGCTCCGGGCAGGGACCGTGCCCCGCCGGCAGCTGCGTCATCGTCGACGCCACACCCCGCAACCGCTTTTCGAGCTACTCGCGTCTGAAGGCCTTTTATGACGACCAATACCGTCTGAGCAAGGTCGAGTACTTCGAAGACGGACGCGACCGGCCCCGGAAGACTCTGGTCCACAGCGGCTACGTGCGCCAGGGGGCCACGTGGCAGCCCTCCCGTTCGGTGATGACCGACCACGCCACGGAAACCACCACCGACATCGTCTGGTCACACTATCAACTCAACGTCGCCATCGACGAACGGGTGATGTCGCCATCGTCCGCCAGCCGCTGAGCGTTCCGCCGAACGGATTCCAACCATGGCCGCATCCGCCAGTCACGACGCACCCCGCCTGCCGGGCCACCCGCTCCTCGCCAGCCACCTCCGGCAGTGGCGGCGGGATCCGGTGAAGCTGGTCACCGACGCCGCGCGCCTTGGCCGCGTCGTGCGGCTCGACCTTCCGGGCCGCACCTTTCTCGTCACCCATCCGGCGGATGTGAAGCACGTCCTGCAGGACAACCATCCGAACTATTGCAAGGGGTGGGTGTTCGACCGGATCAAGCCCTATTGGGGAGAGAGCCTCCTCACCGCCGACGGCGACACGTGGCGCCGCCAGCGGCACCGCGTCCAGCCGTCGTTCAAGCGGGACCGCACCGCCAGCTTTGCGCCGACCGTCACCACGCACGCCCACGAGATGCTGGCGCGCTGGGACGCGATCGCCACGTCGGGTGGAGAACTGCGCGTCTTCGACGAAATGACGCAGCTCGCCCTCGTCATCATCGGCGACGTGCTCTTCGGTCTGGACATGCGGGACGACGTGCCCGAAATGACCAGTGCCGCCCGGACGGCCCTCGCGGTGCTCAAGCAGCGGGTGGCGGCGTTGGCGCCGCTGCCGCTCTGGGTGCCGACACCGGCGAACCGCCGTTTCAACCGCGCCATGCGCACCCTGCACACCTACATCGACGACATCCTCACTCGCACGCGCCACGCCGGAGACGAGGCGCCCGGCTTCCTGAAGATGCTCATCGACGCGCGCGATCCCGAGAGCGGCTCGCCCATGACCGACCGGCAGCTGCACGAGGAGATTCTCGGCATGCTGCAGCAGGGCCACGACACTGTGGGCGAGGCACTGTCCTGGGTGTGGTATCTGGTCTCGTTGCATCCCGAGGTCGAGCGGCGGCTGTACGACGAGGTCTGCGAAGTGGTCGGCGACCGAACGCCGGTCACCGCCGATCTGCCGCGACTCACCTACACGAACATGGTCCTGCAGGAGGCCATGCGGCTGTACCCGCCGGTGTGGGTCATCCCGCGCGACGCGATCCGGGACGATGAGATCGGCGGCTGCCGGATTCCTGCCGGCTCCACGATCCTGCTCAGCCCCTATCTCACTCATCGTCATCCCGACGTCTGGGAGAACCCCGAGGCGTTCGATCCCGACCGCTTCGAGCCGGCGCAGTGCAAGGCCCGTCCGCGCCACGCCTACTTCCCGTTCGGCGGCGGCCCTCGCCTGTGCATGGGCGCCGACATGGCGACGATGGAGATGCTGCTGATCATGGTGATGGTCGTGCAGCGCTTCCGTCTCGCGCTCGCCTCCGGACATCGCGAAGAGGTCGAGTGCATCCTCGACATGCTGCCGCGGCACGGCGTACGCGCGACCGTGCGCCGCCAGAGGCCGCTCCCATCCAGCACGATTGCCGCGAGCACTCCGGTCGCGAGCGCCTGTCCGTTTGCCGCCGCCTACCGCGTCTCCGCCTGACGGCGTTCGCCCCACAACCCCGCAGCGTTGACCTCAATGGGCCGTCGAGGCAGGCGACAGATGTCGCCGCGGTCGACCGGCGCACCGAGGACGCGATGAACAGCTACGGACATTTCTGCCGCCCCGCGATGGTTCCACTGCTCGAAGCCCTGGGGCTCGACGCCACGTATGTGATGGCGGAGGGCGATTACCTGTATTACCGGCGCAACGGCAGCCTGGTGAAAGTGCTGGACATGCTCGGTGGCTACGGCGCCAACCTGTTCGGCCATCATCACCCGGCGCTGGTGGCCGAAGCGCGCCGCCTGCTCGACGCCCGGGTTCCGATCAACGCGCAGGCGTCGTGCCGTGGCGGGGCCGCGCGACTGGCCGAGGCGTTGTGCCGCCGCGTCGGCGACTACGTCGTGACGTTCACGAACTCCGGGACCGAGACCATCGAAGCCGCCATCAAGCACGTCCACCTCGAACGCCAGCGTCCGGTGTTCTGGGCCATCAAGGGCGGCTTCCACGGGAAGACGATCGGCTCGATCCAGCTCACCTGGTCCTACCGCCATCCCTACGACGCGATGGGTCCCCAGGTACGGTTTCTCGACCCGCACGATCCCGCAGATCTCGACGCCGCCAGCGCCGACGCCGAAAACGTGGCGGCCGTGTTCCTCGAACCGATCGCCGGCGAAGGCGGCATCAAGCCGCTCCCCGCCGCTTTCGCCGCACGGCTGCGCGACGTCTGCGCCCGCCACGACATCCCGATTGTCGTCGACGAAATCCAGACCGGCATGGGACGCACCGGCACGTTCCTCGCGTCGGAAGCGCTGGGAATCACGCCCGACTACATCTGCCTGGGCAAGTCTCTCGGCGGCGGGCTGGCGAAGATCGGCGCCCTGCTCGTCGCGCGGCGCCGGTTCGTCGGCGAGTTCTCGCTCCACCACACGTCCACGTTCGCCGAGGACGACTTCAGCTGCGGGATCGCCTTGAAGGCATTGCAACTGCTCGACGAGGACGACGTCCTGAAGCGCTGCGCCGACGGCGGCCAGCAGATGCTCGACGCGCTCGAGACCGTGCGCGCGCGTTACCCGCAGGTTGTCGAGGAGGTCCGCGGACGGGGCATGATGGTCGGCATCCAACTGCGCGACCAGTCCGAGGGCAACTCCCACATCCTGCGGATGCTCTCGCAGCAGGGCCATCTGGGCTATACCGCTGCCGCCTACATGCTGAACGTGCACGACATCCGCCTGGCTCCCACGCTGACGCAGCCGTTCACGCTGCGCCTGGAGCCCTCCGCCTACGTGACCCCGGGCGAGGTGCAGCGCACGGCAGACGGGATCGAAATGCTCTGCCGCGCCATCGCCTCGCGGGATCTCGCGCACCTGACCGCCTTCCGCTTCGCGCCCACCACACGGGTCGCCGACTACAGCCAGCGGCGCCGCGCGTGGAAGAACGAACGTCCACGGAGCGAGGAACGTGTCGCATTCCTGGGTCATCTTCTGGTGGCCGAGGACATTGCGCAGCTCGAGCCGTCGCTCGCGAGTCTCGAGCCGGCCAAGCTGGAGGCCTATCTGGAGGACAGCAGCCGGCTGATCGAACCGTGCACCTTCGACGAGCTCGACGTGCAGTCACAGACGGGAGCGGCCGTCCATCTGAGCTTCGTCGGGTTGACACTGACCTCGCGCCAGATCGCGCGCGCGCTCCAAGGGCCCGACCACGACTGGATCATGGAGAAGCTCGAGAGGTCCGTGGCGCTCGCACGGGACCGCGGCAACCAGGTCGTCGGCTTCGGCGGATTCACCTCGATCATCAGCGCCAACTGCCGCCGGGTTCGGACCGGCGGCATCGGCGTGACCACCGGCAACTCCCTGACGACGGGCATGGGCGTGCGGGCGGTCCGTCAGGCCGCCGACGAACTCGGCATCGACATGGCCGGCGCGACCCTCGCCGTCATCGGGGCGACCGGCAACATCGCCAGCACCTATGCCACGATGATCGCGCCGAGTGTCAAGGAGCTCGTCCTGGTCGTTCGCAGCATCACGTCCCCCAAGATCCGCCCGCTCCTCGCGAGGCTGCGCGCCGTGGCGCCGCAGGTCCAGGTCAGCGTCGTCGAAGACCTCGCCGCGATCTCGCGCTGCCAGCTCATCGTCGCCGCGTCGAACTCGCCCGAGCCGCTCATCTATCCCCGGCATCTCGCCGACGGTCCCGTCGCGATCTGCGACATCTCGCTGCCGAGCGACGTCTCGGAACAGGTCCGGCGCACGCGGCCCGACGCGCTGGTCATTCGCGGCGGAGTCGTCCGGCTGCCGTGCAACGACGACTTCTCCATCGGCGGCATTGCGCTGCCGCGTGGCCATGCGCTGGCCTGCATGTCCGAGACGCTGCTGATGGGGCTCGAAGGCCTGCGGTCGAACGGCTCGGTGGGGCCGGTCACCGAGGAGGGCGTCCGCCGGACGCTCGCCTGGGCAGACAAGCACGGCTTCGCTCTCGCGGACCTCCGACTGACCGCAGGGCCGGCGCGAGCCGACGAGGCGCTGCGACGGCGCGACGCCGCCGCGTGATCGCGCGATAGCCTCATTCCCCAGACACTCAGCCGGTGCGTGCAGCTCGAGAGGAGCAACGCGCCGTGGCACCATCGTTGCTTTTGATGAGCGCCAGAGCAGCATCCGGGCCCGATCCGGCGGAGTACCTGGAAATGAGGACACCATGATGAGCACGAATTTCCTGATCGGCGTCGGCGTTGGCGCCGGTATCGGCACGGCGATCGTGTACATGGCCGACCCACAGCAGGGCCGGCGCCGTCGCGCGCTGGCCAAGGATCAGCTGGCGCGCGCCAGCCGCAAGACGCGCGACGCGCTCGACGGGACGAGTCGTGACCTGGCCAATCGAACCTCGGACCTGGTGGCCGCCACGCGCCGGCGCTGGACCGGTGAGGCCTTCTACGATCGCCGGCTCGTCGAACGTGTCCGCGCCCGGATCGACCAGACCTGTTCGCATCCGGATGCCATCGATGTCCAAGCGTCCGACGGGACCGTCACGCTGAGCGGGCCGATTCCTGCCCGCGAAGTGAGCGGCCTCCTCGGCGCGGTCTGGACCGTGCCCGGGTTGCAGGTGATCAGGAACGAGCTCACGACGGCGTACCACTCGGCCGATGACGTGTGGTCGCCGCCGGGCGAAGGCTTCATTGCCGGCACAGCGCAGCGTTTCTTGCGCCGCCGGTGGGTGCCCCGGTCACTGCTGGCGGCCAGCGGGTTTGGTGCGACCGCCTTGATGGT
>Ga0173480_10000220_pt1 | contig 17231 bp, 16 predicted proteins | sample NitcycUS209509C1_FD_122622 | JGI IMG/M metagenome (GOLD analysis project Ga0173480, IMG submission 122622) | Soil microbial communities from Arlington Agricultural Research Station in Wisconsin, USA - Nitrogen cycling UWRJ-S209-509C-1 (version... | ecosystem: Environmental > Terrestrial > Soil... | reverse complement strand
GTCGATGAGCGGCTGCCACTGCTGCGCCGGGGCCAGCGGCAGATCGATCTGCAGGTTCAGGTTGACGCCGATGAACCGGGCCACGTTCTCCGCGCGCTCGATGTAGCGCGCCATCCAGTAGACCGAGTCGGCGACGCGGCTGAGGAGCGGCGGTGGGTCGCCTCTCATTCGCCGGCTCCGGCCTCGAGCACCCAGGTGTCCTTGCTGCCGCCGCCTTGCGAGGAATTGACGACCAGCGATCCTTTGCGCAGCGCCACCCGTGTCAGCCCGCCGGGCACGACACGGATGTCGTCGCCGTAGAGGATGTAGGGGCGGAGGTCCACGTGTCGGCCTTCGAGCTGGTCGCCGACGAGCGTGGGGACGCGGGACAGTCCCAGCGTGGGCTGGGCGATGTAGTTGCGCGGCTGGGCGGTAATCTTGGCGGCAAACGCCTCGCGCTCGGCCTTGGTGGAGTGGGGGCCGACGAGCATGCCGTAGCCGCCGGCCTCGTTGGCGGCCTTGACCACCAGCGTTTCGAGGTTCTGCAATACGTGCTGACGGTCCGTATCGCGCCAGCACAGGTAGGTGGGTACGTTGGGGATGATCGGTTCCTCACCTTCGTAGTAGCGAATCATGTCCGGCACGTAGGCGTACATCACCTTGTCGTCGGCGACGCCATTGCCGGGCGCATTGGCCAGCGAGACACGGCCGGCGCGGTAGGCATCCACCAGCCCGGGCACACCGAGCAGCGAGTCGGGCCGGAAGGTCTGCGGGTCGAGGAAGTCGTCGTCGATGCGGCGGTAGATCACGTGCACCCGGCGCAGCCCCTTGGTGGTGCGCATCCACACCGACTTGTCCTCCACGACCAGGTCGCGCCCCTCGACCAGCGGGATCCCCATCTTCTGCGCCAGGTAGCTGTGCTCGAAGTAGGCCGAGTTGTACATGCCCGGTGTGAGCAGCACCACCACGGGCTTGGTGGTGACCCCGCGCGGCGCGATCGCTTCGAGCGTCTCGAGGAGGAGGCTGGGATACTCGAAGACCGGCCGCACGCGCAGGCCATCGAACACCTGCGGGAACGTGCGCTTCATCAGGTCGCGGTTCTCGAGCATGTAGGACACGCCCGAGGGTACGCGCAGGTTGTCCTCGAGGACGTAGATCTGGCCGTCGGAGTGGCGCACCAGATCGGTGCCGGTGATGTGGCACCAGACGCCCTTCGGCGGGTCGATGCCGACGCACTGCGGCCGGTAGAACGCGGCGGAGCGGACGATTTCCTCCGGGATGACTCCGTCCTTGATGATCTTCTGCTCGTGGTAGATGTCGTTGATGAACTGGTTGAGCGCGTGGATGCGCTGCTTGAGCCCGCGCTCGATCCAGTCCCATTCCTTGGCCGTGACGATGCGCGGCACCAGATCGAAGGGGAACGGCCGCTCGGTGCCGGCCGAGTCGCCGTAGACGTTGAAGGTGATGCCGAGCTGGACGAGGATGCGCTCGGCGGCCTGCTGGCAGCGTTCGAGCTGGCCGTCACCGAGCGCCTTGATCGTGTCGAGCAGGAGCTGCGCCTCGGGGCGCGGCAGCGATGCCGCATCGAACATCTCGTCGTAGAACCCGCCAGTGTCGTACCCGGTCACGCGCATCGTCGTCTCTCCGTTGCGGCCTACAACCGGATCGTAGGGCGGGGCTTCCGCCCCGCCTGTCAGCCCCGTCTTCGTGCTATCCCGACAGCCTCGTATCGCTCGAGGTGCCACCAGCCGCCGCCACATACAGTCTGGTGGCGTAGTCCATCACCATGCGGTCAGCGTTGAACCGCCAGCCGAGCGTGCGGATCGTCCGCTTCATACGGCGGATCCAGCCGCGCGGCAGCCCGTCCTGGTCGCGGTTGTAGAAGAGCGGGATCACTTCGTCCTTCAACGTGCGGTACAGGTCGCGGCCGTCCCGCTCGTCGTGCACGTCCATGTTGGCATGGGTGCGGCCGGTGCCGATCGAGAACCCGTTGAGCCCGTCGTAGGCCTCCGCCCACCAGCCGTCGAGCACCGACAGGTTGAGTCCGCCGTTGAGGACCACCTTCTGGCCGCTCGTGCCCGAGGCTTCGAGGGGCCGGCGCGGGTTGTTCAGCCACACATCCACACCCTGCACCAGGACCCGGCCGACGTTGATGTCGTAATCCTCGACGAACACGAACTTGGCCCCGAAGGTCGTCTCGCGCATCATCTGCGCGATCTCCTGCAGCACGCGCTTGCCGGGCTCGTCGTGCGGATGGGCCTTGCCGGCGAAGATGAACTGCACCGGCCGCTTGGGGTCGTTCACCATCTCGGCCAGGGCCTCGAGGTCGCGCAGAATCAGGTTGGCGCGCTTGTAGGTGGCGAAGCGGCGCGCGAAGCCGATCGTGAGCGCGTCGGGGCTCATCATGCGCGAGAGGCGCGCGATCGTTTCCTTGGGCTCGTTCCGGTACGTGGCTTGCTCGACGGCCCGCCGGCGCACGAACTCGATGAGCCGCGCCTTGAGAATCAGGTGCGTCTCCCACAGCTCGCCGTCGTCGACGTTCTCGATGCCCTCCCAGACCTTGGCCTGGCCGCTCTGCTGGCGCCACTCGAGGCCGAGGTGGCGGTCGTAGAGGCGGGACATCTGCGGCGCGAGCCAGGTCGGCACGTGCACGCCGTTGGTGATGTGCCCGATGGGGACCGCCTCCTCGCTTCGCCCCGGGAAGAGCCCGGTCCACATCGCGCGCGAGACCTCGCCGTGCAGCGCCGACACCGCGTTGGCGCGCCGCGACAGCTTCAGCCCCAGCACGGTCATGCAGAAGTCCTCGTGCGGGTTGTCCGGGTTCTCGCGGCCGACCGCCATGAGCTCGTGCAGCGAGATGCCGAGCTGATCGCGCAGCGGCCCGAGGTGCTCCTCGATCAGGCTTTCGTGGAAGCGGTCGTGCCCGGCCGGCACCGGCGTGTGCGTCGTGAACACGACCTCGCGGGCGACCCGCGCCACCGCGGAGTGGAAGCCGATGCCTTCCTCGATCATCCGGCTGCGGATCGCTTCGAGCACGGCGAATCCACTGTGCCCCTCGTTGAGGTGCAGCACCGATGGCGTGATGCCCATGGCGCGCAGCGCCTTGTGGCCGCCGACGCCGAGCAGCAGCTCGTGGCGGATGCGTACGCGGGCGTCGCCACCGTAGAGGCGCGCGGTCAGATCGCGGTCCTCGGGCGAGTTGCCCTCGACGTTCGAGTCGAGGAGCAGCAGGTCGCAGCGCCCGACGCGCACGCGCCAGACCTTGGCGGCGATGACGCCGCCGCGCGTCTCGAGCTGCACCGTCACCGGCTCGCCGTTCTCGCCGATGGCGGGTTCCATCGGCATCTGGGTGGTGTCGGAGCTGAGGTACTCCTCACGCTGCCACCCGTTGCGATCGAGCCGCTGACGGAAATAGCCCTGGCCGTAGAAGAGGCCGATGCCGACGAGTGGCACACCCAGGTCGGATGCGCTCTTGATGTGATCGCCGGCGAGCACGCCGAGACCGCCGGAATAGATCGGGAAGGACTCGTGCAGTCCGAACTCGGCCGAGAAGTAGCCGACGGGGCGCGGGCGCAGGACGCTCGCGTGCGTCGCCGCCCAGGTCTGGTCCGCCTCGAGATACTCGCGCTGCCGGCGGTAGGCGTAGTTGATGCGGCTGTGCAGCGCCAGCTCGCCGGCGCGCTTCTCGATCTGCGTCAGCGGGGTTTCCTGAAGCAGCGAGATCGGATTGTGATTCAGCTCACTCCAGCGTCCCGGCTCCAGATCCTGGAACAGGCTGCAGGAGTCCTGGTCCCAGCTCCACCACAGGTTGCGCGCGAGCGCCCACAACTTTTCCTGCGCCGGCGCGATGAACCGGTGCACGACGCGGGCCTCGCCGATGATCGGGGCCACCTGGGTGGCGGCCGCCGTCATCGCCTCGATCTCCTCGTCGGAGAAGTGGCGCGTCTCGAGCGTCTGCACCACCAATGTCCCCTGCAGCACGCCGTTGTCGATGAGCGGCACGCCGAGGAACGACTGGAACGGCTCTTCGCCCGCCTCGCTGAAATACTTGAAGCGCGGATGCGCCTGCGCGTGCTCCACGGCCACCGGCCGGACCAGCTCGGCGACCAGGCCGACGAGACCCTCGTGCAGGCCGAGGCGGAGCGTGCCGACGCACTCAGGCCGCAGCCCGACGGTCGCGGCGAGGATCAAGTTGACGCGGTCGGGCTCGAGTAGATACGCCGAGCACACGTCGGTGCCGAATCGCTTGGCGATGAGGCCCACGACGTTCTTGAGCGTCTCGGCTGGGTTGTTGCCGGCGTCGGCGAAAGCGCCGAGCTCATCGAGCGACAGCACTGCGTTGATGTCGTGCGTGCCGGCTGATCGAAACGCCACGAGGGCCCCCTTCCTGGTCGCGCCGGGGCTGGGCGCGGACGCCGATCCAACGACGCCGCCGCACCGGTCTAGCCGCCGCGCGCGTGGCGACCAGTGTAGTCAAATTCAGCCGTAGATAGATAGCCTGAGGTGACTACAGTCATGTCTCAACAGGCACTATAGGTGCCAAAAGTGTAGCTATCTCGTGAAGACGAACCGATCGGCGCAGGTGAAGTTGATCGCACTCAGCGCCGCCACCGAGACCGCCATGCCGACGAGCAGCGGGGCGTGGAGCACGCCGACCAAGAGGGCCATCAGAGCCATGTTGCCGCCGATCGAGACGACGGCCGTCAGGCCGTTGAAGCGGAGGAACCGGGCCCAGCGCTTCGCGCGGACGCTGGTCTCCGGCGCGAGGCCGACCCTCGGGGCACCGCGGTCCGCCCAGGTCCACCCCTCGTGCCAGAGGAAGTTGTGCAGGATGGACGCCTCGACGGCCAATGCGGTGGCCGCCGGGTAGCCGAAGCCGGCCAGGCTGACGAGGCCCTGGAGGGTGGCGGCGTGCACGACGAACCCGCCCGCGCCCACCCAGACGAACCGGGCCGCGCGGCTCATCGGTCCCGGGGCGGGAGGGGCTCGGCGCGATAGAGCACGCCGGCGTTGCGCCACGTCGAGACCCCGAACGCGATCGCCATGCCGGCGACGCTGATGGCGCCGCCGAGATCGAACAGCGCCACCGGGCCGAGGCCGAAGGGCGCGACCACTGGCCGGGCGATGGCCGCCAGGGCACCGATCGAGAGCAGGATTCGCAACTCGGTCGGGCCCACGCCCGAGAACGAGATGCGGAAGACGCCCACGGCGTGGGTGGCGAGGAAGGATTCCGCGCACAACGTGACGTAGCCGACGAGCAAGGCGAGGCCAAGGCGAGGGTCCATCAGGCCCGAGAACGCCATGCCGGCAAAGAGCGCGGTGGCATTGACCAGATCGACTGCGTGGTCGAGGTAGTACCCATAGCGCGGACGCTGGTGGCCGCGCACGCGCGCGACCGTGCCGTCGAGGCTGTCGCCGAACCAGTTGACGGCCAGCATCACCGGCACGAGCAGCAGTGCGCGCCGATCCCACGCTGCCGCCGCGAACGCCGCGCCCGCCGCGATCGTGCCGAGCGCGCCGAGGGCGGTCAGGTGATCCGAATTGATGCGGCGGGGCAGCCGCTGCGCGAGCCACACCAGGAGCCGCTTCTCGGCGTCGGCCAGCACACTGCCGTGCTCGCGGACGTGCGTGGCGTGCTGGGGCGCCTGCGCTTCGGTGACTGTGGGCATGAAATTCCCTCCACAGAGCAAGGTGCGGACGGCGGGAAAAACGGCTCAGCCCCGAGCTCAGCCCCGAAGTACAGTCGTGCCAATGCGTGACACCCCCGAATTCGTCTTCGATTTCCTCCGGTGGGGCACCGCTGGCATCGTGCTGGTGGTGGGGATTTCGGTCGGGCTCTTCTGGTGGCTCAAGCGCTGGTCCGACCGTAAAGCACGCGAACACGACATCAAAATCGACGCGTCGCGCCGCTCTTGACCTCGCCCGGCCCACCCGCCTTGCCCGTCCTGCCGGTGGCGGCCGGCCCTATTCCGTGCTCGACTCAGTCCTTGTCCCACGCCTGGGCGATCGCATCGTACTGCGCGGGATCGGGTTCCACGCGCGTGTACGCCCGCACCAGCGTGCCGGGATCACCGGTGTCGGCCGCGTCCACGACGAGGCCCATCAGGTGCCAGGCCGCCAGCCCGCCCAGTTCGGCGTGGGCGGCCTCGACTCCGGCGGCCGTGCCGCGCTTGTAGCTCGCCTCGTGCAGGGCGGCGAGGCAATCCGTGATCAGTTTGCGGGCGAGCGGAGCGGCACAGCCGTGGCGTGCCGCAATCTCATCGAGAAATCGGGGAGCGTCCATGCGGTTCGACCCTTCGAGTGGTTGAGTCAGCCAGTGTCAGCATGATAGTGCCTGCAGCCGTCTCACCTGTCTTGGCTATGTGACGGGCACGGGCTAAAATGCTATAAACAATCGACTTTTCATTCATGCCGGTGAATTCGCCAGGCCCTCGGGCCGATCGCGGCCCGAGACGGCCCTTGACGCGCGTGGCCGCATGCCTCTGGCTTGCGGCCGTGGCCACGATGTCGCTTGCGGCCGCTCCCGGCCAGGCGGGACAGGCGCCGGCCACTGTGTCGGCCCCGGGGGCGAGCGCGACTGTAGCCACCCGCGCCGTCCTCGATCGCTACTGTGCGACCTGTCACAACCAGCGGCTGCGCACCGGCGACCTCGCGCTCGACATGCTCGACCCGGGCAACGTTGCGGCGGCACCCGACGCGTGGGAGTCGGTCGTGCGCAAGCTGCGGACCGGCGCGATGCCGCCTCCCGGAATGCCGCGGCCTGACGACGCGACGCTGTCCACGGTGCTGACGTCGTTGACCACGGCGCTCGATCGCTCGGCGACGCCGAACCCCGGGCGGCCGCTGCTGCACCGGCTCAACCGGGCCGAGTACGCCAACGTGGTGCGCGACCTGCTCGCCGTCGAAGTCGACGTGAAGTCGTTGCTCCCGGCCGACGACTCGGCGTTCGGCTTCGACAACAACGCCGATCTGCTCGTCGTGTCACCGTCGCTGCTCGATCGCTACCTGTCGGCGGCCGATCGCGTGAGCGCGCTCGCCATCGGCGATCCCACGACCGCGCCGGGCTCGGATACGTATTACACGCGGGGCGATCAGTCGCAGAGCCAGCACCTTGAAGGCTTGCCCCTCGGCACCGTGGGCGGCCTCGGGGTGCGCCACACGTTTCCGCTCGACGCCGAGTACGAGTTCCAGGTCGCGCTGACGCGCACCAATCTCGAGGCGATTCGCGGGCTCGAGCACCAGCACCAGCTCGAAATCTCCGTCGACGGCGAGCGGGTGTTCCTCGGTCCGGTCGGCGGCGACGCCGAGGCCGGGCAGACCGGCGCCATCACGGCCCGGTCCGACGCCACCGACGCGCGCCTGCGCGTGCGCGTCGCCGTGACAGCGGGGCCGCATCTCGTGGCGGCCGCCTTCGTTCGCAAGATCGCGGAGAACACCAACCGCTTGCGCCCCTTCCTCCGTAGCACCGCCGGTACCTACGATTCCACCGGCCGTCCGCACGTGAAGGCGCTCACCGTGACCGGTCCGTTCAACCCGACGGGCGCGGGCGACACACCCAGCCGCCGCAAGGTGTTCGTATGCCGACCCGCGGAAGCGGCTCGCTCTGTGAGCCGCCAACCGGCGCCGGCCGGTCGGTCTGCGTCGCAGATCGACGTCGCGGAGGAACATTGCGCGCGGCGGATCCTGTCCGGGCTGGCCCGGCGCGCCTACCGGCGTCCGGTGAACGACGGCGACCTGGCGCCGCTGATGGAGTTCTACCGCGACGGCCGAAGCAAGGGCAGCTTCGACACCGGCGTGCAGCTTGCCGTACGCCGCCTGCTGGCGAGTCCCACGTTCATCTTCCGCATCGAGGAAGACCCGACCGCGGTGGCGCCCGGCGCGTCCTATCGCCTCAACGATCTCGAGCTCGCATCGCGGCTCTCGTTCTTCCTGTGGAGCAGCATCCCCGACGACGCGCTGCTCGACCTCGCCGCGGCGGGGCGCCTGCGCCAGCCGGCGGTCCTCGAAGCCCAGGTGCGGCGCATGCTGGCCGACCCGAAGGCCGCTGCGCTGGTGGAGAACTTCGCGGGACAGTGGCTCCACGTCCGCAACCTGCAGAACATCGCGCCCAACACCGACGAGTTCCCCGATTTCGACAACGACCTGCGCGACGCGTTCCGGCGCGAGACCGAGCTCTTCTTCGCCAGCATCGTCGGCGAGGATCGCAACGTGCTCGACCTGCTGACCGCCGACTACACGTTCGTCAACGAGCGGCTGGCCAAGCACTACGGATTGCCAGGGGTCTACGGGAGCCGGTTCCGTCGCGTGACGCTCACCGGTGAAGCCCGGCGCGGCCTGCTCGGCAAGGGCAGCATCCTGCTCGCCACTTCGCACGCCGACCGCACGGCGCCGACCCTGCGCGGCAAGTGGATTCTGGAAAACCTGCTGGCCTCGCCTCCGCCGGCGCCCCCGGCCAACGTGCCGCCGTTCGAGCAGACGGCGGGCGCGAAACCGAGGACGATCCGGGAACGGCTCGAGAGCCATCGCGCCAACCCCTCGTGCGCGAGCTGCCACCGGACGATGGACGCGCTGGGATTCACGCTCGAGAACTTCAACGCGATCGGCGCCTGGCGGACGCGCGATGCCGGCTTCGACGTCAACGCCGAAGGGGCCATGACCGACGGCGAGCGGGCGGTGGGTGTCGCCGGGCTCCGCTCGGCGCTGCTGACGCAGCCGGACGTGTTCGTCGGCACGCTCACCGAGAAGCTGATGACCTACGGCCTGGGCCGCGGCCTGCAGCACTACGACATGCCCGTGGTGCGCGGCATCGTCCGCGACGCCGCGCAGAGCGGCAACCGCTTCTCGACGCTGGTGTTGGGTATTGTGAAGAGCGCGCCGTTCCAGATGCGCCGGAAGGCGGATGTGGCGGCGTCGCAGACCGCGCGGCGATGAGCCGCCAGATCGCGAACGGCGTTGAGCCGGTTTACCAGAGACTGCCCAGGGAGTCGTCATGTTCGTGACCAGGAAATCGCTCTCGCGCCGGACCGTGCTGAAGGGAATGGGCACGACGCTGGCGCTGCCGTTCCTCGAGTCGATGGTGCCGGCGTTCCAGGCGCTGGCCCAGTCGCCGGCGAAGCCGCCGATGCGCTTCGGGGCGATCTACTTCCCGAACGGCGCGCCCATGGCCTCGCCCACGAACTACTGGATGCCGGCGGCGGCGGGTGAGCTCGAAATCACGCCGATTCTGAAACCGCTCGAAGCGGTCAAGCAGCAGATGACCGTGGTCGGCAACCTGTCGCGCGCCGGCGGCAAGACGGTGACCGACCATGCGGTGAGCTCGGCCGGCTGGTTGAGCGGCGCCGTGGCCAAGCAGACCGAGGCCGAGGACATCCATCTCGGGATCACGATCGATCAGGTGCTGGCGAAACAGATCGGCCAGGACACGCCGTTCCCGTCGCTCGAGGTCGCCACCGAGGATTTCTCGGGCTACGTCGGCGGCTGCGTGCCCGGCTACAGCTGCACCTACATGAACACGATCTCCTGGGCGGGTGAGACGGCGCCGCTGCCGATGGAGATCAACCCGCGCGTCGCGTTCGAGCGGATGTTCGGACGGGCGGGCGACGCGAACCAGCGCCTGACGCGGATGCGCGAGAACCGCAGCATCCTCGATTCCGTGGCAGCCGAGGCGAAGCGGCTGCAGGGCCGGTTGGGCGCTCCGGATCGTGCCCGCCTCGACGAGTATCTGGGCACCGTGCGCGAGATCGAGCGGCGGATCGAGCTGACCGAATCGCGCAACGCCTCGCGCGTCACCGCCGTGACGGCGCCGGTCGGCGTCCCCGAGGCGTTCGAAGATCACGCGGCGCTGATGTTCGACCTGCTCGCGGTGGCGTACCAGGCCGACCTCACGCGTGTGTTCACGTTCATGATGGCGCGTGAGGCGAGCCAGCGTACCTACCCGGCGCTGAACATTCCCGAGACGCACCACGACGTGTCGCATCACGGCAACCAGCCGGACAAGATGGCGCTGCACGCGAAGATCGACACGCACTTCACCACGCTCTTCGCGTCGTTCATCGACAAGCTGCGCCAGTCGCCCGACGGCGACGGCTCGGTGCTCGACCACTCGCTCATCGTGTTCGGCGGCGGCATGAGCGACGGCCAGGCACACTCGGCCTATCCGCTGCCGCTCGCCGCGGTCGGCGGTTTGGGCGGCAAAATGAAGGGCAACCGTTTCGTCGTCGCAGGGGAGTGGACGCCGGTGGCCAATTTCTGGCTGAGCGTCGCGGGTCTCTTCGGCAGCCCGATCGAGCAGTTCGGCGAGAGCAACGGCCGCGTCAGCCTGTGATGAAGAAGGCCGCGCGCGTTCTCGGCTCCGTGGTGGTCGCGGCCGGGCTGCTGCTGTGGGCAGCCGCCGTCGCCGACGCGTCCACGCCGCTCATCGACGCGGTCAAGCAGGGCAACCCGGCCACGGTACGGGCGCGGCTGCAGCAGAAGGCAGACGTGAACGCCGCCGAAGCCGACGGCACCACCGCGCTGCACTGGGCCGTGCGCGCCGACGACCAGGAGTTGATGCGCCTGCTGCTGCGCGCCGGCGCCGATGCGCGGCGGGCCAACCGCTACGGTGTGACGCCGTTGCAGCTGGCGGCTGTCAACGGCAGCGTCACCGCGGCCACGGCATTGCTCGAGGCGGGGGCCGATCCCAACGCGGTGCTCCCCGAGGGCGAGACCATCCTGATGACCGCCGCCCGCACCGGCCAGCCCGCGCTGCTGGCGCTGCTGCTGGACCGCGGGGCCGACCTGAAGGCGCGTGAGCAGTGGTACGGCGAGACCGCGCTGATCTGGGCGGTCGCCGAGAACCATGCCGAAGCGGCGCAGGTGCTGCTCCAGCGCGGCGCGGACGTGAACGTGCGGTCGGCGCCGCTCGAGTTCTCACGCCGGCGCACGGGGCAGTCGGTGCTGTCGCTCGGCAGCTGGACGCCGCTGATGTATGCGGCGCGGGAGAACGCGCTCGAGGCGGGCAAGGCGCTGCTCGGCGCCAAGGCCGATCTCGACGCCACCGATCCTGATGGCGCCACCGCGCTGGTGATCGCGATTATCAACGCCAACTACGAGTTCGCCGCGTTTCTGCTCGACGCCGGCGCCAATCCCAACGTGGTGGACAAGGACGCGGCGATGGGCCCCCTCTATGCCGCGATCGACATGCACCGCCTGGCGATCGGTCACGGGCGGCCGAACCCGCGGCCGACGGACACGCTCGACGCGGTGGCGATCGTGCGCCGCCTCCTCGATCGGAAGGCGGATCCCAACGCCCGGCTCAAGGCGGCGATCTTCCAGCGTCATCACACGATGGGGGACTTCTCGCTGGGCAACGGCGCCACGCCGTTCATGCGCGCGGCCAAGTCGGGCGACGTCGAGGTGATGAAGCTGCTGCTCGACGCCGGCGCCGATCCCGCGCTGACGCTGCCCAACAAGTCGAATGCGCTGATGTTCGCGGCCGGTCTCGGCTGGCGCGACGGCAGCCCGGCGGCGCCGTCCTACGACCAGGGCTCTCCGGAAGACGCGGTCCAGGCGATCACCCTGTTGCTCGAGCGCGGCCTCGACCTCAACGCCGCCAACGACAACGGCGAGACCGCGCTGCACCTCGCGGTGATCAATCGCGGTGCGCCGGAGATCGTGAAGTTCCTGATCGCCCATGGCGCGAATCTCAAGGCGCAGAACAAGCGCGGGCAGACGCCGCTCGCCGCGGCGAAGGCCAGCCGCAAAGACCTCAGCCACCTCGTCGAGATTCTCAGCACCGCCGAGCCGCAATGAAAGCCGTTGCGATCGGCCTCGCCGTCCTCGTAACGCTGGGGGGCGTCGGATCGTCGATCTCGGCTCAGGACGGTACACACCAGGCCGTCGCGCCGGCGCCGGCCCATGCGGCGGCGGCTGCGCTCGGCACCTACTGCTCGACCTGTCACAACGGGAGCCTGCGGTCGCCGTCCGGACCGGTCCTCGACCAACTCGACGCCGCGCAGATCGCGTCGCGGCCGGATGTGTGGGCGCGCGCCTACCGCCAACTGCAGGCGGGCGCGATGCCGCCGGTGGGAGCGCCGCGCCCCGATCGCGCGACCACCGCGGCCGTCCTCGCCGCAATCGAAGACGCGCTCGGCGCGCAGGCCGCGCGCCCGGCGGGGGAGGCAACGTCGAGTCAGGCGACGGCCCTTCGGCTCGCCAGCCTGCTGTGGAACGGCGAGCCCGACGCCGAGCTTCGGCGCGAAGCCGGGCGGAATCAGCTGAGGGAACCGGCGGCGATCGAGCGCCAGGTCCGGCGGATGCTGGCCGACGACCGCGCGGGTGCCTTCGTGTCGCGCTTCCTTTTTCCCTGGCTGCAGCTCGACAAGCTCCCTGAATCCGACCCCGACCTCCGCTACTTCCCGGACTACGTGCCGTCGTTGCGTGATGCCATGGCTACGGAGACCGAGCTCTTCCTGCTCAGTCAACTGCGAGACGACCGCGACCTCGTCGAGCTCTGGAATGCCGGCTACACGTTCCTCAACGAGCAGCTCGCGCGGCACTACGGCGTCGCCGGCGTCAGCGGTCCGCAGTTCCGCCGGGTGCCGCTCGCGGCGCCGGAGCGGGCCGGATTGCTCGGACAGGGTAGCGTGCTGATGGTCACGTCGCGGCATCAGCACGGCGTGGACGCCGCCTATACGACGCCCGCCAAGCGATCGATATGGGTGCGCCAGCATTTCCTCGGCGCGCCGCTGCCCAACGGATTCCCCGGCGCGCAGCCAGTGAAGCCGGAGCTGCCGATCACGCCACAGGCGCGCGCGCTGGCCGCCGAGCCGTGCGGCAACTGTCACCGCAACTTCTTCCCGATCGGCTACGCCCTCGAGAACTTCGACCCGCTGGGCCGCTGGCGCACCCACGACCAGCTGGGGCCGGTGGACTCTTCCGGGACGTTCGTCGACGGCACGCCGACCAACAGCGTCGTGGAGCTCCGCCAGGCGCTGCTCCAGCGCCCCGACGCGTTCCGGACGACCATGGTCGAGAGCCTGGTCGCCTACAGCACGACCGGGACGGTGCCCGTGGCCGCCTCGTCGAATCAGACCCCGCGCAACCTGACGGCCACGACGCTCGTGCGCGCCCGGCGCATCCTGCGCCAGCTGCCCGAGCCACGCTGGTCAGCGGTCCTCGCGGCAGTCGTTCGAGAGTAGATGCAGAGTTGTCGCTCCCATTCGACACCCTGACGACCCGCACGGCCAGTACCGTGGCGCCCGGCGCGCTGTGGCTGCGCGGCTGGCTGACGCCAGACGAGCAGCGCGCGCTCGTGGAGCAGTGCCGCGCCTTCATCGACGGTCCCACCGGCGGCTACGTGCCGACTGTGCGCGGCGGCGGCAAGATGCGCGTCCGCATGACCTGCCTGGGCCGCCACTGGAACGCGATGACCTATTCCTACGAGGCACACCGCGGCGACCACGACGGCAGGGCCGTCGAGCCCGTGCCCACAGAGTGGGTGGCGCTGGCGTCGCGCCTGGCGGCGGACGCGGGCATGGCAATGCGCGCGGACATCTGCCTGATCAACTGGTATGGCGACGGCGGCCGCATGGGCCTGCACCAGGACAAGGACGAGAGCCGCGAGTCGATCGACGCCGGCGTACCGGTCGCGTCGGTCTCGCTCGGGGATACCGCGCGGTTCCTGTTCGGGGGCACGCGGCGGCGCGACCCGGTGGAGTCGTTCCTCCTCGAATCGGGAGACGTGTTCGTGTTCGGCGGGCCGTCGCGCCTGCGCTACCACGGCGTGACGCGTATCATTCCGGGCACGGCGCCCCCAGAGCTCGCGCTCGACGGGCGATTCAATCTCACGTTTCGGCAGTACTGACCAACGTAGAGGGCGGTCTTCAGACCCCCCTGGAGGAGCGGCGCGATGATGCGGACACTTACGGCAATCGTCTTCGGTGCGGTGCTCGCGGTGACGCCGGCGTCGGCACAGACCCCAGCGGCGATGCAGGCGCTGGCGGCACGAGTCGAGACGCTCGAGGCGCAGGAGGCCATCCGCCAACTCTGGGCCGACTACGGCCGCACGCTGGACGCGCGCGACTTCGCGGCGTTCTCGACCCTCTGGGCCCGCGAGGCGACGTACGGCGGAACCCCCGCGGCCCCGGGGGCGAAGGGGCCGGCGGCGATCGGTGCGTTCCTGGAGAAGGCGATCGGGACCAACTATCCCGACTCGAAGGGCAAGAACTTTCACCTCTATTTCAACGAGTCGATCGACGTCCAGGGCGACCGCGCGACCGGGGTGAGCAAGGGCGGCTTCGTGATGGCGTCGGCCGACAACGGCAAGGCCGACTTCCTGCTGCTGGCCACCTACCGCGACGAACTGATCAAGGAAGACGGCAAGTGGAAGTTCCTGCGCCGCGAGATCAGCGGCGACATCCCGGTTCCGCGCGCGCGCCGCTGACAGCGCGCAGCGGGCCGATGGCGGGTGTGTGACCTGGTCTGTCACGCCCCTCCCGCATGCTGGTGGTGGAGGCTTCCATGTCCGCCACGATTCTCGCGTTCCCGCGCCGCCAGCCTGCACCAACCGAGGTAAGTGGCGAGTCCGCCCCGGCGCCTGATGGGCTGCCGCAAGCGCTGCTCACCCCGGTTGCCTCGGTTGCGCCCGCCCTGCCGACGCCGCGGCAGATCGCTCATCGCTGGGCGATGCTGGCCCATTTGAAACAGATCGACGGAGGGGTGCCGCGCGGTACCGTACGATGAGAGCGTGGACCGGCTGCCAAGTGCACTGAGGCGCATCCTCGCCCTGCCGTTGCCGGGGGTCGACGCCCAGCTGCGCATGGCACCCCGGCTGCGAGACGGCTCCGAGCTGCGCGTGCCCCACGACGGCCTTCGCCATGCCGCGGCGCTGCTGTTGCTCTATCCGCACGCCGGGCAGTGGCATGTTCCGCTCACGCTGCGCGGCGCCTCGCTGCGCCACCACACCGGTCAGATGTCGCTGCCGGGCGGGCGGCTCGACCAGGGGGAGTCCGTGGAAGCCGCGGCGCTGCGCGAGGCGCACGAAGAGATTGGCGTCGTTCCGGCCGACGTCGACGTGGTCGGACTGCTCACGCCGCTGCCGATTGCCGTCAGCGGCCACCTGCTTCACCCGGTGGTTGGCGTGGCCGCGACGCGACCCGTCTTCGCGCTCGCCGAGCACGAGGTCGAGGCGCTCTTCGAAGTGCCGCTCGCGCACCTGCAGCAGGCCGAGGCCGTGCAGTGGGAAGTCCGGCAGCGCGCCCGGCCGCCGTACGGCGAGATGGACGTCCCGGGTTTCGATATCGACGGTGTCCGGGTGTGGGGCGCCACCGCGATGGTGCTCGCCGAGTTTCTCGCCGTGCTCGAGGTGGCCAACGCCATTTGACCGCGGTTGAGGCGTCGCGTATCCTCCGCCGCATGACGCGACACCTGTCGTTCGCCGCGCTGGGCGCACTGCTCGTGCTCGGCGCGGGGTGCCGCGACGCCACGCGAGTGGCCGAGGCGCCCGGCGTGTCGTCGCCGGCCGGGGTGATCCCGCAGCGCACGAAAGAGCAGAAGGCCGCGCTCGGCCGCCAGCACAAGACGGCGTGGGATCTCTATCAGGCGCTCAAGGCCGAAGCCAAGGGTGGTCAGACGCTCGCCGCCTCGATGATGCCGGACTGGAGCGGCGTCTACTCGCGCCCCGCCGACAAGGGATTCACCTTCGACCCCGATCTGCCCGCCGGCGTCCTCACCACCGCGAAGCTGACGTCGGAATACCAGGCGAAGCTCGAGAAGCGCGTCGCCGACGTGAAGCGCGGCATCGAGTGGGACCCGATTTCCACCTGCGCGCCGCCCGGCCATCCGCGCTGGCTCACCGAGCCGTTCCTGCGCGAGTTCGTGCCGACGTCGAAACAGACCTGGCTGATCAACGAGATGGTCAACGACGTCCGCCGCGTCTACACCGACGGCCGCGATCACGTGCCGGCGGAGGACCGCTATCCGCTGTACAACGGCGACTCGATCGGATTCTGGGACGGCGGCCGGCTCGTGGTTCACACCAATCAGCTGCAAGGCGGAATCTACCAGCGCTCCAATCCGGACTACACCGATCAGGTCGAGACGGTCGAGATCTGGCAGCGCGAAGGCGACACGATCACCGCCGACGTGTGGGTCTACGACCCGCCCGTGCTCGCCGAGCCGTGGTACGTCAAGCAGGCCTACGGGAAGCTGGACCCGAAGCAGGATCTCCGGATCCGCTACTGGAACTGCGCCGAGAATCAAAACAACGCCGTGCACCAGACGCAGGACGGCACGACGCAGTTCAACGGCTTCACCTTCGACCCGACGGCGGTGAAGAAGTGAGAGGGGCCATGCGCAGACGGCTGGTACAGGCAGCCGTGATGCTCGGGATGGTCGCCGCGATCTCGGGGCGAGGCCTGGCGCATCACTCGGCGGCGATGTTCGACGAGAAGAAGACGATCACGGTCGAAGGCGAGGTCAAGGAGTTCCAGTTCACCAACCCGCACTCGTGGCTGCTGGTGGACGTCAAGGACAAGGACGGCAAGGTGACCACCTGGGGCTTTGAAGCCGAGGGGCCGAGCACGCTCGCCCGTGCCGGCATCCGGCCGAGCGACTTCAAGGCGGGCACCCGGCTGAAGATCACGGGGAACCCGATGAAGGATGGCCGGCCCGCGGCCATCTGGGTGAGTGCCGTCCGCGCCGACGGCAAGGCGTTCAATCCCCGCGCCGGTTTCGTTGTCCGATAAGAGGGTGCGATACTAGGAGGGTGAAGTCGTCGCGCCCTGACGCCGATTTCCGTCGCAGGTTCTCCCGTGCCCTGATGCACGGGTGGGCACTGACGGGCTTTCGCGTGGAGGGCGCATGGGTCCATTGCGTGAACTTCTGGCCGTTGACGAGCGGCGAACGTTCGAGTTCTTCGTAACCGGGCTGCAGGACGTGTGCGACGGCTCCGTGGATCGCCAGGAGCTGCTCTACAACGCCAGCGTGCTGGCCCACTACGCGCTCGTCTCCACCCGGAGCGTCAGCGACGTCGCGGCGCCGCCTTCGCTCGCCACCGTCTTCGATCAGTTCGTGCTCGACACGAGTCTGCTCCAAGACCCACAGCTGCTCGAGACCGCCGGGGCCCAGTGCCTGCTGCTGGCCGGGTTCTTCGAGGACCAGTCGCGCCGCCGCCACAACATCCAGTGGTACGCGTCGCTGGGGGCGTCGTTCTTCAGCCGCGCCGCGGCGTGTGAACGGTCGTCGCGCAAGGCCGACCTGCTCGACACGCTGTC
>Ga0173480_10000219_pt1 | contig 17254 bp, 19 predicted proteins | sample NitcycUS209509C1_FD_122622 | JGI IMG/M metagenome (GOLD analysis project Ga0173480, IMG submission 122622) | Soil microbial communities from Arlington Agricultural Research Station in Wisconsin, USA - Nitrogen cycling UWRJ-S209-509C-1 (version... | ecosystem: Environmental > Terrestrial > Soil... | reverse complement strand
TCGCTCGTCACGACGATCAGCCGATCGGCGTCGTGGAGCGCGTTGAACGTGTGGAAGAACTCTTCCTGCGTCTGCTCGCGGCCGGCGAGGAACTGGATGTCGTCCACGAGGAGGAGGTCGCACTGCGCGCGGTAGCGAGCGCGGAATTCGTCCATCTTGTGGTGCTGCAGCGCCTCGATGAAGGCGTTGGTGAACTGCTCGGCCGAAACATAAACCACACGGGTGTCCGGCCGGTCAGCCAGCACCTGGTGGGCGATGGCGTGCATCAGGTGGGTCTTGCCGAGGCCGGTGCCGCCCGCGATGAAGAGCGGGTTGTAGCGAGGGCGACCCCCCCCGGCGGAGGCGAGCGCAGCGGCGTACGCGAGCTCGTTCGAAGGGCCGACCACGAAGTTCGAGAAGGTGTGCTTCGGGTTCAGCTGCTCCAGGAACTGGGCGCGGGCGGGGCTCACGATGCGAGGGCGTGGCACGCTGGGGGCCTCCGAGGGTCGGGTGCGGCTCGGCGGCGGAGTGCTCCGACGCTGGTCGCTGACTGGGGCAGGAAGGTCCCCGCTGATTCGCCAGCGCACCTCGAGGGCCGGCGTTGCATCACCCCCGAGGTGAGCGCGCATCGCGTCCAGGAGGTCGGGGAGGAAATGATCCTTCACCCAGTCGCGCACGAACTCGTCACGCGCTGCGAGCGAGAGCGTGCGGCCCTCGATGCCGTCCAGCTGGATGCCCGAGAACCACTGATCGAACGACGCCGGCGAGCGGAGCCGCGTCGATTCGGCCGCGAGGCGGAAGGCCTCCGACGCCTGTTGCCAGGAAGCGGATGGAAACTTCGGGGTGTCGGTCGTCACGCTCACTCAGTCCCCATATTGTCCACAGGGGTGTGGACGCGCAAAAGTTAACGGGTTGGAAGCCACATTCGAGGAACCCGAAGGTTGGCTACCGGTGCGATCCGAAACCTGTCGTCGGCGGTACCGGGCGGAGCCGTCGGCGAGCAGGTACCGCGCCTACCACCGACCTCGTTCGAAGTTCAATGGTCACCGTGTGCATGCTTTCGATGCCGCACGATTGACGCAGGATCGTGACGCGCGAGATCTCGTGCTCACTCCTTTCGCAAACCCGACCCGCATGCGCTCGTTAGTAACCTCGCAGAGTCAGTTGTCTATTCGAAGTCGCGCGACGAGCGTCGCTCGCGTTCGGCTTCGGATCCGTCGATCATGGAGTCAAGAGATCGATGTCGAAAACTTGCCTGGCCGAACGGCCGTACACGCGGTGGGAAGTAGCATCGCTGATTTCTTGCCCGGATGGATCCAAGGGAGTAGCCGTCGTCACGTGTCGAACCCTGCGCGCGAAACGCACGCGAGATGGACGCGGCGTGCTGCCGCGAGTGCGGCGCTTTGTGCCGCGCTCGCCGTGAGCACGCGGGCACACGCCGATCCGAGCGAGCTGCCGCCGGATTACGGATATAACTACGACGAGATCGAGACCGCGCGCGTGGCCGGGACGGCCGGTGCGGTGCGGACGTTCAGCAATTCGCTGACGGCTTTGTTCATGAACCCCGCGAACCTCGCGGCGGCGCGCGTCTATCACATCGGCGCATTTGCCTCGATTTGGCCGGAAGCGTCGCGGCAGAGCTACGGCGTCGGGGCTGTCGATTCGATCGTTTCGAGCGCGCGCGTGGCGGGCGGAGTCGGCGCGACCTGGAACTTCCAGGACGTGGACGGCGTGGCCCGCAAGTGGACCGATCTTCGCTTCGGGCTCGCCTACCCGATCTCGGATCAGTTCTTCATGGGCGTCGGTGGTCGCTACATGTGGCTCAGCGAAGACGGCGTCGGCCCGCTCGGGACGAGCCTCGCGTCGAGCGGCCTTCCCGACAAGAAGATCGTGCGCGGCGTCGCGTTCGATGCCGGCATCACGCTCAAGGCGTCCAAGAACCTCTCGATGTCCCTCGTCGGCACCAACCTGAACAACCCCGATCACGGCTACCAGCCCACGGCCGTCGCCGGCGGCGTGGGGCTCGCGTTCGGCGACTTCAGTGGCGAAGCGGATCTCGTCGCCGACTTCACGAGCTGGAACGAGACGACGCTACGACCGATGGCTGGCCTCGAAGGCCTCTTCATCGACCACATCGCCGCGCGCGCCGGCTACAAGTACGACGACGGCGCGAAGAACCACACCCTCGCCTTCGGCGCCGGGTACGTAGACAAAGCGTTCGACGTGGACGTGAGCATGCATCGGAGCGTGTCGGGGCCGGGCGTGACCGCGGTCGTGTTTGGGTTCTCGTATCATCTGGATGCGACGGGATTGACGCCCAGCCCGTCGGATAGTTTTTGAGGTTTTGTCCGCGGGATCCGGGCTTCGGTGGCGTGGCGTGGCGTCGCTTTCGCAGAAGGCGCGACCAAACCCAGAAAATCTCACAACGCGGACGCGAGCCAATTCGTGAGTAGCGCGGCACCGCGCTCGAGCTCTTCCTTGTCGGCCACGACCGGCGCGGGGGCGCGCGCCGTCTCGCGGAGCTCCTCGACGGCGCGCGGGTTGCGGAACCAGTCCTCATCGTGCGCTTCCGTGAGGCGTTGGTCGAGGGACGCGGCGATGAGGAGCGCCGCGAAGCGTTGGGCGTCGCCGGAACGCGGCGTGAAGACAACGCCGAGGAGCGAAGGGTGGAGCTCGACGCCCAGTGCTTGGTCGCCGAGCTCGGGGTAGGCGCGAAGGAGCGTGCTTCCGCCGCTGAGTGCGGGGGCGCGGAGCGACACGCGCAGGGCCGCCTCGCGGAGCTCGACGAGGAGCACGCGTGCGAGGGAGCGGCGGTGGTCGCTCAGGCTCGTGGGGGCGACGCCGAGGTGGCGGCGGGCGAAGCTTTCCTTGATGGGGAGGAGCGCGAGGAGGGAGCCGAGCGTCGCGCGCTCGAGGCCGTACGGATCGCGTGCGAGCACGAACGGCTGCTTGCTCGCAGCGAGCGCCGTGCGGAGCGACACGCCGAAGCCGTAGAGAGCCCGGAGGAAGCTCGCCGCGCCGAGCGCGGGCGGGACAGGGAAGGGCTCCGGCGTAAGGTGCGCTAGCCAAGATGCTTCCACGAAGAAACCGGCGATGCTGCGCGCCGTGAGTCGCCCAGGCCAGCTCGCGCGCGAATCGCGGCCGAGTCCGAGCTCGATGACCTCGGCGAGGGTGCGTGGGCCGAGCGCGCGAAACGCGTCCGCAGTGCCGGCGAGGGCGGCCGGTGCCGTCTCGAGCACGTCGCGGCCCGGGAGATCGATGTCGGCCGGCACGAAACGGGCGAGGGAAGAGCGAAGCTCGGCGTGGCGCTCGCAGCGACGCAGCACGAGATCGCTCGCGTGGCTCGCGCGGTCCGTCAGCACGCGAAGGAATGCCCCGCGACGCCCGGTCGTGTCGGCGAGGGCGTTTGCACGGAGCGTGGCGAGCGTGAAACGGCCGCGCTCCGGTTCGTCCACCGCGTGGCGCTCGAGCCGCACGGCCGCCGAATGCTGGTGCTCGAGCTCGGCGAGAACGTGCGCCTCGTGCAGCCGGTGGGCGGCGCGAAGGAGCGGCGGGGCGAGCGGATCGTGCGCGTTGTCCGCAAGCGTTTCGATCAGCTCGCGCGAGGCTTTTTGCCCAGTGAGCTCGAACGCGTGATCGTCGCCGCGGCCCTCGCGGAGCGCGACGCGGAAGCTCCGGAGCGAGCGCGCGATGCCTGCTAGCTGCCGGTCGATGTTGAGCGGATCCTCGAGCACGCAGAGACGTTAGCAATTCTAGAGAGTGTCGCCGAGCAGCACGCCGACCTCGAGCCCCGCCGTGAGACTCGTGCTGAGGGGCCGTTGCTCGAGCAGGAGCACGGTGAGCCCCGCCGTGGCACCGAGCTTGAGGCGCGGTGAGAGCATCCAATCGATGCCGCCGCCGCTGCGGCCGAGAGGGCCGAACGCGCTGTCGTCTTGGCTCGGGCCGCCGGGGGGCGCCAGGGTCGTCGTGAGCGAGCCCCAGCCGATGAGCCCCTCGAGGTACGGATCGAGCTCGCCGGCTTCGAGGAGGTAGACGCGGGCGGAAACACCCAGCGCGAGTGTCTTGACCGTCAGGGGCGTTCCCGACGGCGAGCCGTGCGCGACCGAGTACGCCGCGCTCGCGCCGAACGCGAAGTACGGCGTCGGGCGGTAGAGCGTGGCGAGCTCCCCGCCGACCGCGGGACCGAGCGCGGCGCACGGATCGCGCACCGAAGCGCTGCTGCAAAGTGGAAGCGAGACGCGAAATATGGGCAGAAGCTCGACGGGACTCCGAGCGAGCTCGGGGGCTCGCGGCCACGGAAGCGGCTCATCGTCACGGAGCGGTGGCGGCCCCGCGAGCGCGGTCGCGAGCCCGAGCCAGGCGAGGAATAAGCCCGTCATGCCCCGGGTTCGGTCAGCGCATCCACGGGTTGCGCGGGCACCGGGCACGCGCCCCCAGGCGATCCGTCACACCCCCATTTTCTCGGCCCCTGGACCAAGCCAATTCAGGGCACTACGCTTCGATTCATGAGCAACCTCGACGACGAGCTCGCCCAGGCGGTCAAGGAGTCGGAGGCCGTCGCGGAAGCGCAGCCCGCTCCGGTCGCCGTCCCCGTGGCGCGCCCGGCACACAAGCCGAAGCGAAGCCTCGTCCTGCTCGGTGCGTTGCTCGTCATGGGCGGCTCGATCCTCGCGCTCGTGTTCACGAGCTTCGAAGGCTCGGCCATCTATTCGCGCAAGGTCGACCAGCTCGTCGCCGAGCGCGACAAGCTCCTCGGCCGCAACGTCATGGTCGAAGGAACGCTCAAGCGTGGCACGCTCGTGCGCCGTGACGAGCCGTGCGAGTACCGCTTCACCATCACGGGCGGCGGGCAGGAGCTCCCGGTCCATTACGCGCGCTGCACCGTGCCGGACACCTTCCGCGACGTGCCGGGCATGGACACGATGGTGACGGCGCAGGGCACACTCGACCCGGGCGGCCACTTCGAAGCGACGACGATCATCGCCAAGTGCCCGTCGAAGTACGAAATGAAGGACCGCGCCCAGAAGGGCGAGGCGCCCCCGCACGCGGCGATGGGACCAACGTCGCAGCTTTGAGCCGCGCGCTCTGGTAACGTCGGCCACAACATGTGGGATCGCTTTCTCCGCGCCTGTCGTCGCGAGCCCGTGGACGCGACGCCGGTTTGGTTCATGCGACAGGCCGGGCGCTACATGGCCGAGTACCGGAAGGTGCGTGAGAAGAACACGCTCCTCGACATCTGCCGGACGCCCGAGCTCGCGCTCGAGGTGACGCTCCAGCCACTGCGCGCTTTCGAGGTCGACGCAGCGATCCTCTTCGCGGACATCCTGCTCCCGCTCGAGCCGATGGGCGCGCCGTTCGAGTTCGCGGCGGGCGAGGGCCCCGTGATTCACGAGCCCGTGCGCGACCGCGCCGGCGTCGAGAAGCTCCGTCTGTTCGAGCCGGAAGAAGGCTTGCCGCACGTGCTCGCTGCAATCCGACTCCTCCGGCGCGAGCTCGAGGGCAAGACGCCGCTCATCGGTTTCGCGGGTGCGCCCTTCACGCTCGCGAGCTACCTCGTCGAAGGCGGGAAGAGCTCGCACTTCATGAAGGTGAAGCGCTTCATGTGGGACGAGCCCGAGCTCTTCTCCGCGCTCATGGGCAAGCTGTCCGAGGTCGTGCGCCGCTACCTTCACGCGCAGATCGCGGCGGGCGCACAGGCCGTGCAGCTCTTCGATTCGTGGGTCGGCTGCCTCTCGCCGCGCGACTACCGCGAGTTCGTGCTGCCTCACGTGCGCCACATTCTCGGGTCCGTGGCGACGGCGGGCGTGCCCGTCATCCACTTCGGCACCGATACGGGCGCGCTCCTCGAGCTCCAGCGCGAAGCGGGCGGCACGGTGATCGGCGTCGACTGGCGCACCCCGCTCGATCAGGCCCGTGCCCGACTCGAGGGCGTGGCGGTGCAGGGCAACCTCGACCCTATCCTCCTCTTCGCCCCCCGCGAGCTCTTGATGACTCGTGTCGAGGAGGTGCTCGCCGCTGCCGGCCCCCGTCCCGGCCACGTGTTCAACCTCGGACACGGCATCTTGCCCGAAACGAATCCGGACGCGGTGCGCTTCGTCGCCGAGCACGTTCACCGCGCGACATCGCGGTAACGGCGTCGTAAACCGGGCGGGCGCGTGCTCCGCGGTTTCTGCTAGTGTCCTGAGTCTGCAATTCTTCGAAGAATTGCAGACCGCCGCTGCGCGGCGAAGCTGCTCCGCAGCTTTCAGGCCACTAGTACCTATTCTCCAGGGGTGCCTCGCACCCCTCTCGCCCTGCGGGCGATTCACCCCGAGAAAATTCGCTTCGCGAATTTTGCTAGTGTGCCGGAGTAACTTTTTCGACCATTTGCGGGCTCGGCACACTAGCATGCGCGCCCCTTCCGGCGTCGTCTAAGGGCAGGACAAGGGACTTTGAATCCCTGAATCGTGGTTCGAATCCATGCGCCGGAACCACAAGAGAGCGTGACCGAGCCAACGCTAGCCGAGCGCTTTCTCCACCTCGACGCTGGGGCCCTGCTCGCAGCGTACCCGAACGAGCCCCGACTCGCGCTCGAGCTCGCCGGTCGCACGCACGTCCTCCCCGCCCAGCTCCTGCGCGAGCCCGAAGGCGACGGCCGGCTCTCGGCACAGAGCCTCGCGTTCACGGTAAGCGACGAGGCGTTCCGCCCGAGCTCGGCTCTCGATGGCTACGTGAAGCCCGTCCGCGAGCTTGCCGCGCGCGATGCGCGCTTGTTCGACGGCACGGTCGTGCGACTGGCGTCGTTCTCGCCGCAAGGCGGGATCCTGACGCCCGCATCGTATTTCGACGCGCTCGGGACGAACCTCGCCATGGATCACCGTCCGAGCGGGACGCGCGAAACCTTGCGTGAGCTCGCACGGCGTGGAGGTCGCTTGGGCGACTTTGCAGAGAGTCCGCTCGTGAACCATCTCGGTCTCGTGTGTATGTTCGAAACGTCGGACGGCATGCTCGTCGCGCAGCGCCGGAGCTCGTTCGTCGCGAATCGCCCGCACACGGTCTCGGCTTCGGTCAGCGGCGCGCTCGACTGGTCGGACCTTCCGCAAAAAAGCGAGGGCGGGGCGGTGCTTGCGCTCTCCGACCTGGTTCGCGGAGCGTTCCGCGAGTCGCTCGAGGAGCTCGGCGCCGAGCCGGAAGCGCTCCGCTACCTCGGGCTCGTCCGTGAGTACCTGCGCGGTGGCAAGCCGGAGCTCTACTTCTTCGCGCGCACGTCGCTTTCGGCGACACGGCTCGCCACTGCGCAGCGTGATGCCGCGAGCCGCGGGGAGAGCGGCGCGCTCGAGTTCCTCCCGTTTCACGGCGATAGCGTCTCGCGCAGCGCTCGGTCGAGGTCGGCCTTCGAGGAGCGAGTCGAGCAGTGCCTGGAAGCCGTGAAAGGTGACGCGAACCTCACGTTCGTCGCCGGAATATTGCTCGCGGCGAGGCACGTCTTGGGATAGGCGAGTGGATCGTGGACCCCGTCGCCGACACGCGGCACCTGACTCTCGCGACCGGGGCCACGGTGCACGCGCTCGTCCACGTGGGGGTGGGCGACGGGCGACCGAAATGCCTATTTTTGCACGGCAATCCGGGCTCGCTTTCGCACTTTGGCGAGCTTATGCCGCTGCTGTCTGCCTTCGCCGACGTCGTGGCCATGGACATGCCCGGGTTCGGGCTGAGCGAGCGCTCCGAGCCCGCGCCCGAGAACCTCGGTCTCGACCGACTGGCGGAGCACGCCGTTGCGGTGGCCGATGTGCTCGGATGGCGCGACCCGTTCTATCTCGTGGGTCATAGCCACGGTGGAGGCGTGGCGCAGGTCGCTGCGGCGCGGTGGCCCGAAAGGGTCGCGGGGCTCGTGCTTCTGGGGACGCTCGGGGCGCCCGCTCACGCCAGCTATCGCTTGCTGGCATTGCCCGGCGCGGAGACCGTCGTCCGAGCCGCGGCAGCGCTGTTCGGCGCTTCATCCTGGCAGTGGGTCAGCCGAGCTATCCTGCGTCGGGCGATGAGTGAGATGTTTGCGCCCGAGCCGTTGAGGCGCGAAAGACTCGAGCGGGAGCTCCGCCTGCTCGCTCGTCGTCCGGAAATCCTGGTTGCGATGGTGCACGTCGCGCTCGGAAAACCGTGCGAACGACTGCTCCAGGCAGCCGGCGACATTCGCTGCCCGACGCTGTTTCTGCACGGCACCGATGACGCGATCGTCCCATCGAGGTGTGCTCGGGCCATTCACGACCGCATCGTCGGCGCCGGCGGCACTTCCCACTTCGAGCTCATCGACGGGGCGGGGCACATGTTGATGGAGCACCAGGCAGCGGACGTGGCGAGACACGTTCGACACCACCTGAGCGCGTGGGAGGCATCTTGATGGCGACCGTTGAAGTGCTCGAGGCCGATCTCGGACGGAGCGACCACCAGCAAGCCGTCGTGGAGCTCTTGGATGCTTACGCACGCGACCCGATGGGAAACGGAAGCCCGCTCCCCACGGACGTGAAGCGCGAGCTCATCCGTGGCCTCCGCGAGCACCCGACCACGCTCGTGTTTCTCGCCTACGTCGATGGCGCGGCCAAGGGTCTTGCCATCTGCTTTCGCGGGTTCTCGACCTTTGCCGCTCGCCCACTCATCAACATCCATGATTTGGCCGTGCTGCCGGAGCAGCGCGGCCTCGGCATCGGTCGCCTGCTGCTCGACGCGATTGCGGACAAGGGGCGCTCGCTCGGTTGCTGCAAGCTGACGCTCGAAGTGCTCGAGAACAACCAGCGCGCACGCAACGTCTACGCCGCGGCCGGTTTTCGCCAGGCGGTGTACGTGCCGGAGGCTGGAGGCGCGCTCTTCATGACGAAGCCGCTCCACTCGACTTGATTTACGGCGGGTAGCTCGATGGCGGACGTCTTCCTCCACGCGCCGCAGGACTTTCACAACCTTTGCCTGCTCGTGCGCACGTTGGAGGCGTTCGGCTATCGCCGGTGCTTCGTGTTCGACCCGCAGCGCTTGATTCGCGAGCGCTACGGCAAGGTCCGAACGCGCGAGAGCCGCCGCGTCTCGGCGGGCGCGTTCGAGAAGATGAGCTGGGAGCGCGTCGAACGGCCGAGCGAGCTCTTTTCGACGCACGGGGGGCGCATCGTCGTGACGGTTCTAGAGCCGAACGCGACGCCGCTCTCCGAGCACGCTTTCGCGCCCAACGACCTCATCGTTTTCGGCTCCGAGAGCACGGGGCTGCCCCGCGACGTGATCGAGCGCGGCGACGTGGCGCTTACGATTCCGCTGCTCGGGGAGACGCGCAGCCTGAACCTCGCCGTGAGCGTCGGGGTCGTCCTCTTCGAAGTGCAGCGCCAGCGCGCGGGCGCTCAGAGCCGATAGGGCGCGACGTAGTGCGTGACCACGCCGTCGAGGGCGCCCTGTGCGGCGTCGATTTCGTTGGCATTCGTCGAGGTGGCCTGACCCGAGTCGACGTGCGTCGTGCCCGCCGTCAACGTGTAGTCCGCCGCGCCGTCGTATTGGTCGACGCTGTTCCCTTGGTCGTCGACCGTCGGCGCATAGACGACCTCCAGGTTTACGCTGAGCACGGCGTCCACTGGTGCCGCGGGGTCGACTGTCACCGTCGTGAAGCCGGACGTTGCCGCGAGCTCGTCCGCCAGGTACCGGGCGGGATCGCTGCTCAGGGCCGACGACACCACGCTCACGCGCACGCTACCGTATTTCTCGAAGTCGACCGCGCCCTCCTCCGAGTAGGTGAGCGGAGCGCAGGAGCACGCGAGCAGGAGCGCTGCGAACGAGAGCGGCCTCAAGGAAACCCCCATTCGACGCCGGTGGCGAAGAGCACGGGCAGGCCGCGGCTGCCGTCGCGTTTCTCGCCCAAGCCGAGCCCCTCCGTCGCGACCGGATACACGCGCGCGGAGCCAAACAGCCCGAGTCGTGGCGTGACCCAAACGTGACCGATCGCCTTGAGCGCAAGCGCCACCTCGACGATGCCTTTGCCCACCCCATAGAGAAGATGCAGATCCGCGCCGGCGCCGAGCCCAAGCTCGACGATGCGACTCCGGTACGGAACGAACACGAGGTGCGCTGCCAGCGGCGACCCGAGCACGACGCGGTCTTCCCCCGGCGGCGGGTCGAGCAGGAACACGAGCCCGAGCTCGGCGTCGACCCAAAACCAGCGATGGAAGTCGAAGCGACCGCTGACCTCCGGGATGAACTTGCCGGTCACCCATAGTGCCTGCGCGCCGAGAGCGTGCCGGCACGTAGGGCAGGGTTTGGGCGGCGCGTTGGCGTCCGCGTCACTGCTCGCGTCGGACGGCTTGTCCGTCTCGGACGTCGGCGGTTGCGGCGCGGCATCCTGATTCAGGACCGGCAGCTGCTCCTCCGCGTGCGCTGCTCGCGGAAAGAGTCCCAACGCACAGGCAACGAGGCCAAGCCGCAATAGCTTCCCGCCAAAGACTCGCGCCACGTGCCCATCATCGTCAGGAGCGTTGGGCTGTAAAGGGTTCTCGCTGTGACCGCTCGGAGGGTATGCTCGGCGCCCGTTCTTCGGATGACCTCGGACAGCGATTCCATTCTCGAGTTCTGGCTCGAGCCGAAACCGACCACCCCGGCCGAGAACGACGCCGCCTGGCAAAAGTGGTTCTTTCAGACGAGCCCCGAGCTCGACGGCACCATCCGCGAGCGCTTCGGCGCGCTGCTCGAGAAAGGGCGAAAGCGTGAGCTCGACGGCTGGAAGGCTACGGCTCGCGGCTGGCTCGCGCTCATCATTCTGATCGATCAGTTCTCGCGCAACGCGTACCGCGGCCGCCCCGAGGCCTTCTCGGCGGATGCACTGGTGCTCGAGCTCGCGCGCGAGGGGTACGCGACGGGCGCGTTCGACGGGTTCGATCTGGTCGAGCACCTGTTCGCGTCGATGCCGTTTCGTCATGCGGAGGACGTCGCCGCGCAGCGCATGGGGGTCGACCTGGCTCAGCGTCACGCCATCCTGGCGACGAAGACGCAGCCCGCCTTGCAGAAGGCCTACGTCGAGAACGTCGAATGGGCGCGCCGGCACTACGACGTTGTCGCGCGCTTCGGACGATTTCCGCACCGGAATGCGACGTTGGGGCGCACTACGACGCCCGAAGAGAACGAGTACCTCGCGTACCTGAAGGCGGTAGGTCAATGGCTCTAGCCAAGAAAGCGCGTCCCGCGCGTCAGCCAGCGAAGCGGCCGCTCAAGGCAACCAAGCAAGGCGGCAAGGCAACCAAGCAAGGTGGCAAGCCGGTGCTCCTCTCCGGCGGAAACCCTCAGATCGCGAAGGCTGACGGCGACGTTCCCGTGCAAGCCTTCATCGCCGCGATGCCCGACTGGAAGCAGGGCGTGGGGCGTCGTCTCGACAAGCTCATCACGCGCGCCGTCCCTCGCGTACGCAAAGCGGTGAAGTGGAACTCGCCCTTCTATGGAGTCGAAGGCAAGGGTTGGTTCCTGAACTTCCATTGCTTCGCGAAATACGTGAAGGTCGCGTTCTTCGCCGGGGCGTCCCTGCGCCCGCCGCCCCCCGGTGCGTCCAAGCATGACAAGGTGCGCTATCTCGATATTCGCGAGGACGACCAGCTCGACGAGAAGCAGCTCGTCGCGTGGATCCGGCAAGCAGCTAGGGTTCCCGGTTGGGACGGCAGCTCGCGGGCGTAGCTCACTTCAACAGGTAAAAGACGGTCGTCTCGAGCTTCGACTCGTCGTCCGTCCAGTCACCGTAGAGCTCCCACGAGAGCGCCGCGATCACGCGGCCTTGCGCTTTGCACCACGCATGGACCTCGCGTCGAACGGCGGCGAGCTTTCGCGGCGCCACGGTCTCGACCCTCACTTCTCCGGTAGCCGCGACGAGCGTGCTACCACCGCTCAGGGCATTTCCCATCGAGGGCTCGGCTTGCGGCGGCCAGCGCAATTGGCGCGGAACCTAGGCGCCTCAGCGTTGTCAGGGATGGGCATGAATTGGTGGCAAGTGGTCGGCGAGCGGGCCGGTCGAGTGCGGTGGGGTCGCGTGCTCGCTTACGAGGGGCTGACGCTGGGGCTCACGGTGGCCGTGATCCTCGGGTGGACGCACACCGGTCGGACCTTGAGCGGGACGGCGGGGATGGTCGTGCTCAATCTCTCCATGCTCATTCCGGGAATCGTTGCCTTGGTGCTCGTGGTCGGAGTCTTCCGCGAGCCGGTGCTCGGAACGCTCGCCATTCGTCGGCCATCGGGCAGGTGGCTGCTCGTTGCGTGGCTGCTGGCGGCGACCGTGATGCTGCTCTCGCTCGGTGTCGGACTCGCCATGCCAGGGTCGGGTTTCGCGCCAGATCTTGCAGGGCTCGCGAGCATCGGAATGAAGCCGGCGGAGATCCACGCGCTTGCGGGCAAGCTTCCGCAAAGCACCGCGGGCAAAGTCTTGGGTCTACTCGCTCAGGGTCTCCTCACGGGACCTACCGTCCTCATCGTGAGTGCTCTCGGCGAGGAGCTCGGGTGGAGAGGTTTCCTGCATCGCGAGCTCGAGTCCTTGGGGCATTGGCCGCGCGCCGCGCTCACCGGTCTTCTGTGGGGACTCTGGCATTTGCCGGCAGTCTTCCAGGGCTATGCGTACCCGCACCATCCGGTGCTCGGCAGCCTGCTCCTGCTCGTTCTTACTCAAGCACTCGCGCCGATCTATGCGTGGCTGCGCGAGCGGTCGGGGAGCATCTTCGTGCCCGCCGTGTTCCACGGCACGTGCAGCGGCACGAGCGCCGTCGCGATCGCTTTCGTGCGAGGAGGCGACGAGCTTTCGAGTGGCTTCACCGGCGTCGCGGGCCTGATCGCCGCGACGGCCGTGTGCGTCACTGTAGCGTCGGCGCGTCCCAGTCGATCCACTGCGTGAGGTCGACGGTGCCGGCCGGTTGCGGCTCGATCTTGCCCTTCGCCACGTCCTTCTTCGTCAAGAAGGCGCGAATGGCGTCGCGGAGCGGCTGCTCCTGCTCCGGGTAGAAAGAGCAGTGGTTGTGCGGGTCGTCGGGGCGACCGCCGTGGTACTCGATGTTGTGCTCCACGCCGAGCGCCTTGTAGACGAGCATGCCGGCTGCGCTCGCACCGTGCTGCGCCTTCGAGCCGAGCTCGCCGATGCGCGAGTTATCGAGGACTAGCAAGCCGCGGGGCGCGTACATGGCGACCAGGGAGTGCGTGTCGCCCGGGATGACGTTGACCTTGCCTTTGTAGGTTTGGAACACGGTCCCGAACCAGCCTTGCGCCTCGGTCCAAGCGGAATCGAGCGACTGCGCCGGCTTGCCGTTCGGTCCGGTCGGCGCCGTGTTGACGATGCGGAACGCGGACACGCCGCCCGTGCCGGACTCCTGCGGAATGCCGAGTGCGATGCGCTCGTCGAAGGCGCCGATCGTGAACGCGCCTTTACCGAGGCGCGAGCAGCCGGTCACACCGACCGCTTTCGGGTCGAAGATGGTGTTGCGACCCGCCGCCGCCTCGGCGACGAGCACGTCGATGATGCGGCTCACACCCCAAGCCCAGCCGACCTGCGCGCTCGCGGCGGTGTTCGGGTAGAGCTGCGAGAACAGGCCGCTGCGGCTCTTCTCGTCGGAGATCGAGTTGTTGCTGTAGTTCGCAAGCGCGACGCCCTCGTCCGTGAGGATCTTCTTGTCGAGGCTGCCGCCGCCGAGACCGATGATGATCGGCGCCGGCATCTTCGCGCCCGCGGGAACGCTGACCGACACGCTGAAGTCGACGCTCTTGCCGCCTTGCTCGACGTGCACCTTGATCGAGCTGTTCGTCACCGAGCCGGTCACCATCTCTGGCTTGCCGGGCTTCGGTCCGTGGATGTACTTCTCGACGATCGCTTTCAGCTCCGCGCGCCGGCAGGCCCATTGGGCCTTCGTCGACATGCGGGAGCCGTCGAGCTGCTGGAAGAGGTCGGGGAGCTTGGGGTTATTGACGTCCGCCGGCTCCTTGACCATGCAGCCTTCGCCGACGAACTCCTTGAAGTCGGGGTTGTAGCCGTTCCAGGGATCGGGACCGCCGGTACCGCCACCGCCCGTCCCTGCCGTCGGAGGCGCGCCGGCTCCTGCACCGGCTGCGCCCGCGCCCTGACCGCCCGCGCCGCCCATGGGGGGTGCACCGCCGGCCGGGTTCCCGCTTCCTGCGATCCCCGTGCTGCCGCCCGCACCAGCGGTCGGAGGAGCGCCGCCTGCCGGATTGCCCGCGCCGGCCGTGCTCGTGCTGCCGCCGTTGCCCATCGCCGTCGTCCCGCCGTTGCCCATCGCGGTCGTTCCGCCGGTCGAAGGTTGAGCACCCGCGGTTCCCGAGCCAGAGCTGCCGCCCATCGTCGCGGTCGTTCCGCCGGACCCACCGGTTCCGCCGGTGACGTCCGAATCGTCGTCGCCGGTGGGAGCGGATTCACAGCCAGCCGCCAGCAACAACGCGGCGATTGAGCAGAGCAGCGAGCCAGAACGAACGAAAGCGTTTCGGATGATCATGCGAGTAGCTCCAGGGCAGCGAGCAGCGAGAAACGGGTGGACGCGGGACCGAGCACCGAGCGGCCTAATCGATCAGCAGTGGATAATTCCTGCAAAGGTGTCCATGGGGGCCCAAATTCAAAAGCCGAACGCCGGCAACAATCAGGCTGAGCACCAACTTGCAACTGCGCCAAAATCAAGCAATTGGCCTTGTTGCAGACATGCCCGAGCGGTGGGGAAGTGATCATGCGGCGAAGCCAAGCGGCGGTGGGCGAGCCGCGGCTGTCGCACTTCTGCTCCGGACACTCGCTCTCTGCTACGACGCCGGGGAGGCCCCAGGATGCGAGCGCTACTAGCTTGGATGATCCTCGGGGCTATGCCGGTGCTCGCGGTGTCCTGCGCCGGCGACGACGACGCGCACCCGGGTACGGCGGCGAACGGCGGCGCCGGTGACGACGACGCGCACGCCGGCGCCCCCGCGACAGGCGACGGCAAAGCGACCTGCCAGAGCTTCGTTCAGACGCTCACCGACTGTGAGGTGATCCAGGGCACGCACTTCAAGGGCTGCGCCGACGACGATCCGACCCTGCAGTGCTTGGCGGACTGCGTCGCCAAAGCCGCGTGCGAAGAGATCAAGGAGACGTACTGCTATCACTCGTTCACCGGCTACGCGGAGTGCTTGCAAGCTTGCAAGAAACCGCGGGACTTCGCGTGCGGTGACGGGTCGACCATCGCCGCCACCTGGCAATGCGACGGCGTGGCGGATTGTCCCGGCGGTGAGGACGAAGAGTGTGCCGACGGAACCTTCGATTGTGCCGGCGGTCCGAGCATTCCCGCCGGGTGGCGCTGTGACGGCGTCGAGGATTGCAGCGGCGGCGACGACGAAGCCGATTGCCACCCCGCGTTCCGCTGCGACGACGGCACGATGGTGCCCGTGAGTCAGGAGTGCGACCGCTTCGTGGACTGCACGAACGGCGAGGACGAGCGCGACTGCACGATGCTCACCTGTGAGTGATGCGTCAGCTCGCTGGCTCGCTGCTGAGAGCGGCGTTACGATGGCAAAAGGTGGACGCGCATGATCACGGATGAGGTTCGGGAGCTCGAGATCCTGTTGGCCCAGCCCGAAACGTTGGGCTCGCCGAGCGAGTTCGAGCGGCTGGTCTCCGACGACTTCGTCGAGTTCGGCAATTCGGGTCGCGTGTATCGGAAGGAAGACGTGCGGGCGATGCTTGCGGCGCATCCCCCGCAGGCGCCGGTTCCGATTTCGGACCTGCGAGTCATCGAGCTGTCGCCCGACGCGGGACTCTCGCTCTACAGCACCCCCCAGTCGCACCGAAGCTCGGTGTGGCGTCGCGAGGCGTCGGGCCTCCGTATCGTCTTTCACCAGGGGACCAACACGCCGCCCTCGGGCGAGAACCGGCCGCCGCCGGGACGCCAGGAAGCGATCGGGATCGTGGTCGAGTATTTCCGCGCGATCGAAGCGAAAGACACGGAGCGGGTGCGCGCGTGCCTGCATCCCGACATAGCCCAGACGGAGTACCCGAACCAGCTCGTGAAGGCGGGCGCCTCACGCAAGCTCGACGCCATGCTCGACGGCCTCGCCCGCGGCGCGACGGCGCTGAGCGCGGAGAGCTACGAAGTCGAGGACTCGCTCGTGGACGGCGACCGCGTGGCCTGCCGCGTGCACTGGCGTGGGACGCTCGCCGTGGAGGTGCTCGGCAAGAAACCGGGTGACGTGCTCGAAGCACGGTTCGGCGTTTTTCTACGGATCAAAGACGGCAAGGTGCTCGAGCAGCACAACTTCGATTGCTTCTACGTCTGAGCAGGGCTCCGATCTCGGGTCGCGACTCGATCGAATGCGCGACGCTCTCGGTTTCCGCACCGTCCTCCTCACGCTGCTCGCGCTCGTCGCGTTCGCGTCGAACTCGCTTCTCACGCGTTTGGCGCTCGGCTCGCACGCGATCGACGCGGCGAGCTTCACGCTGCTGAGGCTCGCGTCCGGTGCGCTCGTCCTCACCTCCGTGGTGCGGGTTCAGACGGGGGCGTTCACCGCTGTTCGCGGACGCTCGCTCGTCGGGCCGCTCGCGCTGTTCTGCTATGCGGGGCCGTTCTCGTTCGCGTACCTGCGTATCGGCGCGGCAGTGGGGGCGCTAGTCTTGTTCGGTGTCGTGCAGCTCACGATGGTGGGCTACGGCATCGTCCGCGGCGAACGACCGAGCGCCACGAGCTTTGCCGGGCTCGTCGTCGCGTCGGCGGGCCTCGCGGTTCTCACGGTGCCCTCCGCGACTCGTCCGGATGCGTGGGGGCTCGCGCTGATGGTGACGGCGGGCGTCGCGTGGGCGGTTTACACGCTCGCGGGACGCAAGAGCCCCGAGCCAGTCGCCGCGAACGCGTGGAGCTTCCTCGCGAGCAGCGTGCTCGGCGTGCCGCTCGCGCTCGTGATGCGGCCCGAAGCGTTGCCGAGCGGGCGCGGCGTCGTCCTCGCGCTCGTTTCCGGCGGTGTGACGTCGGGCCTCGGCTACGCGATCTGGTACCGCGCGCTGCCGCGCCTTTCGGTGACGCAAGCGGCCGTCGCGCAGCTGAGCGTCCCCGTGCTCGCCGCGCTCGGTGCCGCGCTGCTGCTCGGCGAGCAGCTCTCCGCGAGGCTCGTCGTCGCGGGAGCGCTGGTGCTCGGGGGAGTGGCGCTCGTGTTATCCGCGCGCCGGCGCGGATAACACGCCATGCGGAATGTCTTGGGGACCACCGAGAGTCACCACGCGTCGTAGGCTGAAAAGCACACCGGGAGGGTGGGTCAGGGGCAGCGTCAGGGGCAGCGTCAGGGGCAGCGT
>Ga0173480_10000216_pt1 | contig 17294 bp, 10 predicted proteins | sample NitcycUS209509C1_FD_122622 | JGI IMG/M metagenome (GOLD analysis project Ga0173480, IMG submission 122622) | Soil microbial communities from Arlington Agricultural Research Station in Wisconsin, USA - Nitrogen cycling UWRJ-S209-509C-1 (version... | ecosystem: Environmental > Terrestrial > Soil... | reverse complement strand
GGACTTTCGACGCGCCAACGTCGAAGCGTCTCGGACCATCGACATCCAGACCTTCGTCGATCGCGACGCGATCGCGCCTTACTACTTCGACACGCCCTACTTCCTCGTGCCCGACAAGAACGGGGAACGCGTCTACTCGCTGCTGCGCGAGGCGCTGGAGCAATCGAAGAAGCTTGCCGTGGCAACGTTCGTGCTGCGCAGCCGACAGCACGTCGCGGCGCTGATGCCTGTCGAGAAGATCATCGTGCTGAACACGCTGCGTTACAGCGAGGAAATCCAGCCGCATCCGGACGTGGTGGCGGCCACGAAGAAGACGAACGCTTCGGCGACTGGCCGGGAACTCACTATGGCGCTGAAGCTCGTCGAAGAGATGAGCGAGAAGTGGAAACCGGAGGTTTTCACGGACACCTATCGCGAGGATCTGCTGAAACGCATCCAGCAGAAAGTGAAGGCCGGCCAGACGCACACGCTCACCGAACCGGAAGAGGAAGAGACGGCGCGCCCCACCGGCGGCGGCAAGGTGGTCGACCTCATGTCGCTGCTCGAGAAAAGCCTCGCGCAGAAAGGCGGAAGCTCGGACGTGGCCGCGCGCGCCACGAAGCGAAAACACAGCGCGGCGCGACGCAGGTCAGTCACCCGAACCGCGCGCCGCGCCTGATGCATGGCCGACGCAGGAAATCGCAGCCCGACGCGACTGAAGCGATACGTCGCCAAGCGCGACTTCAAGAAGACAGCCGAGCCTTCTCATAAGGCTGGTGCTGCTCGCAGCAAGAAACTCATCTTCGTGATCCAGAAGCATGCCGCGCGGCGGCTGCACTGGGATTTCCGGCTGGAGTGGGAAGGTACGCTGCGCAGTTGGGCCGTACCCAAGGGCCCTTCCCTCGATCCCGCGGACAAACGACTGGCCGTCGAAGTCGAGGATCACCCCATCGCCTACGCAAAGTTTTCGGGTGACATACCGAAAGGCCAGTACGGTGGCGGGCACGTCGACATCTGGGACAACGGGCACTGGGAACCCGTTGGAGATTTCGCGAAAGGCCTGAAGAAGGGCCATCTCGAATTCGAACTCTTCGGCAAGAAGCTCTCGGGCCGCTGGCACCTGGTGCGCACGCGCATGCAGGGCAAACAACCGAACTGGCTGCTCATGAAATCCGGGGACTTCGCCGCGCGGTCGGGAGCGGACGCCGACGTCATCGATGCGGGCGGCGCCGATGACCCCAAACGACTGCTCAAGCCTCGCGGCGCCAGGCCCGCGCTCGTGCCGAAGCCCGTGCGGAATGGCGCGCCGAAGCCACGTTCATCCAAGACCTCGGGCCCACGCGGATCCGCGTTGCCCGCGAGCCTCAAGCCCATGCTCGCGACGCTGGTCGACAAGGTGCCCGGCGACGACGGCTGGGTCTACGAACTCAAGTACGACGGCGTTCGTCTGCTCAGTCGTTGTGACGGCACGGACGTCCGCTGTATCTCCCGAAATGGCATCGACTGGACTCACAAGGTCACGCCCGTGGTCGAGGCGCTGGCAAAGCTGAAGCTGGATGGCACGTGGCTGGATGGCGAGCTCATCGTGACCGATCCGAACGGCCGATCCGACTTCTCGCTGTTGCAGCACACGATGGAGCAAGGCCGGCTCGAAGAACTCCAGCTCTGCATCTTCGACTTGCTCTATTACCGCGGCGAAGATCTGCGTGGGCTGTCGCTCAGCGAGCGCAAGGTTCGGCTCGACGCTGCGTTCGCCAAACTACCCGCGCAGGGGCCGCTTCGCCTCGCCGACCAGATCCAGAGTGAAAGTGCCGAGCTGCTCACGCGCGTGTGCAACCAGCATCTCGAGGGCCTGGTGGCCAAGAAGATCGACTCTTCCTATTCAGGTGACCGCTCCGCCAACTGGCTCAAGGTCAAATGCCATCGCGAACAGGAGTTCGTCGTCGGCGGCGCCGCGTTTCTGCCCGGCCGCGGCACGGGAACGTTTTCCTCGCTGCTGGTGGGAGTGAAGTCAGGCAAGGGCCTCAAGTACGTCGGCCGCGTAGGCAGCGGTTTCGACGCGAGGGAACGCGCCGAGTGGCACGAACGCTCGAAGAAGCTCGCGCAAAAAGAGAGTCCCTTCGACAATCATCCCGACAAACGTGCCGGCGAGATCTGGCATTGGATGAAGCCGCAGCTGGTCATCCAGGTCGCCTTCGCCGACTGGACGCATGGCGGCATACTTCGCCAGCCGAGATACCTCGGGATGCGGCAGGATCGCGATCCCAGGACGGTGGTACGCGAAGAGCCGGAACATACCGAGGATGTCGTGAAGAACCCGAAGAAGCGCGCGAACCCAGGCAAGACGAAGAAGCCGGCGGCGACGCCTTCGGAAGTGCCCGCGTCGCTCGGACGCCTCACCCATCCGGACCGGGTTCTATTTCCGCACGACGGCGTGACCAAACTACAGCTCGCGGAGTACTTCGCGGCCGTGGGTGAGCATGCGATACCTCACTACACGGATCGACCGCTGTCGATCCTGCGCAATACGCACGGCTCGAAGCCATTCTTCCAGAAGCACTTCCTCGAGAAGTCGAGCGCGGGCCTTCGCATCGTGCGCATTCCGAATGCCGACAAGGATCCCGACTTCGTCGTCTGCGATTCGCCCGAGGGTCTGTTGCATCTAGCGCAGGTGGGCGCGGTGGAACTGCACAGCTGGGGCGCGGTGATGCCGAAGCCCACGCACGCGGACCGGCTCACGTTCGACCTCGATCCCGGCGCGGACCTGCCCTATCCACCGCTGCGCGACGCCGCGTTGGCCATCCGCAAGCTCATGAAGGATCTCGGTCTCGAGTCGTGGGTGAAGACCACGGGCGGCAAGGGACTGCACGTGGTGGTGCCGCTCTCGGCCCCGCGACCGGATTGGGAGACGGCGAAGGAGTTCACGCGCAGCGTCACTCGATTCATGGAGAGGCTCGCGCCGACGATGTTCACGTCGAAGACCGGCGAGCGGAATCGCAAGAACAAGATCTTCGTCGACTATCTACGCAACGGCTTCGGTGCCACCGCCGTCGCCGCGTTCTCGCCGCGCTGGCGGCCCGGCGTGGGAGTGTCGACGCCAGTGGCCTGGGACGAGATCGACGAGGACATCCGCGGCACGCACTTCAACCTGTTCAATGTGCCGCCGCGGATCGCAAAGCTCCGCAAGGACCCGTGGAAAAGCTACTGGACCACGAAGCAGGCGCTGACCAAGGCGATGATCCAGAAAATGGGGTCAGGCACTGATTCCTAGGAACCGGTGCCTGGCACTACTTCCGTTCGAAGCGGTACTCGACGCCGGTACGCGTCTCTTCGGTGCCGCGCTGGATGCGTACTCCGACGTCCTTGGTCAGCTTGTAGCGCAGCGCGATGACTTCTCCCGGCTCGAACAAACCCACGCCGTAACTCAGGTACAACCGCGGCGACAGGTACTCGCCGATGGTCAGCGCCGAGCCGCCGATAAGTTCGTTCTCCTCGACGCCCGCTTCATCGAGTCCGAGCCTCGCGCCGATACGCTTCGCCACGAGACCCGCACCCGCGCCGCCCAAGGACTGGCGCGCGGAGTTCAGCGAGCTCTGCGAACTGCTGCTCGCACTACCGACCTCGGACAATGAGCGCCCGGTAACGAGATAGGACAACGCATCGGCTTCGCCAACGTCAGGGCTCGACACGACAGTCATGATCGGGCGCTTCGCCGTGCCCGAAATGCGCACACCCGCAGTCTGATCTTCATCCACCTTGCGCATCGCGGTGATCGCGAGGCGCGGATTGTCGAGTGGCGTACCCGCGAACAACAGTCGCCCATCTTCGATGGTGAGCTTCTGACCGTACGCCTCGTACTTCCCTGCCACGGACACCTGGCCCGACCCCAACGTGGGTGTTTCCGGCGCTTCGCGCACCGTGAGTTGCCCCGCCACCGTGGCCTCGAGTCCGTATCCCGTGACCGCGATGTCTTCGCCCAGGGTCACCGTGACCATGGCGGTGAGCGGCAACGCCTTCGCGCGCTCCTCGTCCACCACCTCCTTGCCGTTGCGGACCACGACCACGTCGGGTGAAACGTTCGGCGACTGGTCCTGCGGCAGCTTCTGCAGATTGATGGCCGCATGCGGAATGACGACCTCGCCCTTCAGTAGATAGCCCTTCGGATTCCCGGTGAGCGCCAGGTTCGGCGTGATCACGACATTGGCTGCGGGAATCGCCGCCGCCTGGAAATCCTGCCCCGTGACCTTCACGTCGACTTCGCCGTGCTCATCCATCGAGCCATTGAAAGCGAGTCGCCCTTTTCCGGACACCACGCCGCCTTCGAGCGTGAACCCGCCGCCGCGACGTGCTTCCCCGCGCAGCGCGCCTTCGCGCAACTGGATGCCGAGCGCCCCGAGATCCGCCTGCAGTTTCGTGGCCTCGACGTTGCCGGTGAATTCCGGATGCGCGGTCGTACCACCGACGACGATGTCCGCCGTCACGGCCCCATCGAGATTCGCGACGGCGGGCACGAATCCCCCGAACGGCGCGAGCGACGGCATCGCCGCCTTGATCGACCCCGCGAGCCCCGGCGCCGGCGCGTTCGGATCCGACACCGTCATCGTCGCGCTCACGCTGCCACCGTGTTCCAGTTTCGCCGTGAGATTCGCGTTGGCCTTCATTCCCGCGATATCCGCCTTCAGATCCAGATCCTCGTAGATGAGCAGCGTGCCCTGGTTCGCGAGGGCGTTCACCGTGGGCGTCGCGTCGCCCGCGGCCAATACCAGCCGCGCCGACTCCGACGTCACGGCGATGTCGCCTAACCACTGCCCATCGGCACCACGGCGTACGCGACCATGGCCCTGAACCTCACCCTGGAGCTCACCGGCGAGTGCGTCCGGTGCGAGCGCGTTGGCCAGCTTCAGGGCCACGTGTTCGAACGAATATCCGGCATCGAGCGCGCCCGACGCTTCGAACTTCACCGCCGTACACAGCACCGTCGGTGCATCTTCGAGGCAGGTCTGCGACAGCGCGAAGTCTCCTGCGTCATACACCAGGCGAGATGGCTCCCGCAGCCGGAGCTTCGCGATGTCTCCCGCTCGAAACTCGAGTGCCGACAGTTCGCCAGCCCAGCCCGTCTTCGTCAGGCCGCCCGCCAGCGTGACCGATCCGTCGAACTGCTCGCCGTCGGCGTTCAGCGTGACACGATGCTTCGCCTGGTTGCCCGATGCATCCAGTGCCACGCGGGCAAACTGCTGGCCGCCGACCGCTACCTGCGTCGCCTCCGCCTGCACCTTGCCTTCCGGATTCAGCGGGCTCGCCACGGTCGCCTCGACGTGCAGCTTCGCCACTCGGTTCTCGCCCATGCTCAGCGACTGGCCGTCCGCGCTGCCCGCGATCGTCAGGCCCGGCCATTCGCCGCGAACCGTGAAGCGTCCCGTCAAACTACCCTGCGCGGCCGGCAACCAGTCGTTGAACGACGCGATGGCGAGATCCACTGTTGCGTCGATCTGGTTCTGACTGGAGTTCGATCCTTTCACGGTGACGCGGCTCTTGCCCGATGACACGTGCAGATCGCCCGCCAGCTTCGAAGGCGCCGCGAACTCGATGTCGCCGTCGCCCGCAAGGGGACGTCCGCGCAACTCGCCCGACAGCGATGCGATGCGCAGCGTGCCACTGGGCCCGGCGTCGGCGATCCTGCCTTCGCTCGACACATCGAGATCCACGTTTCCCTGCCAGTCCGGGATCAGCTTGCCTGGATTGAAGTTCCGGGCCTGCGCATTCAGGTTCCAGCCAACGGGCTTGAAATGCACCGTCCCGTTCAGCGCGAGCTCACCGAGCTGCTGCTTCAAGGTCATGCTCCGGATGTTCGCCAGCTCGTCCGTGCCCGTGACATCGAGCACCACGTGCGTCAGGTCGTCCGGCGGTCCCACGTCGAGTTCGCCTGACGCGGCATAGTCTTTCGGCGTGCCGTTCAACGTGAGCGCACCGCGACTCGCGACCACCTGGCCGGCAAGCTTCTCAGGCACCACCACTTCCTTCCATTGCGCCTTGAGCGCCGCGCGCACCGTTTCCTTCTCCGGCGTCACCCGGCCGGACACCACGAGATCGCCTGCAAAGTCGCCAGGCTTCAGCACGAGTGATTCGAGAATCAACTCGCGCGCGTTCCAGCGCGCACTCACGCCCAATTCGCGTATCGACGCAAGCTTCTCCGTCTCCCGGTAGATAGTCGCATCGGCGAGCAGGAAGTCCGTCACCCGGATGTCGAGCGGCGGCTCGATCCACAGCGGTTCCTCCGTCTCCGGCTCGTCTTTCGCGGGCGGCAGCGTGAGGACGAGCCCCGTGACGCGCGCGTTGTCGATGCGCAGTACGCGTGAGAACAGCATCATGAGAGTCGGATCGACGGTCATCGACCGGATCTGGATGCGCGCCTTGTCGGCGCCGCCATCGAACCGGAAATCCGTGATCCTGAGCTCACCCGCGATCGTGCCGTCGATGCTCGCGTAGCGCACCTGCGGCGCAAACCGCGAAGTCACCGCGCCGGCGACCCAGCGTGCGCCAGACGTCGTGAACAGCAGCCAGCACACAAAGCCGGCAATGAGCACCACCACCGCCGCCAGCGACAACGCCGACCACGCGAGTGTTCGCTTGATCCAGCCGGTCTTCATATGTCCGGCCCCAGGAGCACGTGGAGCCGCCACGAGGACGCGGTGGGAATTTCCGACTGCACGGGAAACCCGACATCGACCCGAATCGGTCCGACCGGCGAGCGCCATCGGATGCCGACACCGGCGCCCACGTTCAGGCTGAAACCGCCAATGAAGGCGTCGCCCATGTCGACGAACACGCCCGCGCCCCACTGATCGTTGAAGTAGTACTCGTACTCCCCGCTGGCCACCGCGAGATATTCACCGCCGATGATGTTGCCGTTCGCGCTGACCTCACCGATCTCGTGGTAGTCGAAGCCGCGCAGCGAACGGTCGCCGCCCGCGTAGAACCGCAGGTCGGGCGGCAGCGCATCGAAGTCGCCGACATGCATGGCACCCACTTCGCCACGCAGCTTGAAGCGGCCGGATTCGCCCTGCGGGATCAACCACGTGATGCGGCTGAACAGCTGCGCAAAGTCGGTATCCGAGACGACGGCTTCGGACGCGAGGCGCCCGCCGACCTCGAACACATAACCTTTGCGCGGCGCGAGCCGGTCATTGAGCCGTCGCCGGCTGAGCGTCGCTTCGGCAAACAGCAGTTTCGAATTGCCGTATTCGAGGTTGTCTTCGTCCTGGCCGATCTCGAAATCGCCGACGAGATATTTCAATCCCATCGTGCGCGTGAACCCATGCCAGCGTTTCTCGGATCGCGTCGCCGCGACCTGGTAACTTCGCGAGCGGTTCACGTCCGTGGTTTCGTCGCGATAACCCACACCGAAGTCGTATGAAAGATCCTTCGGCCCCGGTTGCGGAATCTTGTAGTGGACGGACGACTCCTGCAGGCGCTCCGAGTATTCGATCTTCGCGTCGGCCTTGTGTCCCCTTGCGTTGAGCCAGCGTCGCTCGGCGCCGAGCCGCACGCCCGCGCCGAAGTCGGTGCTGTAGTACACCTCGCCCGAATACACCGTTCGGTGGTCGCGCTTCAGCAGGACGTCGAGCGGCACCGTGCCGTCCTTCTTCTCATCGAGCGCCGGCTGAACCGACACCAGCTCGAAGTAGTCGGCGTCGACGAGCCGCTGCTGCAAGTTGAGGACCTGCTCCGAATTGAAGTAGGCACCTTCGGGCCACGTCACGTATTTCTGCAGATACTCCTCGGGAAACGGCGCGTCACCCGAAAATCGAACCGGCCCGAATTTGTAGCGCAGGCCGCTTTCCCAGGACAGATCGATGTCGGCGGATTTTTCCTCGGGCTTCACCGTGACACGGCGGCTCGCGAACTTCGCATCCAGGAATCCCGCGCCGCGCAGGCTCGTGTCGATCACCGACTTGCTCGCTTCGTAGGTCGGGTGATCGAAGCGTTCGCCGACCTTCGGCTTGAATTTTGCCACCGCCTCGGTGACACGCGGCTGCTCCTTGCCCTCGCCCGCGACGTCGACGTGCGATTCGTGTACCACCACGGGATCGCCGGGCACCACGTCGAATCTCGCGACCCACCCGTTGGTTTCATCGCCGGTAAGATGCGGCGTCACCTGCGGGTCGTAATATCCGAAGGGCTCGAGCGCTAGTTTGATCTGCTTTTCCGCGTCACGGTACGCGGCGCGTAGTTCGACGGGGGTGACATCGCGTTTGTCATAGTCATTGAGCGATAGTGAGGCGCGCACCGCTTCCCGCTGCTCGTCGGGCACGCCATTGATCTCGATCTTGACCCCGGCGCCCGAGGCCGCCGTTGATAGAAACAGGAAAACAGTAAGCGCCGGCGCCTTCACAGGCTAACGCGTCAGGAAATGGTCTGGAGCAGCAGAAAGACTACGACGAGAACAGAAAGGGATATGACGCCGACTGTGCTGCCGAGAAAAACGAGCATTCGGGAAGGTTCGCTGCCGCAATGGATGCCGTCTGTAAGGAGGTTGGTAGTCGCGAGTGGGATCGAACCACCGACCACCTCCATGTCAAGGAGGTGCTCTACCACTGAGCTACGCGACTGCCGAAATGGCCAGGAACCGAGGGCGCGAACGATACAGGACGAGGTTTTTGGCAGCAAGAAGTCTGATTCCGACTTGGCGATACATTCCAAACCAATGAAATACAAAGAAATAGTGACCGCAATCATGAGCAAGACGACGACCATGCCCGCCCAACTCCGAAAGATGCTCCTTCCGCTGTGCACGGCGACCGTTCTGGCCGGTTGCGGCGGCGGGGGAAAAGACGATCCGCCGCCGCCGGCAAACCGCGCCCCGGTGATCACGACCACGGCCCTCGCGGCGACCGAGGACGCCACCCTCAATGCGCAGATTGTCGCCTCGGATGCCGATGGCAACGCGCTCGCGTTCACTCGAGTCAACGATGTCCAGCACGGCACGCTGACGATTTCGGCCTCGGGCGCCGTCGTCTATGCACCCACTGCGAACTACGCCGGTGCGGACACCTTCAGCGTGCGCGTCTCGGACGGCGCCGGCGGTGAAACGACGGGCACCATCAACATCACGGTGGCCGCGGTCAACGACGCGCCGGCCTTCACGACCACCACGTTCAACATCGCCGAAGACGAAAACCTCAACGGCAACCTGCTGCCGACCGATATCGACAACACCACCCTGGCGGTGGCACTCGTCAGCAATCCCAGCATGGCGCCGTGACGGTCGCCGCCTCGGGCCAGTTCAACTATGTCCCGTCGTCGAACTACTTCGGCGCCGACACATTCAGCGTTTCGGTGAATGACGGCGCAGGCGGCGTCACGCCCGCCACCGTGACGATCAACCTCGCATCGGTGAACGATCTCCCGTACCTCCTGTTCAAATCCTTCACCGTCAATGAAGACAACGTGCTCAGCGAACAGCTGCGCGTCGATGACTGGGATTTCGACACCCTCTCCTACTCGATCGAAGAAGCGGCCACGCATGGCACGGCCACGGTCTCCAGCAGCGGCGTGCTCACCTACACTCCGGCGCCTAACTATTTCGGCCCCGACACCGTCACGGTCAGGATCTCCGACACTCCCAATTCCCATACGTCCTGGCCGATCACCCTCGGCGTGACTTCGGTGAACGACCTGCCGGTCGCGGTCAACGACGAATTCCGCATCGCCGACGGCGCTCCGAAGACGATGGCGGTCGGCACCAACGACAGCGACGTCGAAGGTGGCGCACTGACGGTGTCGATCCTGCAGCAGCCCGCGGGCGGCACCGTGACCGTCGGTGGCAACAACGTTCTGACGTTCACGCCGGCGAACAGCTTCACCGGCCCCATCTCTTTCACGTATCGCCTCACGGACGCCGATGGCGGCCACGATGACGCGACGGTGAACGCGCTCATCGGCTCCTTCCAGCCCCTCATCTATCTCGCCGACGACCTCACGCCGGGCCGCGCGGAGATTTACCAGTTCGACGGACTGCATACGACTCGCGTGATCCAGGCGCCTGCGAACAGCTGGGAATTCATCACGCGATTCACGGTTTCCGATGACGGCAGGCACATCCTGTACGTGGTGGCCGGACCGCTGGTCGACGAGTTCTATTTCAAGTTCATCAACTCGCCCGGCCAGGGCAGGAAGATCTGGGCGAACACGCCGCAGGGCGGACCCAACGTCAACGCGGGCACGCGCCTTGCGCTCAACAAGACGGGTGCGTACGCGCTCATCGAAGATCGATATTCGCCGAGCGCCAAGAACATCTGGATCGTCGACACCGAAACTGCCGACGCCACGCTGATGGGTGTCGACTCGCCGCAGGTGACTCGCGCTCCAATCGTCCTGTTCAACCCGCTGAACCCCCTCCAGGTGGTACTGCAGGGGCAGATCGGTGGCACGTATCCGACCGACGGCACGGAGTCCTACTCGGCATTCGTCACAGGTGCCTACTCGGCGCGTCAGCTCACGCAGATCGGCGGCAACTATCCTCAGGCCAACGGAGCCGGCTCGGGTTTCGGCTTCTGGTTTGGCGGCGATACGCGTTACATCTATCACACCGAATATCTGCCGTACGCGACGCCCTTCACCAAGACGCTGCTCATGTTCGACTTCCTGACGATGCAGGAGTCCGTCGTGTACCGCAGGCCGACGGGGACTGAGCATGGCCTCACGGTGTTACCGGCCACCAATGCCACGGGCAGCAAGATCGCATTCGGATTCACGGAGCCCAACCCGACGAGTGGCGACGGGCCCGCCGCGTTCTATGTAAGCCAGCCCACGGCACCGGCCACGGCCGTGCCCCTATCTACTCCGTATCCGCAGGCCGGTCGCATCCAGTTCATGTCCGATGGCAACACCGCCATCCTCCAGGCGTTGAACACCGCCAATGGCCAGATGGAGTTGTATGCCACCAATACCGCGACCCCGGTGTTGCCGCCCACGCACGTGGGCAAGGCTTTGGACACGGGTGAAACCCTGGCCCGCACCTGGGTGGCGCGCGGCGCCCAGCGCCTGGTTCTCGGCTACCGCACCGGGTCTTCCGACTCCATTACGGTGTACAACGTCCCGGTCAACAGCATTGGCACGGAAGTGCCGTTCACGACCACGCTGCCGTACGCTTCCGCGCCGGGTGAAGACATCAACGACAACGCCCAGTTCATCGCGTACGCGCCCGTCGAAGGCTCGCGCCGCATGCTCCGGATCATGAGCACCCGTGCGGTCGAATATTCGCTGCCGGTCATGGGATCGGGCAGCACGAACGGGGTCATTCAGTTCCGCTGGCTACCGCAGCCCTGAAGAATTGGCGACACTCTCCCTTCGTCTGAAGGGAGAGTGTCGTTGGCCTCCATCACCTACCGTGCGCTCTGGCGCTGGCATTTCCACGCCGGGATGTTCTGCATCCCGTTCGTGCTGGTGCTGGCGATCACGGGTTCGATTTACCTCTTCAAGCCGCAAATCGACGCGCTCGCTGATCGCAGCGTCGATTCCCTCACCATCAACGGCCCTCGCGCCACGGCCGAGCAGCAGATCGACGCCGCCATCGCCTCCGTGCCCGGCTCGAAACTCTTCGTCTACGAGATCCCGCGCGAGGCCGACGACGCGGTGCGTGTGCATCTCTACTCCGCCGATGGCACGGGCCTCATCGTCTACGTGCATCCGCAGACGCTCGCCGTCCTCAAATCCGTCCCGCACACACATCGGCTCACGGAGTTCGTGCGCACGATTCATTCCAACCTGCTGGTCGGACGCACGGGCTCCATCCTCATCGAGCTTGCCGCCAGTTGGGCCATCATCATGCTCGGCACCGGCTTGTACCTGTGGTGGCCTCGCGAGACACGTGGCATTGCGGGTGTGCTGTACCCGCGCCTGACTCGGGGCCGAGTGGTCTTCTGGCGGGATCTGCACGCCGTCACGGGCATCTGGGTGTCGACGTTCGCGATGTTCCTGCTGATTACGGCGCTGCCCTGGACCGTCGTCTGGGGAGCGGGCCTCGACAAGACGCGCGCGTTGCTCACGCCAGAGAAGAAGGAGTGGGCCGCCTCCCCCATCGACGAACACGCGCAACATCGTGGTGACGCTGCAACCGCCGCCGCAGCCGTTGCCACGCCAGTCACTCTCGACGACATCATCCGGCGCGTGGCGCCGCTCGGACTCGAGCCGCCCGTGCGGGTCTATCTACCGAACGACCGCGCGCCCTTCTGGCGCGTACGCGCCGAAACGCAGAATCGCCCGCTCGTGCGCGAGCTCGATCTCGATGCGCGCAGTGGCGAGATATTGCGGGAGAAGAACTTCGGCCAGAAGCCGGTGATCGATCGTGTCGTCGGCGTCGGCATCGCCGCGCACGAGGGACAGCTCTTCGGGCTCGGCAATCAGCTGCTGGGGCTGTTCACCGCGCTCGGCCTGATCACGATCTGCATTTCGGCCGTGGTGATGTGGTGGCGCAAGCGACCTGAAGGGTCTTTCGGCCTGCCCGCGCCGCGCGTCGACGGGTTCAGGATCACGGCACCCTTCATCACGCTCATCGTGATTGCCGGCATCCTGTTGCCCGTGCTGGGCGCGTCGCTGCTGATCCTCTGGGGATCGACCAGGGCCGGGCTGTTCGCCCGGCCCTGACCCGATTCAGTACTTCGTCGCGAGCGACGACGCGTACGGCCGGCACTTGCCGACTTCGTACACCAGCTCGTGCTCGTCCATGAGGCGACCTTCGTTGATGGCGTTCATGGCCTGCGTCGCCAACCTCAGCGAGTGCGACTCCACCGCAAATTTCGGCAGATTCGGGCGCGGAGGCACCGGCGGCGCGCAGGCGCCGACATTCGTGTAGATGCCGACGCGGCCGTTTTCGGCCACGGCGACATAGCCGCCCAACGCTTCGAGTTCGGCGATCAGCACCGTGGCGCGTTCCTGGAACTGGCCAACCGTGATGGGTTCGTTCGGATACAGGCCCGAGGCCAGGGCCGCAGTGGCGGCGCCAGCGGCAAATAAGGCGGCGCCCTTAAACACAGACGATTTCATGATGACTCCCGTTGATCGACATTTTCTGGTTGTTTGACTGACGTTGTTTGTTTGGCGCCGGCGCGCAGCGACGCGTTCCGGGTGACATAAGGATGGTCCTTCGGCAGCTGCTTTGCGAGCTGGGCTCCGGCTTCCTCGTGTGCAAGATGAGACTTTTCACCGTTTCCCGCGCGCAGCTCCGCGACACCCAGCGCATCGAGCAGAAGGCCGCGTTCCACTGGCGATGTCGAAGCACTCATGTGTTGCTGGTGAAGGTCTCGAAGTGCCTGCAGCGCCTCGCCATCACGACCCGCATTCGCGAGCATTTGAGCGCGATATCGTTTTGCGCGAAGTACCTCGTACGAATCGGCGGCGCTGCCGTCGGCGAGGAAGCGCGCGATCACCTGATCGATCGCCGCGAGCGCTTCGTCGTGCCGCCCGGCGAGCGACAGCGCGCGCGCTTCCGCCTGCTTCGTGAAGGGCCACTCGCCGTTGACCGCCCCTCCCGTCATTGCAGCGAGCGCCGCGACTGCACTCTTCAGCGCGTGATCAGCATCACCTAGCTCGACGAATACCGATGCGAGAAGACGATATTGAAGCGCGTGCTCGTCGGCTGCCGCGGGCCGCGCGATCAACGACTGCAGACGATCGCGTGCCGCTTCATAACGGCCGAGGTCGAGGTCGATCACGGCCATGGAGCGCTCGATTTCCATGCGGTCCGCCGCGCGCAACTGCAGATGCTGCGCGATAGCCACCGCACGCTGCAGGTTGCGGCCGGCTTCCACCAACTGGCCGTCGTTGCGCTCGATGATGGCGACTCGCAACAGGAGCATCGCGGTTTCTTCGTGTTGCGGCCCGAACGCCAGCTCCAGTTCCGCCGCCGCGCGCCGAATTTCCTGCAGCGAGAGCGCAGGCTCTCCAATCATTGCGGCGTGCTGACTCAGCAGCGAGGAGGCATATCCACGCGCCTTGGCGCAGTCGACAGTGGTGTTTGCACAGGCGGCGCGCGCAACGGTGGCGAGCTCATGGACCCGGTCGAGATCGTCAGTGGTCTTGAACAGCGCCGTGGCGAGGAAAACCCGTGCCTTGTTGAGCGCGGCGTCGTCCGGAGTGGCGTGCCGTTCGAGCACCTCCACGGACTGAGTCAACACCGGCACGGCGTCTTCGTTGGCCCCCAGGCGGAGGTACATGCGCCCGAGCTCGCCTAACAACTCGCCCTGGAGCTGCGGCTGTGCGCCGAAATCCCGGCGGGCCCGCATCACCGCGCCCTCCACCATCTGCCTTCCCGTCACCTCGCCTTCGTGACCTTCCACAGCCTCTGCATCGTTGACGAGGTCGAACATGAAATCGCGCACCGCGTCCGTGCGCTCGGCATGCGCCATGGATTCACGATGCTGCTGCCAGGCGACCACGCCCGCGACTCCGACGCCCGCGAGCCCGACGGCGCCCACCGTCGCCGCGAAACGATGCCGCACGAGCGCGAGTCGAGCGGTGTACATAAACCCGGGACGCCGCGCGGCGATCGGTCGATGCGAGAGGAACCGGCGCAGGTCTTCGGCGAGATGCGCCACCGAGTCGTATCGCTGATCCGGCGCGATGCGCAGTGACTTGCCGATGATGGTGTCGAGGTCACCCGCCAGCGCGGCGCGCAGCTTCGCCAACGTCACTCCGCGCGCGGCAGCTGAATCTTCATCGAAGTTCGCCAGGCTCGCGCGCGGCAGTTCACCGCGACCCTGCGCTTCGAGCACGTCGACCAGCGACGCACGCCCACCTTTTGGCGCGCGATACGGCAGCACTCCCGCCAGGAGTTCGTGCAGCACGATGCCGAGCGAGTACACGTCCGTCAGCGTCGAAATCGCCCCGCCCCGCAACTGCTCAGGCGCTGCATATAAAGGAGTCATCGCCCCGCCCGCCTGTTCGGTGAGCGGCGCCGTCGCCGCCTCGCTGTCATCGAGCAGCTTCGCGATGCCGAAGTCCAGCAGCTTCACCTGCCCTTCGGCGTCCACGAGGATGTTCGAGGGCTTGAGGTCGCGATGGACGAGCAGGTGTTTGTGCGCGTGATCCACCGCGGCGAGGACCTGGAAGAAGAGTCGTAAACGAGCAACGACGTCGAGCTTGCGTTCGTCGCAGTAGAGCGTGAGCGGAATGCCATCCACGCGCTCGAGCACGATGAACGGCTGGCCCGAGGGCAACACGCCCGCGTCGTACAGGCGAGCGACGTTCGGATGGCTCAGCGATGCCAGCGCGTCGCGTTCGCGTGTGAACCGCGCGAGGTCCGCGTCACCCTGGAGAATGAACATGGGCATCTTGAGCGCCACCTGGCGCTTGACCACACCATCGGCGCGCTCCGCGAGCCACACGACGGCCATGCCGCCGCGGCCGAGCTCACGGATGAGCCGGTAGCCCGCGAGCACCATGCCTTCCTGCAGATTTGCGGCAGCTTCGAGATTGAGTTGCGTGAGACCGTCGACGACGACCTTGCCCAGCACGCGGGAATGATCGGGCGCCAGCGCCGCGGCCAGCATGCGTTCGACGCGCATGCGCAGCGCGCCGTCGGCCGCGCCCAGTTCAGCTAGCAGGCTTTCTCGTTGGGATTCATCGGCGGAGAGCAGGCGGTCGAGCCACTCGAGCGCGGCCGCATCACTCACTGCGGCACTCCGAGCACCTCGTGGAGAAACGCCTTGGCTCGCTGCCAGTCGCGCTTCACGGTCGGTTCGGAAATGGAGAGAGCCAGCGCCACCTCGGAGACTTCCATCCCCATGATCACGCGCATCTCGGCCACGTGCATCAGTCGCGGGTCCAGGGCTCCCAGGCGCTCCAGCGCGTCGTCGAGCGCCACCAGTTGTTCGGGAGTTCCGCCCAGGTCCGGGACTTCGGCGCCCAGTGTCAGGGGCATCAGTTCGGCGTGGCGCTTCTGCGCCATCCGCTCGCGCGCCATGTCGACGAGTAGCGAACGCATTGCCCGGCTGGCATACGCCATGAACTCGCCGGGCGTCGCAAAGCGCAGGTCGTCGCGACCCTGAAGGTTGAGGTAGAGCTCGTGGGCCAGCGTTCCCGTGGAGATCGGCGACCGCTCGCGGGCCAGCCGCGCCCTCGCCAGCCTCAGGATATCGGCGTAATTCGCGCGAAAGCGCTCTTCGAACCCTTCCGCCAAGCGACCCCCGGTCCGAACAAGATCGGGGGCGATTCTGCATGACGGTTCTGCGGGAAACCATGACCACGGCGGGTTGCTAGCCCTGAATTGCGAAGAGTTACCTCTAAAAGCGCAATTCCCCGCCAGGACAGCTCACGGAAATGGGGTCAGACCCCATTTCTAGCCCGCGAGCAGGCCCGGATCGCTGAGCCCCAGCTCCATCTGCTTCATCTTCTCGATGGCGTCGCGCAGTCGCGCCGCTTCTTCGAACTCCAGGTTGCGCGCCCGCTTGAACATCTCCGCTTCCATGCGCTTGATCTCGCGCACGATCTGCTCGGGCGAGAGCATGCGAAGGTTCGGTGCGGCCTCTTCCGCTCCCCGCTTCTTCTTGCCCATCTTGAAGCCGAAGTCGGTCGTATCGGCCCGCGCGCCTTCCATCACATCTGTCACCTTCTTGCGAATGCTGACGGGCGTGAGACCGTGCTCGTTGTTGTAGCTGATCTGCGCGTTGCGGCGTCGATCCGTCTCGTCCATTGCACGCTGCATTGATCCGGTAATGCGGTCCGCGTACAGGATGGCCTTGCCGTTCACGTGACGCGCCGCGCGACCCATGGTCTGGATCAGTGAGTTGTCACTGCGCAGGAACCCTTCCTTGTCGGCATCGAGAATCGCCACGAGGCTCACTTCTGGCATGTCGAGGCCTTCTCTCAACAGGTTGATGCCCACGAGCACGTCGAACTTGCCGAGGCGCAGGTCGCGGATGATCTCCACGCGCTCGACGGTTTCCACGTCCGAGTGCAGGTAACGCACCTTCACGCCGTGCTCGTGCAGATACTCGGTGAGGTCTTCGGCCATGCGCTTCGTGAGCGTGGTGATGAGCACACGCTCGTCCTGTTCGACGCGAAGCTTGATCTCAGAGAGCACATCGTCCACCTGCGTTGCGACCGGCCGCACTTCCACCACCGGATCGACGAGATGCGTCGGGCGGATCAACTGCTCCGCCACCTGCGCCGCGTGCCGCGCTTCGTACTGGCCCGGCGTCGCCGACACGAAGATCATCTGCGGCGCGAGCTGCTCCCACTCTTCGAACTTGAGCGGTCGGTTGTCGAGCGCGCTCGGCAAGCGGAATCCGTACTCGACGAGCGTCTCCTTGCGTGAG
>Ga0173480_10000215_pt1 | contig 17307 bp, 14 predicted proteins | sample NitcycUS209509C1_FD_122622 | JGI IMG/M metagenome (GOLD analysis project Ga0173480, IMG submission 122622) | Soil microbial communities from Arlington Agricultural Research Station in Wisconsin, USA - Nitrogen cycling UWRJ-S209-509C-1 (version... | ecosystem: Environmental > Terrestrial > Soil... | reverse complement strand
GTCGACGAGATGTGTTGCCCACACGACCGTCACGCCCTGCTCTTTCACCAGCATGCGCACATGCACCAGAATGTCGGCGCGCGCCTTGATGTCGAGCCCGACGGTCGCCTCGTCGAGAATCAACAGGCGTGGCCGGTGCAGCAGTGCGCGAGCGATCTCGACGCGGCGCATCTGCCCGCCCGAGAGGTCGCGTACCTTGTCGTGAGCGCGATCGGCGAGCGCGATTTGCGCGAGCACATCGGCCGCGCGGGCGCGCGCCTCATTCTTGCCGATGCCGTGCAGCGCCGCATGATAGGTGAGGTTCTGCGCGACTGACAGATCAAGGTCGAGCGTGCGCGGCTGGAATACGACGCCGAGCAGACGCAGCGCCGCACCAGGCTCGCGCCCCACATCATGACCAAAGATGCCGATGCTTCCGGAGCGGATCGCATAGAGCCGGGTGATCAGCGAGAACAGCGTGCTCTTGCCGGCGCCATTCAACCCAAGCAGCGCGACGAAGCGCCCGGGCGCGATCGCGAACGACACATCGTCGAGCGCCTTGCGCGCGCCGTAGAAGTGGCTGACGCCTTCGACCGCAAGCGCCGGCATGCTCATTCCCGCGAGATCGTGACGCCCCAGGGCAATTCGCCGACCTGGATCGTCTTGATCACCCGCAGTGTGGCGACATCAATGACGGACACGTCATTCGATACGCCGTTCGTGCTGAGCAGATATTTCTCATCCGGCGTGAACGCCATGTGCCAGACGCGCTGGCCGACGAGGAGATACTTCGTCACCTGATGGGTCGCGGCATCGACCACCGCGATCCGGTTCGCCGGCCCGAGCGCGACGAATCCGGTCTTGCCGTCCCTGGTGATGTTCACCCCGACCGGCTGGATCGCCTCGCGGCGCAGCCCGGCAATCTCGAACGTGATCTTCTTTTTTACTTCGCGCTTTACCGGGTCGATGATGCTGACGGTGCCGCCGATCTCGGCCGAGACCCATAGCTCGGAGCCATCCTGCTTGAACTCCGCATAGCGCGGGCGTGAATCGACCAGCACGTTGGCGACGATCTCGCGCGTGCCCGTGTCGATGAAGTGCGCCATGTTCGTCGTTTCCGACGTGTTGACGAGAATCTTCCCGTCCGGGCTCATGCCCATGCCCTCGGGCTCGACGCCGACCGGGACTTCGCCGAGCCGGGCCCGCCGCTCGATATCGATGATCGTGACGGTGTTGTCGTTCTCATTGGCGACATAGAGGATCTTGCCGGCATGATCCTGCACGAACAGCTCGGGATCCGGCCCGGACGGCAGGGTGTCGACCACCTGATTGGTCCTGGTGTCGATCATCTGGATGGTGTCGTCATCGCCGACCGCGACCATCACGTACTTCTGGTCCTTGGTGAACTCGATACCGCGCGGACGCTGACCGACCTTGATGGTGTGGATGACCTCCCACTTTGTGGTGTCGATCACCGAAACCGTATTGCTCTTTTCGTTGGAGATATAGGCGCGGTAGGCGCTGGCCTGCCCGCACGAGAGCGCGGCCAGGCCAAAACCGAACAGCAGTCGGGCGAGCATGGCGGCGGTCATTTGAGGCGGCACTTGGTTTCCGGACGGTCGAGCCCAAGCGTATCAAGCTCCGAGACCTGATGCAGAAATCCCTCCTGCGGCGAGACCGACACGATCACGCGTCCGTCGGCAAGAAGGATCGGCTGCCGCAGTTGCAGATTCCAGTCGCGCAGCGTGAGCCGCTGCCCCTTGAAGGCGGCGAGCGAGAAATCGCCGCTCTTGAAGAAGGCCAGCATCGCCTTAGGGTCTTTGGCATGGGCGCGCGATGCGGCTTCGCCGATCATGCGAGCGGCCGCCCAGGCATTGCCATCGCGCTCAGTCATGCGGCGCGAGAACATCGCGACAAAGCGATTCTGCAGCTGGTTTGCGCCCCATTGGTCATGCGAGGGGTCCCAGCTTTTCGGGATCAGGCCGGACGAGCCCGCGACCGGTCGCGCCTCCCAGGTCCGATAGGGAAGGTAAGGCGCGAACACATCGCTCTCGTCGGCCGCCACCAGCACGTCGTAGTCCGGCGCAGATTGCGTGAACATCGGAATCTGGCGCTGTATTTGCGCGATTCCGCTGTCGGTGCGCCGCGCACCGCCGGTGTCCTCGAAGATCCGCTCCTGCACGATCTTGCCGCCGAAACGGGCGGCGGAGCGCTTGATCGCATCAGCGAACAGCTTGTCCTTCGGATGCGAGCCGGTGACGAGCAGCCAGCGCCGCCATTTCTTCCACACGAGGTACTGCGCAAGCCCGTCAGCCAGCATGGAGCGTGTCGGCGCGGTATGGATCACGTTGGCGCGGCAATCCTCCTCGCGCAGCCGGTCATCGATCGAGCCCGCGTTGAAGAAAAGCAGATCGCGTCCGGCGTCAGCCGCCTTGAGCAGCACATCGGGCGGAAGGTCTGCGATCACGGCGGTCACGCCTCGTTCCGCAAGCGCCGCGACCGCGGCGGCCAGATCGTCGGCCTCCTTCAGACGGACCTCTTCCAGCGCGAAGGTCTGCCTCAAAAACCGGCCCGTGGTGTTGTTGTCCGCGATCGCCAGCTTTGCGCCGGCGACCCCGTTATCCTCAGGCGGCACGTCGAGAAGGGAAATCGCGGTCTTGGCTTCGGGCGTGCGCAGGTAGCCGATCTTGATCTCGACCGGGTCAGCCGCGAAGGCGGACGAGACCAGTGCAAGCCATGTGGCGGCCACTGCGAAACAACGGACCAAGGGGCCTCTCCGGCGGGGAGCACTCCCCGGCTAACTCTCTATAATACCTGGATTTCCGGTTTGAATCATGACCATTCTGGCATAGTCTTGTGGCACCGGGACGCGCGGCAATCCGCGCAGGGCGGGCAAAGAGCGAGGCGCCGGCATGCGCGCTGCGGCAGCGGTCCTGAGCGGCATTCTCCTGTCGTGTTCCGCGGCAAACGCGCGGGAACAATTAGCGGCGATTTTCGATTTCGAGCTGACCGATACCAGCCGGGAGAACCAGCTTGCGCCACACGACGCCGAACATCAGGCGCGGCTTGCGCTCGTGACCGAGCGGTTGCGCACCAAGCTTGCGGAGTCCGGACGGTTTTCGGTGGTGGACATCGCGCCGGTCGCCAAGGAGGCGCGCGCAAGCAATCTGCAGGCTTGCGGCGGATGCGACGTGACGCTTGCCCAGCAGGTGGGCGCCGAACTTTCGGTGACCGGCATGGTGTTCAAGATTTCGAACCTGATCCTGAACATGACGATCTTCGTGCGCGACGCGAAGACCGGGCGAAGCGTCGCTGTCGCTCAAGCCAGCCTGCGCGGCGACACGGATGAATCGTGGAGACGTACGCTCGACTGGCTGGTGCGTTACCGGTTGCTTGATGCCGATCTCGGGGTGCCGCAATGACCCTGATGCTCGCGAGCGTCACCGGCCCGCCGGAGGCCGAGATCGCGCTCGCGCATGGCGCCGACATCATCGATCTGAAGGATTCGACGAATGGCGCGTTCGGCGCCGTCTCGCCCGAGACGGTGCGCGCCACGGCGGCGGCGATGAGGGAACACCGGCCGCTCAGCGCGGTGAGCGGCGAAGTGCCGATGGAGCCGGATGCGCTGCTCGCGGCTGCCGGCGCCATGGCGCAGGCGGGCGCCGAATACGTCAAGGTCGGGCTGTTTCCCGGCGCGCGCCGGATGGACTGCATCCGCGCGCTGTCGGCACTCGCACGCCGGGCGAAGCTCGTCGGCGTGGTGTTCGCCGATGTGGATGCCAATCAGTCGCTGATCCCGGTGATGGCCGAGAGCGGCTTTGCTGCCGCGATGCTCGATACGGCCCGGAAGGGAAACGGCGGGCTGCTCGCTCACAAGAGCATTCCCGAGCTTGCGGATTTCGTCGATGCGGCGCGCGCAAAAGGATTGCTGGCGGGACTCGCCGGTTCGCTCGAAGCCCCGGATGTGCCGCGGCTTCTGCTGCTCGCCCCCGACATCCTCGGCTTTCGCGGCGGGCTTTGCGCCGCCGGAGATCGCACCGGCTCGCTCGATCCCGCCGCCATCGATGAGATCCGCGGCCTTATTCCGGTCGACCTCCGCCGCATGACGCGCGACAGATCAGCGCCGGGCAAGGTCGACTATCGGCTGCTCGCGGCACGCGGCTATTCGGTCGATCCGCGCCGGGACGACAATACCGACCGGGTGTTCGTGCACGACTTCGTCCTGCCCGTGCGCATCGGCGCCTACGCGCGTGAACGCGACAAGCCGCAGAACGTGCGTTTCAACATCGATCTCAAGGTTCTGCGTGCGAGCCATGCGCCCGAGCACATGCGCGACGTGCTCTCTTACGATGTCATCACCGATTCGATCCGCATGATCGTGGCTCAGGAGCACATCGCGCTGGTTGAGATGCTTGCCGAACGCATTGCCGCTGTCGTGCTGACGCATCCGCGCGTCGCGAGTGCGACGGTGCGCGTCGAGAAACTCGACGTCGGCCCCGGTGCCGTGGGCGTCGAGATCGTACGCGAACGCTCCGCCGAAACCGCCAAGGTGCACCACCTGTTTCCGGTGGCGGCCGCGGAGAGCGACCCGAAGGCGACGTGAATGGGCGCGCTTACCGTCATCAAGCTCGGCGGCAGCCATGCGTTTGCACCGCATCTTCGGTCATGGCTGGACGCGATCGCGAGCCGCGCCGGCAGCATCGTGCTGGTGCCGGGCGGCGGGCCCTTCGCCGATGCGGTGCGAGACGCGCAACCGCGCATCGGCTTCGATGACGGCGCGGCGCACCGCATGGCGCTGCTCGCGATGGAGCAATTCGGGTGTGCGCTTGCGAGCCTCAATGAGCGGTTCGCGCTCGCGGAGTCGCATGCCGAGATCGAGGCGGCGCTTGCCGCGCGCCGCGTGCCGGTCTGGCTGCCGACGCGCATGGCGCTGGCGGCCCGCGATATCCCATGGTCGTGGGATGTGACCTCGGACAGTCTCGCGGCGTGGCTTGCCGAAGAACTTGGGGCGAGCGCCGTCATTCTGGTGAAACACAAGCGCGTGTGCATGAGCGCGAAGGAGCTGGCCTCGGGCGGCATTGTCGATCCGGCGTTTCCGCAGTTCGTGGCCCGTACCGGCGCGGCGATAACGGTGCTCGGCGCCGAGGATCACGCGCATCTCGGCGCCAGAGAGTTGGCCTGATGGCCAAGGTCAAGACGCCGCGCTGGGGATGGGCGCTCACCGGGTCGGGGCATTTCTTCAAGGAGTGCCTCGGCATGATTGCGGCGCTCGACGAGGTCGACCTGTTCGTCAGCAAGGCGGCCGCCGAGGTCGTACGCATGTATCGGCAGGAGTTGAAGCTGCCGAAATCGGCGCGCCTGTTCGAGGACAGGACCGCGAGCGCCGCTCCGGTCGGCGCATTCTATTACGGCACTTATCATACGCTGGTGGTCGGCCCCGCGACCTCGAACACGGTCGCCAAATGCGTGTTCGGGATTTCCGATACGCTGGTGACCAATGTGTTTGCGCAAGCCGGGAAATGCCGCGTGCCTTCGATCGTGTTCGCCTGCGATACGGCGCCCGAGCTCGACACCGAGGCGCCGAAGGGCATGGTGAAGGTCTATCCGCGCGCCATCGACCTCGAGAATACCGATCGCCTGAAGTCTTTTGTGGACACGCAGGTGGTGGAGACGCTGGAGGAGTTGCGTGCGGCGCTGGGGCGGCGCGCACGAGAACTTGCCGCTCATGCCTGAGCGTATCCTTTTCCTCACCGGCCACCTCGCGCATGCTCGACTGGACAAGGTGCTGCGCGGGGGGAATTTTGGTTTCGACTGGAAGATCGAGGACATCGGTGTCAAAGTCGCGGCACTGATGACCGAAGCGATCATTGCGCGCCGCTTGCCGCGCCCGGTCGCTGCGGACAGGGTGGTCGTGCCGGGCCGCTGCCGTGCGGATCTCGCGCGGCTCTCCGCAGATTTCGGTGTAGCCTTCGAACGCGGCCCGGACGAGCTCAAGGACCTGCCGGCGTACTTCGGCAAACGGGGCCGCGGGCTGGACCTGACGCGCTACGACATGCGCATCTTTGCCGAGATCGTCGACGCTTCGGATATGACCGTGGACGCGATCATCGCGCGCGCCACCGAGATGCGAGCGGCAGGCGCCGATGTGATAGACATCGGTTGCCTGCCGGACAAACCGTTTTCGCATCTGGAAGACGCAGTTGGCGAACTGAAGGCGCGCGGGTTCGCGGTGAGCGTCGATTCGGCGAATGCGGACGAGCTGCGACGCGGCGTGAAGGCTGGGTCGGACTTCCTGCTCAGTCTCACCGAACACACCCTCGACATTGCGGCGGACAGCAATGTGTCGCCGGTGCTGATCCCCGCCACGCATGGCGACATGGCCTCGCTCCTGCGCGCTGCCGAAATTGCAGAGCGCAGCGGCATCAGGGCGATCCTCGATCCGGTGATCGATCCGATCCATTTCGGGTTCATGGCGTCGCTCTCGCGCTATGCGGAGCTGCGCGCGCGAATGCCGGATGCCGAGATCCTGATGGGCACGGGTAATCTGACCGAGCTCACCGATGCGGATTCGAGCGGGGTGACCGCGATGCTGCTCGGCATCTGCTCCGAGCTTCGGATCCGTAATCTTCTTGTTGTGCAGGTCTCTCCGCACACACGCCGCACCATCCAGGAGCACGACGCGGCGCGGCGCATCATGTTCGCGGCGCGCGGCGACGAAAGCCTGCCGCAGGATTACGGCAACGCGCTGCTGCAGGTGCATGACAAGAAGCCGTTTCTGAACTCTGCGCAGGAGATCGCCGAGCTCGCCGCACAGGTCACCGATGCCAATTTCCGCATCGAAACCGCCGAGGACGGCATTCACGTTTACAATCGAGCCGGTCACCATGTCGGACAGGATGCGCTGGCCCTGTTCGACAAGCTCGGCGTCGAGCGCGACGGCGCGCATGCATTCTACCTCGGAGCCGAGCTCATGAAGGCCGAGATCGCCTGGCGGCTCGGCAAGCGCTATGCGCAGGACGAACCGCTCGATTGGGGCTGCGCCGCCGATCAGCCGGCGGAGGATCGCACGCGGCTGAAGTCGGCCGGTCACACGTTGCGCGCCAAGGCCTGACCGGCATGCCGATGATCCGCGAAGCGATCGTCACGACGGTGAACGCGGCAGCCGCGGTGCACATCGCGCCGCTCGGCCTCATCGCTGACGGGGAGGAATGGATCATCGCGCCGTTCCGCCCCTCGACCACGCTGGACAACCTGCGTGCGGTCCCGTTCGCGGTTGCGAATTACACCGACGATGTGCGGGTCTTCGCGGGCTGCCTCACCGGACGAACCGACTGGCCGACGATGGCGTCGGACCTTGTGCCGGTGCCGCGGCTCGCCGGTGCGCTGGCGCACGCAGAGTTGTCCGTGGTGCGGGTGACAGAGGACGAGCAACGCCCGCGCTTTCACTGTCGCGTCGTGCGCTTGGTGCAGCACGCGCCGTTCCGGGGCTTTAATCGCGCGCAAGCGGCGGTGATCGAGGCGGCGATCCTGACCAGCCGCCTGCACATGCTGCCGCCGGAAAAAATCGAGAGCGAGCTAGCCTATCTGGAGATCGCCATCAGCAAAACGGCTGGACCAGCCGAGCTGGAAGCCTGGGACTGGTTGATGGAGAAGATGCGCGAATACCGCGCCGCCCCGAAGGGATAACGCGCCGCTTGACCCGCGGCGCCCTCGGCTCGGCGCTGCCGAGGGGATGCGGCGGTCCGAAGCCGCGCACATTGCCCACCCGCAATCCACATCGCGGCTAAAAGCGATCCAATTCTCCACAGTTGTAAGTCTGCTCTCGACTATCCTCGGATTGTTTGCCAAGATCATTTGCAACCATAGGAGAGCCGCGTATGCCGGACTGGTCGATCAAGATTGAAGGCAAGCCCGCCGTATTCACCCCGGATATCGACGGAACGCCGTCCGGCGAACCACTGAAGGTCGTCGAGGGCGACCTCGTGAGCTGGAACAACATGACCGAGGATCCCCACTGGCCGGTCCCGGACGACGCCTCCCTTGGCGCTTTCATGACCCAACAGATCGATCCGGATTCGCCGTCGACCGCCTACAACATCGTGTCGGACGCGGGGACCATTATTTCTTACCACTGCAGCCTCCATTCGGAGGAGCGCGGCGAGATGATCGTTGTGAAGTTCGGAGAGAACTGAGGCCGTCGCAAGATTGCGCGGCACGTTGGCACTGCTGGATTCGCGGATCTCCAGATCGGGACGAAAGAGGATGTCATGACGGCACATGCGAAAATGCGATCGGCGCCGAGCAATTCGCGTCCGACGCCGCTTGCTGCACACTGGCTTTCCGCGTCGGGGCTCGCGGTGGCGCTCCTGTCGCTACAATCGCTCGCTGCCGAGGCCGGTCCGTGCCTTGCGGTGAGCCAGCCGCTGCTCAAGCTGCCGGAGATCGCGTCGAAGAACGGCGTATTGAGCGGAACGATGATCCTGATCGACGAGCAGCGCCGGCTGATCTTCCGATCGCCGGGAGCAAAGCCCGGTCAGCCGGGCTCGTTCTTCGACTGCCAGCCGCAGCGCGTGCGCGCCTTCATCAGCCCGGAGGCGCGGCCGAAGGTGCCGCCGAGCCCGGGCGGGATCATCGATCCCTATCCCGGACCGGTGCTGCGCGCACGCCTCGGCGACATCGTCAACCTGACGTTCGTCAATCAGGTCGACGCCAATCGCTTCGGGGATTCGATCGACCAGGGCGAGAAGCGCTCCCTGAAACCGCCGTCCGATCCCGCAGCCGGCTGCGACATCAGCAGCCCGGGCGATCCGAAGAACGGCTATCCGCTCGCCGGCGGCGACACGTGGCCCGACTGCTTCCACGGATCGAGCACCGGCAACATCCACTTCCACGGGACGCACACCAACCCGAACAGCACCGGCGACAACGTGCTGCTGGAGGTGCGGCCGTCGCCGCGCGATCCGAAAACCCGCAAGCCGGCGATCACGCCGGAAAGCGCCAACAAGGCCTTCGCGGATTTCTTCAAAGCCTGCGCGGCGAGCCTGCGCGGCGACGTGCTCTCGCCCTATCCGCGGAACTGGGACGATGCCCCGCTCGGGCCGTGGAACCTGTCCAGCAATCCGACCCAGCCCAACCCCAACACCTGGACCGGGCAACAGGCGCTGCTGCTCCAGGCTTATGACAGCCGGACCAAGCAGAACCTGTGGGACACGAACCAGACGCAGATCGACGCGAACCAATGGCCGCAATACTACGTCGGCGCCTACCCGTACTGCTTCGCGATCCCGGAATACAAAGAGGGCGGCAAGCTCATCATGGGTCAGTCGCCGGGCACGCACTGGTATCACGCGCACAAGCACGGCTCGACCGCCATCAACGTGTCGAACGGCATGACCGGCGTCTTGATCATCGAGGGCGCGTATGACGACGCGCTGAATGCCTTCTACGGAGCGGGCTGGACGCAGACCCAGCCCGTGATGGTGATCAATCAGCTCACCGTCAGCCCGAACCTGCTACGCCAGCCGAGCCCTCAGGGCGGTGGCGGGCCCGGCACGCAGGACAAGGGGCCTGACTTCACCGTCAATGGCCGCTCCCAGCCGATCGTCGACATGGCGCCCGGCGAAGTTCAGATGTGGCGCATCGCCAACACCTCGGGCCGCAGCGGCGCCTACTTCGGCAACATCGCCCCCGGGCTGCAATGGCGGCGCATCGCCCAGGACGGTGTCCAGTTTGCCTACGACAACTACCTCAGGAGCGAGAACAAGGCCTTCCTGATGGCGGCGGGCAATCGCGTCGACCTTCTGATGAAAGCCCCGGCGACGCCCGGCATCTATCCGGTGCTGGTCCAGCACGAGGTCGATCCATCCGATCTCGCAGGCGCCACCCCGGTCGTGCTTCTGCAGGTGCGCGTGAGCGGCGCGGCCCCCAAAGTCGAGAACCGCACCAGGTTCATCGACGAGAAAAACTTCCCCAAGCAGCCCGCGTTCCTCGCAAACATCACCGATGCGGAGGTCACCGGCCAGGACGACGGCAACGGCGGCCGCATCGGCACGATCGCCAATCCGCGGGTCATCACCTTTGCGTCGACGCCGCCCAACTTCCCGAACCCGCCCCCTCAAAGCCAGAACTACGCGATGCATACCATTAATGGGCAGAAGTTCGAGGACGGAAAGGACACGGCCATTCCCGTGCAGCTCAATGCCGTCGAGGAATGGAAAATCGAGAACGCGACGTACGGGACCGCCGGTCCGCTGATCGCGCACCCGTTCCACATCCACATCAACCCGTTCCAGATCGTGGAGATATTCGATCCGAACGCCACGGTGCGGGTCCCGAATGTCGGTACGCAGCCGAAATACGTCTTCACGACGACGAACGACAACCCTCCCTACGCGCAGCAATGCAATGTGAATGTCACCGACAAGAGCACCTGGCGGGATTGCCAGAACAAACCGTCGGACAACCCGCGCATCTGGTGGGACGTGTTCCCAATTCCTGCCGGAGCGCAGCCGGTGCTGAACGGAACGACGTACAGCATTCCGGGCTCCTTCCGGATGCGCAGCCGGTTCGTCGATTACGCCGGTCAGTACGTGCTGCACTGTCACATCCTGGCGCATGAAGACCGCGGCATGATGTCGATCGTTCAGGTCACGCCGGCCGGCAAGAAGGCGAACCCGACGCTTTACAAGCATCACTGACGCGGATCGGCGATAGCCAGAGGTCTGCGGGCATACACGCTCGAGCGCGCTGCCCACGGTTACGAAACAAGGGAGTGCGCTTGACATAACAACCTTAGGTCGATCACACTTTCCCCTGCGGGAACGCGTGCTCGCCAAACAAGCAGGGATTCCGGCATGGCGCGAAAAGCAACCATGAAGGCGGCGCGCGACGACGCCAGCCGCTACCAGCGCGTGAAGGCGATTCTCGACAAGGCCGCGGGCGCAGTCAAAAAAACCGACTACGACGGCGCGGGCCGTTTCTGGGACGGCGTTACGACGCTGAAGGCGGCCCGCGTCTTCAGTATCGCGATGATCGCGCCCGAGCAGCAGGCCTCCTGCTGCGATCCCGAGCCGCGCAGCGTGCGCTCCGGACTGATCAAAGGGCTGCGCGGACAGACTCCGTTCGACGGCTCGCGCTTTCCGCCACTGCCGTGGGGAGGCACGCGCGTCGCAGACGCCGACATCGCGTTCATCGCCGACTGGATCGACGACGGGCTTCCGGCCGACGATACCGCCAGCATCCCGCTCGAAACCGACACGAGCGGCATGCTGCGCGCGCAGGTCATCGACCTTGCCGAATTCGAGGTCGGCAACAGCGACGCGCGCCGCTATGCGTATCGCGAGGGCGAGCCGCGCCAGCGCCAGAACCTCGATTGCATGCGCGACGACGAGGTAGACCGGCTGCGCGAGGCGTTCCGCGCGATCCTGGACCTCGACGATCACGAGGACGACCGGCGCAACTTCAACAACCAGGCCTTGATCCACCAGAACCACTGCCAGCACGGCTGGGAGCGCTTCCTGCCATGGCATCGCGCCTATGTGTACGAGTTCGAGCAGAACCTCCAGGATTTCAGGAAGGACATCATGGTCCCGTACTGGGACTGGACCATGCCGAAATACAAGCCGCACAAGCCGCAGGACGGTTGCATCATCCCGGAATCGTTCCAGGCTTTCCTGCGCGCGGAATTCCTCGACAAGTTGTTCCAGGCATTGGACCCAGCGCCCACGCCGGCGCAGGCGAAAGCTTTTCGCGCCATGACCGAGCCGCGGATGCATTTCCCCACGCAGACTGCGTTCTTCTGCCACGTGATCGCCAAGGTCGGCTACACGAACGTCACGCCCGATCCGGCGAACCCAAACCGCAAGGCGCTGATCGATGCGCTGCTTGCATCCAATTCGCTGTGGTATCCGTTGCGCTATCCGGCGCAGTACGACGGCGGCAAGACCATCAATCAGCGCATCCACTATCACTACCCGACCGCCGACGACATCGAGCAGATCCTGAGCCTCAATAACTTCCGGGATTTCGGCGGAGGCAATGTCTACAACGCGTCGTTCGGATTCATCGATCAGAACCCGCACAACACGATGCACATCTGGACCGGCGGGCAGAACCCGGATTACCGGCCGCCGCCGCAATCGTTCGCGCCCAACTACGTCTGCGACGACACGCCGGCGCCCACGAACCCCGATCTGCCGGGCGGACAGCGGCTCGCCGAGCGGCGCAATCTCGTCGTCACCGTGAAGGACCGCAAATTCCATTCGCGCAAGGACATGTATACCCAGCCCCAAGCCGGCGACATGTTCTCGAACCTCACCGCATCGTATGACCCGGTCTTCTGGCCGGTCCATGTCAACGTCGATCGCCTGTGGTGGGAATGGCAGACGCGCAATCCGACCGGGGTGCCTTACGACCTCGACTCGGTGCTCTCACCGTGGAGCTACACGATCCGCGACATGCTCGACATCTCGCGCTTCGGCTACGAGTACGTGCGCTGCTCGTTCTTCATGCCGGTCGGCATGGAAGCGCCGATCGCCCGTTTCGTGTCGAAGCCGATCAAGATCAACGAGAAGGCGCGACAGTTCCGCAAGGCCGAGATCCGCATGCACTGGGTGCCGCAGCTCGTGCGCTCCTGCTTCGTGCGCGCGTTCATCAATCAGCCCGGCGCGGATGCCTCGACCGCCATCCACGACAACCCGCACTACGCGGGCTATCTCGCGATCTTCGGTCACGGCGACTGCTACGGCGGGCCGGGCCACTGCGACCTGCCGCCGCCGCGCTCGCGCCCATTCGACGAGCGGCCGCGCAGCCATAACACGCCGCGCAACCATCGCCTCGACGTCACCAAGGCGGTGCGGCGCATGCTGGACGACCGCAAGACGAGCGAGCTGCAGATCACGCTGCTGGTGATCGGCGTCGACTATCGCGAAGAGAAGGACCTGCTGCGACTCGAGGGCGTGTCCCTCAACCTGCTCGACTGATCCGGAGGATTGAACGTGGCCACTTACAAGATCCATCCGGGCATCGGCATCGCGCGTCTGGGCAACAGCGACACTGACTTCTACATCGCGCCGGAAACGCCCGCCGGGCTGCCGCAGGCCTGCGAGCCCACCGGCAATCCCCGCTTCGGGCCTGACGGCGTCACGCCGATGCTGGTCTCAACCTTCCGCGATGCGGAGGGGCGCATCAAGCGACAGGCGGCGCGGTTTCAGGTTTTCGTCTACGACGACCAGTCTCCGGCGGGGCGGCCGCTCAAGATCGGCGACCGGATCGAAGGCGGTGGCAATGAAGGCACGCTGACCGAAATCCAGTGGCAGGTCTACGTCGCAAACAAGAAGGCCTGCTGGTACGAATTTCAGCAGACTGTGGGTGAGCACGGCTATCCGCCGGACGCTCCGCGGCGCAACGCCGATGTCGTCGACCAGCGCAGCCGGCTGATCATCGATCCTGGCCCGCGCATCGTCACCAATGCGAAGCGGCGCGCCTTCTTCGATCGCAGCGGCGAGGGCAGCTACGCCACGACCTTCCCGCCGGCGGATCTCGCGCCCCACGCGATCGACACGCTGGGCGAGATGATGATGGACGACGCGGGCCGCCTGCTGGTGCTCGGCGGACACGGCCGCTCCGGCTCGGAGAAGACCGGGCCGGGCGAACCGCATATCAGGCAATATGCCAACAATGACGGCTGGTACGACGATACGTCGGACGGGCCGGTGATGGCGCGGCTCGTGATGTTTGCCGAGAACGTCCAGCGCACGCGTTACATCGATGTCGAGTATCCGGCCTGGGTGATCGTCGGCTACCCGCGCTACGTGCCGCAGATGCTCGACATGGTGACCATGGATGAGGTGCTGCACGATCTGTTCCTGCAGCAGTTCGCGACCGACACGGCGCTCTACGGCCGGCTTGGCAGTTTCGATAACCCTGACCCCATCGATTTTCGCGACGAAGCGCTGCTGCGGCAGTGGCGCGACGGCGGGCGGCTGACCTGGAATACCGACTACAAGCCGCTGTTCTACCGCGACGTCTGGCCGATCCTGTACCGGCCCGATCAGTTCCGCTTCGTGTGCGACATCCTCGCGCAATCCAACTATCCGCACGATCAGGAACAGCGCGGACTGTTCGATCCGGCGAAGCTGTCGATCGTGCCGGGCAGCAAGGCGGCGCAAGACATCGTCGCGCAGCAGGATGCCGGCAAAGAGCCTTCGGTCGAGCGCAAGATCGAGTTTGCCAGTCTCGCACGCTACACACCCGCGCCTGCCGCGGCAGCGCAGGCGGGCCTGGCCGATCCTTACGGGCCGCTGCGGCGTTACCTGTTCGGATTGCTGCGCCTTCCCGGCGAAGAGAACGAATTCAAGCTCGAGGACAAGGTCTCGAGCCGCATACACAACCTGCCGCTGATGCCGCTGTTGTGCGGCGATAACCCGCTGTCCAACGTCGCGCCGTCCAAGTTCCTCCGCCTCACCGACTACATGCTCTTCATTCTGAGGCAATGGGCCGAGGGGTGCTTCATCAACGAGATCGACGAGGGCTGGCTCAAGAAGCCGCCCTACACGCCGTACCTGCCCTATCCAGCGACTCCGCCCAAGACGGGCCGTGCGCTTGATTCCGGCGTGATGAGCAATGTTCTCGGCGGCGCGTTCTGTCCCGGAGGCGAAGCCTGCTGGATCATGCGCAATCCATCGATCTACTGGGAGCCGTATCGCTTCAAGGCCGACCGCTCGCTTTCCGACTTTCTTGAAAGCGCCGCCCAGCAGAATACCGGGACCGGCGTCGATGTGGACTACACCTTTAACGTCGAGAACCCGCTGAGCCAGGACAGCGACTTCGTCACGGGCCTTCAGCCGGGTGACCTCACCAAGTATTCGGCGGTGCCGTGGCAGTCGGACTTCAACGAGTGCACGACCAATCCGAACGACGTCACCTATGCGGATTGGAACGTGAACTATCCCGACAGCGAGAACGACGAGGACCTGCACAAGGATACCAAGGTCTGGACGACGCTTTGGTGGCCCGCGCATCGGCCGCTGCAGTACGCCGAGGTGACGTCGGTCGCCAACGGTGCGCCGAACTATGTGTGGACGAACTGGTCCAAGGGCGTGCCGCAGACCCACGCCGGCGATCTCAAGATGGTGACCGAATGGGCGAAGCTCGGCTTCGTCATTCGCAACCCGCTCCTGCCCGCCTCCGTCTACGACTCGGCGGCGACCGGCCAGGATTTCATCTACGTCTCGATCGAAACCCAGCAGCGCTGACCGCTGTGCCAAAGGAACCTGCCATGAGCGACAATCCCTTCGTCGGAAAGTGGAGCTATCGCAGCCTGCTGAATGACCCCGACCTCAGCAAGGCATTCAACGATCTCGAATTCGGCGCCGGTACCATCGTCATCAACGATGCGCCGATGCAGCTCCTGACTGGCACGATCGGCGGAACGGGCTGGTCGCTCGACCTGAAAGGCGCGCGCGCCTACGGGAATCCAATGAGCGTGCGCTTTCAGGGCAAGGGCATCGTGAACGGCGAGGAGTGGATCTACGACTACGAGGGCTGGCTGGTGCCGGCCTGGCCGAACGGCGTGCAGCAGGTGCCCGCGATGGTCGGCTCGATCGTGCGCACCGTTCCGCATTCCGGCTCTCCGCCGAAGGACGGCGGTCCGCCGCCGATCAACCCGGCCGGCGTGGTCGCGTCCTGGTACGCCGTGAAGGCGAGCTGAAGTTGCCGGATTTCGACGTGCTGATTGCGGGAGCGGGGCCCGCAGGCGCCGCGACCGCGATATCGCTTGGCGATTTTGCGCCGGACTTGAGGGTCGCGCTCATCGATGCGCCGGCAGCAGATGGTTTGCGCGTCGGCGAAGCCGTGCCGCCGCAGATCAAGACGATCCTCGAGCATTTGGACGTCTGGCAGGCTTTCGCGGCAGACGGACATCGGCCGTCCTATCGCACAGTGAGCGCGTGGGGTGGACCTGACCTGCTGAGCAACGAATTTCTGTTCCAGACCGACCAGATCGGATGGCGGCTCGACCGTGCCCGCTTCGACGCGATGCTGCTGGGGAGGGCGGCGCAATGTGCCACGCACGTTCCCTCGCGCGTAGATGCGGCTGTGCACCAAAACGACGCATGGGACGTGCGGCTCGATGATGGCACGCACATGTCGGCGCGCTTTCTGGTCGATGCCACGGGACGTGGCGCCATGCTGGCGCGCGCGCATGGCGCGCGGTTTGAAAACCTCGATCGGCTGGTCGCAAGCGTCATGCTGTTCGATGGCGCGCCGGACGACGGAACGGGACTGCTCATCGAAACATTTGCGGACGGATGGTGGTACACGGCCGCGCTTCCGCAAAACCGGCGCATCGTCGCCTGCATGACCGATGCCGATCTTGCGCGTGCAGCCGGTGTCGTGGGTGTCGACGGTTTCCTGGGTGCGCTCGGCTCGACGCGACACGTCGGCCGCACGGTCGTGGGTGCGCAGCCGCGCGGCGTGCCTGTTCTCAAACCAGCCGGCTCGCGCCGAATGACGCGCGCCTGCGCGCTGCCCTTGCTGTGCGCCGGCGATGCAGCGTCCTGTTTCGATCCGGTCTCCGGACAGGGCATATTCAAGGCGCTGCGCTCGGGAATTTTCGCGTCGTACGCGATCGGCGACCACCTCTCACGCAACGATGACAAGGGTCTCGCGCGTTATCGGAAGTTCATCGCCGATGAGTTTGACGATTACCGCGAAACGCTGCGCGATTATTGCGCACGGGAGCAGCGATTTGCCGACCGTGTTTTCTGGCGAAGACGCATCGAGACGCACGCCAGTACCGCTGCAGCGATGGAAGCCTCGATGGTTTAGCGCAGTTGCCGGTTCCGGTCCTGTTTCCGATTGCCATCAATCATAGGACGTGTACAATTTCGGGCTGTAAATGATAAGCCAACCGCTCAGCGGCGGACGGCAAAGCGAAATTCTTGATAGCCGACAATACGGCGTGGGGAGTCCGAGAAGCCTCCACGCACCCACGACATACGCACGTACCGTTCCGCTATTTCCGAAGAGTGGGCGTTATGTATGCAGAGTAGGCGGACAACACGCGCTCGCTGGTCGTCGACCAAGCCCCGCAGGGGCGGTGTGCGTCGCTGTCGCACGCGGATAGCGCACCCGCCGCGGGCACGTATCCGCACGAACCTACCTCCAGCCGCCCCCCATCCAGTTCTCATCCATCCGCGAGGAGATGAACGATGCCGGCAGTTCTGAGCTATCCGGGTGTGTACATCGAGGAAGTGTCGAGCGGCGTTCATACGATCGCCGGGGTGGCGACATCGATCACGGCCTTCGTCGGGCGCGCGCAGCGCGGCG
>Ga0173480_10000214_pt1 | contig 17372 bp, 11 predicted proteins | sample NitcycUS209509C1_FD_122622 | JGI IMG/M metagenome (GOLD analysis project Ga0173480, IMG submission 122622) | Soil microbial communities from Arlington Agricultural Research Station in Wisconsin, USA - Nitrogen cycling UWRJ-S209-509C-1 (version... | ecosystem: Environmental > Terrestrial > Soil... | reverse complement strand
GCTCCAGCCGTGAACATGACGGCGCCGAGAACCACACCCGCAACCAGATTCCTCATCCCGCCTCCTCGCGTCGTAGACGTGGGGGCCGCCTTCAGGCGGCCCAGGGCCGGCTGAAGCCGGCCCCCACGACCACATGAACCGTTGGCTCCCATGCAGATTTGCACCGGGAGGATTCTACTCCTGCGCGGCGCGAGAGGGGCTTGCGGATCAGTGGACCTTCATGACCACGAACGTCAGGTCGTCATACTGCTCGGCGTCCCTGATCCACTCCTTCAACTCGGCCGTCAGGCGGGCGCGGATGTCGTCCGCGGACAGATGGGCGAGGGCGCTGAGCAGGCTCTTCAAGCGGTCTTCGCCGAATTCGACGTCGCCTGGGTCGTGGGCTTCGGTGACGCCGTCGGTGTAGGCAAGCAGGACGTCGCCCGAGCGCAAGTCAACGGTCGCCTCCTCGTAGCTCATCCCCGGCAGCATACCGACGACGGTGCCCCCCGTCGTCAGTTCCTCCACCTGCGCTTCTGTCCAGGAGAGGTCGAGCGCCTGTGTGCGCGCGCGCACGAGGTAGGGCGGATTGTGCCCGGCGTTCACGTAACGGAGCTGCCGCCGCTCGCTGTCGACCTGGGCGTAGAAAAACGTCGCGTACTTGTTGCCCGGCGTCGTTCGATACAGGAACTCATTCATCTTCTCGGCCAGTTTCGGCAGCGAGATATCGCCGTCGGAGGCGATGATGCGCAACGACGCCTGCACCACGGACATGATCAGCGCCGCCGCGACGCCCTTCCCGGACACGTCGGCCAAGGCGATTCCAATCCGGTGCTCGCCGATCTCGATGAAGTCGTAGTAGTCCCCGCCGATGCTGCGCGCCGGCACACTGATGGCCGCGAAGTCGGCTGCGGCCGCGAATGGCGGGCCCGACGGCAGCAGCCGTTTCTGTACTTCGACGGCGAGCGCCAGGTCGCGGCGCAGCACTTCCTGCCCGACGACGCGATCGGTGAGCCGCGCATTCTCCATCATCAGCGCGAACTGGTCGGCGCAGCTGCGCAGCACCCGCTTCTCCGCCGGGCCGTACCGCCGGTCCCGCGCCGGCCCCATCAGCAGCAGGCCCATGATCTCGGTCCTGGTCCGCAGCGACACCACCATCCGGACGTCGTGCTGTGCCAGCAGGCCAATCTCTTCGAGACGCTCTGGCCGATTCGCCGCCGCCCATTGCCCCACCGACTCGAGCTCATCGCGCTCGAACGGCAGCGGCATCAAGTAGGCGGCAAGCCGGCTGGCGAGAAATCCATTTCCGGGAACGACCCACTCGATCGATTCGAACGATCCGATGCCGATTCTTCGCCGATAGCCATCGTCGCGTTTCTCCAGCAGTACCGCTGATTCCACGCCGATACGCTGGCACAAGGTCGCGAGCGCGCTCCGCAGCGCGCCGTCGAACGAATCGGCGGCGCGAGCCGCGGCCACGAACTCGGTCAGCAAGGTTGGCGGCGTTGACGCCGCAGCCGGCGTCGTCACCACCTGTCGTACTTCCCGAAGCGCCCGCAGGAAGCCCCGTCGCATCGACAGCCACGCCGAGCCGCGCTCGTCGCGAATCGCCACCATGGGCGACAGCACGCTGGCGCGCCAGGCGGGCACAGACGATGCCGCGGCCGCAATGAGGGTGACGACGCCAGCGGAGAACAGCCCGGGGAGCCACCCTACATCCCGGATCTCGAGGAATCGTGCGAGCGGCCAGACACTGCCAACGAGCGCGAGCACGCCGAAGGCGGTTCCGGCCAGCGCCATCTTCAGCCCGCCGCCGACCACGAGCGTCAGCAGGTCCCGCCTGACGGCGCCGAGCGCCATGCGCGTTCCCATCTCGACCGTCCGCTGACGGACGGCGTAGGCGACCACTCCGTAAATACCGAGCGTCGCGAGCAGCAGCGCCGCGATCGCGAAGAACAGCATGACCAGGGAGCTGACGCGCTCGAGTTGCAACGAATTGCGTACGATGTCGTTCATCGTCCGCACGTCGTGCATCACCAGCGTGGGGTCGACGCCTCGCACCGCGCGGCGGACGTTCGCGACAACCTGCTCCGAGGGTAGCGACGAGCGCACGAACATGCGCATCGGGTTGACCGGAAACAACCCGGCGAGCAGGTACACCTCGGCCTCCGGAACCTTGTTCAGCCCGTCGTTCCGTATATCGCCCACGACGCCCATCACCTGAAATCGATTGCCGTCGGCTCGATTCAGTCGTCCGTACGCGCCGACGGGATTTCGGTCCGGCCAGTAGCGGTTGGCCGCCGCCTGATTGACGACGACCGGCAACACGTCTTCGCGCACGTCCGTTTCCGTGAGGAATCGTCCGGCGCGAAGCGGAATGCCCGTCGTCGGCAGGAACCCGGGCGTGACGAACATGAAGCTGACGCGGCGGGCCTCGTGCTCGGTCGGCATCCCCTCGACGTGAACTGTCCCGCCCATGCAGCAGCCGGCGAGTGGAAGCTGATTGGCCAGCGCGGCGCCGGTCACGCCCGGAACGGCTTCGAGCGCTTCGATCAGTCTCTTCTGGTACGGCCCGAGCGACTTCGAAGCGACCACTCGTGCGGGCGCGACCAACTCGAACGTCAGCAGGCCATTTGGCTCCAGCCCGATCGGCACGCGCCCCAGATTTCGCAGATGCGCCACCAGCATCACCGAGACGGCGAGCAGGGTGAACGCAAGCGCAATTTCTGCCACGACGAGCACCTGCGACAGCCTGCGAACGGCCCCGCCCGCCGTGGCGCGAACGCCCTCGGTCAGGACCGCGTTCGGCGCCGTGCGGGTGGCTTGCCAGAGCGGCGCGAGGCTGGTCAACGCGCTGGCGACAAGCGCCAACCCCAGCCCGAATGCGAGCACTCTCCAGTCGATGACGATCTCGGGCACGTATTCGGAACCGGCGACGACGATCACACGTACGAGGACGACACTCAGCGCCGCGCCGATGGCGGCACCGATCACCGAGACGGTGGCCGCCTCGGCGAGATACCGAAGCGCGAGGTGTGTGCGCCCGGCGCCGAGCGCGACTCGGACCGCAGTTTCGCGGCTCCTCGCCACGGACCTTGCCAGCAACAGCGTCGCGACGTTCGCGCAGGCGATGAGCAGCAGCATGCCGGCCGCGGCAAACAGCAACAGAAGCGTGGAGCGGAGCTCGCTGAGCGTGTGCTCCCGCAGGTCGAGCAGCGACGCCGTGTACTTTGGATGCGACGCCGGCTCGAGGCGCGCGATGTCCGCGGCGACGCGCGCGGTATCAGACTGCGCCTGCTCGAGCGACACGCCGGGTTTTCTCCGCCCGTACGCGAAGTAGATGCTCTCCCCCTTGTTCTGCCCCCGTCCCGATGGATCGAGGTAAACCCAGATGTCGGACGGCGGCCCCGTGGTGGTTCCGAAAAGCGGAAAGCGAAAATCCGGCGGCATCACGCCGGTCACGGTCAGCCGACGATCGTCGAGCGTAATCGACTTGCCAACGATGCCGGGGTCGCTGCCGAGGCGCGTCCACAACGAGGTCGAAATCACCGCGCCGCGCTCGTCGATGAACCATTGGCCCAGCCGCGGTGGCCCGAGATTCCGCGCCAGCGCCGGAGTGACGGCGGCGCCGTCCAGGTACTGCGGCTCGCCCGGCGCGGTCAGGTTGAAGTTGCCGAGCCGGAACCAGCCGAACACGTCGAAGCTCGTCGTCCGGGCCTGATACTCGATGAGATCGGGAAACGAGCTCGAGGAGTATTGACCGGGCTCGTTGGTTCTGGCGCCGTAAAGGGTGACGAACCGTTGGCCTTGGGGGTATGGGAGCGGTTTCAGCATCACACCGTTGATCACGGTGAAGATGGCCGTCGCGGCTCCGATGCCGACAGTAAACGCCACAATCGCCAGGAAGGCGACGCCCTTCGCGCTGTTCCACGACCGCCAGACGTGAGTGAGGATCACGGCGGAGCTAATTCGTCGCTTGCTTCACCCACTGAGCGAGGAGGGCCCGCGCGTAGGCGCTCTGCGGCGTGGGTGCGATGACCTCGAACTGCAGCACCCGCGGCCCGCTGCGAAGAAAGACACCCTCCGCCGAGTAGGCCGTCCCCAGTCGCTCTGAGCGCGACACGTAGGACGCGCTCCCGAGCGAACCGCGCGACGGCCAGCACGCCGCGCTCACCTCGTCCGGGACGATGGCCGCCGGCCAGATGGCCACGCGTAACGCGACGGTGAAATCGCGGACGGAGACGGCGCTGCCCGCCGCCTCTGGCCTCGACAGTCTCGCACACGCGGTTGGACTGCCAGCCTCGACGAGCCAACCGACAGGGACGGGAAGCGAAGGCTGCGCGTCGCCGGCAGGTGTCTGCGACCATTCCATCCGCGCCGGCGGCTCGGGCTCTCGAATCAACGGCTGCGCCTCGAGGCTGGCGAGCGACTCGCGGAGAACGCCTTCGTTGAACGCGAGTTGATCCCGCGGGCCGACGAATCGGGCGACCAGTTTCTCGCGACCCAGGTCGAGAATCGCGTATGCCACGCCGGTTTCCCCGTTGGCACCGGCGGCGGCATGACCCGAAAGCATCGTCGCCGAGCCCGCCCGCGTCACGCGGCTCTCTTTGCCCGCTACCGAGAGACGCTCGAACGTCCGCGTCTGGAGCAACTCCTGTTCGAGCCGATCGAGCGTCCATGGCGAGGACACGCGATCGATTCTGAGCGCGATCTCGGACGCGGCGTGATCGGTCTCGAACCGCAGCCGATCAGGAGACACGTCGGCGAGCGCGTCGGGCAGCCGCATCGCGACGGCTTTTGCGTCGGAGCGCTGCATGCCGCCCAGCCGCAGCCGCCGCGTGGGCATCAACTGATCGAGCCCGCGCGACTCCAGGAAGTCTTTGACCTGATTGATCGGAATCGCAAACGCGATCCCGGTCGCGTCCTTCAGCCGGGATTGAATCACGCCAACCGCGAAGCCGTCCTTGTCGATGAGCGGCCCGCCGCTGTTGCCGGGGTTGACGTTGCCGTCGATCTGAACGAAGCGGCGGGTTCCGCTGTCGTTGGCGCGCAGCGACGAGACCGTGCCACTGGTCGTCGTGATCTCCGGCACCACGCTGGACAGGCTGTCGCGGCCGATGTTGAGCGTGCGCCCGAAGGGGAACCCCAGGGCCCGCACTGGCTGTCCGGGGGCCAGGACGTCGGAATCACCGAGCGGGAGGTAGGGCTGGTTCGTGCCGGTGACAAAGAGCACCGCCAGGTCGAGGTCGGGACTGGTGGCGGCGATCGACGCTTCGACGCAGGCGGGTCCGGCGTTCCGGGCGGCGGAACTCTCGGGCGGGATGCACACTTCGATCTTCGACACCTTCAACGAGATGGCCACCTTCCTGAGGCCATCGTCCATCGTGATCTGGCTGTTGCTGACGACATGGTCGTTGGTCAGCACATGCCCGTCCGGCGAGATGACGAAGCCGCTGCCGGTCCCGATTTCGACTCGATCGAGGTCGAGCGTGCGCTTCTGGCCCAACTCGGTGATTTCGGCGTGAACAGAGCCGACGAGTCGAACGAGAACGGTGGCGTCGACCGGCGAGACGGCCCGCTCGGCGGCGCCGACGCGGCCAGGCTGGACGAACACGGCGAGCGCTACGAACGCGAGCATCGCTCTCATCAGGACGGCTGCAGGCACACTCTACAACGTTCACGGTCGCCGCCTCGTACGTCCCCCGGAGCCGGGCGCGAACTCGGGCACGAGGGTTGCTCGTTCGAGAGGGAACCCGCGTCTTTCGTCACCTCCGACGGACACGCGGAGCCCGGAAACGGCGCGACTGCCCTCTCCGCAGCACACTTCAGGAGTACCGATGGCGACCCTTGCGAAATCTTCGCCGCTGGCGGCGTTGATGACCCTTGCCCTTTTCGTCCCTGCAGCCGCACGCGCCCAGGATCAGCGCTTCCGCGCCTCGTTCGCCCCGGCGGCGACCGCCATGTCGGGTGATGCCGTGCTCGCGCTCGGCGGCACGTTCGGCTACCGCGCGTCGAAGAACTTGTGGTTCGAGGGCGATCTCACCTGGATCGATGCCGCGGCCGGCGGTCTTCGCGATCGCGACATCCGTTTCGACGGCTACTCCACGAGCCTCGCCAGCTACACGAGCATCGTGCGCGGGGGGGCCGGCAGGGTGGGCCGCGGCACGTTCCCCGGTCTCCCCAACTTCCCCAGCTTCCCCGGACTGCCCGTGCTGCCCATCCTCCCCGGCGGCATCGGTCAACTGCGGGCTTCAACCGACGGATCGACGATTGTCGGCACCATGGGTGTGCGGTGGGAACTCCCCGTCGAGACGGCCCGGTTCAGGCCGTACGTCGCGGGCGGGATCGGATTGAACAACACCGATCAGCGCTTCAGGCTCTCGGCGACGTCGATCTTCCCCGGGATCGACGAATCCGCCTCCCACACTGGCTATGCATTGAGCGGGGGCGTGGGCGCGAGCGTGCGCGTCGCGGGCCAATTGTGGGCCGACATGGACGCGAAGTACTTCCGGCTGTCGCAGGACCGCGATGTCATGCGGCTCGGTGGCGGCATCGCCTACCGCTTCTGAGCGGGGCGCTGTCGGCAACACCAGAGCGCACCGATCTAGTCGAGCGGTCTGACGTCTTCGGTGTCGCCATCGAGCGCGTGGCGCGCGATCGAGAGGCGGCTCGAGGCCAGGCCCAGCAGCGCGTCTACCACCCCGAGTGTTGGGTGAGATGCGGAATCGCGTCGGGCGCCGACACCAGAACGCTCGTGTCGACGACGTAGATTCTGGGGTGGTCCCGACTGACCTGACTCATCCCCGGAGCATCTGGACCCAGCTTAGTGGCCCAGTGCAACAGCGGCGTAAAGCTCCGTCATCGCAGGTTCATTCCGGGTGATGAGCGGTGAGTGCCGCCAGCAGCTTGCTTCGGAGTTCGTCCTCGAGAACGCCAGCTTCAGTACGTGTCACGTTCAGCAGGTGTCGGCACGGCTCCGCGTGACAGCCTTCGACCGTGACCAGCACCTCGACGCGACCGCCGCCGCCTTCAGTGGCGCTGACACCCGCGACCGAGAGTCGATCGTCGAGTGCGGTCGCCACTTCCCGGCTGATCGTCGCCACTCTGTCGAGGCTTATCGCCATGACTTCATGGTCTCAGACGGTCTCGCGGAGAACAAGATCTGACAGGGCGGCTCTGCCTTAGCGGGAGTCTGACCACTGGTCCCGCCGGGGCCGGGCCACTGCTCCCGCGCCTTACCGCTGGCTGAAATACCCGGCACCTCAGACTCAAACGGTGTTCGGTTCCGCCTCCAGAAACGTTCCCCACCTGAGGTTGGCGCCCTGCGCCCGACGATGCCACCTGTCCCTGTTCCTCGTCCTGACCCCGGAAGCGGTGGAGCGAGACTCCCCGCCGCCGGCGCGCCGCATGATGCCGCGAATCTGCTCGCGGCTCACCTGCCGGCCGTGCGACGCGCCGTCGCGTTCGTGTGCCGCCGCAACCATCTCACCGTGGACGACGCCGACGAATTCGAATCGCACGTCCGGCTGAAACTGCTCGAGGACGACGCCGCGATCCTGCGGAAGTTCGCCGGGCGAAGCACCGTCTATACCTTTCTCTCCGTCGTCGTCCAGCGTCTCTACCTCGATTACCGGCGCGCGGCCTGGGGCACCTGGCGTCCCTCGGCGCAGGCCTCGCGCCTGGGCGCACTGGCCGTGCTCATCGATCGGTTGACCACCCGCGATGGTCACACGCACGACGAGGCGTATGAGATCGTCACCATTACCCACCGCGCCGCCCTGTCTCGGGGCGAATTCGATGCGATCGTCGGCCGGCTGCCGCAGCGTCAGGGCCGGCGCTTCGTGAGCGACGCAGCCCTCGCGGAGCTGGCTACCCCATCGCCGGGGCCGGACCAGGCGCTCATCGACGACGAGGCGGTCGATCGGGAACGGCAGGTCCAGGCCGCCCTGCGACGCGCCATGGCCGCGCTACCCGCGCAGGACCGCCTCGTGTTAACAATGCGGTATCTCGACGGCCGCACTGTGGCCGAGATTGCCAAGAATCTCCGCCTGGATCAGAAGGTGCTCTATCGCCGCGTGGACAAGCTGCTCGCCACGCTGCGCCGGCAGCTCGAAGCCGCGGGGATTGGTGAGAGCGCGGCTCGCGAAATCCTGGAGGCGTAGTCGCGCGCCGCGTCGCCGGTCGAATCGTTGCGGGCACATCCGTCTATGACATGAGGGCATGTCCGTGGACAACGAACGCGCCGGCTGTCCCGATCACGAGGAGCTCGCGTCCTACCTGGACGGTCGTCTTACGACGGAGGGAAGAGACGCCATCGAGGCGCACCTTCTCGAGTGCGCCGAGTGCCGGGCGGTTGTGGTTGACGCAGGTGCAATAGCCGCCGAGGGTCCGGCCACGGCGGACCCATCGGAGCGATGAATATTCAGGGGTTTTACGGGGGAGCCCGCTAGGAGCGCGGCTCGGAGGAAGCGAGCGGCACCGAGCCGAGCGCCTGGCGGAACGTACGCCACTCGTGCGCGTCGTAGTCGTACACCTGACACGCACGGGTCACCTGGAAAAACGAACGGAGCGACCAGCGCTCGACGATGACGTCGTCGATGTAGGTGGCTTCGATCCGGCGCTGCGCGGTCGGCAGGCTGCGAAACGGAATCCGCGGGTCGACGTGATGCGCACTGTGCACCGTGATGTTGTGCAGCAGCAGTTCGACCCACGTGGGCAGCTCCACGTGAACCGTCGCCCGGACCTGGCCGGCAAAGAAGCTCGACTCGCGCTTCGTGCGATACCAGGGCACGCGGGGATGCGTATGGTGGAGGAACGTCACGACCGAAAACATCACGTGAAAGATCCACCACGGCGCGACCACGATCGCGGCGGCCGCCACCGCCGGCGTCAGGCGCGGCCCCCCGGCGAGTACCGACCACCCTGGCACCAGCAGCCAGCAGACAGCGACGTTCGCCGTGAGATATGCCGCGACCAGCAGCCGATCCGCCATCAGGTGCCGAGCGTCGAGATAGCGGCGATCGCTCTCGCGCGGCATGGCCATGTGCTTCCACCAGATCTCGACGATCGAGTGGGCCCACAGCCCCCACCACGATCGATACAGGTGTTCGACCGCGCGGCGCCAGCGCGGCATCGCCCGGTAGGCGCGCGGCGTCACCGGGCGCCAGGAGTAATCGCACTCCGCCACGTTCGTCCAGCCGTGGTGCAGGTGATTGTGGCCGCGGATCCAGGGCGTGAACGGGTACCACGAGGGAAGGAAGCAGAGCGTCGCGAGCACGCGGTTCATCCCGCGTGACCCCGCCAGACTGCCATGCGCGGCGTCGTGCGCCAGGGCGAACAACATCGCCACCGCGACGCCTGCGACCGCCACCGCAACCACTTTGACGCTCCACCACGGCGCGAGGACCACCGCCGCGACGGCGCCGTAGAACAACAGGAAGTCGGCCGCCGCGAAGAGCGCACCGAGCGTCGTCGAGGGACGCGGGGCCTCTGGCGATGCCAGCGCCCGGAGCTCATGCCCCTTCGGCAGGGGCGGCGCCGCCGCAACGCGCAGCGCCTGGCCCGTGCTCATCGGCGCACCACCCGCATGTAGGTCACGTGCCGGTTCTCGTCGGCGAACTGCTCGATCGAGGCCACCTCCGCCGGGGCGATGCGGTCGGCCAGCGCGCGGACGTCTTCGGGCGATCGGTAGATCAGCCGCCAGTCCATGATCGATTCCATGAAGGCCGCGTCGTACGTGTCGGGCGTGAAATTGGCGATAAGCAGCCGGCCGCCCGGGCCGAGCGCTCCGAAGAGGGCCGTCGTGAGCGTGCGGGCGAGGTCGTCTTCGAGGTAGTCGTAGAGGCCCGCCGCGTAGGCGAGATCCTGGTTCTCGAATCGCACGGTGCGACGCAGCAGATCGCCGATCGTGGCCGGCCGCGTAGACACGCGATATCGCCCGTACTGCTGCTCGATACAGGCGAGGCTGTCGCGGTCCTGGTCGATGGCGGTGATCTCCACGGTACCGGCTCGCGCCGCCGAGCTCCATTCGATCTCGCGCAGATGCCCGCTCGCGACCGAGAGCACCCGCGGGTGCGGCCGGATGGCGGCGACACTGTCGATCTCGCGGGCTAGAAACGCGCGGCGGGTGCGGACGCTCTGAAAGCACGGCGAGTCGAACTCGTAGCCGTAGAGCATGCCGCCGAGCGGCGAGAGGTCGTCGCCCGGATGGGCCTTGCCGTAGATCAAGTCCATCAGGACGGCATCGCCCGCGTAGCCGCGCGGCTTCTCGAATGCCCTCCGGGTGAACGGCGATTCGAGCAGCAGCTCGTGCAGCGGATGCCGCCTCACCTGCTCGCCGACGAGCGCCCAGTCGGCGGGCGGCAGCGTTGAACGGATCTCGCGGAGCGAGCGGCGGAGACCGGCCATCGCCTGGTGAACGTGCCCGGCGGTGATCGCGTCGCGTGTGGTGTCGAGGACCTCTGTGGTGGCGGGAAGGCGGGCCAGAGTTGTCATGGGCATGTCCTTGCCCACGTAGACGGACGCGCTCGGCGTTTTCGCGATTCGGGACCGGACTACTCGATGGCGTCAGCGGATGGTGACTTGCAACCGATCGGCGACGAGTCCGGGCTTTGGATCGTTCCTACCCGGAGGTCAGGGCTTCAGGGTGAGGGTCAAGAAATAAGGGGTTCACCCGGAGGACGCTCGCACGGTCGAGCGCGCGGGCAGCACGCGCCTGACACCGGTCACCATGCCGAGCACCAAGGCCCCCGCGATGATCCCGGTCACCCCGTCGAATGCAATGAGCATCAGCGCGCGGAGCGTGTCGCCCACGCCGAGCAATTCCGCCAGGCCGCCGGCGAACCGCTCGAAAGCGTGGTGCAGCGGCGGGATGCCGTGGACGAGTATGCCCCCGCCCACGAGGAACATGGCCGCGGTGCCGGCCACGGACAGCCCTCTCATCAGCCAGGGTGCGCCCGCAAGAATGGCACCCCCCGCACCGCGTTGCATCCGGGCAAATGCCGTTTGGCCGCTGCGCAGACTGAGGTGCTGCCCACCGTCGTCGAGCTTGACGATGGCGCCCACGAGCCCGTAAACGCCCACCGTCATGATGACGGCGATGGCGGTCAACACCAGCACCCGGGTCCCGAACGTGGAGTTCGCGACCGTCCCCAGCGTTATGACGATGATCTCGGCCGAGAGTATGAAGTCGGTGCGCACGGCGCCCTTGATCTTGTCCCGCTCGATCGCGACCAGGTCGGTCGCGGGGTCGGCGAGCGCATGCATCAGTTCGGCTTTGTGCGCCGCGTCCTCCGCCTGGTTGTGGAGCAGCTTGTGCGCAATCTTCTCGAACCCCTCGTAGCAGAGGAAGGCGCCCCCGATCATGAGCAGCGGAGTCACCGCCCAGGGCGCTACGGCGCTGATAGCCAGCGCCCCCGGCACCAGGATGGTCTTGTTGATGGCGGATCCCCGGGCCACCGCCCAAACGACCGGCAGCTCGCGGTTGGCGCTGACGCCGGCCACCTGCTGCGCGTTGAGCGCGAGGTCGTCGCCCAGCACCCCGGCGGTCTTCCGCATGGCGACCTTGGTGAGCAGCGCCACGTCGTCGAGACCCGTGGCGATATCGTCGAGCAGAGCGAAAAGGCTGGATGCCATGGTCCTACTGTGCGCGCGCGTCCGACGACAGGTTACGGCTGAGGCTACAGCATTTCGACGCCGGCTGCCTGTGCTACAACCTCGGAGTTGAACCGGACCACACTCACCACCGTCGCGATGGGCACCGCGAGCGTCATGCTCGCGCATCAGGTGGCCTCGAAGGCGTTTCGAGACGCCACGTTCCTCGGCGCGTGGCCGGCCACCGCCCTGCCGATCATGACACTCGCGACGGCCGCGCTCGTGCTGGCGATCGTCCCGCTGTTCTCGCGGCTGCTCGCCCGCTTCTCCCCTCTCGCGATCGTCACGGCGGGTTTCGCGGCGAGCGCTGCCGGGCATCTGCTCGAGTGGGCTTCGTACGGCACCGGGCGCCCGATCGCGGTCGTCATCTACTTTCACCTCGCCGGCGTGAGCGCCTTGTTGCTATCGGGGTTCTGGTCGCTCGTCGCCGAGCGATTCGACCCGGCAGCGGCACGCGCCGCGTATGGCCGCATCGCCGCCTCCGGCACCCTGGGCGGCGTCGCCGGCAGCGTGGCCGCCGACCAGGTGGCGGCCACCGCGAGCCTGGACGCTGTGCTGCTGCTGCTCGCGTCGCTGCATCTCGGCTGCGCAATCGGCCTCATCGCCCTCCGGCGCGCGCCGGCGCTCCTTCTCCGGCAACCGGAAGCCGGGGGGCGCACCGCCACCGCCCGCGAGTTGATTCGCACCCCATACATCCGCACGATGGCACTGCTGGTCCTGTTGACGACAGCAGGCTCGGCAGTGCTGGACTACCTGTTCAAGTCGCACGCCACGGCATCGGTCGGCACTGCCGGCCTGCTGCGCTTCTTTGCGGTCTACTACGGTGGCGTCCAGGTGCTCTCGTTCCTCTTACAAGCGAACTCGAGCCGCGCGCTCAACGGTCTCGGTATCGGCGGCTCGATTCGGACGCTGCCGGCTGGCGTCGGGGTCGCAGGCACGCTCGCACTCCTTTTCCAGAGCTGGCCGATCATCGCGGCGCTTCGCGCCACCGAATCGTTGCTCCGGGCGTCGGTCTTCCGCAGCGCCTACGAGCTGCTCTTCGTGCCGATGGATGCCCAGGAGCGCGGCAGGGTGAAGACCTTTCTCGACGTCACCTGCGACCGCGCCGGCGAAGCGGCGGGCGCCGTACTGGTGCAGCTGCTGCTGATCGTGCCTCTGGCCTCGGTCACCGCGAGCCTGCTGACGATCGTCCTGCTCGTCGAGGCCGCGGCGTTCTGGCTGGGACGCCGGCTCGATCCGTTGTATCTCGGCGTGGTCGAGACCCAGCTCCTCCGCCACCGCGACACACCGGCGGTGAACCTGGTGTCCGAGCAAGGGTGGTCGGTGCTGCTTCCGGCGGCGGCCGCTCCGGCCACGCTCGCCGCCGCGCCGGCAACACCGGCCGTGTCAGCATCCCATGCGCCGCCGCACGCGGACGCGCGGCTCGAGCTGCTCGCGGAGCTGCGGTCTGGCAACGCGGCGCGAGTGTCGGCCGCGCTCGTACGCACCTCGGAGTTCGACCGTATGCACGTCGCGCACATCATCGACCTGCTCGCCTGGGACGAGGTGCTGACTGCCGCCCGCCAGGCGCTCGAACGTTCGGCGGCGCACGCCAGCGGCATGCTGACCGACGCCCTGCTCGAACCGTCGACCGACTTCGCCATCCGCCGGCGCCTGCCGCGCATCCTGGCCACGTGCCCCACGTCTCGCACGCTCGACGGTGTCGTGCGCGGCCTCGACGACGGCCGCTTCGAGGTGCGCTATCACTGCGGCCGCGCCATCAACCGCATGCTGGCGCACGCGCCGCAACTGCGCGTCGATCACGCGAGGATCATCGCGGTCATCGAGCGCGAACTGTCGGTGCCGCCGCAGGTCTGGCACGGCTACCGGCTGCTCGACCGGCCGGACATCGAGGGCACCGGCGGCGACGAACCGGAGCCCGCTGGCGAAACGTCACGGAGCCTCGAGCACGTCTTCGCGCTGCTTTCGATGATCGTGGCGCGCGAGCCGCTCGACGCGGCGGTGCGCGGCATCAGCTCGCCGAACCCGGGCGTCCGCGGACTGGCCGTCGAATATCTCGACCAGGTGCTGCCCGCGGCGGTGCTGGAACGGCTGCGCGCGCTGATGGCAGCTACACCGTCCGCTTCCGATGCTCCTTCGCAATCTGGCTCGCCACCGCCAGCCACGCGATCGTCAACACCACGTTGATGCCGGCGAACGCCGCCGTGCTCAGCGCCACCACTTGCCCGACGTAGACCGCGCCCGCCGACACCACGTCGCCCGTGCGTGTGAAGAACGTGTCGACGGCCGCCTTGGCCTTGTACTTGGCCTCGCGGCTGGTCGGCAGGAAGAGCGCCTGACGCAGCGTGTTCTGAATCGAGTAGTCGACGCTGTTCTCGAGGATCTTGCCGATCCGTACGACCGCGAGGAACGGCGCGGCGAGGATGATCGAGTAGTTGATCAGCGCGATGACCGGAAGGACGAACAGCCCTCCGCGCACGCCCATCAGCCGGATCACACGCGAGGTCGCGAAGAGTTGGAGCAGCAGGCCCACCAGGTTGACCATCGCGCTGATCGAGCCGGAGAACGCGGTCACGAACTGCCGGCTGTCGGCCACTGCGGCCTCGCTGGTCCCGAACCGCGCCACCGCCTCGGACACGATCAGGCGATTCAGGACGTAGCCGCCGGTCGTGTTGACGACGTTCAGCAGCACGATGAGCACGGCGATCCACAACAGGTAGCGATCGCGCAGGATCAGCTCGAAGCCGCCTTGCGGTCCCAGGGTCTCCTCGGCGACAGCCCTGGCCTCCGGATGCGCGTAGCGCGCCTCGCGGGTGTTGACGATCAGGGTGGTCCCGAGCGCCGCCATCAGCACGCACGCGCCCATGAACATGAGCGTGTAGGGCGTGTAGTTCAGTCCCTGAACCAGAGGGGCCACGGCCGCCGCTCCGACCCACGCACCGAGCGACTGCCCGACGCCCACGAGCGGAAACAGGCGCCGGCCCTGCCCCTCGGTGTAGAGGTCGTTCGCGAACTGCCAGAACTGCGAGACGATGAAGACGTTGATCAAGCCGATCCAGATGTAGAACGCCACGCCCTCGCGCAGCCCCGCCACGCCGCCCAGGTAGAACGCGATCAGGGTGGCGGAAAAGAACGTCATGACGATGGCGATCAGCTTGATGCGGACGAACCGCGTGCCGAGCCACCCGTAGAGCGGCACCGCGGCCATCAGCAGGACCGCCTGCGCGGCGGCCGAGTACGAGGCCACCTCGGCCCCGCCCTCGGTGAGGATCAGGCCGTCGCGCGCCGGCTTCATCAGCGAGTAGCCGGCCAGCAGCAGGAAGATGTTCACGGCGAGCAGGACCGTGCTGACGCCTTCGCCCGCGCGCACGTCGGCAAACACCGACAGCACCCGCTCGAGCGCGTTCTTCGGCTTCTCGCCGATGACACGGAAGACCGGCAGCGAATAGTGCGACGGCTGTTCCGGATGACTGGCCAGCGTGCGCGGCGGAGAGCTCTTGCTCATGGCAGCCCCGTCAACTCCGCTGCGACCGGCTGACCGGTGTACCCAGCTTCGGCCAGCACCGCCCCACGGCGGGCGCCTCGTCAGCGCCCGGAGGTGTCCCGGTGGCCGCCCGCTCGGCTGGATCCGTTACGACACGGCGGAGGTCCCACCAGACCTGCGCGTCCTCGGCCGTCCATCGGCTCTCGATGACGGCGGCGTCGAGCCGCCTCGCGAGCTCCATGGCCGACGCGGGTCGCGCCCCAGGCTCCTTCTCGAGACAGTCCAGGATCACGCGATCGAGCGCCGGCGGAATCGGGAGCTCGGTGCGGGTGCTTGGCGGGGGCGGGACCGTCTGGACGTGGGCGAGCACCACGGCCACGGCGGTGTCACCCTCGAACACCGGATGGCCGGTCAGCAGGTAGTAGGCGACACAGCCGAGCGAATAGAGGTCGGCGCGTCCATCAACCCCGGGCTTCCCCGTCGCGATCTCCGGGGCCATGAAGCCGGGCGTGCCGGCTGTCACTCCTTCGAGCGTCAGCATGCTGCGCCCGGAGGACGCTTCCACGTGCTTGACCAGCCCGAAGTCCAGCACCTTGACGAAGTCGTCGTCGGGACCCAGACGACACATGAAGAGGTTGGCGGGCTTGATGTCGCGGTGGATCAGGCCTCGCGTGTGCGCCTCGCCGAGCGAATGACACACCTGGCGAAGCAGGTGGACCGCCCGCGCGGGCTCCATCGGGCCGAACTCCTTCACGAAGTGATCGAAGCTGACGCCGTTGAGCAGCTCCATCACGTAGTAGAAGTCGCCCTCCTCGGTGACGCCGAAGTCGTAGACGTCGATGGTGTGCGTCGATCCAAGCGTGGCGGTATCCTTCGCTTCACGCTCGAACCGCTGCACCAGCGCTTCGCGGGTCCGCTGGCTGGCACCGAGCACGTCGGCGCGAATCAGCTTGATGGCGGCGGGCCGCGCCAGCAGCCGGTGCTTCGCCCGCCACACCTCGCCCATCCCGCCCTGGCCGATGCGCTCCATCAGCTCGTAGCTGCCGATCTCGCGCGCCTGCTTGAGGCGCACGTTGACCCGGTGCACGATGCCGGCCACGACGTAGGCCACGATCGCGCACAGGTAGGTCGAGGTCAGGAAGAATGCCGTCACCGCAAACGGACGCTCGATCGGCACCCCCATCACGTTCGACGAGAGGACCAGCGCCAGCGGCCCGGTCGACGCCGCCAGCAGCGACGACACGAGCACGCTTCGCGGTGGGAGCGGGACGACCAGTGGGAAGCCGATGATCCAGACACACTCCACCGGAATCAGCGGAAACGCCGAATCGAGCCCCGCCGGCACGCCGTCCCAGAACTCGCGAATCGCGAGACCGAACGCACCCGCCACTTGGAACGACATCGCCAGATTGACGAGCGCGCGGTTCGACAGTCTGCCGCCGCGTACGATGGCGTAGACCGCGACGCCCATCGCGACGGCGATGACGCCGATGGCGTCGTGGAATCCAGGGTCGAAGGACACCCCGTTGGCCCAGGCGGAGGCGATACGCCGGCCGAAGTGGCCGATCAGGCCGGTGACGGCGTAGATCAGCCCCAACCACCCGAGGCGCCGCGCCGCCTCGGCCATCATTTCGGGCGGAAACGTGCGGGACCATTGGCTGCCGTGTCCAGCGGTCCCCTCGACGCGAACGCGAGTCATGGCAACCGCCGCAGGCCGAGGGACGAGGCGCTCTTGGGCATAGGAGTGTCGGACGCCCGGCGGCGCGGCTCAAGCGCCAGCCGCTCGGTGATTCAGCCGATGATGTCAGACATTACGGTCTCCTCGTCCATGCCATTGATCAGCAGGCAAGCCTCAACGATGAACTCGCGGTCGCGGATATGGAGGATGTCCGAAATCACGAATGAATTTGCGGGTCGGTGGCGCCAGAGTTATGGGCCAGCTCGGAGTTTGGGACAGTTTTGCGCCAGCCCGGGCACCCTGGTTCACAAGCGCAGTAGAATCCTTGGAGATTTCCAGTCGGGGCGTAGCGCAGTCTGGTAGCGCGCCTGCTTTGGGAGCAGGATGTCGCAGGTTCGAATCCTGTCGCCCCGACCACTTTTCGAGTTTGCGGTTTTCGATCTAGCCCGGTCTCCCCGTGAACAGCGTCGCCGCGTCCACGAAGCACAGCGGATTTCCAAACGGGTCGCTCAGATAGAACGACCGCTCCCCCCACGGCCGCACGGCGATCTGCCCCATCGGCAACCCGCCATCTCCGAT
>Ga0173480_10000213_pt1 | contig 17400 bp, 17 predicted proteins | sample NitcycUS209509C1_FD_122622 | JGI IMG/M metagenome (GOLD analysis project Ga0173480, IMG submission 122622) | Soil microbial communities from Arlington Agricultural Research Station in Wisconsin, USA - Nitrogen cycling UWRJ-S209-509C-1 (version... | ecosystem: Environmental > Terrestrial > Soil... | reverse complement strand
CGCTCATCAGCGCACCCGCCCGACGGTCAGCAGGTACTCCATCTCGAACCGCGCGTCGTCGTCGCTGCCGAGGTTTCGCTCGGCGCAGAACTCGCTTAGCGCCTGGTCGAACTCCTCGGTGCGGCCCTCTTTCTCGGCGTTGGCGCGGGCGGCGATCGTCGGCCCGTAGCGCTGCTTGAAGTGCTCGCCGTAGTCGTCAGGCCGCTGGAAGGCGGTCACCTCGAGCACGTCGCGCTCAACCTTCTCCAGCTCGACCCGGTCGCCGAACAGCTCCCGCAGGTGATCCTCGCCACCCCACAGCGGCGGCGGCGAGGCGCCGGCGGGGGGAGGGGGCATGAACTGACCCATGATCTTGAACAGGCCGCCGATCATTCCCTCCGGGGTCCAGCTCAGCAGGCCGATCGTGCCGCCGGGGCGGGCGACGCGCACCAGCTCGTCGGCGGCGGCCTGGTGGAACGGAGCGAACATCACCCCGATCGAGGAGATGACGGCGTCGAAGCTGTCGTCCTCGAAGGGCAGGTCCTGGGCGTCGGCCTCGGCCCACTCCAACTCGACCCCCGCGGCTGCGGCGCGGGCGCGGCCGGCCTCGAACAGCTCCGGGGTCAGGTCGCTGGCGACCACCTCGGCGCCAGTCTGGGCCGCTGGGATCGAGGCGTTGCCGGTGCCGGCGGCGACGTCGAGGACGCGCTGGCCGGCGCTGATGCCGGCGAACTCGACCAGCCGCGGCCCGAGCGGGGTGAGAAAGGTCTCGACCATCGAGGGGTAATCCCCCGAGGCCCACATCTTGCGGTGTTTCTGCCTCAGCTCTGGGCTGGGGCCCTGGGTGTCGGTGGTCGCGCTCACTTCGTCAGATCTCCTTTGGATCGGTTGATGATCCTTTTCTACGCTCGTCGCATCTGCCTATCAACTTCAAGATCTGCAGTTAGGCGCTTACACTGCCCATAGAGCCAGATGCCGGAGAGCTACGGACAGTTCTGCCCGGTCGCCCAAGCGGCCGAGGTCTTGACCGAGCGCTGGACCCTGCTGGTCCTGCGCGAGCTGCTGATGGGCAGCACCCGCTTCAACGAGATCCAGCGCGGAGTGCCGCGGATGTCCTCGTCGCTGCTGAGCAAACGGCTGCGCGAGCTGGAGCGCTCGGACTTGCTGACGCGGGAGCCACTGCAGGGGGAGCGCGGTTACGCGTACCGGCTGACCCCGGCCGGGGAGGCGCTGGGACCGCTGGTCGTCTCGCTCGGGACTTGGAGCCGCGACTGGCTGAAGCGCGAGATCAGCGCCGAGGAGGCCGATCCGGCGCTTTTGATGTGGGACCTGCGGCGCAGCGTCCGCCTCGACCGGCTGCCGCAGGAGCGGGTCGGGGTCTTCTTCCGCTTCCGCGACGCCGAGGAGGGCAAGCGCGCCTGGTGGCTGGTGGCCGAGGAGGCCAACGCCGACCTTTGCTTCACCGACCCCGGCTTTGGGATCGATCTCCAGGTCGACGCCGAGACCCGGGCGATGGCCGAGGTCTGGGTCGGCAAGCAGGAACTGGGGGCGGCGATGCGCTCGAAAAAGGTCCGCGTGACCGGCCCCGAGCACCTGGTGCGCAGCCTGCCCGAGTGGCTCGGGTTCAGCACCTTCGCCTATCCCGATCCCGCCGCCGAGATGGCGGTGCGGCAGCAATCCGCCTGACTGCTGCGCGGCGGCCGTTCCGGATCGGCCCTGGACGGGTAGCCGATAAGGCAGTCATGAAAGGGGTCTCTTAGGCGGAAGGGGAGGTGCGAAGCGTGCGAGCTGTGGACGGTCGACGCCTGTTGCTTGCTCTGGCTGCCCTCTGCGGCCTCGGTCTCGTCTTCGCCGCCGCCTCGCCCGAAGCCCTGCGACCGCTGTGTGGGGGCCGGCAGGCGACGTTGGCCTCCAACGACCGCGTCATCCACGGCAGCCGCGGTCCCGACGTGATCGTCGCCGGCCCCGGTCCGAACAAGATCTTCGGCGCTCGCGGCAACGATGTGATCTGCGGCGGCTACGGCCGCGACGTGATCGAGGGCGGCCGCGGCAAGGACACGATCGACGGCAAGAAAAACGCCGATCTGGTCCATGGCGGCCGCGGCTCCGACGAGGTCGACGGCGGGGCCGGCCGCGACAACGTCCGCGGCGGCAGCGGCAACGACGCGGTCCGCGGCGGGCCAGGCCGTGACGACGTCGGGGGCGGTCGTGGCGACGACGACGTCGAAGGAGGAGGCGGCAGCTTCGACAGCGTCGCCGGCGGCATCGGTCGGGACAGGATTGACGGCGGAGCCGGCACCCACGACATCGCTTCCTACCGGAGCGCCGGCGGTCCGATCGAGGTGGACCTCGCGAGTGGGAGGGTCAGCGGCGCGGAGCAGGAGCGGTTGATCGGCATCGAGGATGTGGTCGGCGGGACCGGCGACGACCTCATGGCAACCTCTGAAGTGACGGCGAACCGGCTCGAGGGCGGCCCAGGAGACGACCGGCTGCTCGGCACCCTGCAGCGGGACCAGGCCTTCGGCGGGCCCGGCAGCGACGAGTGCTTCGGCTCCTTCTCCGTCGCCGAGTCCTGCGGGTCGGCCAGTGGCGCCGGCACCAGGGTGGAGTTGTACGAGAGCTTGACCGGCGCCCCCAGCCTTGCGATTGCTGGCGATGCCGGGACCGACGCGATCAGCGTCAGCGAACGGAACGGCCACTTCGTCGTCCGCGCGGCCGGGGGCAATCCCGTCCGCCTCGGCGATCGCCGGTACGCCGAAGGCTGCGGTTCCCGTGGCAGCGCCGTCGTCTGCGCGGGCCGCGCAGACTTGATCCTCGTCTCCCTCGGGCCCGGCAACGACAGCATCGCGATCGGCCGCTCGTTGCGGCCGGGGGTTTCGATCACGGTCGACGGTGGCGCCGGTAGCGACTGGTTGCGCGGCGGCCCGGCCGGCGACACCCTCTACGCGGGCGACGACGCCGACCCCGACCTTCTCCAGGGCGGTGGCGGCGACGATGCCCTCTTCGGCGTCAACATCCTCCACCCGCGGCGTGGCAGCGGTGCGGCGACGATGCTCGGCGGCGGCGGTGACGACCTCCTGATCGGCGGCCAGCCGTGCGAGGGCGACCGGTTCGTCGGTGGCCCCGGCGCCAACGACAGCGCCTCCTTCGCCCGCGTCCGTAATGAAGGCGTCTATGTGGAAGCGAAGATCGGCGGTGGCGTGATCGACCCCGGCGTGGCGAGCTGCGCTCCTGGCCGCATCGCCCGTGGCACCGAGAAGATCGAGGGATCGCCCGGCCCCGACGTGCTGATTGGCGCCGCCCGCGACAACGTCCTGCTCGGCCGTGGCGGCGCGGACGAGCTCGACGGACGCGGCGGGCAGGACCGTTGCATCGGCGGCCGTGGCGCCGACCGCGGGCGCCACTGCGAGTACCTGCGCAACTGAGGTTGCGCTGAGGGCAGGCCTAGGGCCTGCCCTCAGTCGCCACCTCCGGACCCCCCCGCTCGACCTCGATGCGGGGGAGGATTCGCTCGAGCCAGTCCGGGATCCACCAGTTGCGGTTGTCGAGCAGCTGCATCACCGCCGGCACCAGGACCATCCGGACCAGGGTGGCGTCGAGGAAGATCGCCGCTGCCAGGCCGATCCCAAAGAGCTTGAGGAAGACTTCGGGGGAGGCGACGAAGGCGAGGAAGACGACGACCATGATTGCCGCCGCCGCGGTGATCACCCGCGCCGTCTTCGCCAGGCCGTCGGCGACGGCCCGCCGCGTGTCGCCGTCCTTCAGATACTCCTCGCGGATCCGCGAGACGAGGAACACCTCGTAGTCCATCGAGAGGCCGAAGAGGATCGCGAACATCATCACCGGCATGAACGGCGCGATCGGCACTTCGTGGTCGATCCCGATCAGTTCACCGACCGCCCCGCCTTGGGCGACCAGGGTCATCACTCCGTACGCGGCGCAGACCGAGAGCAGATTCATGATCCCCGCCTTGAGCGAGATCAGCGGTGAGTGGAAGGCGAGGAGGAGCAGCAGGAAGGAGAGGCCGACAACGCCGATGATGAACAGCGGTATGCGGTCGGTGATGTAGGTGCTCTGGTCCTCGAGCGCGGCGTTGACCCCGCCGACCAGGGCGTCGACGCCCGAGTTGCCGACCGCGGTCGGGATCACCGTCCCACGCAGGTGCTCGACCAGTTCGGTGGTCGCCTCGTCTTGGGGGGAGGTGGTCGGGATCACGGTGACGATCGCCGCGGTCCCGTCCGAGTTGAAGCGCACCGGCGGTACGTAGGCGATTCCCTCTTCCTGACGCAGGTCGGCGGCCAAAGCGTTGACCGTTCCCTTGGCGCTGGCGTCGGGAAGTTCGGCGGCGATCACCAGCGGGCCGTTGGCGCCCGGGCCGAAGCCCTCGCTGATCAGGTCGTAGGCCTGGCGGGTCATCGTGTCCTTGGGATCGTTGCCGGCGTCCGGGAAGCCGAGCCGCATGCCGAGGGCCGGCGCGGCGAGCGCCAGCAGGATCGCGGTGGCGACGATCGCCGCCGGCCACGGCCGCCGCTGCACCCAGTGGCTCCAGCGAGCGGCAGGCGATTCGCCGTCGCTTTCGGGCCGGTCGAGCCGGCGGCCTAGAAACGGGATCTTCAGCCGGTCGACGTTCGGTCCGAGGTAGGAGAGCAGCGCCGGCAGCAGGGTGATCGAGGCGAGCATCACCACCAGCACGGCCAGCGAGGCCGAGATCGCGACCCCGTACATGTAGGGGAGCCCGGTGAGGAAGAGCCCCAGCACAGCGATGACGACGGTGCTGCCGGCGATGATCACGCTGCGGCCGGCGGTGCTGACCGCCTCGACTACCGCGTCGTGGCGGTCCTTGCCGGCCTTCATCGCCGAGCGGAAGCGGGTCAGGACCAACAGCGCGTAGTCGATGCCGACGCCGATCCCGATCAGGCCGGCGACGGCGAGGGTCCAATCGGGGACGTCGATCACGTTGGCGAGGAGAGCGATCAATCCACCCCCGGAGATCCCGATCCCGATCAGGGCGATGACGAGAGGCAGGCCGGCGGCGATCAGCGAGCCGAAAGCGATCACCAGCACGATCGCCGCCGCCAGGAAGGCGATCCCCTCTTCGTTGCCGCCTTCCTGGGCGCGGACAATCGGATCGCCCCCGAGCTGGATCCTCAGGCCGTCGCCGCTGTTGTCTTCGGCCGCCGCGACCAGCGTTTCGCCGTCCTCCTTCGATACCTCCCAGCCGGGAACCGTCAGCGGCAGCGTCGTCGTCGCGATCGTGCCGTCATCGGATACCCGGATCGCTTCCCGTTTCTCGATGTGGGGAACCGCTTCCGCGGCGGCGAAGAAGTCCTCGACTCCCCGTTTCGCAGCCGGGCTCTGGGCTCCATTCGGGTCCTTCCAGACAACGTAGACTTCCTGCCCCGAGTAGCCGTCGAACGCGCTTTCGGTCAGCTCGCTTGCCGCCTTCGACTCCGAGCCGGGCGTGTTGTAGTCGGCTTCGTACTCGCCGGCGAAGGAGGAGCCGAGCCCGATCAGGACGATGGTGGCCGCGACCCAGGCGAGGACCATGCGGCCGCGGCGGCGGTAGGCGATGTCTGCGAGGCGGGAGAGGCGGCGGGTCATGGGTCCCTCCTGTGAAGATCGTTAATGACTGGAATGGTTCAAGAGCGGAATGATTCATAGCACAAACTAATGGGTAAGCTTCCTCTCGTATGACCAAGGACCGGATCAACGGCGATCACGCCCCCTCGACGCTGGCCTTCCTCCTTTCCCAGGTAGGAATCCACGCCTCGCGGCGCTTTGCGGAGCTGATCGGCGCTGTCGATCTCAATCCGCCCCTCTTCCGCATTCTCAACTTGGTCGACGCCGCCGAGGGCGAGTCGCAGCAGGCGATCGGAGCCGCGATCGACGTACCTGCCAGCCGTATGGTCGCCCTGGTCGACGAGCTGGAGCAGCGCGGTCTGGTCGAGCGCCGGCCGGACCCCGCCGACCGCCGGGTCCGAGCCCTCTACCTCACCACCAAAGGCAGGCAGACCCTTGCCCAGGGTCGGAAGATCGCCCGGGAGCATGAGGAAACCCTGACGCGTGGGCTGGCTCCGGCGGATCGCAAGCGCTTGGTCGATCTGCTGCAGAAGATGGTCACTGAGCAGGCGATCGGAATGGGCGTTCACCCAGGCCTCAGCGAGACCAAGCCGCTACGCAACTGAGGTTGCAGACTCAACTCCTCGGCGATGCGAGTCAAACGACCCGCCTACGGTTTATGGGTGGCCGGCGCCTATGCCGGCCTTCTTCTTTCTCAGCTATGCCGAATCCGACCGCAAAACCGCGCCGGCCCTGGCTTGCGTCGCTTCTGGCGATGAGCCTTGCCCTGCTCGCCACCTGCCTTGTCGCGGTCGCCTCCGCGCCCGCCAAGAGCAACTCGGAGAAGCTGGAAGCGGTCGAAGACAAGATCGGCGCGGTCGAAGAGCGCAAGGGCGTCCTCACCTCCGACATCGAAGCGATGGGGGACGAAATCTCCGCCCTCGAAGGGCAGGTGACGGCCCTGCGCAACCAGGAGGCCGCGGCCGAAGAGGAGCTGGCCGCCAAGCAGGCCGAGCTCGACAAGGCCGAAGCCGAACTGCGCGAGGCGCTGGACCGTCTGCAGACCCTGCGCGGTCGCCTCAAGCGGGCGCTGGTCGTCCTCCGCGAGCGGCTGGTCGCGATCTACACCTACGGCTCGACCGACATCACCACGGTGGTGCTCAGCGCCGAGGACTACGGCGACATGGTCGCCCGCACCGAGTACTTCGAGGCGATCAACGAAAGCGATCAGAAGCTGGCCGAGCGGGTGCGCGAACTGCGCGACGAAGCGAAGAAGCTGGTTCGGGTCCGCAAAGTCTCGAAACTGACGATCGAAAAGGCGCGCGACCAGATCGCTGCCAAAAAGCAGCGGCTGGAAGTGACCCGCTCGACGCTGGAGTCGCGCGAGGGTGCGCTGCTGTCGGCGCGGGCCACGCGCCGCCAGACGCTGAACAGCGTCCAGGGGGAGCTCGACCAGCACGAGGAGGTCGCCGCCGACCTGCGGGCCGAGATCGCCCAGGAAATCGCCGAAGCGACGGGGGGCGTGGCGTTGCCGGCCGGGCCGATGCCCTCGCCGAGCGCCGCCGGCTTCATCTGGCCGCTCGAAGGCACCCTCACCTCAGGCTTTGGCTATCGCTGGGGGCGGATGCACGAGGGAATCGACATTTCCGTGCCGGAAGGCACGCCGATCCGCGCCGCGGCCGACGGCACCGTGATCCTGATGCAGTCCGAGTACGAAAGCGGCGGCTACGGCAACTACACCTGCATCGATCACGGCGGCGGGCTCTCCACCTGTTACGCCCACCAGTCGAGCTTCTCAACCTCGGTCGGCGCCCAGGTAAGCCAGGGCGACGTGATCGGCCTCAGCGGCAACACCGGCCACAGCACCGGCCCCCACCTCCACTTCGAGGTGCGAATCAACGGCGCGGCAACCGACCCGCTCGGCTACCTGTAGCCGGCCCGCTTTCGCGGCGGAGGCTCAGGGGTAGGCGACGCAGCCGGAGAGATCTTCGCAGGCGCGTTGGAGTTCCTTGAAGGTGAGCGTGTTGCTCGAGACGCTGGCCATCTCCTCTTCGACGGCGGCGATCAATCGGCCCTCAGCCAGATAGAGAAGCTGCCGTTCCTCTGCGCTCAGGTTGGGGACACCCTTCAGAAAGGCCCTTTCCAGACGGTCGTCGATCCGCCAGAGGGCATTGATCGCCCCCGTCATTTCCTCGTCGACCGTCTCGAGGGTCAACCCGGGTTTCCGGGCGATCCTCAACGGCCCGTCGTCGATCTGTCGGAGGTGGAGAAGCACGACGCGCAGGACCTCGCCGGAGGAACGGGACGATCGGGCGAGGTTGATCAGGCGGGCTCGATACTCGGCCTCGCCCCTCTCCGCCGCCCGGGCTTCCCGCGACACGCGGACGCTTCGGTTCGTGATCCCTTCGTAGCGGACCCGCGCCTGCGCGTTCTGCAGGCTGTCGGTGATCGTGAACTGCCCGGCGACGGCAGCCGCGATCAGCACTAGAAGCAGAAGGGGCCGACCGAGCCGGAGCCATTTCGACTCCGGATCGTCGCGTAGCAGCGGCAGGGCACACCAGTAGGCGACGCCCACCGTTCCCGTCGTCAGCATGAACACGATCCAGCGCTGTTCCCAGTCTCTGATCGAAGCCGGGTCGATCGCTCCCCGGATCGCGAACACCTCAGCCATGACGCCGCCGCAGAGGAAGACCACCACCCCGATCCGGAGCAGGTGGCTTCGCGGTGGCCCGGGTCCCTCCTCGCGAAGCTGCAGCATCGCGCCGCCGAAGAGAAGCCCGGGGATCAGCGCGATGGCCACTTGATAAAGAGCCGCGTTGCCGCTCAAGAGGAATAGAACGCTAATCAACCGCTCGGCCGGCGCGACTTCGTACGGTTGCGGGCGTGGCGGAGCTGATCCTCTACGCGATTCCCGCGTTCGTCATCCTGCTCGTCGTCGAGCTGCTCTCGTTCAAGTACGCGCGCGACGAGGACCTGGTCGGCTACGAGGCGTGGGACACGCGCACCAGCCTGACGATGGGCGGCGGCAACGAGATGCGGATCTTCCACTTGATAAAGAGCCGCGTTGCCGCCCATGAGTCCACAAAAGCGACACTAGGGCTGCAGGCGCTGGTGGCTCCAGCCGCCCTCGTCCTTTATGTAGAGCAGGCGACGGTGGAGGCGGGTCGGGCTGCCGTGCCAGAACTCGATCAGGTCGGGATCGAGGCGGAAGCCGCCCCAGTTCGCGGGCCGGCGCAGCTCTTCGCCGTTTAGCTCGTCGGCCTTCTGTCGCAGTTCGTCGGGGTCGGGGAGCGCTGCGCCCTGATCTGAGGCGACCGTGGTCGCCCGCCCCGCCGATGGCCGCTCGGCGAACAGCGCGTCGGACTCCTCCTCGCTCAGCCGCTCGACTGATCCCTCGATCGTGATCTGCTGCAGGGTCTCGCGCCAGTAGAGCGTTCCCGCCGCCCGCGGGTTGGCGGCCAGGTCGCGACCCTTGCGGCTGTCGTAGCTACCGGCGAAGACCAGGGTGGGGGACAGCTGCTTGACGAGCAGAGTGCGGACCGACGGCCGCCCCTCGGCGTCGGCGGTGGCCAGCGCCAGCGCTCGCGGCTCGCGCACGCCCCTTTCGTCTGCGGTTCGCAGCCAGCGCTCCAAGAGCGGCAACGGGTCAGCCGGCGGCGAGTCGAACTCGGGCAGCTCCAGCGTCGGATCGCCCGACAGCGTTTCGACCTGACCGTCGCTCACGACCCCAATCTACGTTGCCGCGCGCTCGGCCACCAGTCGCTCGTAGAGCCCCATGTAGGCGCGGGCGGTTCGCTGGATTGAGAGTTCGCCGGCGCGCCGCTGCGCCCGCTCGGCAAGTTCGCCGCGCAGGTTGCTGTCGTCGATCAGCGTTTCCAGCACCTCGTGCAGGGCGCGGTCGTCGCCGGGCTGGACGAAGATCGCCGCGTCGGACCAGAGCTCGCGTAGGGAGGGGATGTAGCCGAGGACCAGCGCGCAGCGCTCGCGTGCGGCGGCGAGGATGCCGAGGCCGGACGGCTCATACGCGGTCGGCGCGGCGAAGATCGAGGCGCTGCGGCGCAGCTCGGCCAGGGCGGAGGGACCGAGGGCGCCGGTGCTCTCGGCGAAGCGGACTTTGCCCATCGGGCCGAGGTCGCCAGCGACGGTCACCGGCCAGGCGAGGCGGGCGGCAGCGGCGTCGAGGGTGGCCAGGTTCTTGGCCGCATCCCAGACCCGCTCCGCGCCCAGTACCAGCGCGCTCTTGCCGACATCCGAGGCGATCGCCGGTGTGGTCGAGCCGTTGTGAATCACGTGGGCGATCCCGGGTCGCAGTTGGTGGTCGCTTTCGAGCTCCTCCAGCATCGCCATCGTCGGCGCGACGACGGCGTCGGCGCCATCCAGTCCCGCCGCCATCTGTTCGCGGTAGTGGCCGCATTCGGGCGGCGCATCGGAGCCGTGGACCGCTCGCCACCAGGCGAGGATCGAGGAGTGGGCGACGACGACCTTCGGCGCCGTCAGTGGCAGGGCGCCGTGGGCGTAAGAGCAGAGGTGGACGACGTCGGGCTGCTCCTCCTCCTCAAGGATCTGCAGCCAGCGACCGGCGGCGGCGACGTCGACCCAGGAGTCCTCCATCCACTCCAGCCGGTAGCCGCTTTCGTGCACCCGGGCGGGAAGCAGGGCGCGCTGCTCGCGCCGCAACCGTGGCCCCATCGTCGCCACCACCACCTCAACGCCCTCGGCCTCGAGCGCCGCCGAAAGCTCAGCGGTGTAGGCGAAGACGTCACCGACCGTGTCGGTCGTCAGCAGGACCTTGATCCCCGGACTGGTACGACGTTTAGTCAACGTCCTCACACTTACCTGCTGAGTCCGGCGAGTAAACCGCTGCGGCGCCTGCGAGTGCGATCCTTTTCGCTGTGAGCGAGGAGAAAAAGGGCGTCCGCGCGGTCGTTAGCGGCAGGGTGCAGGGAGTCTTCTTCCGCGACTCCACCGTGGCCCGGGCGCACGAGGTGGGCGTCCTCGGCTGGGTCCGCAACGCCGATGACGGCACGGTCCAGGTCCACGCTGAGGGCCCGGCGCCGGCGGTAGACGAGCTCGTTGCCTTTCTTAAAGAGGGACCGCCCGCCGCCCAGGTCGAGGCCGTCGAGGTCGAACCGGCGAAGGTCGAGGGCCACGAGCAGTTCGCGGTCCGCGGCGTCAGCGCCGGCGCCTTCGTCGTCCAGGAGCACTGGGCGACCGCCCATCACTTTGATCTGCGATTGGAGGTCGACGGCGTGCTGCGCTCCTGGGCGGTGCCGAAGGAACCGTCAATGGACCCGGCGGACAAGCGGCTGGCGATCGAGGTCGAGGACCACTCGCTCGGGTACAAGGATTTCGAGGGGAAGATCGCCGGCGGCAAGGTGGAGATCTGGGACCGCGGTACCTACGAGCAGGGCGGGCGCGTGCCCTGGCCTGAGGCGCTGGAGCGTGGCCACGCGGTCTTCGTCCTTCGCGGCGAGAAGCTCGAGGGCGGCTTCGCCCTGCAGCGGACGCGTGGGGGAGAGAAGCCGCAGTGGCTGCTGATCAAGCGGAGGGATGAGTTCGCGCGGCCGGCGTCCGCCGGCTAGCGACATAGAGGCCGATCGCGACCAGCGGAGCGATGAAGTCGGCCCACAGCACCAGCCCCGTGTTGTCGGGATCGTGGTTGTCGTGGATCGCTGCCTGGTGCAGGTGGCCGTAAGCGTCGCCGAGGTAACAGATAGAGACCGCGACCACTGCGGCGAGCAGGAAGCCGTCACGAAAACGGGCGCAGAGGACGCCGAGCACGCCGATCGCCAGATCAGCGAACCCGACCTCGGTCTGGAAGCCGCCGTCGCCGTTGGTGTAGCCGATTTCGCGGGCCGTGTCGGGGCCGTCGAAGAAGTGGAACATCGAGCCGAAGATGGCGGCGACGCCGACCGCCACCACCATCCACCAGACGAGGAAAATTTCCAGGGTGCGCGCGGTGCTGCGCGGCTGGCTGTCGCGGTGGACGTGGATCGCGCCCCCGATCAGGGCGATGGCGGCGAAAAAGAGAAACGGCACGGCGGCGCATGGTATGGCTCAAGTGATTGGAAAAAGCGACCGATGTAGCTCGGGTGGACAAATCGTCTAGTAGATCTGATCGTTCACGTCTGGTTGCGTTCGGGCTGCTCGGCCTGCTCGCTGCGCTGCTCGCCTTCTACGCTGTCGTCATAGTCGGCGAACTCCCCGGCGAAGGGCTGCAGACGGCTGTCGGGCGCTGGGTCTACGACGTCATCGTCCTCGGCGCGGCGGCGATCGTTCTCTGGCGCGCGGCGCGGATGCCGGCGGAGCGGCGGGCCTGGCTTGCCCTCGGGATCGGGCTGCTGCTCTGGGCCCTGGGTCAGACCTATTACTCGGTCGTCCTCTACTACGCCGAACCGGCGCCGTTCCCCTCGCCCGCTGACGCGGGTTTCCTCGCCTTCTACCCGGCCAGCTTCGTCGCCCTGGTGCTGCTGCTCCGGGCCCGGGTCGCCCACCTTGACCCGCTTGCCTGGGTCGACGCCCTGATCGGAGCGCTGGCCGTTGCCGCCGTCGCCGCCGCGCTGATCTTCCCGCCGGTCCTGGAAGCGCTCGGCGGCAGCCCCCTCGGCGTCGCCGTCAGCCTCGCCTACCCCTGCATGGACCTGGTTCTCCTGGGCCTGCTGAGCGCCGCCTTCGTCCTCTCCAAGTGGCGGGCCAGCGGCACCTGGCTACTGATCGCCGCCGCCCTGCTGCTCTTCGGTGTCTGCGACGTCGTCTATCTCTCGGCCAGCGGGCAGTCGACCACGGCCTTGAACGCAGCCAGCGTTGGCTGGCCACTGGCCTTCCTCCTCCTCGCCCTCGTCTCCTGGCTGCCCGCGACCGAGGCGAAGGCGACGGCCGCCGCCGGGCGCCGCCGTATCGCCGTGCCGTTGGCGATGGCGATCGTCGTCATCGGCCTCCTCGTTGCCGCCAGCTTCACCGCGGTCGACGCCACCGCCGTCGCCCTCTCTGCCGCCTGTCTGGTCGCGGTACTGGTGCGGCTGCTGATCACCTTCAACCAGAACATCGGCATGCTCGAGGCGAGCGAAGAGGAGGCGTTGACCGACGACCTCACCGGCCTCGCCAACCGCCGCGCGCTGATGGCCGACCTCGAGCGCGCCGCCGCCGCCACGCCGCCTGAACCGACGGTCCTGGCGCTGTATGACCTCGACGGCTTCAAGACCTACAACGACACCTTCGGACACCCGGCAGGGGACGACCTGCTGCGCCGGCTCGGCAAGCAGCTGGCCGGCTCGATGCTGCCCTTCGGCCAGGCCTACCGGCTCGGCGGCGACGAGTTCTGCATCCTCGCCTCGACCCGCGGCCACTCGGCCGACGCGATCTGCGAGGGAGCCGAAGAGGCGCTCTCCGATCGCGGCACCGGCTTCTCGATCGGCGCCTCCTGGGGCAAAGTCCTGATCCCGGTCGAGGTCGTCTCGCCGACCGACGCGCTGCGCCTCGCCGACCGCCGCATGTACGCGAAAAAGGGCCGTCGCGCCGACTCCGCCCGCAGCCAGACCCGTGGCGTCCTGCTCAGCGTCCTGCGCGAGCGCGAGCCGGGCCTGGAGCGCCACCTCGACGGGGTCGCCCATCTCGCTGCGGTCTTCGGCCGCCAGCTCAACCTCGACGCCGAGGAGATCGACGTCCTCGTCCGCGCCGCCGAGCTGCACGACATCGGCAAGATCGCGATCCCCGACGAGATCCTCCACAAGGAGGGCAAGCTGACCAAGGAGGAGTGGGGGCTGATGCGCAAGCACCCGAAGATCGGCGAGCGCGTCCTCGACGCGGCGCCGGCCCTGGGCCCGGTCGCGAGTCTCGTCCGCTCGACCCACGAGCGCTGGGACGGCGAGGGCTACCCCGACAAACTCGCCGGCCGCGACATCCCCCTCGGCTCCCGCGCGATCCTCATCTGCGATGCCTACAACGCGATGACCGAAGGCCGCCCCTACCGTGCCTCGATGAGCAGCGAGGAGGCGGTCGAGGAGCTGCGTCGCGGCAGCGGCACCCAGTTCGACCCCGAGCTGGTCAAGTGCTTCGCCGAGAAGGTCATCCCGGCGCTGGAGCGCGAGACTGCGGTTACGGGCTGACCCGCGGTTGCGTGGTTCCTTTGTCGCCCTTGGGGCGACAAAAGGAACCACAGATACGGTTTGGGCGTGGCGGTGACGCTCGACGAGTTGGTGGTGGCGGATGTGGCGGACGCTTGGCGCGCCTGCGGGTTCGCGGTCGACGGCGACGTCTGCCTCGTCGGCGAGGTGCGGATCCGGTTCGCGCCGCAGGAGGGGAGACGCGGGTTGAGCGCCTGGTCGCTGCGAGGGGTCGAGTCGACTGCGCTCGACGGCCTGCCAACGACGGTGAGCGAAAGCGACCGAACGCAGTTGTCCCCGCATACCGGGGACAACTGCGCCCAGACCCCTCAGGAGCACCCCAACGGTGTCATCGCGCTCGACCACGTTGTCGCGATCTCCTCCGACCTCGACCGCACCGTCGCTGCGCTGGAGGCCGCCGGCCTCGACCTGCGCCGAATCCGCGAGGAGCCGACCCCGGCCGGGGCGCCGCGGCAGGCCTTCTTCCGGCTCGGGCAGGCGATCCTCGAGGTCGTCCAAGAGCCGGCCGAGGCGACCGAGCGGGCCGGGGGAGACCGGCCCGCCTTCTTCTGGGGACTCGCTTTCGTCACTCCCGACCTCGACACGACCGTCGCCTTCTTTGGCGACCGGGCGAGCGAGCCGAGGGACGCCGTCCAGGCCGGGCGGCGGATCGCCACCCTGCGCCGCAGCGCCGGCCTGGGATTGCCGGTTGCGCTGATGACCCCGCCGTAGCCCCCGTTTCCACCCTTTTCTCTGCCATAGGACGGAAAAGGGTGGAAACGATGTCTTGAAAAGGGTTCTTTCGAAAGTTATCTTTCGACCATGGCTGAGCGGCGGACCGTCATGCTCACCGACCCGCGGGCGCTACGGGCCATGGCGCATCCGACGCGGCTGGAGCTGATTGGGCTGCTGCGCCGCGGCGGCCCCCTGACCGCCACCCAGGCGGCCGAGCGGATCGGCGAGAGCCCGGCCAGCTGCTCGTTCCACCTGCGGCAGCTGGCGAAGTACGGACTGGTCGAGGAAGCCGGTGGCGGCCGCGGCCGCGAGCGTCCCTGGCGCGCCACCGCGATCTCCACCGAGTGGCCGGTCGTCGCCGAAAACGAGGAGACGCGGGCGGCGGGGGAGATGCTCTCGCGGGTCGTCGTCGAGCGCTACTTCGAGAGCGCGGTCGAGTGGTTGGAGCGCCAGCCCACCGAACCGCCCGAATGGGCCGAGGCGGCGCTGATCGGCGATGCCCAGGTCGAGATGACGGCCGAGGAGATGGGCGAGGTCGAGGCCCGAATCCGCGAGCTGCTCGAGCCCTACCTGAAGCGGCTCGAAGATCGCTCTCCAGCCGTCCCTGGTTCCCGCCCGGTCAGCATCATCGCCCTCGCCTTCCCTCTGGCCGAGCCGGAGCGCGAGGGCTGACGGTGCGGCGGCCACCGACTCCGCCGCTGCTGCGCTTCAACCGGTCCTTCCGCGACTTCTGGACCGGCCAAACGATCTCCCTCTTCGGCGACGAGATCACCCTGCTGGCGCTGCCGCTCCTCGCGATCCTCGAGCTCGACGCCGGTCCCGCCCAGGTCGGCCTGCTGAGCGCGGCGGCGCTGGCGCCGAACCTGTTCTTCTCGATCCACCTCGGCGCCTGGGCCGACCGCCGCCACCACCGCCGGGGGCTGATGGTCGTCGCCGACCTCGGCCGCGCAGCCCTGCTGCTGACGATCCCGGTGGCGGCGCTGCTCGGCGTCCTCACCCTCGCCCAGCTCTACATCGTCGCCTTTGCCGCCGGCTCGCTCAGCGTCCTCTTCGCGGTCGCCTACAACGTCGTCTTCGTCTCCCTGGTCGAGCGCGACGAGTACGTCGCGGCGAGCTCGCTGCTGAACGGAAGCCGCGCCGTCGCGATCACCAGCGGTAGCGCCCTCGGCGGCGCCCTCGTCCAAGTGCTGACCGCACCCTTCGCCCTCCTCGCCGATTCCTTCTCCTACCTCGCCTCGGCTTTCTTCGTCGGCAGGGCCGAGGCGGAGGAGGCGCCACCGGACCACGAGCATGAGCAGGGCCAGCTGTCGGCGGGAGCGCGCTACATCTCCCGCACCCCGCTGATCCGGGCCTCGCTGCTCGCCGCCGCCACGCTGAACCTCTTCAACCTGGCCTTCTACGGAATGTTCGTCCTCTATGCAACCGAGAACCTCAACGTCTCGCCGGGAGCGCTGGGGATGGTGATGGCGATCGGCGGCATCGGCTCGCTGGTCGGGATCCTGATCACCAGTCGGCTCAGCCGCCGGATCGGGCTGGGCCGGGCGCTGGTCTTCGGCTTCGTCCTCACCCCGGCTCCCCTGCTGCTGGTGCCGGCCGCGGCCGGCGTGCCGCACCTGGCGGTGCCGCTGCTGGGGGTCGCCGAGTTCTTCAACGGCGTCGGCCTGATGGTCCTCGACGTCGGCCTCGGCGCCCTTTATGCCGCGGCGGTCCCGGACCCGCTGCGGGCGCGCGTCTCGGGCGCCTTCCTGCTGGTCAACTACGGCGTGCGGCCGATCGGCGCCCTTGGCGGCGGCCTGCTGGCAACCGTGATCGGGCTGCAGACGACGATGTGGGTGACCGCGATCGGCGCCCTCCTCGGGGTCCTCTGGCTGCTCCCCTCGCCGATGACGCAGCTGCGCGACCTGCCCGACACCGCGCTCGACGGCCGCTCCCCTGGCTAGGAGGACTGGCTAGCCGCCCAGCCAGGACGTACCATCCGGTCCATGGGTGAGTTCCGCTACGAGGGGCACCGCATCTCCTACGACGCCTACGGCGAAGGCGACCGGCCGATCGTGCTCGTCCACGGCCTGCTGATGAACCGCCGCATGTTCGACCGGCTGGGGCCGGATCTGGCCGAACGCGGCAACCGGGTGATCACCGTCGACATGCTCGGCCACGGCCGCTCGGACCGGCCCGAGGACCTGCGGCTCTATTCGATGCCGCTCTTCTCCCGTCAGCTGGTGGCACTGCTCGACCACCTGGAGATCGACAAGGCGGTGATCGGCGGCACCTCGCTGGGCGCCAACATCGCCCTGGAGATGGCAGTCCGGCAGCCGAAACGGGCGCAGGCGCTGTTCATCGAGATGCCGGTCCTGGACAACGCACTCTCCTTCGTCGCCGGCTTCTTCACGCCGGTGCTGCTCGGCCTGAAACTCGGCCGCCCGCTCTTCGAGGGCGTCTCGATCGCCACCTCGCTGATCCCTCGCACCAACTACCTGCTCGACATCGGCCTCGACTGGATTCGCCAGCGTCCCGGCCCCTCCCAGGCCGTCTTGGAGGGCCTATTGCTAGGGGAGACCGCGCCGCACCGCGAGGAGCGGGTGAAGATCGACCACCAGACCCTGATCGTCGGCCACCCGCGCGACCCGCTGCACCCGTTCAGCGACTCGGGGATGCTGCTCGAAGAGCTGCCCAACTCGCAGCTGGTCGAAGCCAACTCGATCCTCGAGTGGCGGCTCAACCCCGAGCGGCTGAACGACGAGCTGGCCGCCTTCCTCGACGAGGTCTGGGCGCCGAAGCTCCGCGCCGTGGCGGGTAACAGCGCCTAGCGGCAGAGGCCGCTGTCAGACTCCGTACCCGTGAGCCAGATCTCCGACGACAAGCGGCTCGAACGGGACGCTGAGTTCTCGACCATCTCCGGCAAGGAGATCAAGCCGCTCTACACCGAGGACGATCTCGGTCCCGAGGCGGCTGAGGGGATCGGCGAGCCCGGCTCCTATCCCTTCACCCGCGGCCCCTACCCCTCGATGTACCGGGGGCGGCTGTG
>Ga0173480_10000211_pt1 | contig 17418 bp, 8 predicted proteins | sample NitcycUS209509C1_FD_122622 | JGI IMG/M metagenome (GOLD analysis project Ga0173480, IMG submission 122622) | Soil microbial communities from Arlington Agricultural Research Station in Wisconsin, USA - Nitrogen cycling UWRJ-S209-509C-1 (version... | ecosystem: Environmental > Terrestrial > Soil >... | reverse complement strand
CTACCGATGCCCGAGTAGTTGCCGTAGAGGCGGCTCAGCGTGTAGTTGGCCGAGAGGAACCAGCTGTTGGCCAACCTCCGGCTGACGCCGAGTTCGAGCGCGTCGTACTGGCGCTCGGCGAGAGGCGTGGGCTGTCCCGCCGGCGTGGCGCCGGTCGCGAACTGCACCGCCGTCGAGCCGCGGCCCGGGTTGCCAATCAGGTAGCCTTCGTCGCCCTGCGCGTTCAGGAATCCGATGTCCTCGATCGTGTCGCGCAAGTCGTTGTGGATGTAGTGGACCGTGAGCACGCTGTCGCGATTCAGCTGGTGCTCGAAGCCGAGGCTGAGGCTGTCCTGCGACATCGGCCGGATTTCGGGATCGATCTCGTCCTGGAACGAGGGCACGCGGCGATCGCGACAGCTCCCCGGGTTCACCCAGAGATCCTGGCCCGGCAGGTTGCTGGTGTTCAGGCTGGCGAGCTCCAGCGTGTCGAGTCCACGATAGTAGATGCACCACCTCTCCGCACCGAACGATCCGCGCGGCAGCTGATACTTCGTCCAGTCGTAGTAGCGGTGCTGCGATGGTCCACGAGCGGCCTCGCTTCACCGGTTACCTGGACGACCTCGGTCAACTCGCCGACGCGCAGCTGCGCATCGATCTCGAACGTGCGGCCAAGGGCCACGCTGACGTCGGGACGCTCGACCTTCGAGAAGCCGGTGAGCTCGAAGCGTACGATGTAGCGCCCGGGGACGAGATCGGGCGCGGTGAACCGCCCTTCCGTATCGGTGACGAACGTTCGCACCTCGCCGGACTCCGTGTTCGTCGTGACCACGGTCACACCAGGAATCACCGTGTTCTGCTGGTCGACGACGCGTCCCGTCAGCGTGCCGAATCGCTCCTGCCCCTCGACGATGACCGAGATCGCAAGGGTGAGCGCCACGAATAGCGCACTCATGCGTCGATGCATGGTGTCCTCCTCCGCAAAGAAGCGGTCGTCCGGGGCACGGCGGCGCACCCGTCACTCCCGCGTGAATCTGGTATGTATTGAGAGAAACGTACCGTTGGCCACTCGTGATGGATGGCAGCGTCGTGGGACGAGGGGCGTTACGAAGGGGTCGATGGGTACACGAGCACCAGCGCACAACAACTTCTTGGACGCCGCTTCAACCAGATGCATTGTGAGCTGTGCCTTTTAGGACAGTTTCAGCGACGGGGCATCGATACAGTCGCTGACTTGCGGAGTGTCCACCGGGCAGGGAGGTCGCATTGAACCCACTGGCGCAGTTTCTTGCCCTTGTGGCTGCTCTGAAACCGGCAGCCGGCACGACACCCGAAGAGTTGGCCGAGCTTCGGCGATTCATCGCCGCGATCCTCTTCCAACAGAATCCCGGCTTTCCCGTTCCCGGCCACGAGGATCCAGCTCTCGCGATTGCGCTCCAGGACGGCGCAGAGCTCGCAGCCACGCTGACGGCGGCCGGCATTCAACTGCGCTTCCTGGAAGTCAACGAACTGATCCCGGCGTCCCCGCCGGAGCGCCCGTCCCACGCGTTTGGCCCATTCATCGACGGCGCGGGCAACCTTGTCAGGTTTTTCATCTTCGAGAACGCGCGTTTCCACCGCGTCCACAACCGTCTGCCCAACGGCAATCCTGCTCCGGCCACGATCCTTCTGTTGCCGCTTGGTGTGACCCCCAGGGAAGACAAGCTCATCCTCGATATTCCCGCGGGAACAGTATGGATTCGGGCGCAATTTCTGGTGCCCGGCGTTACCGGCTGTGTCGGCTTGCGGGTCGCTGGCGGCACGCTCACCGTCAGCGCACCCTCGAGTCTGTTCGACAACGGGGTCATCCTGCTGCCGACGAACCCGACGTGGACGCTCTCGGTGGCGCCCGAGCAGCCTCCGGCCGGTGAGGCAGCGGGGTCGGACGCCAACGGCGCAACGATCACGCTCCCGCAGCAGCTCGACGTGCACTCGAATGCCCCGCCGGTCGTCGCGGGCGCCATCGGCATCTCGGGCTTCGGCTCCGCGCTCAGTTTCGACACTTCCGGCGGAGCCCCCGGCAGCGACGGCGTGTCGATCAACTTCCCGTTCGGCGTGCCAGTTCCATGGACCATCGCGGGCAATCGCTCCGCCGCGGCGCAGCTCACCGCCGAGTGTGAGGCTGGTGCAGCGACGTGGTCGCTTCCCGTCAACAACGCCGCGGTGAACACCTTCGGTGAGGCCCCTCACGGAGGCTCGCTCGGCGTCCAACTGAGCGGCCCGATCAGTCTGAGACTGACCGGCGTCGCGGGCGGGGAGTTTCACAAGGACGCGGCGCGTCTCTCCGCTGACGCCAGCCGCATCGACCTCGACGTGCCGCGGCCCGACGCGTCCGGCCGCATCGAACTGGAGCTCTGGCGTCCGGCGCTGAGCCGGATCGTGTTCGGCGAGACGCTGACCGGGCGAGTGCAGTTTGCCAGCGAGAGAGATCGGGGAGACCTGGCGCTGGTGCACGAGGGCGGCAGTATCCGCAACCGCTGGGACCTTCCGTTGACGGCGGCCGGCGAACCGTTCGCCTTCGAGGGTCGCCTGGAGAACGTCGCGATTCTCTCGCGCCCCGTCGGGCTGTACGTGGCGGGCATCGCGCATCGGGACACGGAAGCCGAGGTCGAAGGGCTCGCGCTCGAAAACCTCTACCTGACAGTACGGTCACCCGATCGTCTGGCGTTCCTCGGCAGCTATGACGGGGCAACCCGGGTACCTGACGGCACGGCTGTCCTCTCGTTCGGTGTGATCATGGCCCAGCCGACCCTGCCCGATCCGTACGCCACGAACTGGCGGGTGCCGGACGACAACCAGGGTCAGGACAGCGCGCTATCGGTGACGCTGGACTGGGCGGCGGCTTCGACGCCCGGCCTCGTGGCCAGCTTTGCTCGCCGTATCCCGTTCCCCGACCCGGGCGTGGGGCCCCCGGACGACGACGACGGTACTCGGGAACTGTTCGATGGGCATCTGGGCGCCCGACCCGAGGTCTTGAGCTTGCTCGACCTGTCGAGCAAGGAACACTACTTCGGCGTGGCGCTCGAGTCGCTCGTCGATCAGGAGCCCACGCTCGCGAACAATCGGCTCACCGTACAACAGCGAAGCGTTCGCCTGCTGCTGCAGCCCCAGGTCCTGTGGGAGCCGGTGTATGCGGGGTCCCTCGAGTTGTCTTCCCGCGCGAACGGCGCTCGTACGCTCCTCGGTTCGCGTGCCGACACGCTCGTGCCGGTGCTGCCGGGAGCGGTGGCGGAGGAGTGGATCCACACGCTGCGGCGCCGGGGCGGCGCCGCGGCGATCTTTTCCCTGCCGTTCGGGCTGCGCGCATTCGCGCGTTTCGATGCCAGTGAGTTTCCGACGTTTCCACCCATGGGGGCGGGCCTGCTCGAGGTCGACTTCGGTCCCGGCATGAAGTCTGCCAGGCAGATCCGGATCGTTGCGTTCAATCCTGCCCGGACCATGACGGGCTCCCTGCGCCAGACGTTCAACGTTCGCATTCCGGGCACGTTGACGCATGTCCTCGACATCCCGGTCGTCAAGGACCACATCATCGAACTGGAAGAGTTCCTGCCCCTGCAGTACGTCGACCTGTCTGGCTATGGACTCAGCACGTTCAGTGACTGGCGCCGGGATGTGCCGGTCGGCGTGACGCAGGTGCGCTTCGATGTGATGAACGGACGCACCTCGCTCGAGGTCATCCAGGTCCGCACCCTGCTGGTGCCCTGCGAGGCGCACCTGGTCCAGACCATCGTCATGGAGCGCCGCAATTCCGGGAAGGTGCTGCGCTTCGACTCCGGGCTGGTGGCTGTCGATGACGGGCTCTTCGAGAAGCCCGCCAAGTTCGACAAGGGCGTCGTCATCGCATTCCGGAAGATTCGCCACATCCGCGTTCTCACCAAACCGCCGTTGACGATCAACGACGGTGTGAAGGTATCCCAGTGGCAGGAAGTGCTCTACGACTGCGACGCCGCGCTGGAGAATGTGACCGCCAACGCCGTGGACGGGCTGGTGCCGCTGCGCGATCAAACCGGCTACGTGCAGCTGCAGCCAACCGGCGATGACAGTGCGCCGACCGAGGCCCGGATCGCGGCGCTGTTCGCGGCCGTGAACGGCCCGATCGGCGGACCGGCGGACTGCGCCATCCGTGTCGGCAACGTGCTCGACATGCAGGTGTCGGGAATCTTCGCCGATGCCGCGCCCAAGGATGCCGCTCCGTTTCCCGGCTTTGTCGTCGCGGCCTACGGCTCGCCCAAACTGCCGCGGGCAGGACAATGGAGTGCCGTCAGCATCGACAGCGCCACCGGCGAGGCCGCGCCCGTCGATCCTCGCCACGGCATGCCCGTGACGCGTCGCGCCGGGCAGCCCTACAAATTCAGAGATGCGGCGGCGGCCTACCGCGACAGTCCGACGACCGAATACGGTCTGCTGATGTCCACCTCGTCGAGCCGGATCCTCTTCCCGAAGCCGACGATCGATCCGAACGAGCTGAGCATCCTGCGAACCGCCGCGCCGGCGGTGGCCGATCCGCTCGCGCTGGCCCAGTCCACCGGCGCGTTCCCGCGCGCGATCTACGCCCTCGGTTGCACACACGCCGCACAATTCGACATCTCCGGGTCGAACGACTGGCGTCTGATCGATCCCGTGTTCGGGGTGATTCCGCCGGCAGAAGATCTCGCCAAGGGCGGTGAGTGGGCGATCAAGCGTGCGTTTCGAGCGGGTTCGGAGCTCACCAGCATCGTCGATTCGGTCAACGCCGCCACGCCGTGGAATGTCGGCGTCGACGAGAACGACATCAGGATCGACATCGGTCCGTTCAGCCCGCTCTTTACGATCAAGACGAACTACAGCGCGGTCAGCGGCGCTCTTCCCAAGCTCCAGAAGCCGACGCTGGAGTTTGGCCCGGCGCTCGATGCGCTCAAGGACATTCTCGACGCGCTCAAACATTTCACGGCGCTGGGCCTGGACTTCGACGTGGATGTCGACGCCGGCAACGGTCCGAGCCCGTCGTTCATCATCAACATCACGCTGCGCTTTCGCCTCGGCGAGGGCCCGAACGAGCGAATCGACATCGGCGTCGGCAAGTTCTACGGCCAGTTCGAGATCCACGGTCGGCTGGAGGCCGCCTTGAGCGGCTCCACGCGCGGAGGACTGCTGCTGGAGTTTCAGGGCGACATCCAGCAGGGCGTCCTTCCGCCATTGCTGTACGCGGGGGGCCTCTTCCGCTTCGCGTTGGAAATCCGCGAGACCGGCGAACCGGTCATCGAGCTTGCCCTGGGGACGACCACCTCCATCGGCGGTGATCTCATCAAGAACGTCGTGGAGGTCGAGGTCACCATCAAGTACGGCTACATGCTGCAACCCGAAACGCTGCGTCCGGGCGTACTGCTCGGACTCGAGGCGCGAGCCAAGCTGCTGGGCGGATTGATCGGCTTTTCGTTCGCGGTCCAGGCGATGGCGCGCATCGAGCGGATCGACCTGGACGACCAGGGCAAGGTCACCATCTTCGCTGACATTCGCATTGTCGCCACGGTGCAGGTTGCCTGGCTGCTCGAAGAGGACATCGACATCAGGACGCAGTTCGAACAGACGCTCCCGCTGAGCCTCGCGCTGGTTCCACTCGGCGGCGGCGCGATCGCCATCCTCGCTCCCGTCTCGCCAGTCTAGGAGAACACCGCGATGCCGGCGCCTCGCCCGTCACGATTGAGCCTGCTGACGTTTCCGCAACGTTCCGAAGCCGGAACCATTCGCGTGCGCTTCCTGTGCCTGCCGAAGGGCAATCCTGAGGAATCGCTCGATTTGGCCCTGCTGCCGTCGTTCGCAACCGCGAACCTGGTCTTCGCCGCCCGCCTGATCGGCAACCTCGACCACCCGCCGCGCGCGGCCGACACGACGCCGGTGGCTCCGTTGTTCCTCGATCACCCGCCGGTGGACAAGGCGCTGCTGCTCTCCCAGTTGACGCGCGAATTTCGCGTGGTCGCGCGTGTACCTCCTGCTGCGCCGCCGGCCCAACCGTCGTTCCGCAAGCCGCTGACCGAAAGCTACCGGGCGCTGGCCGGGAATCGGCAGCTGTCGCCGTTCATGGCCGGTGTCGATGAATTCACCTGCGCGCTGCACGAGGCGCAAACCAGCCAGCCCGATCGGCCCGTCGTCCTCGAGGACACCATTACCTGGGGTCGATTGATCGCGCTCGTCCTCAAGCAGCCGGTGCTCGCCGAGGCGTGCGGCTTCATCGGCGACGTGACAGTGCCGCTGCCCGATCCGGCGTTCTTTGCCGGCGGCGGCTGGCTCTACGTCGACCTGCACGACAGCAGCGACTATGCCGCCGCGGCGCCCGGGTTCACGTCGCTCTACGCGGCACGTATTCCGCCGTTGAACGAGGACCGTCCCCTCTACGCTGCAGTGCTGTTCCCCGTGGACGGAGCCGATCCCCTGGACGACGTGTATCGCGAAGCGGAGCGCTACAACGCCGGTTTCGCGCGCATGGTGCACGGCGCGCAGACGGACGACGGCGGTGATGCGATCCGCCTCGCCTGGGATGACGAACAGGTGGCGGAGTGGCTCAACCGGCAGACCAATCCGGCACACGACGCGCCGATGGGCACGGCTGGGTATCGCGTGGATGTGCGTCACCCCGGCGCTGCGACCTGGAATTCCCTCCAGCAGATCGCCAGCCGGGGCGACCTGACGCTCGGCGTCAACAACCTCGGTCCGTTCACCGGCGATGCCATCGTCGAAGTGGCGCCGGTTCAGATCGCTCCGGAACGCGCCGGAGACTACTGGATGCCGCCCTACTTCGCGACGTGGCGCGGCAGTTCGCTGGCGCTCACCGACTCGGATCTGGCGAACCTGCATCAGCATATCGGCGCGGGCGCCCCGGCGTTACCACCACACGCGCTCGGCCGCGAAAAGGTCTTCGCGGCTGTGGACGACAAGCTGGTCCCGCTGCGCTACGGCAGCAGCTACGAGTTCCGCGTGCGGCTGGCCGATCTCACTCGGGGCGGTCCGGAGTCCGGTGACAACCTGCCGCTCGCGTCCGATTCCATCACGACGATTGCCTTTCGGCGCCGCCGCCGTCCCGCACAGATCGTCATCGTCACGCGGCCGACCAGGGAGGTGCCGGCGCTCGTAATCGCCAAGCCGCGGCTCGGCCATCCCGACGCCCTGTTCACCGGCAAGGTCGATTTCGCGAAGCTGGAGGCGGACTTTCTCGCGGCGCCAGAGCGCGAATTCAGCGTGCCGGATCCCGATGTCGCCGGCGTGGACATCCTGGTGGAACTACGGGCGTTGGAGGGCGATGAGGTGCGGTGGTGGCCGCTGTACACCACCCACCGCGTTTTTGCGGCCGATACGGTGACCCTTGAATTGGCCCTCGAAGACCACGCCACCATCGCCTCGCTGCCGGAGGCCCAGCCGTCGGCCGGCGCGCTCGCGATTCCGACCGCCCGGGATGTACGTTTCACGCTCACTGCCATCGGACACGATGATCCGGACTACTTCGACTCCGACGCCGTGCGGACCGGAATTCCGATCACCGTGGAGGTTCGCGCCGACGCCGTCGCTGAAGGGCCGCTGTTCTCACCGGTCGACCTGCCGCTCCGGGGGTTCTTCTTCCAGCCGCCGCCCGACGACGGCTCGGTTGCGAGCCCCGTGGAAAGGCTGGCGCAGGAATTGGGGCTCGAGCACTCGCGGCTGACCCTGAGCGGGCGCCCGGGCCACCGGACGGTGTTCGCATCTTCCGCCGAGCTGCATCACACCCTCGCCACGGAACTCTCGTCCCTCACGTTCGCGTCCAACGCCGACTTGATCCAGCGCTGGGTCAACGTCCTGCAATTCAGAATCGCTCGTGACTGGATGTGGGACGGGCTGGCGGAGGCCGGCGCCGACGTTCATCGGGTAGTGAAGCGTCCCGGAAAAGACGATGTGGACCAGCTTGCCGGGACCATCCACTTGTCCCGGGCGGTGCCGTTCGCAGCGCGGACCGGCGTGCCGGCGACGCCGCGCGCGCCCGAACGGCAGTTCACCGACGTCTTCTTCTTCGACGCCTTCGACCCCAAACCAGCGCCGAACGAGTCGCCCGCGGAGGTGACGTTCGAATACCGGATCGTGCCGGCGTTCAAAGGTGGAGTACCCGCGCCAGAACCAGACACGTTGCCGGAACTGCTCGTGCCCATCACGACGCGACCCACGCAGACGCCCAAGCTTGTCTCAGCCGGAATCGCCCTGTCGAAGTTCGTGCCGGCCGACGACTATTCCTCCACCGAACCGCGCGCTCGCTCCCTGTGGCTCGAGTTCGAGGCGCGTCCCGCCGATCGTGACGATACCTATTTCGTCCGCGTGCTGGCCGACGCACCCGACCCCGTGCTCACCGCCGAGCACATTCCGGAATCCCGCGAAGCGCCGCTGCCGATCGATCCGGAATGGATGCGGCTCATCGTCCCGGGTCAGCCGCGCGACAGCAACGGCCTCAACGCCATGACGGGCCTGGCAGCGAACACGCCCGACGGCGTGCACTGGATCGTGCCGCTGCCACCGGGCCTGAATGCCTCGTCACCCGAGCTGTTCGGGCTCTACACCTACGAGATCCGGCTTGGTCACACGGACTCGCGCTGGTCGAGTGCGCAAGGCCGACACGGACCCGCGCTGCGCGTGACGGGCGTCCAGCATCCCGCGCCGCCGCTGGTGTGCCAGGCCGCGAGAACCGCGAATGCCATTCGAGTCCGGGCGCCATTTGCGACACCGGTGTTCAGGGGCCGCAACGTCCGGGCGCCGTTTCCGAAAACGGAGCTCTGGACCGTGCTGTACGCACGCGTGAGGCAGGCGGATGGCCTCTCCTGGCGCAATCTGGCTCTGACCCGCGCGGAGTTGTTGCCACCCCAGTCGATATTCAACCAAGAAGTTCCGCCCGGTGTTCATGCGGCGGTCATGTTCGGCGAGGGCGAGATCACAATCGGCGCCGTTCATGACTTGCTGCGCAGGGTCGGCCTGCCCGAGGATGCCCCTCTGACTGTGCTGGCGGCGGAGTTGTTCAGCAACTCCTCCGACCCCAGTCCAGCGCCCGATCCGGTTGGCGCCGACCTGGGTTTTGCGCGCATCCTCCGGGTATCGCCGCTGGCTCCAGTACCGGAGGCATGCTGATCCAGGACGTCACGATCCGTGCCCTTCGGTGCAGCAAACCGATACGCGCACCGAAGCCGCCGCAGCCGTTCGCGGCCAGCCGGGCGCGGCCGGCCTGCCCGAGCGCACTCAGTTCGTGCCGACGTTTGCTGCGTGTGGCCCCCTCGTGCGCGTGAGCGCACGTTGCGCCCGGATACGGCCCAACCCCGGCGGGAGAGTCAGTTGCGACCTCGTTATTCCGGAACGGAATAAGCACTATCTCTCTTGAACGCCCGGGGCCTTCGTGCGACCCTCCCGCTGATGGGGAGGTGGGCGCCGAAGGCGCTCGTGGCTATCTGGGCGCTTTCGACGAGCGCGTTGAGCGGACAGTCCACGCCCACGTCGATGCCGTCATCGCCGGGCGATGCGACGGCCCGGCGCGCGCTGCTCGACAAGTACTGTGTCACCTGCCACAACGATCGGGTGAAGACGGCGAACCTGTCGCTGCAGGGCGCCGATCTCTCGCACGTGGCGGATCACGCCGAGCTCTGGGAGAAGGTGATCCGCAAGATGCGCGCGGGCGTCATGCCTCCGCCTGACATGCCGCGGCCACCGCAACTCGAGTACGAAGGGCTACGCGACTGGCTCGAAGGCGAGGTCGATCGCGTTGCGGCCACGCGGCCGTCGCCCGGGTCGGTGGTGCTGCACCGGTTGAATCGCACCGAGTATGCGAACGCCGTGCGCGACCTGCTCGATCTGCGAATCGACGCCGCGGCGCTCCTGCCGCCCGACGATTCGGCCAACGGCTTCGACAATATCGCCGGTTCGCTCACGCTCTCGCCGACGTTGCTCGAGTCGTACGCCACGGCGGCCGCGCGCGTCGCGCGCACGGCGGTCGGGTACTGGAAGTCGCCGACCGAAGCCACCTACCTGGCATCCAACGATGCTTCTCAGAACCACCGCCTCGACGGCATGCCGTTCGGCACTCGCGGGGGCATCGTGGCCCGTCACGATTTTCCGGCCGACGGCGAGTACAAGTTCTCGATCCAGAACTTCGGGATCGGCAGCTTCGTACCCGGGGAGCAGCTGGCGCTCATCATCGATGGTGAACGGGCGCATGTGTGGCCCTACCGTGGTGTCGGGCTCGCCATAGGTATGACGGCTGACACGGACGGCACCCTCGAGGTCACCGTGCCCGTGCGCGCCGGCTCGCGGCTGGTCGGCGCGACGTTTCTGGCCACGAACTATCGCCCCAGCCTCGACATCATCCGCCAATACGATCGGAAGTCGCTCGAGAACAACAACATCCCGCAAATCGAGTATTACCCGGCGATCGGCTTCGTCCGCATTCAAGGCCCGTTCAACGCGCAGCGTCCCGCCGATTCCGCCAGCCGCCGCAGGATCTTCACCTGCCGGCCGGGAATTGGCCGGAGTGCACAGCCGGTGCTGAGCGATCACGCGTGTGCGCGGCAGACCCTCACCACTCTGGCGCGTCGCGCCTACCGCCGGCCGCCGACGGCCGACGAGGTCACGGGGCTGCTGGTGTTCTTCGAGCAGGGACGCAAGGACGGCGGCTTCGACGACGGGATCGAGTTCGCACTGCGCCTCATTCTGGCCAGCCCCCACTTCCTCGTGCGCGCGGAACAGGAACCGGTGACGCTGCGCGCCGGCCAGTCGTACCGTATCCGCGATATCGAGCTCGCCTCGCGCCTGTCGTTCTTCCTGTGGAGCAGCATTCCCGATGACCAGCTGCTGACGCTCGCGACGCAGGGGCGGCTCAGCCAGCCTCGCGTGCTGGAGCAGCAGGTGCGGCGCATGCTGGCCGACCCGCGGTCGGAGGCGCTGGTCTCCAACTTCGCGCAGCAGCTGCTGTATCTGCGCAACCTGCCCGCCACGTCGCCCGACGGCATCTTCTACCCGAACTGGGACGACGAGCTGCGACAGGGCTTCAGGCGCGAGTCCGAGCTGTTTTTCGACAGCGTGATTCGCGAGGACCGCAACGTCGTGGACCTGCTCACGGCCGACTACACCTTCGTGAACGAGCGCCTGGCCCGGCACTACGGAATCCCCAACGTCTACGGGCCGCGGTTCCGGCGCGTCACGCTGCCGCCGGAGCTCGACTACCGCCGCGGGTTGCTGGGGAAGGGCAGCTTCCTGGCCGTCACGTGGACCCAGAACTTCCGCAGCTCGCCGGTCAAGCGCGGCGTGTGGGTGCTCGAGAACATCCTCGGAACGCCGCCGCCCGAGCCGCCGCCGAACGTGCCGGCGCTGGAGGAGACCAAGGGCGAGAGTGGCAAGGCGCTCAGCCTCCGCGAGCAGATGACGCTGCACCGGGCCAGTCCCACTTGCGCCGGGTGCCACAAGATCATGGATCCAATCGGGTTCGCGCTCGAGAACTTCGACGCCGACGCGAGCTGGCGCACGAAGCAGGGCGGTGACGGCGGGGTGCCGATCGACGTCAAGGTGAAGCTGTTCGATGGCCAGGAGGCCGAGGGGCCGGCCGGCCTGCGGGCGGCGCTGCAGCGGTATTCGCCGCAATTCGTGCGGATGTTCGTCGAGAAGACGATGACTTACGCGTTGGGGCGCGGGCTCGACTACAGCGACATGCCGACCGTCCGGGCCATCGCCCGCGAGGCGGCGAAGGACGGCAATCGCTTCTCGTCCATCGTGCTCGGCGTGGTGCGAAGCGCCCAGTTCCAGATGCGCGAGAAGGCCGCGAGTGCGGCGGTGAGCACACACTGATCGACGCGTAGGCGTCGGTCAGACGTGCCCGAACAGGAGCTGCGACGATGTATCTGACCAGGCGGCACATTCCAAGGCGGACGTTCCTTCGCGGGGCTGGCGTGACGCTGGCGCTGCCGCTCCTGGACTCGATGGTGCCGGCGCTGACGCGGGCGCGGCTGACGGCCGCGGCGCCAGTCCGGCGCTTCGTCGGCGTCTGGCACCCCCACGGCGCATCGCCCGGGTACTGGAGCCCGCTCCAGGCCGGGTCGAATTTCGACTTCTCGTTCATCACCAAGCCGCTCGAGCCGTTTCGCAACCGCGTCGTCCTGATCAGCGGGCTCGACATGCCCGAGGCGATGGCGACCACGGACGAACCGGGCGGCGACCACGCCCGCGGCGCGGTGCTGCTCTCGGGCGCGCGGCCGCGGCGCAACGCCGTGAGCCCGTTCCTCGGCACCACGGTCGATCAGATGATCGCGGCGAAGTACGGCCAGGACACGATCCTGTCGTCGCTGCAGCTCGGCGTCGAGGACACCGGCAACTTCGGCAACTGCAACTGGGGCTACAGCTGCGCCTACACGAACTCGATCTCGTGGACGTCGCCGACGCAGCCGCTGCCCACCCAGGTCAATCCGCGCGTTGTCTTCGAGCGGCTGTTCGGCGATGGCACCAGCGTTGAAGAGCGCCGGCTCGACCGGCAGCGCAGTGCGAGCATCCTCGACGCCGTCGTCGGGCAGCTGGGCACGTTCAAGCGCAACCTGGGCGCCGACGACAAGGCGCGCGTCGACACCTATGTCGACACTATTCGCGAACTCGAACGCCGCATCATGATCGCGATGGAGAACTCGGTGAAAGAGCCGTCGGCCGACGTGGCGTTCGGCCTCCCCGAGAGCAAGCACCTGCATTTCCGCCTGATGTACGACCTGATGGCGCTGGCGCTCGAAGGCGACATCACGCGCTCGATCACCTTCATGCTCGGCCGCGACTTGAGTGGCGCCAGCTTCCCGGAATCGGGCTACACCGGCGGCTGGCACGGCACGTCCCACCACGGGGACAAGCCGGAGAACATCGCGAACTACGCCAAGGTGAATCGCTATCACGTGCAGAACCTGGCGTATTTCTGCGAGAAGCTGCGGGCGATTCCCGACGGCGACGGCTCGCTGCTCGACCACGTGCTGATCTACAAGGGCAGCAACATGGGCAACTCGCACCGGCACGCGCACGAAAAGGTACCGGTCGTGCTCGTGGGCGGTATCGACGGCACGTTCAAGGGCAATCGCCATCTGGTCTTCCCCGACAATACCCAGCGGACGTCGAACATGTTGTTGAGCGTCCTGCACCTGTTCGGCGTCGAGGCGGACAAGATCGGAACCAGCACGGGTCCGCTGCAGCCGCTCGAGATGGCCTGAGCCGATATGCCCATGTCACGGACCACGCGGGCGCGATGGCTTGGAGCCGCGGCGTTGGCACTGGCCGGCGTCGCGTCGCTTTCGGCGCAGGGCCGTGCTACGCGGCCGCAGGTGGTGCCGCCGCAGGGCCCGGTGCGACAGGTCGTCTTCAAGCACTGCACCAACTGCCACGGCATCGACGACTACGCTTACAACGCACTCGATCGGGCGAGGTGGGACGCGCTGCTCACGGCAAAGCACCGGGGGCTGGACGTGCCGCTCCCTGCCGAGTCGCGGGCAGTCCTGCTCGACTGGCTCGAGGTGCGCTTCGGCCCGGAGTCAAAGCCGTTCCCGCGCGCCTACATCGCCCAGGAGGTCACGACGTTCTTTGCCGACGCCGAGGCGGAGGCCCTGCTCAAGCGCGCCTGCACCTCGTGCCACGGTATCGAGCGGGTGAACGGCGCGCGCTTCAGTCCCGAGCGGTGGCGCGTCGTGACCGTCGACATGCGCGAGCGCGGTGCCAAGCTCGAAGACGAAGAGCTCGAGGAGCTGGTGGAATGGCTCGGGCGCACCAAGGGTAACAACGACAGCGATCGCCAATAACGTGGAAAGCTTCAGGCTTCGGGCTTCGGGCTTCAGGACGGGACCGGCGCGGTTCGCGGCCGCCGCCGTCGCGGTGTCGTTCGCCGTGGGTGTAGCGTCAGCCGCGGACGGCGTGCTCGAGCTGCGTGCCACCGTCGTCTCCGCGGCGGCGGGCGGCGCGCTGACCATCACTGTGCTGCGCTGGTCGACGGATGCCGAGCGCTCGCCGCTGCTCGCCGCCGTGTCGGCGCCGCTGCCGGTTCCTGCACCGCCCGCGGGCGGCCGAGCCGCGGGTCGCGGCGGCCGTGGCGCCCCGCCTCAGACGCCGGCCCAACGGCTGGCGGTGGCTGTCAAGACCGCGCCCACGCTCGGCTACATCTGGGGTGAGGGCGTGACCGGCTACTCGATCAAGTACGCGTGGCGGTCGCCGTCGGCGGATCGCATCATCGTCGTGATCGATCGCCGGCTCGGCGCCCACGCGCCCGAGTGGGGCCTCGCGGCAAGCGCCGCGCCCGAGGCGGACTTCACCGTGATCGAGCTGCACCTTGACGGCGCCGGCGCAGGCGAGGGCAAGAGTTCGCTGTCGGCTGCCGTGATCGTCGACCCCGCCGCGCCGACGCTCGCCCTCGATCGCTTTGTTGCGGCGCCGGCCCTGCTCAAGGTGTCCCGATGATGCGTATCCTTCGATTGCTTACCGCACTCTGCCTCGGACTGGTTCTGCTGGCTGCGGCAGCCGCCCACGCGGCCACCGCGGAGGTCGCAGACGCCGCCAGCCGAGGGGATCGCGGGGCGGTTCGCGCCGCGATCGGTCGCAAAGCCGACGTCAATCTGCCGCAGGTCGATGGCACCACGGCGCTGCACTGGGCGGTGGAGCGCGACGATCTCGAGTTGACAGATCTGCTGCTTCGCGCCGGCGCGCGCGTCACCGTGCGGACGCGAGAGGGTGTGACGCCGCTGCAGCTCGCGGCGATCAACGGCAGCGCGCCGATGATCGACCGCCTGATCAAGTCGGGCGCGGATCCGAAGGTCCCTCTCACCCCGAGCGGCGACACCGCCTTGATGATGTCGGCGCGCACTGGCAAGACCGAGGCGTTGCGCGTGCTGCTCGAGGCCGGCGCGCAGGTCAACGCGCGGGAAGGCTGGGGCGGGACGACGGCACTGATGTGGGCCGTCGCCGAGGGGCACGCCGGCGCGGCGCGGCTCCTCCTCGCGGCCGGCGGCGACGTCAACGCACGGTCGGCCTACGTGGCCGCGGCCAACGGCCGCGGCTTCGAGGGCCGCACGCCGATCGCCAACCGGACCGACGCGAAGTCCGAGGAGTTCGCCAGCGGTTGGTTGACGCCGCTCATGTTCGCGGCGCGCGACGGCAACGTGGAACTGGCGCGCATTCTGGCGGACGCCGGCGCCGACGTGAATGCCGTGGCCGGCGACGGCAAGACCGCGCTGGCGCTGGCCATCTTCAACGGCAATTACGAGGTGGCCTCGCTGCTCGTCGACCGGAAGGCCGACGTCAACAAGGCGGATGCCCAGCGCTTCACCCCGCTCTTCTGGGCCGTCGATCGCCGCAACATGGAGACGGCGCCGAACTTCCCATGGATGGTCACGGCGGACCCGCTCCCGCTCATCCGCAAGCTTCTCGACGCCGGCGCCGAGCCCAATGCCCTGGTCGATAACACGCCGCGGGCGCGCATGCGCGAAGGCTCGCCGCGCATCGTATTCGCCACGGCGCTGATGCGTGCGGCGTTTGCCGCCGACCTCGAGCTGGTGAAGCTGCTGCTCGCGCGCGGCGCGGACCCGACGATCATTTCGAGAGACGGCGAGACGATGGTCTCGGCCGCGGCCGGACTGGCCTTCATCCATGGCTATCACCGCGGCAGGTTGCCCGAGGAGCGGCTGCAGGTGGTGCAACTGTTCGTCGAGTCGGGGAACGACGTCAACCAGGCCGACGACTACGGAATCACGCCGTTGATGGCGGCGGGCAACTACGGCAACGTCCCGATCATTCAGTACCTGATCGATGCCGGCGCCGACTTGTCCGCCCACGACCTGGGAAAGAAGAACGACGGGCAGTTCGGGTCCAGCAACGAGCCGCTGATGCCGATCGACTACGCCATCGGCGTCGGTACGTTCGTGCCGAACAACGCCGTGATCATCCACGAGGACGCCGTGGCGGTCATGGCCAGGGTGATGAAGGAGCGCGGCATCGCGCACACAACTTCCGAGTGCACACTGCGAGGCTTCTCGTGCTCGCAGGCCAGAGTCGATCCCAAGGTGGCGACGCCGGCGGAGATCATGCGCGCCCGGAAGCTGGCGGTCGGCCATCAGATCGAGGGGCTCACCGGCGGCCTGGAAGCGAAGTAGCTGGCGGGTATTCCACGCAGGCAGATCGGATATTCACGTTTGACACAACCCGCGCGCTGGGTTCTAGGTGGTTCGTGGCGATTCATAAAACCCAGGTAGGAATCGTCGGCGCCGGCCCCGCCGGGCTTCTGCTCGGGCACCTGCTGCATCTCAACGGCATCGACTCGGTCATCCTCGAGAACCGCCCACGAGACTACGTGATCGATCGTGTGCGGGCGGGCGTGCTCGAACAGGGCACCGTGGACTTGCTGCGGTCGATGGGGGTCGGCGGCGGACTCGACAGCCGCGGCCTGCGGCACGATGGCCTCTACATCAGCGTGCAACAGCGACGGCATCGCATCGACATGGCCGAGCTGACCGGCGGCCGGGCGATCACGGTCTACGGTCAAAACGAAGTCGTGAAGGATCTGATCGACGCACGCGTCGCCACGGGTCGGCCGCTGTACTTCGAGGCCGAGAGCGTATCGGTCGGCGGGCTGGACGCGAAGCCGATGATCTGGTTTCGGCACGGGGGAGCCGACCACGAGCTGCAGTGCGACGTCATCGCCGGCTGCGACGGGTTCCACGGCATCTGCCGCCAGTCGATTCCGCTCGGCGAGCTCACCATCTACGAACGCAGCTATCCCTTCGGCTGGCTCGGCATCCTGGCGGAAGTGGCGCCGTCGTGCGAGGAGCTCGTCTACACCCATCACGAGCGCGGCTTCGCGCTCTTCAGCATGCGGTCGCCGACCATCACGCGTCTGTATCTGCAGGTGCCACCAGACGACTCGGTCGAGCAGTGGTCAGACGACGCTATCTGGAACGAGATGCTCGCGCGCATGACATCGCTGGACGGCTGGCAGCCGAACGTGGGACGCATCATCCAGAAAGGCGTCACGCCGATGCGCAGCTTCGTGGCCGCGCCCATGCGCTACGGTCGGCTGTTCCTGGCCGGCGACGCCGCCCACATCGTGCCGCCGACGGGCGCGAAGGGGCTCAACCTCGCGGCGTCCGACGTGCTCGTGCTTGCGCAGGCGTTGAAGGTGTTCTACGAGCGAGGGCAGGCGGAGGAGCTCGACCGGTATTCGGACGTGTGCCTGCGGCGGGTGTGGCGCGCCCAGCGTTTCTCCTGGTGGATGACGTCGACACTGCACCGGTTTCCCGACGACCTGCCGTTCGACCTGCAGCGGCAGATCGCGGATCTGGACTATCTCGTGAGCTCCCGGGCGGCGATGACCAGCCTGGCCGAGCAGTACGTCGGGCTGCCGCTTGAAATATCGTTCGAGTCCGCCGG
>Ga0173480_10000210_pt1 | contig 17431 bp, 17 predicted proteins | sample NitcycUS209509C1_FD_122622 | JGI IMG/M metagenome (GOLD analysis project Ga0173480, IMG submission 122622) | Soil microbial communities from Arlington Agricultural Research Station in Wisconsin, USA - Nitrogen cycling UWRJ-S209-509C-1 (version... | ecosystem: Environmental > Terrestrial > Soil... | reverse complement strand
GACTGGGCTAAATGCGGCGATTTGGCTGTTAAACAGCTAAAGGCAGCAATGTCCGCTTCTGGCCCTTAGCAGACATTCCTAGTTGCACCGCACATGTCCGCTTTCAGAGGTAAAGCGGACATGACCGTTTGCGGCATGTCTGCTTTTACGGTCGCTATTGGGGGAAAGCGGACATGGGTTAGTGCAGTGCACACGTCTGCTAATGACCCAAAGCGGACATTGCTCAATTTCCGGAGCTTGATCAGAAACTTGGCCTGTGGCCGGATTGCCACAAAATTCAAATTTTGTAGTTTTTGCACAGTCGCTACGGGAACGGGGAGTGCACTTCCGCTACTGTTTAGGTCGGTTCTTGGGGGTGGTTTATGTATCGTTTTTGGATTGCAGCGGTCGCTGCTGCGACCGCAATTGTGTCAGCTCAGGTAGCCTCGGCCGCAGATATGCCAGTGAAGGCACCTGTAGCCCCACAGCTGCAACCGCCATCCTGGGCTGGGTTTTACATCGGTGTAACCGGGGGCTACGGCTGGAAGCGCGATAAATTTACAAATTTTGAAGATCTTGGAGGCGCCCCAATTGCGCCATTGGTTATTGATGGCGTGAATTCAAGAGGCGGCGTCTATGGCGGCTACGTAGGATACAATTGGCAGTATGGCCGGGTTGTCCCTGGCATCGAAATCGATTTCACCGCTACAGACATCAGCGGTACGTCATCAAATGGCTCAAGCACTTTCGTCGACGACGGTGAGAATCAAGGGACAATCACAGTTACGAAGTCGCTCAGCGAGCGCGTTAAATATCTTGGTAGCGCACGAGCAAGGCTCGGCTCGACGCCGCTCGACAATCTTATGGTTTACGGGACGGCAGGGCTTGCGTGGGAGCGGGTCGACGTAACTGAGACAATAGCGTTGACCATTCAGTCGACGGGGGGAGGTGGCACCCAAGCCCAATGGTCACAAACCGCGGCAGATAAATTCGGCTGGGTGGCCGGTCTTGGTGCTGAAGTAATGCTCGGAAGCCCCAACTGGATCGCGCGTGTAGAATACCTGCATTATGGGATGGGTTGGCTCCAGGACCAGACCTCTTCGCAAGTCGCGGGAAATCAGAACATCGACATTATTCGCGGCGGTTTGGCGTACAAATTTAACGGGCAGCCTGATAAGACCATCGGCGATACCAAAGGTCCGCTTCCGTCCTCTTCGACCTGGGCCGGATTCTATATTGGTGCGCACGGCGGTTACGGCTGGGGCAAAAATCCATTCTCAATTCCGCTCTTTCCAACGGACGCAGCGGCCTCGGCGGATTCAATGCGTGGCTGGATTGCAGGCGCCCAGATCGGATACAATTGGCAATATGATCGCATTGTAACTGGTCTTGAGTTTGACCTCAGTGCTGCCAACGTCAAGGGTGGCTCTACAATCGCCACCGTAACGCCCGATCCAGGTGTCACGGTCAGCCAAAGCTTTGAGAACCGAGTCAAATATCTTGGCACGCTGCGTGGCCGACTCGGCTGGCTGCCGCTTGATAATGTATTACTCTACGGTACTGCCGGCCTCGCCTGGGAGCGACACGAGCTCATCCAAAATGAGACGTCCAGTGAGGGGATTGATAGTGCGGTTTTTCGGGGTGTTTCACCGAGCGATCATTTCGGATGGGCCGCGGGCGCTGGCGTCGAAGTCATGCTCGGGAGCCCAAACTGGATAGGCCGTCTTGAGTATCTGCACTACGATTTTGGCCGATGGATGCCCCAGGCATCATTCGTTCTTTCTGGGTCTGGCACTTCGTTGAGCCTAACTGAAACTGCGGGACGACAGACGATCGACGCTGTACGCGCTGGCCTATCTTATAAGTTTGGTCCGCAAATGGCTGCGACGACCGGTGGCCCGCTCTATACCAAAGCGCCGCCCATGCTCGAGCCCGCGCTACAGAACTGGGCTGGGTTCTATATCGGTGCGCACGGCGGTTACGGCTGGAAAGAAAATAACTTCGTCATCGCTTTCGATGTGGTGCCGATGCAGGGCATCGACTCCAATGGCTTTGTTGCGGGCGGACAGGTCGGTTACAACTGGCAGTACAATCGCGTCGTGGCTGGTATCGAACTCGATGGCAGCGCCACGGGCATCAAAGGCACTTCTGCACCCGGCGTCAGTCAATTCGCGACTGAAATCTGGTCCGATAACGTTAAGTATCTTGGCACGGTTCGTGGCCGCCTTGGCTGGACGCCCATAAGCAACGTGCTGCTTTACGGAACCGGTGGCCTTGCCTGGGAACGCGTCCATCGCACGGAAATTCAAACTGACGTTGGATCTGGTGAAACCACTGTTAGCGAAGGACCGCGCGATCATTTCGGATGGGCCGCGGGCGCTGGTGTGGAAGTCATGCTCGGGCGCTCAAACTGGATAGGCCGTCTTGAGTATCTGCACTACGATTTCGGCCAGGTGGAATTCTCAAGCACAGTCACGTCTACGGCCCCTGGTGAATCGAGCGCCGATAATGGCGGTCGTCAAACAATCAATGTTGTTCGCGCTGGCCTGAGCTACAAATTTACTCCATAGCGCTACGTTCGCGTGATGTCCGCTTTTGGCCCATAGCAGACATTGCATTGTGCGGCGCCAATGTCTGCTTTCGAGAGTAAAGCGGACATCGCTGTCGCGACGGCTCTGAATGTCGGGCAATTCGGAACGTGCTAAGCGAAAACTCGGCGATCAAACGTTGGGCTGTTTGTGATGTCCTTATCCGGAACGATGATTGTCGCTCGTTCCGCACAAATACATGGCTTTGCTTTGCGAGACGGCAGATGTATTCGTCTGCCGCTCGGTAGCTCGACGTAGCGCCGCACGAGCGGCCCGCAAGCTTCAACGACGTACTTGGTATTTTCCGGAAAACGCCTTGGCAATTTCGGCATAGCAGTACCTCACGAGACTGCCGGTCTCCGAATACACCCAGGCGGCCGCTTGTTGAGAATATGTCGAAAGCGCGGTTATCCTCCAAATGCACAGCAGAGAAGGGAATGCCAGTAGTGCTGTACTCACCATAATACCAAAACGAGCCATGTTCAGATTTTGGAAACAACTCGGAGCGTATTAGTTTGGCTGCGTACTTTTTTGGTGTGGCGTCTGCGTGAAGAGCCTCGGGCGGATCGTCCCCGGGGTTCTTTCTTTTTCAAGTGACCTCAGGAGCCTGAGCCACAGGGCCTCGAAATCGGCCATCGCTTGCTCATGCGTCGCTGCGTAACCGCGATCGACTATACTGCTATGCTTGTCGCTTACGAAAATCGTCCAGAACCAAGGTTTGCCCGGTGGGGACTTCTGCGTACGCATGATGTGCCCAACGCAGTCTTCGCCGTAGAACACTGCGAAGCTGTCGGGATTATCCGCCTTCGATGCACTTACGAGAGTCAGCATTGAAAACCATGCTAAAGCGGTATTCTGGCCAATTGGTGTCGCAATTGGGGGTAAAGCAGCAATGCCGGAGTTCGATTTAAAGGTCGCTTTGATAATTTTTGTCACGAAAGTCATTGATCCATTTGCGGCATTGCCTGCACTGGTCGCGGGGTATTTCTGCCGGACTTGGTGGCAAGTCGTCATTTCCGCAGCGGTAGTCGGAATATTCGTTGAAATGGTTCTAGTATTATTTGAACCAACGCCTGGAATTCACCAAGGACGACTCTTGATGGCTGTGTTGGCGGCGGGTGTGTGGTCCAACCTAGCTTTTGCCTTCAAAACTTGGCGCGCTAAGCGTGCTTAGTCGAAACGACCGAGGCGGTCTTTCTTTTTTAATGCAAGGTCCGCTTTTTGGCCCTTAGCCGACATCCCCGTTTGCGCCGCACATGTCCGTTTTCGGGGGTAAAGCAGAGATCGTCCGAATGTGTTGGAATGTCCGCTTATGACCCAAATCAGACATGAAACAAGACTTCATTGATCAAATAGCCAACCAAAGCAGTTTAGTTCAATTTCTCTGTTGATTTGGATTCAAAAATTGACCGCCGTTTAGGATTTTCTCGTCATCAATGCATCACCTGCCAAGGAAGAGCCCAGCCAGGCCTTCAAAAATTCACCCACCTGGGGGCCCGGTTGTTTTTTCAGTTATCAATCCGTAACCGGCGCACGACGACAAGCTGGCGGCCCGTCATGCCTTCAGTGTCATTTCAATCAATTGAATTTCGTTTCTTGGGTAACGGCCTAATGCTTATTTAAACGTCATTGCGCAGCGGTGTTTCTCGGGTAATCCCCTAAGCCTTTATTAATTCGGAAACGTCATCGTGCAGCGGTGATGAGTGGGCTTATTGCAACTTCTAAAGAGCATCGAAGATGAAACATCACGCAGTATATGACGCGGCGGCTGCAAGCGTTATGCGCGCTCTGGTTCGCCTACGAGGCGATCAAAGAGGGACCATAGCCGTGATGATGGCGTTATTGTTTCCTGCTTTGATTGGAATTCTTGGCCTCGGCATGGAGGTGACGAATTGGTACATGCAAACGCGCGGCATGCAGAACGCGGCCGACGCTGCGGTGATTGCCGCCGCGTCAAATGCAACGTCAAACTACAACATTGAAGCTGCAGCCATTGCGGCCAATTACGGTTTCGTCAACGGCACCAACAACGTCACCGTCACAGCAACAGATTTGGCAGCTTGCCCGGCCGATCCTGACGTTACGCCGCCGTGTTATAAAGTGACCATTACAAGCATCGTTTCGCTCGCGTTAGTCGAAGTTGTTGGTTACAAAGGAAATGCGGTGATTGATGGCGCGCTAATGCAACAGTTGTCCAGCGCGGCGACCGCCACGAAAACTGTCATTCAGCAACCGATTTGCCTGTTGGGGCTCGATCCCACTGGCCAAGCAGTAACATCGAACGGCGCACCCAATGCGGACTTCAGTGGGTGCACGGTGATGTCGAATTCGGGTTCCTCTTGTAATGGCTCTGATCTGAAAGCGTTTATGGGCGTTGCTCACGCGACCAACAACGGGTGTGGCGTTCGACAGCATTCGAACGCTCCGCCCGTCGACGATCCCTATGCTGCACTCGCGAGCAATATCCCAAACGATTTGGCGACAAAATGCACCACTGCAAATCCATCCAATCCATACCCACAGGAAAACAAAAAGGGCGACGCCGGTGGCGTGACGTGGTCAACCGACAGATCGTTAAGCGGAACCGCGGATATTAATGGCAACACGCTCGTGTGTGGTGACTTGCGGCTTACAGGAAACGTTACGATTAATGCGCCGGATGGTGCCGTGCTCTACATCCAGAACGGAAGTTTGGACCTAGGGGGGTATACTTTGCAGACCGCCAGTGGCTCGGAGGTAGCAATCGTATTCACCGGCGATGATAGCAATAGCTACGATCATGTCGTGACCGACAAAACATCGGGCGGCAAAGGCGTGCTGGATATTCAAGCCCCGCTCTCTGGACCGTTTTCGGGCGTAGCCATTTATCAAGACCCGTCTCTGACGAAGGGCGTAGACGTCGACTATACGGGCAATAACCCAACATGGAAAATTACCGGCCTGGTCTATATGCCGCATGCGAGTGTCACGATCAGCGGCGCTATCAACAAATCCGCCAACGGCGCGGTCTGCTTTGTCATGGTCGCGAATGACGTGACCGTAAACGGCACTGGGGCCATCTACGCGCAATCACCGGCAGGCGCCGGCTGCAAAGAGGCGGGCCTGAACATGCCAAAGGTCACAATCCCTGGTCGCCCGAAGCTGGTCTACTGACCAAGACCGATCCGAGCGCACTCAGCTTTAAATGAAATCGACAAAGAGATTTCCGGCGCTGAAGCATCAGCCAGTGCGCCGGCCCCATAAGGTGAAACATGTTGAGCGAATTTTAGGTAAATGATCATCGAATGTGCGCGGCCCGGGAAATTTCCTTTTAGGTCGTGAACGGTATGTTGCTGCCACCTCGGAATGACTGCATCAGGAGGTTGTTCGCGATGTCCGACCGCTTGTATCTCTCGAAGATTGTAACCGCGTCGCTTCGCCTGCGCACGGAGCAGCGGGGCGGAGTGGCCGTCATGATGGGCCTGCTGTTCCCGGTGCTCCTTGCCGGACTGGGATTGGGATTTGAAATTTCCAGCTGGTATCTGCGTTCTCGAGCAATGCAGAACGCAGCGGATGCGGCGGTCATGGCTGCAGCAAGCAATGGCGAGGACAATTTCAACGTTGAAGCTGCGGCCGTTGCCGCGCACTACGGGTATGTGGACGGCGCCAGCAACGTCAGTGTGGCGGCTTCCAACGATGCGCCTTGCCCCGAAGGGGCTGACGTCACTTCGTCATGCTACAGCGTTAGCATATCAAGCATTGTGCCACTTTATTTATCTCAATTGCTTGGGTTCGCCGGCGATCTTAAGAGCAATGGCGTAGCCCAGAAGCTTTTGACCAGCGCGGCAGTTGCCGTGCAGACGACCATTCAGCAGCCGCTTTGCCTGTTGACCCTCAGCAAATCGGGCACGGGGCTGCGTACAAACGGTGCGCCAAATTCAGATTTTAACGGGTGCACCGTTATGTCGAATTCAAAAGCAAGCTGTAATGGCTCCGATCTCAAGGCCAATTACGGCTTGGCCGCAGACAGCAATGATGGCTGTGGCGTCAAAAAGAAATCCAACATCAAGGCCGTGGACGATCCCTATGCCAAGTTGGCGATCAATATTCCGGCCGACACCTGCGGCACAGGTGAGAACGCCTATCCGCAAGAGCCGAAAAAACCTCATGATCCGCCATTGCCGGCGACCAACACCTGGTCGGGTACCCAGTCGATTAGTGGCGTCAAACAGATGTGCGGTGACGTGCAGCTGACCGGAGACGTGGTGATCACCACTCCCGACAGTCTGATCGGGGCTGTTATCGTCATTTACAATGGCCAGTTGGACCTTAACGGCAAAAAGCTGAGCACTGCTGCCGGTTCTGCAGTGACGATTGTGTTCTCAGGGACGAGCAGCAATATGAATTACGTTCATGCGCCAACCGACAATTCGACTGGGCAAGGTGGTGTTTTCAACATTCAGGCGCCGAGTTCTCCGCAGGCACTCTTTCCTGGAATCGCGATCTACCAGGATCCTACGATGAACAATGGCGTCGATATTACCTACAAGGGCAACAATCCGGCCTGGGACATTACCGGCGGCGTCTACCTGCCGAATTCTAACGTCACGATGAGTGGAGACGTCAATAAGTCCAGCAATGGTGCAGACTGCTTTGTGATGATCGCCAATACTGTGCTTATCAACGGCACCAGCAATATCTATCAGCAAAGTCCCTATGCGGCAGGATGCAAAACGGCGGGCCTGACCGTGCCAACCGCTACGATCCCGAGCCGAAGTCAATTAATCTATTAAAGGCGCGAGCTTTTTCCATGCTGAACCGAAAAAAAGTCCGCGCCGGCACTTTCAGAAAACTGGCCCGTCGTGCATCCGCGCTGAAGACGGATGAGCGTGGTGCATCCGCGCTCGAATTTGCGATTTTTGCCGGCATCCTCTCGTTTGGCCTGCTGAATACCGCCGACATCTCGATTTACATCTATAAGCGCATGCAGGTCGAGAACGCCACGGAAATGGCGGCGCAGGCTGCCTGGAAGGCGTGTGATCCCTCCAAAGGGTACCTTCCTGCAACGTTGAGCTGCCCCGACTTGACGACAGCAATAACGCAGGCCGCACAAAGCACCACACTCGGCGATCAGGTGACGATAGCGACGGGTTCGCCGCAAGAAGGATTTTACTGCCTTAACGACGCGGGCACGCTTCAGCTTGTTGCGAATGCGACACTTAATCCTCCGGCTGACTGTTCATCCACAGGATTGGTAGGTCAGGCGCCGGGCGATTACATCAAAGTCACCACGAGCTTTTCTTATGCGCCGCTGTTTCCAGGCGTCACGGTCGCCGGTGTGTTTCCCACGCCGATCATGAAAACCTCAATGATGCGGTTGAACTAGCCATGCGACGGCTTAAAACTAAAATACTTAGCGACGAGAAAGGCACGACGGCAATCGAGTTTGCCATCGTCGGTCCGATCTTCATTTTTCTCGTTATCGGCATCGCGTTTCTTTGCATGGGCCTCGCTGTGGCCGGCAGCATGCATTATGCCGTCGAAGAAGGTGCGCGCTGCGCCTCGGTGCGAAAAATGGTTTGCAGCGATGAAGACACGACTATCGCCTATACAAAGTCCCATTACTTTGGCCCGGGTGGCGTTCCGACCTTTGACTACGATCCCGCGGCGGCCTGCGGTCATTCGGTGACCGCATCAATCAATTACGTAGTGAATATGGGGCTCAAGACGGTTTCCGTGCCGATTACAGCTGCGGCGTGCTTTCCGTAAACGTTCGTTCGGTCATCAGCAGGCAACAGCGAAGATGTCCGCTTGTTGTCAAACGCTCAGTCACCCTCGGTGGGCATAAGACGAGCGTGACGCTCGACGATGAATTTTGGGATGCTTTACGTGCGATCGCGCATCGCGACAGAACCACCGCGGCTTCGTTAGTCGAAATTAATCAAACATAAACAAGCGCAATCTATCCTCTGCGATACGGGTCTTTGTGCTCAAGCGGTCCGCAATGGCGGTGGATCAGGAGAAGCAAAAGCCGATCCTTTCTAAACGCTGCAGCATAGGCGAGCCATTTGCCCTTGGCTGCGGGGATAGATTTACATGCGCCAATTTTTCTTTTTCTTTGTCTTTTTCCTCGGCTTGTTTTGTGTAATCGATGTCCTGGCACTCGAAGGCCAAAATAGCGCGGATGCGTGGCAGGAGCTTCAGCGCATAGGGCAAAAATTTAGCGACACGATCAATGACCAGGTTGGACAGATTTGGCGTTGAGACATCCTTTCAGCGCATCCCTGTGCCGAGCCTGTGCAATCAGTTGCGCTAGCCATAGCCTCATGCTCAAGAAGCCGGCTCCTTAAAGTGGACGCACCATTTTGGCCTGAAGCGCTTCTTTACATTAGGAGAGCAATTGATCCTGCAAGAGTTGGTCAGGCAGTCCATCAGTTTGTCCGCGCCTGCGCTGGCGTCTGTTTTAGGTGCCGCCGCTCTTGCTGCCGGGGACAGGTTGGCCGGAACGATCTGCTTTGGCTCGCAGAATCCGCCTAGCCCGCTGATAGAGGTGCGGCATTGTTCGACGGATACAAAGCCACAGTTCGTGCCACCGCCGCCTTCAACAGCGCACCATCTATGGGGATCAGCCGCGAGTAATTGACCGCAGCACAGCATTGATGTCAGCTGCAGGCAGCCCATTATGGGCAACAACCGACAGGTGTTCTTCATTAACCAGCTCTACCTGCTCTTAAAATGGCGAGTCGTCGGCTTGTTCCTGGCATCTTAATTGTCCGCGTTCATGGGTAAAGCGGATACGGGGCGGGTATCACGAGTCCGCCATTTGCCATCCGACTGTCCGCGCTCGGGACAAGATGGAGATCGGCGGATACTCTATTAATTACGCGACGCGCCGTTACTTGATGACGCAAACGCCAACGCCGCCTGCGCGATCTCTCGCCTGCCAACATTCCTCGACGGTCGGGTAGCCAGCACCAGTCAGACTCCCTGGGGAATAGTAAAAGGTTTGCGGAGGAGACTTCGTCGGTTGCGGTGGCCGTGATGGCAGAACCGTTTCGTCAGTGACTGCAACGTCGGATACATAATCGGGCGGGCCGTCGATCGGGTCGGGATAAAAATACCAGACCCCACCTACATCCCACCACCAGCCGACCCGCCCATTACGTGTGGTGTGGCGCCAGTGGCCGTCGCGCCAGGCGAGTCTGCCGCGGTGGTTGTGCTGCTTCGCATTCAGGGCAGAGGCAGACTGTCCCGGCTGTCGAAAAGAAGTCCCAACATCGGAGCGGCGTGGCGCAGATTGTGCAAATTTGGCATCACGAAAGGCCGGCTCCGATTTGGCAAAACTCGAGAACAATGGCGATGCCGTTAAGGCAATTATGACCAATCCGACCAGCTTCCACATGTGCTCACCGCTGTCGCACTATATGTCTCAGACTGAAAAGCGAAAAATGAAACTGGTGAGGGGATTACGACTGACATGGCCAACGAATAGCGCAAAGTGGGGCCAACAGGGACCCGGTGTTCACTTTGAAGTCCACGTTGTTGCTACTCAGCGGCGACCGGGATTTCAAGCGGGAGCATGGGTTCAGCCTCATCTTCGAGCGGGAGCATGGGCTCAGCCTCATTGATGGCCTTGTCTGTCGGTTTACGCGATACAGGGGAACTGAGGCGCCTTAGATCGACGATCAGGTCCTCGAAGCATTCGACAGGAATAGAATATCGCCGTTCAGCTGAGGAATATTTTGCCCGCAAGGAAACGACGATATTGTCATCGCCCGCTGAGTAACTCTCTGCTCTCAACGCGACTACGCTTATCGGAACTGGTCGTTTTTCTTTCTGTTCCACGGCATCCCAACCGATAACTTGGTCCACAATTTATCAGAAAACATCCAGCCTTTGGCGGCAGTTCCAGCCCCGTTCACGCGTTTGTCAAAGTGATTAATATTGGTCCTGACGAGTGCGAAATATACGCCTTCAGGTCTCATGCGCGCGTCGCCGACGGTTATGGCTCGGCTTTTAACTCCACGAGTGGCGGAACTGGTGTTTTGGGGATCAGCGGCACCTTGAAATAGCCAAGCACACCGACTGCGCTTGTAAGCAGTACGATAAGCAAGAGAGGGATCAGCGTGCGAGGGCGGCGTCGTCGCGTGTAAGCACGACGCAGGGCGCGTGCAATTTCGACGGTATTTTCCAATTGTCGGCTCCTACAAAAACAATGCGCGAGCAAGCTATCGTGCAACAGGTACACGCCAAAAGCGAAATTTGCGACAACCGTCATGACAGGAGTGCAACCAGGAAGGCGTAGTCGGTGTCAGCCGAAGCGCTTCTATTCGAGCCAGGCCGCCGGACTGTCTATAGTCGTTTTCCGGTAAGTGCCTCAGGGGACTGGAAATATACACAAGTGACGGCGGCACCCGATATCGTCCTTCTGGCTTCCACAACAGGTCTTTCAGATGGTACTTTTGTTCCGACTTCTCGGTCGGAGCAAGGCCATGGCGAAGTACGAGTACAGTGCACACAAGGACGACCTGGAATACGGCCAACCTGATGTATTTGCGCCAAAGAGACGGGCTCCGGAAGACGACAGTATTGTTGCAGCGTTTGAGGACGAGATCAGGAAGTTTATCAGACGTGATGGGTTGCCCGTCGAGCGAATGAGCAGCCAGGCGCCGGAAGCCGGTGCCCTGGCCACGGGCGGGCTGCGAGCTCAGATCCGTTCAACTTCCAACGATGCGATGGAATGCATCGATCGGGTTATTTCGGATTTGGAGGAGGTTCGCCACATGCTGGGCCGCGAACGCTTGGAGCGTGAAATAAATCACTATGCGAACTTAAGCCAAGCAGCCCAGAACGCGGCCCGTGCGATCGCTGACAGCCTAGCAAAATTGAAAATGCTGCCGAGCGATTTCGAACGCCCAGCTGCGGAGTAGGATTCGTTGGGCGCGACATCCGTGCGATCGAAGGCGCGAATGAGTTCTCCAAAATTTGCCGGGGGCTCTTGATCGTAATCGGAGGCACCGCCGCGTGCGGCGAAGGTCCGCATAAGCGCTGAGCAAGTCATCAGTCAGCTGCAAATAAAGATCGACCCGGCGATCAGTATCAAAGCTGCGAAATCAATCGCTCTGATGTCGAAGGCGATCGGATGGGTGCCGCCCACTCCTGGGCCCACCGGCGGATATCGGACTTCGGTCAATCAAGCGCCCTTTTCAGGGCGCTGCGGACCTCTCAGCACCGACAAAATCTGCTCACAAGGGCGGCTGATGGTATTTTTTAACCTTTAAAAATGATTATGCGAGTGATTAGAAACCGCGGTGTCTGATGAAGCACCTCAGCGGCCTTTTTGGCTTTTTACGCTCCCGCTCGGGATGGGTTTTGCTCGGATTTTTGGCTCTAGCTGCAACCATCAGCTGGGGCGGTGGACGCTATTTCTACAACAGCAGTCTGAGAACATTTTTGGCCCAAAAGGCCGACGAAAATGCCACTGCACTCGAGATGGTCGATGCCTTTGTGACAACCTATGCGCGGTTTCGTTCGCAATATGGGCTCGATGCGCCAGTGCCGGCGACGTTTCGGGCGCATTCGATCGCGGCCTTGAACAAAAAACTTGGCTCAGAAAGCCCTTTTACACTGCGATGGGTCGGGCGCCCGGGCCGCCAAATTGAAACGCCGCCGGTCGATGCCGACATGGCTAAGGCTATCGAGCGGTTTGCCGCAACGTCGGACACCAAGCCTACCTCGCAGCTCATAATGGCGCCCAATAACCAAGTCCTGTTGCGAACGATCTATCCGTCTATTGCCAGTGAACAAAGCTGCGTCACATGTCATAACCAATTGCAACCAAATCGGCCGCAATGGCGTTTGGGCGACGTCATGGGCGCTTTCGCGATCGACATGCCGTTTGGTCCATTTCTGCAATCCATCAAATTCCAAAGCCAAGCGGTGGCATTCGGTCTCGCCATTGCTTTGGTGGGTATGGGGATTGCCATATCAATCCTTCATTCTAGGCAATTGAGTGAACGTGAATCGGCCGCATCACAACTGACAACGCAGAACATCAGAATGACCGCCGCATTAAATAATATGGCTCAGGGATTTTGCATGTTCGACGCGGATCTCCGGCTCGTCATTTGCAACGACCGGTATGCACGCATGTATGCACTTCCGCCCGAACTGGTAAAACCTGGCACACCACATGATCTGATCATCAAGCATCGCGTCACGCATGGAATTCTTGCAGGTGAAAAGACAGAATCGGCGGCACATGAAAAACTCGAGAATCTGACCAGGCACGCAACCAACAGAATATCGAGCCGGGTCGATAAACTCACCGATGGACGTGTCATCAAGGTCACCCGGGATCCCATGCCGAATGGCGGATGGGTGGCGATCCACGAGGATGTGACTGACCAGGATCAGCGCATCGTGGTCGATTCAGCCATTTCCTCGTTTCGCGAGCGGGTCGAAGAGGTGCTCGGTATAGTCGCCAGCAATACAAACACGATGAAATCGACTGCAACTATTTTGTTTGGTGCGTCAGATCAGACCAAACAGCGGGCCGAAGAGGCTCTGCACGGATCGAATGAAGCTTCCGGAAATGTCGCGATAGTTGCGTCCTCAGCCGAGCAATTGTCGGCTTCGATTGAAGAAATCAGTCAACACCTTTCGCAAACCTTGGATATTGTCAGCAACGCAGTGGTCGAGGCCGAGGCGACGAACGATAAATACGCGGGGTTGGTGCAGGCGGCGGACAAGATCGGTGATGTGGTGAAGCTAATCCGCAACGTGGCTGGACAAACGAATCTGCTTGCCCTTAACGCGACCATTGAAGCCGCGCGCGCTGGCGAAGCGGGGCGTGGTTTTTCCGTAGTCGCCTCCGAGGTAAAATCGCTGGCAGTGCAGACTGCCAAGGCGACTGAGGAAATTGCTCGTCACATTGCGGCCGTCCAGGGTTCGACCCATGGCACCATTGGCGTGCTTCGAACCATTCTTGAGCGCATGCGCGAGATCAACATGCGCACCTCCGGCGCGTCTGCCTCGGTTGTGGAGCAGAGCAAGGCAACAGTAGAAATCACAGAAAACTCAGCCAAAGCCGCGCGTGGAACGAGTGCAGTCGTGTCAGCCTTGGGCGAGGTTACCAATGCTGCGACCGGAACACGTACTGCAGCGGAAACTGTGCTGGCGGCATCGAATTCGGTAGACAGCTCGATCAGCAATCTCCGTGCTGAGATCGAAATGTTTCTTGGCAAAGTTGCGGTGTAACGCGGCTTCACTCTGAGGAAGCACGTTGCACCTCACCCTTTTCAGTTTGCCAATACCATTCGCCACGATTCAATCGCTGTCGAATCACTGAGGTGCCGCATTCAGGCTGGCGGGCGAATTGGTCCGACCGTGAACCGCATTCTAAGTTTTCGGTGAGGTGCGGGTCGCCGTGTTGGCTCTGCTGACTCTTACCGCGCTTCTCGGTTGGCCCTCCCGTGGCGTGGTTATCGCCAAATTCTCAGGCCAGGTCATGATCTTCCGACGCTGACCGACGGCGGACACGCCGCCGACGTTCGGAACTAACGCAACCTGCGGCAAGTAAGGGCACGCTTACGATGTGAGCGACGTCAAAGACTAATCTTATGCATAAAACACCTGGGGCGGGACTATTGCGGCGTTCCAGCCTAATCGGAAATTGCGCTGACGGCTCGTGACCAATATCAAATCTGCGGATGTAGAGGCAGGCATCCGGAAAGTGGCGGTCGAATGCCCGCCGCGGGGGCATAAGGCTGACATGCTGTTGGGCCGTCATGACCGGCTGCAAGTGCCGGGCAAAGCCAAAACTAAAAATGAGACACCGCCCGTTCCGGCCCTTGGCGCGAGAGGTAAAATAGGGTTACGCTTTTTCTCTCAGGGGGCGGTCATGGCGTAGCTATTGATTGTGCTGCTTGTTCCGCCAGTCGTCGGGCTGGTCACATATTTTATTGTCCGACTTTCTTCGAAACGCGATGCGTTGGTCGTCGCCGGTGGACCGCCACGACGCAGGAAGCCTGGCCCAGGTATTTTTGCGAGAGCCAGACGACGATCGCATAATTTGAAACCGGAGCCGAGTTCGCAGGACCGCACCATCATACTTCTGGCGCTTGGCATAGCAGGCGGCTTTGTATTCGGCTGGTACCTTCTTTAGTGCCGATTGGACGAATGGTTCACAGACCAAATAGCGCGTCGGCGGTTCAATGCAGCGTGCTACAGGGCTTGTGAGGGATCCGGCTGCGGGGCTGCACCTGTTACTGTAGGCGTCGCTTCAGGCATTGATGTTGGTTCTGGCGTGGATGTCGGTACCGAGGGCAAGGGCAGTCCGCGCGCGAAGGCGGACACCAATTTTCCGAACGGCAAACCGGCGAGATCGGGATTTGCGGCGAGCGCGTCTCGCGCAGCCTGCGCGGGCGGTTGCCTGTTGGCTGAGGCTGCGACCGCGCTCGATAGTCCAGGATGAATTTTCATACGCTCCTCCATAACTCCGTAGGTGAGCTCCGCAAAGTCCGTGCCAGAAAATTCCCGCGCGTTTTCGAATTCTCCGGCGAGGCCGAGCGTAAAATTAATTCCCGGTGTGGAATTTTTTGCCTAGGCCGGCGGCAATGCCATCACCGGCCGGGCCAGACCCCGGCGCGTATCGAACCGCCAAGTTGGCAAGCGAGGTGCGATTTCTGACGCCGATCTTCCGGTAAATGTGATTCAGGTGGACCTTGGTCGTGCCGGTCGCCACCTTCAGCCTTTGTGCGATTTCCTTGTTGGACAGGCCTTCGGCGGCGAGCGCCATGACCTTCCACTCGCGCGGCGTCAACAGATTCTGGATAGGAACATGATTGGCCTTGTTCCCGTCCTTTTCCCGCGAGCGCTCGAGCAGCTCGAACGGCAGGCATTTGCGGCCGGCGGCGACGTCGTAAACGCAGCGCAGTAATTCATCGGGTCGGGAATCCTTCAGCAGGTAGCCATGCGCGCCTTCCGCCATCGCGGCGACGATGTCACGGGCCTCGGCGGTCGCCGCGAGCAAGATGGTGCGTGTTGGGAGATCCTCCTGTTGCGTCGCCATGAGGATGTCGAATCCGCTCATTTTCGGCAGGGAGGTGCCGAGGATCGCCACGATCGGCCGCTTTTCGCGGATGGCCGAAAGCGCGCGAGGGCCATCGGCGCATGTACCAATAACGCGGATGTTGGTGGCACACGTGAGAAAGTCGCTGACACCCCTGAGAAGAAACGGATGATCGTCGGCGACGACGACGCTGATGTTGGTCACCCCTCAAAGCCTCCGAAGACCTGCGGCACGCATGCTGCGCATTAATCCAACGCCTGCAGATTTAACGCGAACCCGTCGAGGGGCCTATAACCTTTGACATATATCCTGAAGCATTAGGGTTGATGCCGATCTACGGGAGCAACGTGAGCGGATTTTGACCTGAAAGCCCCACGTCCGCACGCTCTGTTATTCTAGGATGCGCCACTCGCCAACGGGCCGCGATCGGGGTTCCGTGTTCGATCGCGGACGCGGTCGGCGCTGTCACAATCCGCTTGACGGCGTGCTGGCGGGTCCCTGGCGCCCAGCCGTTGTCGCGATAGCACGCGATGCCGCCGAAAATGACTCGCGCGATTCCAATGGGAAGCAACAGTGGCAAGCAAGTTAACATCCGACTTAACCTACCGGCCGTTTTATAACCTTCGGTATATGGCAGGCGCGCTTGTCCCAGTGATAGTGACAATGAGGCGCGGGCCGAAGTGCGGGCCGGGCGCGGGAATTCGAGCCGGTGAATGGGGTTTTGTTTCGGGGGGAAGGCACTGTTCGAGTTTAGGCGACACGCTTTACGCGCTAGGCGCGTCAACCTCATGAGCGCGGTTGCGCTCGCGGCAGAAGTTCTCCTGAGCAATGGAAATGAAACTGTCACGTCGCCGTAATGGCAATGTGAAAAATCGGGTTACGGGGGCTAGAAATGGCGATCAATACAACGTCGTTCAGCAATACGCCGCAAGCGACAGATGATTTCTATTCGCTGGCCGACTACTCCATAGTTTCTAACCAAATTACGTTGAACGTTATGGCCGACGATCTCGGCGGCAAAGCCAAGACGTTGTATTCGGTCGACGACGGGGTGAGTTCTTATACGACCACCAAGATTCCTGCGCCGTCCGACCTCCTGATCAAAGATACGCCCGGCACCTTTCAATCGTTTAGCAGTCTGCATGGTGCGGGACTCGGTATTGTGGATGGAAAAGTTGTAATCGACATCTCCGCCGCTGACTTTCAGACTTGGCTTGCTTCCTTTAGCGGAACCCAAACACTCAGTTTTACTTACGCAATTCAACTCGGGAACGGCACGCTGAGTTGGGCCGATGTTTCGATAGAATTTCAAGGCACTGCGGTTGCAAACCATGCGCCTGAGAATACGGTGCCCGGCGCGCAGTCAGTTGCTGAGGATGCGACGCTGGCGTTCACAGGCGGTAACGCGATCTCTGTCCATGATACCGACGGTAACCTGGCTACGACGCAGCTGACAGTCCTTAATGGGACGCTGCATGTGGACCTGTCGGGCGGAGCAACTATCAGTACCGGAGCCAACGACAGCGCCACGCTCACTCTGTCGGGCTCCGAGGCACAAATAAATCTCGCCCTAGCGAGCCTGACCTACACGGGTGCGGCTGACTACGATGGTAACGACACGTTGACGGTCGTTTCGACCGACAGTGCCGGCACGCCGTTATCTGATACCGACACGATAGCGATTACCGTGACTGCGGTTGCCGACATTGCGGATGATGTTGCGACCACGGACGAGGACACGGCGGCCAACATCCTGGTGCTGGCGAATGACAGCTTCGAGGGCACGCCGGCGATCACGGGCGTGACGCAGGGT
>Ga0173480_10000206_pt1 | contig 17547 bp, 14 predicted proteins | sample NitcycUS209509C1_FD_122622 | JGI IMG/M metagenome (GOLD analysis project Ga0173480, IMG submission 122622) | Soil microbial communities from Arlington Agricultural Research Station in Wisconsin, USA - Nitrogen cycling UWRJ-S209-509C-1 (version... | ecosystem: Environmental > Terrestrial > Soil... | reverse complement strand
TTCCCTGGCGATTCTCATTCCGAGCTGGGACCGGGTTCAGGGGACGGTCCCAGGCGGATCACGCAACCGATCCCGCGGCAGGATCATCCACCGTCGAGGCCTCCGCACGGTTCTGCCGATGGACGCGCCTGCGGCGGTATGGTGTCATGCAGGCGATGACGTTCGTCGGACGACCGACTCCACGGTGTCGACGGCGTCTTGACGACGGTGCGATATGCAGGCGAATCATCGACGACGGCGCGAGACCTGGGCCGCGATTTCCAGCGAGTCCACGCACAAGCGGCTGCTTCTGCCGATCTGTGCCTTGTTGTGTTGCAGCAGTATGACGATCAAAAAGCAGCTGAGGCTGTGCGTTGGCGAGAAAAACGCGCGTCACATGTCGCGGGCGATGCCGTTTGTCGCCGGCGTTGCCGCCGCGGTCGCGATCGGCAACATCATTCAGAGATCGTGGCGTTCGAGCGATGTCGTCGGAGTCGAAGGACCTGACATCCAGGGACAAGGAAATCCGTCGATACCGTCCATCTGGAATCGTAGCGGGCCCATGCAACAAGAGCGCGACAGCGAGTAAAACTCTCGGGATCCGGGATTCGGGACTCGGGAATCGGTGCCCGGGGCTGGCTCGGACTCCAGCCCGCTGCTGGGCTGAGGGCGCGGTTGAACCTGACGCCTGTGCCTTTTTCTGGTGCAGCAACGAACGGATCTTCATCGTTGCGGCCGAAAAGAAGATGAGCACACCGACCACGGAGCACTCGCAGGTGCGCATTCGCGCGCAAAATGCATCCGTTTTTCGAACCAATAGCTCTAGCTTCAGTCTTGATGACGGAAACAAATCCGTGGGCCGGCGACCGGGTGACGATGGTCGTGCCCCGCCTGATTGTCGTGGCGCTGCTGGTGCTGTTGCCCTGGATGGCCGAGGCGCAGACGCGAGCGACTGCTGTCCGGATAGACGGCCGGCTTGACGAAGCGGCCTGGGGACGTGCCGAGCCGATCGAGGCGTTCGTGCAGCGTCATCCGAAGGAGGGGGCGGCGCCGTCGTTCAGCACGGTAGCACGTGTGCTGTGCGACGACGACGCGATCTACGTGTCCGTCACCGCATTCGATCCGAATCCGGAACAGATCAAGGGGTATCTCACGCGCCGCGACGTTCACTCGGCGTCCGACTGGCTGCGTGTCTACATCGACTCCTATCACGACCGGCGCACGGCCTATTCGTTTGCGGTCAACCCGGCCGGCGTCAAGGTCGATACCTATCACTTCAACGATACGAACGAGGACTTGAGCTGGGATGCGGTCTGGGACGTGACGGTCCGGCGCGATAGCGCCGGCTGGCATGCAGAGTTCCGCATTCCCTATTCGCAGCTGCGCTTCAGCAGCGGGTCGGATGGCACCCTCGGCTTCGCCGTCGCCCGTTCCATCGGTCGCCTGGACGAGATGTCCACCTGGCCGCTGCTGTCGAAGAACGCGAGTGGCTGGGTGTCGTCGTTCGGCGAGCTTGCCGGCGTCGTTCGCCCTGTCTCCACCCCACGGCTCGAAGTGGTGCCATATGTCGTGGCGGACGTGAAGACGACGCCCGAGGTTCCGGGAAATCCGCTCCAGCACAACCCCGATCCCGGGGCGACGACCGGGGTGGATCTGAAGTATGCGGTCACGCAGGCGCTGACGCTCTCGGCCACGGTAAATCCCGACTTCGGACAGGTGGAAGCGGATCCGGCGGTGGTGAACCTGACGGCGTTCGAAACGTTCTTCGACGAACGCCGGCCATTCTTCATCGAAGGCTCGGGCAACTTTGCCGTGGATCTGCGCGGCGGCAGCCTGTTCTATTCGCGCCGCATCGGCCGTGCGCCTCGCGGTGTGCCGGTATTGGCGACCGGCGAGTCCCTGGCGCGTCCCGGCCAGTCGACGATCCTCGGGGCGGGCAAGCTGACCGGCCGGGTGGGGCAGTTTTCGATCGGCGTGCTGGCGGCGATGACGCAGGAGGAAATCGCGAGCATCGCCGCCGGAGTCGCACGCCGCCGCCAGGTGGTCGAGCCACAGACCCTCTATACCGTCACGCGGGCCAAGCGCGAATTCGCCAATCAGTCCTCGCTCGGCTTCATCCTCACGACGACGGACCGGGCGCTTGCGGACACCGTGTCGTTTCTGCCGGCCGGCGCGGTCACCGGCGGCGTGGATTCGAACTGGCGCATCGGCAGACGCTGGTCGATCGACGCCAACTGGGCGGCCAGCCGTGTTCACGGCAGCACCGACGCGATCGGCCTTGTGCAGCGCAGCACCGTCCACGCCTTTCAGCGGCCGGATGCCGATCACGTCGAAGTGGATCCGTTCGCGACCGTTCTGAGCGGACACTCCGGCAGCGTCGCGTTCAACAAGATTGCCGGCGAGCGCACGCGCCTCAACGTCAACGTCGCGTTCCTGTCACCGGGGTTCGACACGAATGACGTCGGGTTCCTGCGGCGGGCCGATTCGATCCCGCAAAGCAGCTGGTTTCAGATCCGCTGGGACGAGCCCGGCAAGTACGTTCGCAACATCCGTCTCAACTTCAATCAGTTCTCGGACCACAACTTCGGCGGCGAACTGCTGGAGCTCGGGTACAACGTCAACGCCCACTGGGAATTCCAGAACAAATGGCGTGCCGGTGCCGGATTCGATCACCGGCACGGGTTCTTCGACGATCTGCTCACACGCGGCGGGGTGGGGGGGCGCCGTCCCGGTGACATCGGGACATGGCAGTACTTCGGCACCGACGATAGCCTGATGGTCAGCGCCGGGTGGGATTCCAGCTTCGGGCGCGGCGTCCGGGGATCGTACTGGTTCAACATCGAACCGCGCGTGTCGTTCCGTCCCACTTCCGCGCTATACGCGGAGTTCGGCATCGGGCACAGCCGGCGCCTCATGGACGCGCAGTGGATTGCACCGGTGGACGATGAGAGCGGCCATCACGACGTGTTCGCACAGCTCGATCAGACGACAACGCGCATCACCACGCGTCTGAACTACACCGTGACGCCGACGCTGTCGCTCCAGGTGTATGCGCAGCCGTTCGTCTCGGCTGGGCTCTACGATGGTTACAAGGAGCTGGTGCAGCCGCGCGCCGAGCACGATGAGGACCGTTATGCGCCGTTCGCCTACGCCGGGAATGCGGACTTCAACGTGCTGTCGTTCCGCACCACCAACGTGATGCGCTGGGAGTACCGCCCCGGTTCGGCCCTGTTCGTCGTCTGGCAGCAGGGACGCGAAGGGTACAGCCAGCGCGGCAGCTACGATTTCGGACGCGACATCGGGGATCTGTTCGCGACGCCGGCCTCGAGCACACTGTTGTTGAAGCTGGCGTACTGGTTCAATCCGTAGGTTATTTTGCCTTCTTGGCCGTGAAGGACAGGCCGATCATCGTCATCCGGGTATCGGCCCCGGGAATCGCCGTCTCGCGGATGAAGAACTCCGCGACGTTGAAGTACATCGTGGATTGCTGTGATGCACCGGGGAAGCGGAAGTCGAACCAGCGCACGCTGATCCCGGCGCCGTATGCCGGCGTGAGCTTACGGCCGTCCGATCGTGGAAGGCTGAGCAGGCTGAAGCCGGGCGGCAGCCAGATGTACACGCGCTTCTTGATGTCGAACGGCGTGATGTGGACGCCGAAGTACGAGAACACGTGCCAGCCGTTGTTCTGGGCCATCACGTAGGGCGTGTCGATGTGCACCTTGGACAGAAACGAAGACTTGTTGGCGTCCTCGTCCTTCTTCCGGTACCACTCCCGTTCGCGATCGATCTTCTCGGCGATCAGGTCCTCGTAGTTCCGAGACAATTCCGCTTTGAGGGCGCAGGCGTCCAGCAGCAGCTGAGTCGCCGTAATGCGGCCGGCCTTGAAGTGCTCGCACGCGGTCATCATCCAGGAGGGCGGTTCGGGTTCGATTCGGCGGTCGCCGACGGCGCCTGACCAGGTCCACTCGGGCCGGCCACGCCACTGCTGATCCCACTTCTGCCAGGCTTTGGCGTCCTTGACCCAGGTCGTGAGCTCCTGCGCCTGTTCGGGTGTGCCCGGCACGACGGGCAGATCTGGAGGCGCAGCGGTGGCCTCGGTCACCGTTGTTCCCGTCGCCTGTTCCGGCGCCGGCTCCTGCGCCCATGCGGTCGAAACCAGCATGAGCGGCAGGAGACCGCGAATCACCAGCCGCCTCATATTTTGTCCGCCGTGCTCACGCCGGGGGTGCAAATTCACCTCCGCGGCAATATCTCGTCCGCGCGTGCTCCGCGGAGTGTCGTGGTGAGCAATCGCGACGCCAGACGGCGCGGCCGGCCCCTTCTCCGCGACATCTCGCGGTGGTGCCCTGGGCGAATGCCGGGCTTAAACGCTGCGGCATCACGCAATCAGGTGAGATCGGCGCTGTCCAGCATGGGCTGGAGCCTGTTCGTGATAAAAAAAGCCGCTCGGGTCGCCATTTGGTCGAGGCGCGCCGGGCCGTCCGGCCGGGGCAGAGCGGACGGCTGACGCCAGGCCCTCGACTGCGGCCTCTGTCACACACTGTCGGGGCGACGACTGGTGCGTGCCGGCCCGGGGCCAGGTGTGTACGAATGGACGTGGGCTGCGAACGAGTAAAGGTGGGAGACTGCATGGGGACGGACAACGAGCAAGGCCGCCGGCGCTTTCTGAGCCGCATCATTACCGCGGTCCAGGTCGCGATCGGCGGGACGCTCGGCGTGATTCTCGGAGGGGCAGCGGTCGGGCCGGCTCTCGCCGGACGTGACGAAACGTGGTTGGCGGCGTTGCCGCTCGGCGAACTTCCAATGGACGTTCCAACCCCGGTGGTCGTCGGCGTCCCGCGCCGCGACGGCTACACGCAGGTGGTCGAGCAGCGCACCGTGTTCCTGGTGCGCACGGGCGCGTCCGACGTCAGGGCCCTCGATTCGACCTGCACCCACCTGGGATGCCGCGTGAGCTGGGACAGCGAGTACCAGGAGCTTCGCTGCCCGTGCCATGGTGGCGTCTACGACAAGACGGGCGCCGTGAAAGCCGGGCCTCCGCCGGCACCGCTCGCCACGCTCGATACTCGCGTCGACAGCGGCCGCGTCCTGGTGCGTCTGTGAAACAGCGGCTCTCGCAGCTTGGTGACTGGCTCGACGATCGGACCGGTGTGAGGGCGTTGCGCCGGCATCTGTTCGACGAACCCATTCCCGGCGGCACCGGCTGGTGGTTCACCACGGGCAGCGTGGTCTTGTTCCTGCTCGGCGTGCAGCTGGCCTCAGGCGTCCTGCTGACCTTCTACTACGTTCCCTCTCCCGCCTCGGCGTACGACAGCGTGCGGCACCTCATGGAGCGTGTCGCGTTCGGCAGCATCACGCGCGGTCTCCACTACTTCGGCGCCAGCTTCATCGTGATTGCCTCAGTCGTCCACATGCTGCGCGTCGTCGCCTTCGGCTCGTACAAGCGGCCGCGCGAAGTCACCTGGATCAGCGGCGTCCTGCTGCTGCTCGTCATCCTGGCCTTTTCGCTCACCGGCTATCTCCTGCCGTGGGACCAGAAGGCGTATTGGGCAACGACCGTCACCATCAACGTGGCGCGTGCCGGCCCGTTGGGCGAGTACGTCGCCGGCGTGCTTCGAGGAGGCGACACGCTCGGCGCGCTCACTTTGCTGCGCTGGTACTCGGCGCACGTGTTTCTGCTGCCGGCCGCACTGGTGACGCTCGTCGTCGCCCACCTCGTACTGATGCGTCGGCACGGCATCTCGGGCCCGGTGCGGGCGTCCAGCGCACCGGCGACGCCGTTCTACCCGTACCACGCGCTGAAGGACACCCTGGTTGTCGCTGCCGTCTTTGCGCTGCTCCTGGCGCTGGCCGTGACGATACCCGCGCCGCTCGAGGCTATCGCCGATCCGACGGACGCCAGCTACGTGCCGCGTCCCGAGTGGTACTTCCTCAGCCTGTTCCAGATGCTCAAGTACTTCCCCGGTCCGCTCGAGCCGGTCGCGACGATGGTGATTCCGGGGCTGCTCGTCGGTGCGCTGGTGGCGCTGCCGTTCCTCGACCGTCGTCCGGATCGCCATCCTTTGAAGCGGCCGCTCGTGATCGCCTCGTTTGCGATCGTCGGCGCCGGCATCTCCATGCTGACCTATCTCGGCATGAAGGACACGCCGACGGAGTCGGAGGAGTGGGGGCCGCTGGCGATTGCCGGTATGGAGTTCGCCCGCGACCAGCGATGCGTCCGTTGCCATCGCCCTGGTGGCGTGGCCAATATCCTGGACGAGACGCGAATGAGAAAGGAGCCGGCGTGGACGCTGGGCCACGTCCGCGATCCCGAGATGATCACGGTCGGTTTGCGGCCGGTACCTGCCGGTGGCATGTCAGCCGCGCAGGCGCAGGCGATTTTGAGCTTCATGCGGGAGGTGCGTTCAGGCGAGGCACCAATCGTCACGGCCGGCGAGCGGACGGCGTCGATGGTGCTCGGGCGATACTGCGCGAGCTGCCACATGATCGACGGCGCGGGCGCCTCGAGCGCACCGGATCTTTCGAACGTCGGCACGCGTCACGACCTGGAATGGCTGCGCCGCTGGATTACGAATCCGGAGAACGTCGATCCGCTCGCCAGCATGCCGCCGTTCGGCGAGGTGCTGACGCCGCAGGAACTGGACGCCGTCGCGACGTTCCTCGCCGCGAGACGCTGAGACCCAGTGGCCGGGGCTGGTCAGCCCCGGCATGTCCATGCAGCACTCAACTCTCCGCGTCGATCTCGCGCTCGGCCTGCAGCCAGTCCTCGAGCGCGCGGCCGTCGGTGCCGCCCCTCGCTTCGTACAGTTCGTGGGCTCGTCGCGCGATTCTTTCGATGCGCGGCTCGCCCACGGCCGGACGCCGTAACGCTTTGCGATCCTGCTCGTCCGATCGAGTCGAGAACTCCTGCCGCCGCGGCAGGACGCTCGAAGAGTTGCCGCTGGACGTCCTGTCGCTGAGGGGTCGCCTATTGTCCATGATGAGCTACCAAGCAAAGCGCCTGCCGCAGAGGTCGGGCGGCGCGTAGCGCCGGAGGAGGGAAGTTCTCGATCCGGCCAACGATCACAGAGGATTGGACTCTGAAGTGCGGGTCTTCGTTCCGGGGGGCGGCAGATGCCGTCGACGACTGCTCTGTTCCTTTGAGCATTACGTCTCTGCCAGAGTGTGGTCACCGAAACCGCATCAAGTAAATCAGGAGATTCCCTGACGAAGAAAAATCTGTGTCAGCTGTCGCGCAGCCAGCCTTGAAGAAGAGCGAAGCTGACGATTTCGATCCGGTTCGTCAGTCCCAGCTTCTGCGCCGCGTTCGCCTTGTGCGTTTCAATCGTCTTGACGCTCAGGTCCAGCCGCGCCGCGATCTCCTTGTTGCTGTAACCCCATGCGACGAGGCGCAGCACTTCCTCCTCGCGGTTGCTCAGCGTGGGGCGTGCATGACCGGTTTTGGCCGGCACCTGCGTTCCGGGCCTGCCACCGACGCGCCGAGGCAGATGCGGATCGAGATACGTCCCGCCGGTGGCGACGGCGCGAATGGCATGCAGCACCTCCGTCGCCCGGCTCTGTTTCAACACGTAGCCCGAGGCCCCGGCCCGCATCAGCTGCTGGAGATAGCCTTCCTCGGCATGACGCGTGAGCGTGAGCACCTTCGCACTCGGGCACGTCTCCTTGATGGCCTGCGTCGCACGAAGACCGTTCATCACCGGCATCGAGACGTCCATGATGACGATGTCCGGCTGCAGCAGATGCGTCCGTTCCACGGCTGAACGTCCATCAGGCGCTTCCGCGATCACTTCCATGTCGGACTGGGCGTTGAGGATCGTTTTCAGCCCTTCCCGGACCGTTTCGTGATCGTCCGCGAGGAGAATGCGCAGCTTGGTCATGGTCGTCCCGATGATGCTGCTTCTATATCACGGACGGTGCGGCGCCGGGGCATCCTTCGTCGCCCGCGCGCGGGTGACGGCAGCCGACGTCCCCACGGACCCGCCATTTTGTGCCGTGAATTGGAAGGTCAGGCGAGGACGAGCTGGAGGGGGATGGTGCGGGGAACCCGAGCGTTTTTCAACGCGATTCGCTCCCGGCCGCCGGTCTTCGGATAAGACTGGCGAACGGGAGCGTTGATGGCCGAACGCGAAATGACCTTAGAAGCTGCTCGTGAGATTGACCTGGAACGACACATCGCTCGATTCGACCGCAAACGGAACCGAGAGCGACGGCACGACGGCCATGCGGCTGTTGTTGAAGCGGAGCCCCGCTCCGAAGACAGCCACGCCGTAATACTCCGTCAGGCGATTCTCACCGTAGAAGCTGGTCCCGAGCGACTCACCGACCCACGACGCGCCGACCATCGGCACGACGTTGAACCGCTGATTGCCATGCGCGCGCATGCCGAGCCGGCCGCCGAACTGCGCGGCCGAGGAACGGAGCGACGTGTCGAACAGCGTCGGCCCGAAGCCGTACATGAATCCGAACGTCGGGCAGACGGCAAAGCGGGAGCTTCCGTTGTCGTAGAGGTTGAAGCCGCCCGTGCCGAACACCTGCTTCTGGGTTCCCGACAGCGCACTGAGGTGGGTGAAGTCCATACCACCCATCACGAACGCACGGGTGTTACCGATGCCGTATGAACCGCCCACTCCCTTCATGCCATCTGCGAAACCGGATCCCACAGACGCCAGGTGCGTCAGGTTTTGACTCGAGAGCTCAGGGCCACCGGCGCAGGTCTGCGCCGCCGCCTCTCCCGCGAGCGCCAGGCACAGTGCCGTGACCGAGAACGCGAACGCCTTACGCATGCACACTCCTTCAAAATGAGCCTATCGACTCGTCGATCCTGACCATCGGTCGCTGCCGGAGTGGCATGAATTCGCGCGCGGGTGATGTGGTTCGGACGTCCTGGAAGTGCTCAGATGTGCCGATAACGGGATGCCGATACCTGGATGCCGGGGCTAACCACCTGCGCGCCTTGCGGCTACGGTGGTCAAGAAGCCCCGGCCTATAAGGTCACCGCGGGGGCTGACCTCACGGCGGCGGCGCGGTGGCGCTCGGGTCACCCGTCGGCGGCGGTGCGTGGTCCTCACGTGCCGGCGGTCCGAGGAGTTCTGTGAGAACTGGCCGCAGCGCGTCGGCCCACACCTGATAGCCCATGAGCGTCGGGTGCAGTCGGTCGCCCATCATGCCGTCGATCAGTCGCCCCTGCGGATCGGCGAGCCGGTTGTTGATGTTGAGAAAGCGGATGCGGCTGCCGTCGGCCAGCGCTGAGAGGTTGCTGTTGACGCGATCGATGATCGGCATCACCGCGATGTTGTCGTTGCGCGGAAAGATGCCCATGAGCACGATGGTCGCTTGTGGCGCCTTCTTCCGCATCGCCTCGACGATGACTCGGAGGCCGCTGGTCACCGACGCGACGCGTGGATCGTCGGGCCCGGATGGTGGCGCGTTGCCGATGTTGTTGGTGCCGGCCAGCAGGACGATCACCTTCGGATGGACGTCGTCCAGTTCGCCGTTCTCGAGCCGCCAGAGGATGTTCTCCGTCCGATCGGCGCCCCAGCCGAAGTCGGCGGCATTCCACCCGAAGAAGCTCTGCTTCCAGTGGGCGAGGAGCTCCGGGTAGTCCGTGGCGCCCCAGCGGCGCGTGATCGAATCGCCTGCGAAGTAGACGTCGATGCGTCCCTGCGTTTTCTTCTGCAGCAGTTGCGTGTGGGCGAGCATCGAGTTGGCGTCGGTGCGCGGCGACGGCTGATCGGCGGGAGGAGTTGGCCGCTGGGCTGCCGCGATCACTCCCGCCATCATGACGATCGTCGTCACCACCCATGCCCCAAGACACCTGCAGGTCCGGGCCTTGGGGTCCTTGTGAGCCGGGGCTTCAGCCCCGGCTTCCCGACGTGTGGCCGCGAGGTCCATGTAGGCCGGGTCCCCTTGGACCCGGCTTCCTACGCCGTTATTCACTTCGGGGTGTACTTCAGGAGGTTGCTGGCCCACGGGATGAAATACTTCCAGTTCGGCCCATCTGTGTGACCGCCATCATGCTGTCGCCACGCGAGGTGACCGTCCATCAGGCTGACGTTGACCGCTGGCATCTTCTCCTGGGTGTAGTCGTCCGAGGCGCCGAGGTCTTCCTTGGCGCCGAGAAGGCGAAACACCGGACCTGCGGCCACACCGGCCATGAAGCTGCCCTGCTGATCGAGCCACTTCGCGTCGCCCTTCTCGGGGACGCCGTAGCTGATGAAGGTGAGTCGCGGCGCGCAGAGCGCGAGCAGTTGATGCGCGTCCACCGGAATGTCGCCGGCGTTCTTGCTGCCGAACGAGGCTTCGGCCGCGCCGTACTTCATGAAGTTGCCGGCCATCCAGTGATACTCGCCCTGGCCCGTGAGGTTTTCCACCGCTTCACCAAAGTTGCGGCGATGCAGCTTGGCGCCGCCCTCGCCGGACGAGCCGATCAGCACAACCGCAAAGCGCTGGTCGAAGGCCATCGTCACCAGCGCCGCCTTGCCGTAGCGCGACACGCCCTCGATGCCGACGCGCTTGGCGTCTACGGTGTTGTCCGTCTCGAGATAGTCGAGACCGCGCGAGGCGCCCCACCCCCATGCCCGCAACGAGCCCCAGTCATCGGGCTTGCGCGGCTGTCCCTTGTTGACGAGGCCGATGATGCCTTTGGTCAGTCCAGCGCCGTTGTCTGCCTGGACGCTCGTCGGGTTGATCTGTGCGTAGCCCCAGCCGGCGGCAATCAGCTGCTGCGTGGCGGGCGGATCGGACGGTGCCGGTGGAGCGGCGTTCGGCGCCGGACCTGCCGGTGGTGCACCGGCCCGCTGTGCCGCGGCCGCGCCGGCGCCAGCCGGCGGTGCAGCGCCTGCGGGTGGAGCGCCGGCTCGGCCGCCACGGCCGGGCGGCGCCGGTGGCGGCGTTCCACCTGGGATGTTGCGCCCGCCTCCGAACATCATCATCACCGGCACCGGCCCCTTTGCGTCAGCCGGGGTGACGACCGTCATCTGGATTTCGACGTTGATCCCGGGATACGCGGAGTTGTCGACGCGACCGACCAGCACCTTACCGATGGTCGGCTTGTCGCCCACCATGCCGCGAGCCGTTTCCGTGACCGTCCACGTCACCTTCGGCACCGACTTTGGAACGCGTCCGAGCACCTCACGCTCAAACTCCTCGACGATTTCCGGACGACGCTCCTTGTTCCACATGTCGGCCGACGTCACCTTGCGGCCGTTCTTCAGCGTCAGCGGATCTGGCAGCACCGGAAACGGGTTCGCCAGCGACTCGTCATAGTTGGCCGCATTCGGTGCGGTCTCGGTGCCGCTCGGTCCCGGTCGCAGCTTGGTGATGCCCAGCTGCCGCATCATGTCCTGATGGTCGTCCGTCGTCGTCCAGCTGGCGGTGGCCGGCGCGCCGGCGGGGGCTGGCGGTGCGGCGGGCTGCTGCGCACCCAGCGTGGCGACGGAAATGGTGAACGCCGCAATCAGAATGGATCTCATAAGGTCTCTCGCTATGGAACGCCCGCGGTCCCGCCGGCTCCGGCGGGTGAGGGCGTTGGCCGTTGATCGCAGCCCAGATTTGATACCCAGCTGGCACTCCGATGCAACAAATCCCTGGGAGACGCCGGCAATCGCGTCCGCGCGGAACCTTGTGCCGATAATCGGGTCAGAGGGGCTGCCGGCGCCGCGCGTGGCCGGCCTTTACTCCACTGGCTTGTGCGACCGACCGATGGCCAAGCAGGTGCGTTCCGACCGGGTCGAGGATTTGAAGGCGTCTGATGAAAACCGTGCTGCTTCTGCTGGCGTCCAACGTGTTCATGACGTTCGCCTGGTATGGACACCTGAAATATCGTTCGGCGCCGCTGGTCCTGGCGATTGGCGTCAGCTGGTTCATCGCGCTCGGCGAGTACTGCCTGCAGGTGCCGGCGAATCGCATCGGCTACGGGATGTTCACCGCCTATCAGCTGAAGATCATTCAGGAGGCCATTACCCTCGGGGTGTTCGTGGTGTTCGCGTCTGTCTATCTGGGCGAGCGCATGCGGTGGAACTATTTCGCCGCGATGCTGTGCATCTTTGCCGCCGTGACGCTGGCCTTCTGGGATCGGCTCTGACAGAAATGGGGTCGGGTGTCGTTTTTGGAGGACAGTTCCCGAGCGCTTATACTCAAAGGGTGGGTCGCCTCCAGCTGCGCACCGTCAGTGCTCTTCTGATGAGTATTGTGCTCGTGTCGCCTGTCCTCGGCGCCGTGTGCAGCATGGTGTGCGTGGACGGCGCCCTTGCGCATCACGGGTCGTCGCATTCAGGGCACGACCGCGCCACCAACTCGCGCGCGACGGGCGGTGCGGATTCTCACGCACCGCTGGCAGCTCATCACCGTCATTCGTCACAATCGCCGGCTGTACCGGCTGCGTCGACGCGACCGTCCGCCGAGTGGAAGGGTCACTGCTGTGACCAGCCGGCGGTGTCACTGGTGGCCATCCCGGTGATGCGTCACGAACTGCCGATCGCTCCGCCCGCGATCGATATCCCCGCTGCGATTCGCATTGGAAGCCGTAACGTCCGTCTCGAGGTGACGCAGCGCGACATGTCGCGTCCGCCGATATCACCTCAGCGCTCCGCGCTCGTCCTCCGCATCTGATTCCTCCCTTGTAGGGTGGGCCTTTCGGCCCCGCCTTGACGCCTTTCGGCCCGCCGTGGGTCTCTGGACCGCCGTGCCATGGGCCGGGCCTGCACTGACGACATAACTAGAAGGACGAGCAACATGGGATCCGGGTATCCGGCGTTCGGAGTGCCGACGCACCCCTCGCGCCGGCGATTCGTCAAAGGGCTCGCCGCGACCGGCGCGGCCGCTTCACTTGGCGTCTGGCCACGCGCGGTGCGTGCGCTTGCCGGTGAGCGCACTCCCTGGGGAGAACTGCGAGGGGCCAACGTCTCGCTTCGTATCGGCGTCACACCGATGAACATGACCGGCGCGCCCAGGATGGCGGTGACGGTCAACGGTTCGCTGCCGGCGCCCACGCTGCGATGGAAGGAGGGCGACACCGTGACCGTACGCGTGTCGAATGGTCTCGGCGAGATGTCGTCCATTCACTGGCACGGCATTGTGCTTCCCGCCAATATGGACGGCGTTCCCGGACTGAGCTTCCACGGCATTCGTCCCGGCGACACCTACGCCTATCGCTTCCGGGTGAAACAGAGCGGCACGTACTGGTACCACAGCCACTCCGGCTTCCAGGAGCAGCGCGGTCTGTATGGGCCGCTCATCATCGATCCTCTGGCTCCTGAACCGTTCACCTATGACCGCGAGCATGTGGTGATGCTCACCGACTGGACGGACGAAAACCCCGAACGCGTGCTCGCCAAGCTGAAGAAGCAGTCGGACTATTACAACTTCCATCAGCGCACGGCCGGCGACCTTCTCAAAGACATCCGTACCCGCGGATGGAAGGCGACGATGTCCGAGCGGCGAATGTGGGCGGAGATGCGGATGGATCCGACCGACCTCGCCGACGTGTCCGGGTCCACCTACACCTATCTGATGAACGGGACGCCGCCCGCCGGCAACTGGACCGGTCTCTTCAAGCCGGGTGAGCGCCTTCGCCTCCGCTTCATCAACGGCTCGGCGATGTCGTACTTCGACGTCCGCATTCCCGGCTTGAAGATGACGGTGGTGGCCGCTGACGGGCAGTACGTCCATCCGGTGTCCGTCGATGAGTTCCGCATCGCGACCGCTGAAACCTACGACGTCATCGTCGAGCCGTCCGGCCAGGAGGCGTTCACGATCTTTGCCCAGTCGTACGATCGCACCGGATTTGCCGCTGGGACGTTGGCAGTACGTGACGGGCTGCGCGCGACGGTGCCGTCGCTGGATCCCCGACCCGTTCTGGCGATGGGTGACATGGGGCATGGTGCGGGTCATGTCGGTCACGGTGAGCCGGGGCTGCTTCGTCCTTCGAGTGCCTCAGGACGCCCTGAGCAGGTCGAAGGGCGCGAGCCCCAGCCTGCGAACGACCCACACGCAGGTCATAACGCACCTGCGACCGATCCTCATGCCGGTCATGGCGGCGTTGCGGCGACGCGCCCGCAGCATCCGGCGACGGAGGAGGGCAATCCACTGGTCGATATGCAGGCGATGGCGCCGGTGCCGAGGCTCGATGACCCGGGGATCGGCTTGCGGAACAACGGCCGTCGCGTCCTGACCTATGCGGATCTGAAGAGCCGATTCGACGATCCGGACGGGCGTGAGCCGAATCGCAGCGTCGAACTGCACCTGACCGGCCACATGGAGCGCTTCGCCTGGTCGTTCAACGGCGTGCGATTCGGTGACGCCGAGCCGCTGCGCTTCACCTACGGCGAACGTCTGCGCATCGTGCTCGTCAACGACACGATGATGACGCACCCGATCCATCTCCATGGGATGTGGAGCGATCTGGAAGACGAGCATGGCCGGTTCCAGGTGCGCAAGCACACGATCGAGATGCCACCCGGTACCCGTCGCTCCTATCGAGTCACCGCCGACGCGCTCGGGAGATGGGCGTATCACTGCCATCTGCTGTTTCACATGGAAACGGGCATGTTCCGGGAAGTGAGGGTGGAAGAGTGACGCGGCCTCTCGTCACGACGGTTCGAACAGCGCTGCTGGTTCTCGCGATCCTCCTTGATGGCCGCGCCGAGGCGCAGTCAGTCGCCGAGGCTCCGCCGCACGATGCACATGCCGGTCATGCGCACACGGACGCGCCGCGCAGCGGGCCGGCGACTTCAGGTGAACACGCTCACACGCCTGCGACACCCGAAGGGGTGGCGGCTCAGGAGATGCCGGGGCTGACCACCTGCGCGCTTTGCGCTGCGGTGGTCGAAACGCCGCGGCCCACGGACCTGCCCGCATTCATTCCGACGCTGACCGATGCCGATCGGCAGGCCGCGTTTCCGGATCTCGGAGGACATCCGGTCACCAATCCGATTCGCTCCTTCGTGCTCGTCGAGCGGCTGGAGTGGCAGGCATCGGAGGCGGCAAACCACGCCGGCATGAGTGCCGTCGCCTGGGTCGGCCGCGATCGCAACCGTGTCTGGCTGCGGGCGGAGGGGAGCAGCGACGCCGGGAGCACGGACGAAGGGCAGGCGCATGTGTTGTGGGGACGGCAGTTTGCCAGATGGTGGGATCTGGTCGCCGGCATGCGTCAGGACTTCGACCGGGGTGATGCCCAGACGTGGGCCGCGGTGGGCGTGCAGGGACTGGCACCGTACTGGTTCGAGATCGAAGCCACTGGTTACATCGGCGCCGACGGGCGAACGCAGGCGCGCATCGATCTGGACTACGAGCTGCTGCTGACGAATCGGTGGATCCTGCAGCCACGCGTCGAGGTGAATCTCGCGGGTAAGTCGGATCCGCAGCGGCACCTGGGCGCCGGTCTCACCACGACCGACATCGGACTGCGTCTGCGGTACGAGCTCCGGCGCGAGTTCGCGCCGTACCTGGGAGTAATGTGGCGCCGCCAATGGCAGGGCACGGCGGAACTGGCGGAGGAGGCTGGCGAGCCTGCCGGCGGTCCCAGGTTCGTGGCCGGGCTCCGGTTCTGGTGGTGATACTGGAGCAGGAATCCTGAATCCTGGCTACTGAATCCTGACGACTGAATCCTGATTCCCGAGTCGTGCGCCCTTTGCGAGCCAGCCGCCGGTGGCGCCGCCCGCAAGTTTCAGCGCGTGCCCGACGTAATAGATCCAGGGCACGGCCGGTGCGTTCGGATCAAACTGGCGTCCCACGACGGTGAGGAGGATGTAGATCGCGGCCCCGGCCGCCCCCATCAGCGCTCCGTGCAGAATCGGACGAGGCGTGATGCGGGTCAGCCACCACGCAACCGGGATGAACGCCAGAAACGAGCCGGCCACAGCCACGGGCGTGAGGACCGATTGACTGCCCCCGATCGCGTACACCGGGATGACGGCGAGGATGAGAAGAACTTCTGCGAGGAAGCCGCCGAGAACGATACGGCCCCAACGAAGCGACGGGTTCGCCATGACGCCTCCTGGTGACGCGCAGATGCCGGTGGCGAGCGGAGGGCTGAAGCCCTCCGCACCCGAGGTAGGCCGGGTCCCCTTGGACCCGGTCACCGGTGTCACTCCGAGAGATGTACTACGCCAGCGCCTTCTGATAGAGCGCCAGCAGACGGGCCCATGCCTTTTCGGCGGCGGCTTCGTTATAGACCGTCGTATCAGGCGGGCACCAGCCGTGTGCCGCAGGGTAGACCTCGACCTCCGCGTTACTGCCGAACGTCTGCTTGAGCACATCCTTCTCGGTCGGCCGCTGCTTGTCGTCGGTCTCGGCAATCGCGACCAGGAACTGCGCCTTCGTCTTCGCGGCGAGCAGATGCGGACTGTTGGCGTCACCCTCTTTGGTGACGAGATTGCCGCCATGGAACGACGCCACCGCGCCGACGCGATCAGGCATCGCCGATGCCGTGTTGAACGCCATCGGACCACCCATGCAGTAGCCCTGGGTGCCGATCTTGCGGTTCCTGTTGACCTGCGGCTGCTGATCGAGCCACGCGATGAACGCTTTCGCGTCCGTCATGTCGGTCATCTGGCTCATGCCCTTCCTGAACGGCATCATCTCCTGGATCGGCGTCGCGCCAGTGGCCGTCGGCTTGCCCACACGATAGAAGGAATTGACTACCAGCACCGAATAGCCAGACGAGGCGAGACGCTTGCCCATCGTCCGCATCGCCGGCCGCAGACCGAAGATGTCCGGCCAGATGAGCACGGCTGGCGCGGACCCCGAAGACGGATAGACGAAGTAGGCGTCGGCCGTGCCATCCGGCGTCTTGATCTGGACGTCCTTTTCACTGGTTTGCTGGGCGTTGGCGACCTCGGGCAATACCAACGATACGCCTGCCGCGACCAGCACGCCGAACTGACGGCGAGTGATCAGCCCTCTGGCCTCGTACTCCTTCCGGTCTTCTTCGAAATAGTCCTGATCGCACATAGTCGCTCCTTATCAGTGCACTCGCGGCTGGGTTCGAGAAACGTCCCGCGCGACACTCTATACCGATTTGACCCGGTTGGGACCAGCCTGCGGCGCCTGGGAGGTAGCCGCCTGATGCCGGGCTCCAGACCCGGCTGCACGGCGCCAGTACGAGGTCTCGCGGTCCCGTTTGCCGGGTGCGCCTCGCAAACCGAGCTGTTCCGGCATGGCTAAAAGATCGATTCGCTGTTCAAATCGAACACCAGCCTGTCACCGGCGCATGGCACCAGCGCGCCAGCCGGCGTCCACGTGCGGTCGCACCGTGCATTCCCACATGTGTGTAGCTCAGAATTCGGAATCGACACGAGTGTGCGATCGGATTCAGCGCCTCGGCTCGCACGGCGTCGCGCGCGTCTGATGCGGAGCGTGAAACGCTGCGACGTCGAGCCAACGAGCGCTGTCGATTGTCACAGTCTTGTCCTCGTCTCGAAGCGTTTTGACAGAGATGTCGTGATCGTCGGTCCGTTGCGCTGTGCCATCGCGTTCGATCGAAGTGAAGAAAACTTCAGAAATTCCACGCGAATCGCCGCGATGTCGCCGGTGATCACACGCCGTGCTGAACTGGACTCCGTCTTGCTG
>Ga0173480_10000204_pt1 | contig 17595 bp, 11 predicted proteins | sample NitcycUS209509C1_FD_122622 | JGI IMG/M metagenome (GOLD analysis project Ga0173480, IMG submission 122622) | Soil microbial communities from Arlington Agricultural Research Station in Wisconsin, USA - Nitrogen cycling UWRJ-S209-509C-1 (version... | ecosystem: Environmental > Terrestrial > Soil... | reverse complement strand
TCCGAGTACGAGCAGAAGACGACCAGCGCGCTCGACATCTACTTCGTCTTCGATCGCACGGGGAGCATGGGCGACGACTGCGCCTACACGCACGGGATGATGGCTCCCGTCATGTCGAAGGCCTGCTACGCGACCTACGCATTCTCGGACTACCTGATTGACGGCGTCACGGCCGGCGTCGACACGCGACTCGCGTTCCAGTTCATGTCGTTGGCGCAGGACGACTGCGACGGCGGCCCCTACTCGACGCCGCTCGTCCCTCTCACGCCGCTGCCCGTGCCGGCGGATCACGTGATCATCCAAGACATCAGCAACGAAACCTTCGAAGGCGGGCTCGGAACGCACATCGAGGGAGCCTTGCGCGGCATCGCCGCGTACACGGCCGCGCATCAGGAGCCCGGTCGCGAGATCATCGGCGTGTTGATGACCGACGGTGACCCTCAGGGCTGCGACGAGGACATCGGCAACCTGAGCGACATCGTCTCCGCGCATTTCGACGCGACAGGTCTCAGGACCTTCATCATCGGGATGGAAGGCGCCAACGACGGACACCTCGAAGAGCTCGGCATCGCCGGCGGCGCCGATCCGCACGACATGTATTGCGGCAGCGTCAACGAGCCCTGCCACTACTGGAACGTCGGCAACGGCTCACAGAACGCGATCAAGGACGCTCTCACTGCGATCGTGCAGCAGGCGGCGCCGATCCCGTGCGAATTCCCGACCGCCGGGCTCAAACCGCCCGCGGGGCAAGCCTTGGACTTCGGCAAGGTGAACGTCACGCTCACCGATTCGAAGCAGACGGAAACCACGATCGGGCAGGTCGCGGACGAAGCCGCGTGCCCCGACGACGTGCCCGCCTGGTACTACGACGACCCCAAGGCCCCGACCAAGATCCTGCTCTGCGACAAGGCGTGCGCCGCCGTCACCGACGCCGAGAACGGCTCCAAGGTGAACATCGTGGTTGGCTGCGAAGAGACCGTCGTCGTTCCGCCGATCCGGTAGCGGATCCCGATCATCTCATTCGTGCTCGAGAGCGCCGATACGCTCATGCGGTCGTTCGCGGTGAATCCCTGAACACCCCTGCGCAGAACATTCCAACGGGAACGCTCTCTCGAACCCGGAGTTTTGTCCGAAAAAATGACTACGTCTCGAGGACGTGTCAGCGCGCGATCATTGCGCGTCATTCACGTCGTCTCGTGACACGCAAAGGGTGCTCAGGATCGATCGAGCGAAGTGGTAGCAACGCGACTTCTCGATCTGTTAGGGTGCGCGCGAATCGGCCGGCTCTTCCAACGAGCGAGGGCAGGTCGCTTCGAGGCACGCCTGCGTCCTGTTCTTGCCAGGCGTTCAGAGCGAGCTGATGTCTCGCATCGAGGAGTCACCATGAGGAACCTTTCACTGCTTATCGGAACCATCGGCTTCATCGCCATCGGCGGCCTTTCGACGGCTGGCTGCTCGTCGGACGACGACGACAGCGGCGCGAACGCAGGCGCCGGCGGAACCGCGGGCGCGGCCGGCATGGGCGGCATGCCCTGCGTCGGTGATCCGCCGGTCACGCCGCACAATGACTGCGCCACCATCGCCTCGCAGAAGAAAGGCGACACGAATTTCAAGATCTCGAGCCCCGACTTTACGGAGTGCGGCGAGATCCCGAAGGCGACGACGTGCGACGGCAAGGCCTTCGGCACCGGCGCCTCTCCGAAGCTCGACATCTCGGGCGTGCCCGCGGGCACGAAGAGCCTGGCGCTCGTCTTCAAGGACATCGCCATCCTCGCCGACGGCGACCCGACGAAGGACAAGTTCGGCTACCACTGGGTGATGTGGGACATCCCGCCCGCCACGACCTCGCTGCCCGCGGCCATGACCGGCGGCTACCACTCGACGGAGGTGCCGGGCGCGCTGCAATGGGCGCAGCGCAACAACTACGCCTACTTCCCACCCTGTCCGAACCCGTTCCCGCGCGACGACGCTCGCTTCATGTGCAGCCTCGTGATCGACAGCTACGCGTTTACTCTGTACGCGCTCGACAAGGAGAAGCTCGATGGGCTGCCGGCGCCGGACATCGATCCGATGACCAGCATGCCGGCGGGCAACTGGGTCGTGAACATGGGCCACTACATCGAGGGCCTCACGGCGATCGCCGTCACGGAGTACCGCGGCACCTCGCAGGCGTGGTCCACGGCGTTCGCGCCGCCGGACCCGTTCCAGTACCCGTGCACCGCCGACATGATCTCGAGCGGCATGACCAGCTCCTGCCTGCAGTAGGCGCAGGTCCGAACGACGGCGAAAGACTACCGCCCGAGGGGCAACGTGATCTTCATGCACGTGCCACCCTCGGGCGGGCAGTCGACGCTGAGCGTGCCGTGATGCTTCTCGACGATGGAATAGGTGATCGAGAGGCCGAGCCCGGTGCCGCTGCCTACCGGTTTCGTGGTGAAGAACGGCTCGAAGATGCGCTGCCGAACTGCCGGCGGAATGCCCGGTCCGGTGTCCGATACCGTGATGACGAACTGATCGTCGAGCTCGCTCGAGGCAATCGTGATCGTGCCTTGCCCTTCGACCGCGTCGATGGCGTTGGCGATCAGGTTCATTAGCGCCTGATTGAGCAAGCCCGGATAGCACTCGAGGCTCGCCGGACCGGTGAGGTTTCGGACGAGCGCGATCTGCTCGGTCAGGCGATGCCCGAGGATCGTGATCACGGACTCGACGCATTCTTCGATGTCGGCGACGCCCCGCTCGTCGCCGTCGAGGCGCGAGAAGGTTCGAAGCTTGACGACGATGTCGCAGATTCGGCGCAACCCCACGTCGATCTCGGAGAGGCGAGCTCTCGCCTTCTCCCAGTGTGGGCGAGCGGCGTCGGAGCTCCGGGGCGAGATGGCCTCGTCGACTCGGTCGAGGCCGCGCTGCACCGTGTCGAGATGGCTCGTCGCAAAGGCGAGCGGGTTGTTGATCTCATGCGCGATACCCGCCACGAGCTCGCCGAGCGAAGCCATCTTGGCGGCCTGGACGAGCTGCGCTTGAGTCTGCTTGAGGTCTTCGTAGGTTCGGGCAAGCTCGAGACGACTGTTCTCGATCTGACGTTTGCTCGCGTAAAGCTCGAGGAAGATCCGTACTTTGCTGCGAAGTATCGTCGAATCGATGGGCTTGAAGAGGACGTCGACCGCTCCGGAACCGTAGCCGCGCAGAACGTTTTCTTGGGTCTTGCTCGTCGCCGTCAAGAAGACGATGGGCATGTCGCGCGTCGCGGAATTCTCGCGCGAGTGGCGCGCGACCTCGTAGCCGTCCATCTCGGGCATCTGCACGTCGAGCAGCATCACGGCAAATTCTCGCTTCAGGAGCAGGCGCAGAGCCGCGTTGCCGGAGCGCGCGCGAACCACCTCGCAGTCGAGGTCCGTGAGCAGAGCCTCGAGCGCAATGAGGTTCGCGTCCACGTCGTCCACCAGCAACACGGCGGGACGCTCTCCCCGGTCGACACGGCTCACTGTGTCCCGATTCGTCATGTCGCCCCGGCCCGTCGAAAGATGCGTTGCTCCGCGGCAAAGGCACTGAAAGCGCGTCCCTCGACTTGCGGTGCGGCCTCCGTGGCACCCAGACACAAAAAGCCGCCGAAGCGCAAGGCGTGACCGAACATGTCGAGCACGCGCCGCCGCAAATCACCGTCGAAGTAGAAAAGCACGTTGCGACAGAAGACGACGTTCATCTCGCCGATCGCGTAATCGGTGGCGAGGTTGTGCTCGAAGAACACCATGTTGCGCTTGAGCTGGTCGTGCATTGCGATGCGACCGTACGCCTCCGTGCAGTAGTCGCCGAAACGTCGCTTCCCGCCCGATAGCAGATAGTTCTGCGCGAAGCCCTTGGCCTGCTGCTCGGGGTACACCCCCTCGCGCGCCGCATCGAGCGCCTTCGCGCTGAGATCCGTCGCATAGATCTGCGTGCGCTCGTAGAGCTCCTCCTCGGTGAGCAGAATGGCAGTCGCGTACACCTCCTCGCCTCGCGAGCACCCGGCGTGCCAGAGCTTGATCTGCGGGTAGGTCCGGAGAACGGGCGCGACCCGCTCACGGAACACCCGATAGAAATGCGGGTCGCGAAACATGTCGCTCACCTGAACGGTGAGCTGATCCAGAAGCTCCACGAACCAGCCGGGATCGTGCAGGAGCCGGTGCATCAGCTCACCGAGATGCGCGGCGCCGGACCGGGCGAGCGCGCCCTCCAGGCGGCGAGCGATCGTGTCCGGCACGTACTCGCGAAGGTCGTACCCGTAGCGGCGGTGAATGGCCTCGAGCACCAGGTCCACCTCGATCGCGTTAGCTTCGCTCGTGCTGCTCGACATGAGGTTTGACCAGAATGCCCTGCAGAGCCGTGAGTAGCCGCCCCGGGTCGATGGGTTTGGCGAGGTATTCACTGGCGCCCGCAGCGAGACAGCGCTCGCGTTCGCCCTTCATCGCCTTCGCGGTGAGCGCGATCGCGGGCAAGCGGCTGAAGCGGCTGTCGGTGCGCAAGCGCCTCAGCGCTTCGTAGCCGTCCATCTCCGGCATCATCACGTCCATCAAGACAGCGCTCACGTCGGGGTGAGCTCCCAACACCTCGAGCGCCTCCCGCCCGTTCTCGGCGACAAGCACCTCTGCGCCTTTGCCGCGCAGCAGCGCGGAAAGTGCGTAGACCGTGCGCATGTCGTCGTCCGCGACGAGGATGCGCTGCCCACGAAGCGACACGTCGGGCAGCGCTTTCGTCTGCGGAGCGAGCGCGTGCTTGGGTCCCTCTTCCCGCAAATGCTGCACGAACAAGCGTACTTCCTCGATCAAGCGCGTTGCGGAGTGCCCGTCTTTGAGGACGACGGCTTCGGCGTATTTTTCGATGCGCCGCGTTTCCTCGCGCGTGAGCGAGCGACCCGTGTGGACGACGACGGGCGGCATCGCGCGACCAGGTCGCGAGGCGAGCGTCTCCAGCAAGCCGAGTCCGTCCATGTCCGGCAGCCCGAGATCGAGCACGATGCACCCGACGTCTTCTCGCTCGATCGCCTCGAGTGCAGCGCCGGCGCTCGTCACGTGACGGGCCGTGAAGCCCGCGCTGCGCAACAGCTCTACCACCGAGCCGCCGCTCGCCAGATCGTCCTCGACGACGAGGATGTTCGCGGAATCGGCGGTGGTGGGGCGCGTGAGTAGGCGGATGGCACGGATGGTCTCTTGCGGCGAGGCCGGCTTCGTGAGGAAACCGACCGCGCCGAGCGACAGTGCGCGATCCGGCGCGTCCATCGCGGAGATGAAATGGACGGGAATGGAACGGGTGGCGGGATCCTGGCGTAGGCGTTCCATCACCGTCCAGCCGTCGATGTCCGGTAGCGTCACGTCGAGAATCATCCCGTGCGGCTTCTTCGCTTTCACGAAGCGAAGCGCGTCTGCACCGGTTTGCGCCACCAGCGCCTGGAACCCACGTCCGTGAATCAACTCGACGAGGCGTTCGGCGAAAACGGCATCGTCTTCCACGACGAGCAGGTAGGCGCCATCGATGCGGAGATTTCCTCGCTCGCCACGCGCCTGGGCATCGCCGTTCGTGTGCTGCGGCTCGGGCGCGCGGCTCGCACGGGCGACGGGGCGCTCGGGGACGTAGCAGGTGAACGTGCTGCCGGCCCCTTCGTGGCTCTCGAGCACGATGTCGCCGCCGAGCAGCAGAGCAGACTCTCGGGCGATCGACAGACCGAGCCCGGTCCCGCCGTAGCGCCGATCGGTCCGCGCCTCCGCCTGCTCGAACGGCGCGAAGATGCGCGCGTGGGCGCCCGCGGCAATCCCTATGCCCGTATCGGAAACCGCGAATGCGACGAGCGCCTCCGGCGCAAGCTCGCCGTTCGGGACCCGCACGGGGCCTTCCGGACGAGACACGCGCAGTGTGATCGTACCTCGCTCCGTGAACTTCTGCGCGTTACCCAAGAGGTTTACCAGAATACGTTCGACGCGCTGCCGATCGGTAACCAGCGTCCGCGGTAGCCCGTCGGCAACCTCGACACGGAATTCGAGCCCCTTCTGCTGAATGCTGGTCGCAAACAGACGCGTGAGCGATTCCACGAGCTCGGCGAGCACCACCTCCCCGAGGTCCACTTCCTGGCGCCCAGCCTCGATCTTTGCGAGGTCGAGCACCTGGTTGATGAGCCCGAGCAGATCCTTCCCGGCGCCGTTGATGGTCTTCGCGAAGTCGACTTGCTTCGCGCTGAGGCGTCCGTCTTCGTTTTCGGACAGGAGGTGCGAGAGCACCAGCATGCTGTTGAGCGGGGTCCGCAGCTCGTGCGACATATTCGCGAGGAACTGCGACTTGTAGGCCGACACGCGCGCGAGCTCCGCGGCCTTCTCGACGAGTCCCTCGCGCGCCTCCTCGAGCTCGGTATTCTGCGTACTGAGAGCCTGTCGTTGGAGCTCGAGCTCGTCGTTCGCGCGCCGGAGCTCGTCCTGCTGCTCCACGAGGTCGCGGTTGCTGGCGCGGAGCTCCTCCTCCTGCGCTGCGAGCAGGTCGGTTTGCTTCTGACTCTTGTCGAGGAGGTCCCGGAGGGTGGCCCGCGAGGCTGCCACCTCGAGCGCGATCGCCACCATCTCTCGCACGGAGCGCAGGAGCTCTCGCACGCGCTCGCTGCATTCGGTGAACAGGGCGAGCTCGAGCACGCCGAAGCTCGCGTCGCCGCGCCAGAGCGGCAAGAACACCAGCGCGCGGGGCTCCGCAGCACCCAAGCCCGAGCGAACCCCGAGGTAGCCCGCGGGCGGAGCGTCGATGACCGTCAGCTCGCGAGAGAGCGCCGCTTGGCCGGCGAGCCCTTCGCCACGGCGAAAGCGTCGCGGCCCATGGCTCTCCTCGGCGTCGGGCAGGGCATGTCCGGCGAGGACCGCGAGGCTGCCCGAGCCGTCGTCGAGGAGGAGAGCTCCGGCGACCGCTCCCGTTCGTCTGACCAAGCAGTCCACCACGCGCTCCGCCGCCTGCTTCGGTTCGAGCTCGCCGCGCAGCTCGTCCGAGAGCTCGGCGATGCCCGCCTTGAGCCAGGCGCCTCGCTCGAGAGACTGGGCCATCAGGTTCGCCTCGCGCGTCAACTTGCCGAGGTCGTCGTCGGTCGTGATGGGTATCGGTTCGCGAAAGTCGGAGGTCGCGAAGCGAGCCATGCCGCTCGAAAGATTCGTGATGCTGCGGAGCGTGCCGCCCGCGACCCAGCTCGAGAGGGCCAAGACGAGCAAGAGACCCGACAGCCCGAGGATCACCGCGTAGCGAGTGCCCGCCGTGATGCCGTGGCGAACCGACTGAAACCCCGCGGTGAGCTCGCGGCGGTCGAGGCGCGCAGCTCTCCTCACGAGCGCCTCCGTGCTGTGCTGCTGCGCCTGCATCGCGGCGAGCGCGTCGACCAGCGACTCGCCGGTCTCCCCGCGCATCATCCGGCGTGACACTCCGTACGCCGCCTCATGATACGCAGTGATGGCGTGCCGCAGCTGAGCGGCCTCGGCCGCCGAGAGCGCCGGTCCCGCGGAGGAGACGGTGGCGATGAAGTCGTTCCTGAGCTGGATCGACGCATCGAGCGCCGGGGGATCCTGCGCTGCGACCGCGTCCTGCATGCTTTGCCGCAGGTGCTCGAATTCCGACTCGAGGCGCGGCGCGAGCTCCAGCTTGGGTACCATTCGCCCCTCGACGTCGTCGAGGTCGCGAGCGCCCCGAAGCCCGAGCCAGGCGTACACCCCGAGCACGAGCGCAAGCACGACCGTCGCGAGCACGACGACCGACATGAGCTTGGCTCTGAACGAGAGCGTCACCTGGGCCCTCCTACGGAATGATCTTGATGACTCGGGTCTTGCCCGCGGAGGCCGTCCCTGAAATGTAGCCCACGGCGCCGGCATGCGATTCGACGTAGCGGACCACGGCCTCGTCGGAATCGAGCTCCGGCGGCGGGACGCCGCGGCCCGAGAAGATGCGCTGCTGCCAATAGGTTTTCACCGCTTCGACGGAGCGCCGCAGCACCTGTTCGGAAAATCTGCGACGCGCGGCGGCGTCCTGGCGTTGATCGACGGGACGAATCGCCTCGTCGTCCGACCATCGGCTCACGTTCTTCAGGAACGCGTCCGCGAGAAACGCGCGGTGGAGCTCGGCAGGGCGCTCGGGGTGGACGATCACCTTGAACTCGGGGGGTGAAGGTTCGCCGCCTTCCGCCGGGGCGACGCCGAGCGCGATACTCACTCCGAGGAGCCAGGCGGTGCGCCGCGTGAGCCGGAGGGAAGCCATCGCTGCTCTAGAAGTACGCCGTGGTTTTGAGCATGAACATGCCCCAATCGCGCGTCAGCTCGCGCGTCGGCGTTTGGGAATTGAACGCCGAGCTGAGCCCAGCCGTGCCGCGCATGTAGTGCTCCTCGAGCTTCACGAGCCAGTTGCGCGTGATGTCGTAGCGGAGAGTGAAGGCAACGTCCTGTTGGTACTTGTCGCGAGTGAGGACGCCCGGGCGTCCATCGTTCCAGACCGAGTAGTAGAGGCCTGGACTGAACCAGCGGCTCGCGCGGTACGAACCCATCACGTACCAGCGCGTCGAGGTGAGGTCGCCATCGGGTACGATCGCGGGCCTGGTTTCGTAGTCGCTGCGCCAGCGGCTGTACTCGGCTGCGAGCAACACGTCATGCGCCGCGTACTCGAGTGAGGCGACCCACAAAAAGACGGGGAGCTTGTACTTGAAAGTTCCCCCGAAACCCGCTGGCAGCTGACCCTGTGCTTGCAGGTACTGCACCGTGGCGGGACTGAGCAGATAATCGAGATCGAGACGGAGCGCCTGCACGCTCGCGCCCGCGCGCAGCCCGTCGAGCGGGGTTAGCCACATCGCCCGACCGCCGGCGAGGTACGGAACGTCGATGTTGGTCACCGTGGCACCGGGCGACGCGAGCGACGTCGAATCGACGAAGATGGTGCCGCCATAGAGGCGGTAGTCGAAGGCCCCGACAGGACCGAGCGGCACGTAGCCGTAAAGCTCGAATCCCGTCTGAGCCAGCAAAAAATCGCGATTTTGAACCGGGTAGAGCGACTGCGGCAGCAAGATCGGCACGCGTGCCTGATCGATGTCGCTGTGCTCGTTGTAGAGCCCGAACGGTAGCTTCGTTCGCCCCGCGCGCAGGCCGAGCCAATCCCGGAAGTGATAGTCGAGATAGAACCAATCGAACTGCGGCTTGTAGTTGCCTACGGTGCCGAGATCGCGCGAGAAGAGCTGCATGCCGACGCGCAGATCGTCGCTGATGTTCTTCGTGAAGTTGATGCCGACTTCGGTGAACTCGAACGTTCCGCGCCGCGAGTGGGCGATGTAGTTCGACTCCGTCGTGATCATGTAGCCCTGACTCACGAAGGCATGAACGTCGACGGGCAGCGAGAACGGGCCCTCGCCGTCGTCCGCGGCCCGGCTCGCGCCCGCAAGCGTGAAGACCAGCAGCGCCCCGAGGAGACGCATCAAGCCGGCACGGAATCGAACCCGTGACCGTCTCATGCGGCGGGAGGCGGCCACGTCGCCTTGCTCGAGCGAAACTGGTTCGAAACCTCACCCGCGGGTTGCGGCTTTCCGACGAGGTATCCCTGGATCTCGTCGCAGCGGACGAGGCGCAAGAGTCGCGCTTGATCGCCGGTCTCGACGCCTTCCGCGACGACCGCGAGATCGAGCGAATGCGCCAGCGAAATGATGGTCGTGATGATAGTCATTTCCTGCGGATCCTCCGTCATGCGCATGACGAACGAGCGATCGATTTTCAGAGCGTCGAGCGGCAAGCGGCTCAAGTAACCGAGCGAGGAGTAGCCGGTCCCGAAGTCGTCGATCGCGACGCAGACGCCGGCCTTCTTCAAGACACGGAGCTTCTCGATGTTGCCGCCGAGGTCGTCCATCAGGACGCTCTCGGTGAGCTCGATGTCGAGGCCCCCTCGCGCCCGCGGATGGCGTTCGAAAACTTGCTCGACGAGCTCCGTGAAGTTCGGCTGCGAGAGCTGGATGGCGGACACGTTGACGGCGATGCGCGGCGGCGTGAGGCCGCGCCCGAGCCAGGCGACGTACTGAGCGGCGGCGTCCTCCAGCACCCAGTTGCCCACCTCGAGGATGAGCCCCGTCTCCTCCAGCACCGGAATGAACTGACCGGGCGGGACGAGCCCGCGTTCCGGATCCTGCCAGCGAATCAGCGCCTCTAGCCCCACGACCCCGCCGTTCCTCAGGTCGACCTTCGGCTGATAGTGGAGCACGAACTGCCGATCCTCGAGCGCGCGGCGCAGGCGCATCTCGAGCGTCAGCTTCTCGCCCATGCGCGCATTCATGCTGGGAGCATAGAAAACACAGTTTCGACCGACCGTGCGCGCGTTCGCGAGCGCCGCCTCCGCGTTCCTCACGAGATTGTCCGAGTCGGACGCATCCCCAGGGAACAGCGCGACGCCGACCCGGACCGTTACGCGTAGCTCCGTACCGCGAATCGTGAGCGGCTTTGCGAGCGCGCCAAGCAGCGTCTTCTCGACCCAGCTCGTAAGGTTCGCTTCGGTCCCGGGAACGGTCATGAGCAAGGCGAACGCGTTGCCGTCGAACCGCGCCAGCGTGTCCCCTTCAGCCACGATGCCGGCGAGGCGCTTGCTCAGTTGCATGAGGAGCTCGTCGCCGCCGAGTCGCCCGAGCGTCTCGTTCACGTGGCGAAAGCGAGTCACGTCGACGAGCAAGAGCGCGAGCGCCTCGCCGCGCGCGGCCCGACCCGGCAGCAGTTGGTGCAGGCGATCGAGCAGGAGCTCACGCTTCGGTAGATTCGTGAGCTCGTCGTAATACGCGAGAAAGTCGAGTAGGGCGCGCTTCTCGATATGGTCGAGCGCGGACGCGATGTTGTCCGCCACCTCGGAAAGCAGGCGCACCTCCTCCGCGTCGAAGAACTGAGGGTGCGCCGACACGAGCACGAAGACGCCGACCAGCCGCTCGTCGCTCACGAGCGGAAACAGCGCGGCGCTCTGCCCACCGCTCGCGACGACGTCGGCGGCCCAACGCCGGTCGTCGTTCGGGCGCAACCGATTCATCACCACCGGCTCGTGGCTCTTCACGATCGTGGTCCGGTTCCACACGTCGTCGGAGTCGACGCCCGTCCAAGCGTCCACGAAGCGTGTGACGAGTCCCGTGCGACCGTGCGACGCGACGCTCGTGACCATGCCACGCTCGCGGTCCAAGAGCAGAATCGAGCTCCCGAGCAGCCCGCCGTCCTCGACGGCGATGCGACATGACTCGCCCACGAGCTCGTCGCGATCCTTGACGCGTACGATGGCGGCGTTCACGGCGCCGAGGATCGTGCGGACGTGCGTCAAGCGTTGAAGCGCGCGCTCCGTCTCCTCGCGTTCGGTCACGTCGCGGGAGACGCCGACGAGACCCTGCACGTCGCCCCCGGGGCCGCGCACCGGCGCGATGGTCGTCGAAAAGTAGCGGCGACCGTCTGCCCCTTCCGTCGAGCTCAGCACGTTGACGGACGGGCGTGCCTCGGCGACGACTCTCGCCTCCTCGCGTTCGACGGCAGCCGCAAGCTCGGGGGCGACGCCGAGCTCCTCGAGCCGCTTGCCGATCGCGAGCGCCGCGTCCCCGAGAGCGATGCGTGACGCGAGCGCTTCATTGATGCGCTCGAACTTCAGGTCGCGATCTTTGAAGTAGATCGCGTCGGGGATGTTACTCATCAAGTCTTCGAGGAGCTGCCGCTCGCGCGCCAGCTTGCGCATGAGCTCGAAGTGCTCGACGGACTTCTTGATCGTCATGCGCAGATCCGGGTTCTGCCAAGGCTTGGTGACGTAAGCGAAGATGCGCCCGCTATTGACCGCGCGAATCACCGCGCTCATCTCCGAGTATCCGGTGACCATGACGCGAGTCGCATCCGACAGATCGGCTAGCAACGAGAGCAGCTCGTCGCCGGCCATGCCCGGCATGCGCTGATCCGAGATGACGACGGCGATGTCCTTCTCGCTCTCGAGGAGGCGCAGGGCGAGAACCGGCGAGGTGACAGTGAGCACATCGTATTCGTCGCCGAGCACGTCCTGGAGCGCCGCGAGGATCTGCGGCTCGTCGTCCACGACGAGCACGCGGCTCTTGGTCCCATCCGCTACCCACGGCTCGGATACCGCCTGCATGATTTCCCTCGGGGGGACCGGTTCACGAGAATCGGCGACCCTTAATCCCTAGTTTCTACGGTGCAATGAGCGATTGACAAGTGTTCTGTGAGGAGGCGGAAGCCGACACCTACATCTGCTCACCTGCGAGTAGCCCTAGACCGTGGCGAAACGACACACCCCGAGGCGGGCCGTACGCTACCCCACGCGCCGTACGCTTCACCGAAACGTTATCGACGTTCCGACCCCTCGCCCTACACGCCGTGTGACTTGAGCCGCCCGAGCATGCGCTTCCACCCGTCTTGCGCGGCGTGGGGCTCATAGCTCGGGCGGTAGTCGGCGAGGAACGCGTGGCCCGCTTGCGGGTAGACGCGAATTTCGGAGCGCTTTGCGGCGGAACTGCCCGCCGCCAGCGCTTCTTTCATGTCTTCGACGCTGGCGACCGGGATGCCCTGCTCCTGACCGCCGTAGGCACCCGGAAACGCGGACCGGGTAGTAGAGTCGCACCGAATGCGTCGCTCGACTCGCGTTCGGACGCTGGTTCTCTGCGCCGCGCTAGCTTTGCCGGGTTGTACGAAGTCCCGGAGCGCGTACTCGGGCACCGGTAGCTACTCGGGCGCGGGGGGTTACACCGGCACGTCCGGCACGAGCTCCGGCGGCGCCGGCGCGACCAGTCGTCCCAGAAAGCGACCGGCCGTCATCGACGCAGGCGTCGACACGGGGGAAGGACCGTTCAAATGCCGAGGGATCGAATCGGTCTGTAACCTGCTCACGACCTTCCCGGCGCGGAGCGATGTTTCGTGGGGTGACGGGGACGACTTTCATGCCGGAGTCCGCGTCCTGGGCTCCGACCTCGTGCGAGCGCCGGGCGAGGAGACCTTGCACGTGACGGGCAAGGTCTCGGGCCCGGGCGCGGGCTTCGCGCTTTGGTTCGACGACTGCATGAACCTGAGTCGTTTCCAAGGCGTGCGGTTCGTGCTCCGCGGACGCATCGTCGGTGCCCCTGCGCGTGTCACCGTCACGCTGCCGACGAACGACACCTATCCGTGGCGCGCGGATCCCGCCCGCCGCAAAGGCGCCTGCGCGTCGACCAACACGGACCCATTCGTCGACTGCGTTTCACCGGCCGCTAGCGTCCCCCTGGCGAGCACGCCCACCCTCCTCCATTGGAGCGGCGTCAGCGGGGGCAAGCCGACCGCCTGGGATCCCGCCCACGGCCCGCAGCAGATCCTCGCGGTCGAGTTCCGGTTTCACTGGGCCGAGGGCTCGAAGCCCTACACGGTCGACGTGACGCTCGACGACTTCGGGTTCATCGGGCACGCCCCGGCCGAGTGCGCCGTGTTCCGCTGAAAAGCCGCGAGCTCGCGTCACTTCGCGATCGCGTGAACGATCGCCGGCATGCCGCGCTCCGAGCGGTACACGCCGAAGTTCTGCGGCAGGCGGAGCTCCCAGATGACCTTGCCTTCCGCCTTCGTCACCTCGAACACGCGGCTCTCCGGCTTGTCTTTGCCGATCATGCCGCCGGCGATCAGGATGTTGCCGTTCGAGAGCCGGTCCACGTCGCCCCAGAACGGCGAGTACCACTTGGTCTGGTACCAATCGTCTGGCGTGGCGAAGGTGCCGGGGAATTCCCAGGTGAGCTTGGCGGTCTTCGCCGTCGTGTCTACCGTGTACTCGACGGCACGCGAGTGGTAGCCCGACCCGGCTGGACCCGCGACCGTGTCGACCGAGCCGCTGAACCCGCCGTTGTCGTAGAAGATCGCGGTGTTCGTGTCGTCGTAGAAGTCCGGCGAGTGCGCGTCGCTGAACTGGGAGCCCGAGTACGTGAAGTCGCCGGTCTCGCCGCCGTACTCCGCCGCCAAGAGCCACTGCTTGGTCGGATTCATGTACGTGGTCTTCATCAAGCCGATCCAGCGACAATTCGCGTAGACCTCGTTCTTCTCGATGTTGATGTTGATGGCGTTCGCGTGGCACCAGTCGCCCGTGCCACCGTTGTTGGGGCTGAGAGCGTTCCAATCGAGCGACCACACTTCCTTGCTGTCCGCGTCGACTTCGCGGAACACGGGGTTCTGCGTGCCGCTGCCCACGTATTCGAGGATCACGTAGTGGCCGTTCGAGAGCTTCTGCGTCTCGTGGGTGACGTTCTTGCCGGGTAGACAGGCCGCGTGCTTGCACTCCCAGATGATGTTGCCGCCCCAATCGACCTCGCGCGGCGGCACGCCGTTGGTCGTCTGCTCGTTCCACGTCGGGCCGATGACCACGCCCTTGTCCGTGAACTGGGTCGACACGGCGCCGCCGATGTCCTTGCCCGGGCCGTCGATGTAGTACCAGACGACGAAGCCTTGCTCGTCGTAGATGACCGCGGCGGGGGGCACCGCCGAGCGCGGCCGGTTGTCCGCGGTGCTGCCTTGCTCCACGTTGATGAGCGTCCAGCCCGGCACGCGGCTCGCCGTTTCGTTCACCATCACGGTGCCGTTCGGGATTTGCGCCGGCAGCTTGCCCGTCGTGAACGTCGCTTCGCCGCTCGCGCCGCCGGAGATGCCTTTGATTTTGTACATCTGCTCGGCGCGCATGCCGATCACCGTCACCTTGTGATCGGTGACCATCGTGTCGTCCGAGATCTCGTACAGGTAGTCGGTGAGACCGAACTGCACGACGGAGCTCGCGGGGGCGTCGGTCTTCCAGCTCACGAGGCAGGAGACGACGCTGTTCGGATTCGGCTCGATGGTGAGCGTCAGCCCACCCGTGACGGCGCTGCCGCCCATGCCCGCGCTCATTCCGGCCGCGCCGGAGCCCGCGCCCGCGCCGCCGCTCGACGCACCGCCTGCACCACCCATCGAAAGGGCGCCCCCCGTGCCCGCAGTAACGCCGGTGCCGGCCATACCGCTACCGGCCGTCGCGCCGGTGCCTGCAGCGCCACCGCTCGACATCATCGTCGTCGTGCCCGCACTGCCGCCCGACGCGCCCGCGCCGCCGCTACCACCTTTGCTGGTGCTGCCGCCCATCGTGTTGGTGGTCGCCCCCGATCCTGATCCGGCTGACGAATTCGAGTCGTTCGCGCCGCCGCCGCAACCGATGAACAACGCGAGCGTCGAGCCCGCCGCAATGGACCTCATGCGATCGTAAGACATTGAAGAAAAGCTCCGACGGCAGGCGTCTCGCGCCAACCCAAATGTGCCCCGAGGAAGTGGAATGATAGGGACCGCGCGGGGCTAGTACCTCGTAGCACGCGCACGAGGCAAGGCTTCGTGCACGATGCAAAAACTTACCACGCGCTCCGTCGTCGACATTTCGCGCAGATGAAAACGCGGCAACGCGAGCGACACACGGCGCGTTTCCGTATCCCACCCTGAGACAAGAACCGCCCGCGCGCAGCTTAGTAACTCGGAAGGCGCTCACGAGGCAGTCGTCCGGGCAGAATCTTCAAAATTACTATGCGCCGCTTCGCAGATTTCGCGCTCGTGACGAACAGGCTCAGGCGACGCCGCGCCCGTTGCTGCTGCGCCGTGCCGGGAGCCCCTTCCACCGGCCGGGTGCCGAGAATCTCGCCCCTTTCTAGAATCATTGTGTTTCGAACGGTTAGCTGGGGTCGATGACACGAGCACGAGCGCACGAGCGCCTCCGCCCGCCGACGTGAACGGTGCGCTCGTGCTGTCGACCGCGCTTACGCGGGACCCGCGTTTTTTGCGGCTACCGCGGCTGCGGAACGATACGGATGTACGGTTTCGGCGACTTCCAGCCGTCCGGATAGATCTTCTTCGCTTCGTCGTTCGAGACGGAACCGGCGATGATGACGTCGTCCCCCGGCTTCCAGTTCACCGGCGTCGCGACGCGGTTCTTGGCCGTCAGCTGAATCGAGTCGATGACGCGCAGGATCTCGTCGAAGTTGCGGCCGGTCGTCATCGGGTACGCGATCATGAGCTTGATGCGCTTGTCGGGGCCGATGACGTAGACGGTGCGCACCGTCTGGTTGTCGGCCGCAGTGCGCCCCGCCGCTTCGCCCTCGAGCGAGGCGGGGAGCATGTCGTACAGCTTGGCGACGGCGAGCGTCGGATCCCCGATCATCGGGAAGTTCACGGCCGTGCCCTGCGTCTCCTCGATGTCCTTGGCCCAGCCGGCGTGCGAATCGACCGGATCCACCGACAGGCCGATGATCTTGACGTTGCGCTTGTCGAACTCCGGCTTGAGCTTCGCCATGTAGCCGAGCTCCGTCGTGCACACCGGCGTGAAATCCTTCGGGTGCGAGAACAAGACGCCCCAACCCGACCCGAGCCAGTTGTGAAACGAGATCTTGCCTTCGGTCGTGTCAGCCGTGAAATCGGGCGCGATGTCGGAGATGCGAAGTGACATGGAGCGTTCCTTCCTTGGACCCTAACCTCGGATGGACCCGTACCTCGGATCGGGCGCGCCTGCACGGGGCACGGAGAGCCCGGCTTCTATTGCGCGAACATCGGCGAGCGTGACTGGCCGTTGACCTCGAACGTGATGTTCTTGATGTTGACGCCGCCCTGCCCGTTGTCGTCGATCTCGCTGCCAACCTCGAAGCGGGTGACCCACATCTCCGCCGAAACACCGGCCTGCTGGACCAACCAGTCGAGGATCGGCTTCACGTCGAGCTTGCCCGAGAAGTTGTTGGTCGGGCCGCCGTTCATACGAAATTGGCGGTAGCGCCACTTGACGCTCGGATCGCTGCCCCAACTGTCGGACGTGTGGCAGAGATTGTAGCTCTTGTCCCCCGCGTTCACGCTGCCGCTCGCGTCGCACTTCCAATCGTTCATGTCGTTGTTCCAGCCCCAGAACGTCATGACTTCCATGAAGACGCCCGGATTTGACTCCGTGACCGGATTCTTCTGGCTGATCCACATCTCGAAATCGGTGTTCCAGACCGACGCCGAGATGGTGCTATTCAGGTTGTCGAGCGTGACGCTCGCGCTCGTGATGTCCTTGATCTGCTTCGGCAAGATCATGGTCGACGAGTAAGACGGGGAGGTCGCGAGGTTCGACCCGGCCCCGAAGGGATGGATGCCGAACTCGATCTCCGGGTAGTCCGGCGTCTCGTGGGTGGGGTTGCACGTGCCGCGATTGATGGTCCAGCCGAGCGTCTTGTCTTGCTTGGCGGAGATCGTGAGGGTCGTGTTGCAGCCGTTCTTGTCCGAGCCCCACTTGTTTGCGATCAGCCGCATGTCGCCGAGGTTCAAGAACTCGCGCGAGCCCATCTTCGTGTCGCCCGGCTTGGCGAGCGGCACGCCCATCGAGTCGGTGATGGGACCAGTTCCAGCCATCCCCGCCATCCCGCCGGTGGAGATCGACCCACCCGACCCGCCGCCCATGCCGCCCGACGAAATCGAGCCGCCCGTGGCTCCCATACCGCCGGCCGAAATCGAGCCGCCGGTGCTGCCGGCCGAGCCACCATTCATGACCGAACCGCCCGTGCCGCCACCCGTGCCGCCGCCGGTGCCGCCGTTCATGGCAGCGCCGCCCGTGCCGCCACCCGTGCCGCCGTTC
>Ga0173480_10000203_pt1 | contig 17600 bp, 35 predicted proteins | sample NitcycUS209509C1_FD_122622 | JGI IMG/M metagenome (GOLD analysis project Ga0173480, IMG submission 122622) | Soil microbial communities from Arlington Agricultural Research Station in Wisconsin, USA - Nitrogen cycling UWRJ-S209-509C-1 (version... | ecosystem: Environmental > Terrestrial > Soil... | reverse complement strand
TAGTACGAATATTAAATGATGACATTGCCATTGTTGTCCCCTTACTTATAGTACTTCAGGTGGAGTTTGGGAGGGTCACTACTAAATGCACCATTAGCAACACCGCCGTATTGCCTTTCATTTCCGCTAGCCGCGCCGAGTACCAATCCCTTTGCTGTGCCAGCCCGTAATGCATTAACGAATGTTTGACTAGTTCCGCCAAGCATTCCTAACCAGTTACCTACTTGTCCAGCAAGAAAGAACTGATCGCTATTAAGTGTACTTCCGCCAGGTTCTGAGGTTCCCACACTGGTCACATTATGGTGACCCATTAACAACCATCCTGTTCCCTGATACCAGAAGTAGACGTGTACCCACCATTCGCAGACAAGTATATCGGAAAGCGGAACACCCTGCACGTCAGCAATAAGTGCCCTATCCGCAGCACTGAATACAGCGTAACTACGGCAGTGATCGGTACTTGATAGTGCGGTGCCCTGTACCATATCTCTACCGAAAGTACCACCCAGGTCAGTTCCATTTTGGTGATAGCTCCGCGTATCGTTTGCGGTGATTGTCCATTCTTTCAGTGTCTTTGTGGGTGCACTTGCGCCGATACTACCAAATGCACCGGGTGTAATTCCCATGTCATATACAGCAAGCACACATCCATTACCGGGTGCCCATGATCTGACGTTTTGTCCGTCTAGTGAGTGAATGGTGCCGATAAGTTTTAGTCTCCCGGTAAAGTTCGCGCCCCACATTGCGCGAACGTTACCCATTTCAAATTGTGACAATCGCAAAGAAATAGCGAATGTTTGTGTTGTTCCCGATCCGTCGGGTGCCGGAGTACTCCCATCCGTCGTGTACTTGATATGGAATTCACACGCTTTAGTATTAGCAATATCTGGTGTAATATTGATTAGGCTAATTTCATACCATCTACCATTGACGACGTCAACTTCGGTAGAGATAAGTTTAGCCGCTGACGTTGTTGCAACCGCTGGATACCCCGAATACCATGCCATAACACCCTTTGGCATGGTATTAAGTGTAGTCCCTAAATCCCTTCCATTAAGTGTGATTGTTGGTATCCACAGGTTACCGCGGATTCCTACATTGTCAAACTCCGCAGCACCATTAGTAGCAATGCGCCAACCTGATACGCCAGGGTTATAATTATCAGACCTAATACCGGTACTGTTTAATTGTTCACCAGCAAGGATGGGATTAGTAAATGCCACTATATCCTCCCATCCTCTCCGATGTACCCTGTATCAAAAAGGATGCGTTAGCGCCAGGTGTACCGTTTACCCATACAACAATGAACCTGTCTAACGTCTGTAAAGTAATATCAGTTTCGTTGAAATCCCTGTTACCTGACCAGGTTCCCGCCACTAACCGAGAATCAATTTCAGCATTTAGATAAACGCGGGCATCACTATCTAAAGCGCTATCACTGGTGACTGTCATCCTCCTTACCCGCCAGTTTTCCCCGAACACTGTTGGCCCAATTATAATCTTCGCCGTGCCGGTGGAGTCGAATTTTACTGTACGGTTCGTATCCAGGGGGCGGACAGTAGAAACCATTATTCGGATATTGCGTACTCGGTGAGCAGGGCGAGGGTAACAGTTCCTGTGTCTGCGATGGCGTAGACCGGAGCCTCACCGGAAAACGAAATTTCACCGCCACCTCCTAGGGGGTACCCGGTATAACTAGTAACATTAGAAGTAGGACCAAGCCACACATTACCAGTACCCGAAGTAGATAGGTTTTTAATTGTGAGGTTCGTCCGACCATCACGAAAGCTGCCCACCAACACAGGTGAAAGCGCATTAACTGTAACTTGCCCGGCCTGCCATTTTTGGAATTCGTGTGCGGCGGTGCCAACAATACGCACAGGTACGGGAGCAATATCTTCCTCGCCTGGTACGAAACCGCTGACCGGTACCTTTCCACCCTCTACATCCTCATCCTGAACTTCGGCAATTTTGCCAGGATCAACACCGTGAAACTCCGATCCCCGATAGGGAAGATATTGGACCGCAAAACCTTCTGGCAGAGGTGACCGGTAAGCTGGTGGACCGGTCACCTCCTCATTAGTGTATGTTGTGTAAGCGCTTTCCCGGGGCGATTCGCTAGGCATTGGTGTTTACCGTTTCTCCTGTAGAGCGTAGTGCTGTTTCATACAACAAAACCAATCCACCACACGTGACCAATGCGACCACGGCCGGTACCGATGACCCGGTAAGTGCACTTGTCATCCCACCAATTCCAAGGGTCATGAGTACGGCTGCTAGTTCCCCCATCCTTACGTCACGGACGATTCCCTCATTACCAGGATCAGCCTTACTGATATCACGAAATGAAGGCAAAAATGAATCAAACAATGACAATGATTGTGTCATGCTGAGTGTTGCCGGTCCAATGACATTAGGATTAACCGGCATTAGTTACCTCCGTTAGGTAATTGCGGAGCCGTGACACCAGGTTGCGCGGGTGCCGGTGCCGCAAGTGCATTAAGTGGTCGCGCACCATCTAGCGATTGTCCCTGCAATGAAAGCTTTATTACGTCTAGCGGGTGCTTGTTTTTAATAGCAGACCATACGAGAATGGCTCCCACACATCCCGCTAATACGGCTGTTAAATCCATTACTGACCGCCAGCAATTCCGACCTTTTGGAAGATTGCCGCAATGGTTGGTGTTCCGCCCTTGACACCATCGGGCCCGATACACGCCATAAAGAACACCATTGCAGAAAGCTTGCTAGCTATTTCAGCGTCAATGTTAGACACTAAAGACAGTGAAATAGCATAGGCTCCCAACCCCACAACTAGTTTAATGTCAAGAGGTTTTCCGGTTGCCCATCTTCCGGCTACGACAATAGCGCTAGTACCTACAGCCCATACAGTAGTGTTCATACAGTCCTCAATCGCCGGACGGGCTATATTGGTATCGGCACCTTTGGTATAGCCGCTACGACTTTGTCAACGTTACTGAGTTTCAGTAATGATACGGCAATCAACAGAGCACCCACAACGAATGCGCCGATACGCAACCAAAACCCACCAGACAATAATGTGCTTATCGTCGTGGTAAGCGTATCCGTTAATGTTTGTAGCGATGTAACAACCGATCCCAGTGTATTAACAACGGGATCTAGTGGGCTACTCGGAGGGATAACCTCACCTTCTGGATTGGTCATCGGTTCACCCTCGGGTGATACCAAAGGAGGTTTCCATGCGTCTGCCGCGGGTGCTGAACCGGGCATTGCAGGTTTTGCCGCCCCTGCCGTGCCTTTCAATAACTGTGCCCGATAAACTCCACTCTTATAAACCGACCACGGTGTCCATTTGTTACCGGCGCCTTTCCAGATAGTGAGCGCCATTTTTGCGTTGTCAAGAGGGTTAAATTTGTCCCCTTGATTCAGCAATCCACCGTGAACCGTGTTAATCTGCCAGATACCATAATCATAACTCCCATTGGTGTTATGATTAGTAGCGTTGGTATCTCCACCCGATTCTGCTAAAGCAACCGCAGTTGCCGTAGCAATTTCATTAGGTGGAAAACCGGCAGCAAGAGCATAACCGGCGATTTGAAACTCGTTAAGCCTCGCCATTGATCGGAATGTCCTTTGGCAGCATTGCTCGCAACATCTCTAATTCTTTAGGTGGGATTAGAGTGTTTGCCAGCGGATGGCTTACCAACCCTTGGAATAGAATACACAATAGGGTATCAATTCTAGCCATCCTTTCCTCTACCGTAGGGTTATTGGTATCAATGATTGTTACGGACAATAGATTCTCCATCCTGCATAGATAAGATTTGGATTCTTAATCATTCCTTTACTACCGTCCGGCCGTGTTACACCCACTCGGTTGGCGTTGTATAGCGTAGGCCAGTTACTACCGTTCCCGTACACCAACGAAGAGATACCCCACAGTGTGGAGGTTTTGGTAGGCCACGGTGTCACGGTGACCCATCGCGTGCTCTGTCCTGGTGGCGGTGGCGGTGGCGGTGGCGGTGGCGGTGGTGGTGGCTGCTCTACCGGTTTCGGGATTTCCGGTAGTTGCGGAGGATCAGGCAACGGAATGGGAGCTGAACCATACTTTGCGAGCGCAAGTGTCACCATTGCACGTTCCGACAGTGACAATTGTGTCGACTGTAGATACTTGCGAATTGCCGTATCCGCTAGCGATGCGTCAAATCCCTGTGCGATCAGGTAGTTAATGCATGCGCGTGCCCACTCTTCATTAGTGGTGAATTTCTCATCCGCCACCATGGTGGGTGGTGCACTAGTTTGCATCCACAAACTTTGCGCGCCTGTACCGACCCCCGGAATTCCGCTGGTGTCCTCTACTATTTGTTGCTTTGAACCAGCGTTTCTGGTGGTATACCATGCAATGCCGAGAGCACCACCAATAACAACAATCCACGCACCGAGAGGCAAAGGTCCGTATTGCCTTGCCATGATGTTGGTTGGTGGTGGCGGTGGTGGTGCCAACCGTGGCGGTGCCGGTGCCGTCACTTATAACCTCCATGCGCTATTAGCGGTAGGGGGAAGGTCATAGGCAACAATGCCACCGCGTGACGACGATGGTTGTTGATAGGGACGGTCCACAATATCACTGTCCCATGGCACAGGATCAGCCCGGTATGTGTTGCGCCGGAATGGTGGTGGATTCATTCCGAGGATGGGATAGGTACGTCGGTGATCCGCCATGGAGAAGTGCTCACCGGTAAAGTACCGTTCCGTATCCTGCGCAAACGGTCGTGTGAACAGGAAGTTATGCGGACTGAGACGGTTAGTTGGTCTCGGTTCAGCCGGTGGGGTTTCCCGAGGGTTTCGTGCCTGCAACCGTCGTGGCGGTGCCGCTACTTCGATACCGTCCGCGTCGAGGAATTCCTCGCCGTGACGTTGCATCCTGTCGACACCTGGACCGTGCGGACCTGTCCAGAAGTACGTCGGGGCGTGTCGCGGGTCCGGCCGGTAGTCCCTGGTGGGCAACGTCCGTTCCCGCATAGGGTCGGGTGTTCCGCCCGGTATGGAGTCGAGACGTTGCGCGTAGGCGCCCGTGGGTGAGTCCAACCATCCCGGTGCGTCTGTTCCCTCGGTGGGTACGGCAAACGCTGAGTTACCGGCACCCATGGCTATTGCCGAGGGAATACCGCCAGGTTGGAAGTACCGGGTAGCCTGTACCGGTGGCGGTGCCATTAGTTACCAAGCGCGGCGCGGATGCTACCGGAGAATGCGTCACCCATTGCCTTAATGACAGCGGCACTGGTGGGTCGGCTGACAATCGTTGTGACCAGTGCCACCGTCACAATGGCACCCGCAACATTAAACAGACCTTCACCCATTGTTTTTATTCCTTAGTTACTCGGTGCTGCGGAACGGGAGAGGAGCATACGCTGAATCCACGGGATGACAAAGTACGCCACCAGTAGGCCCATAATGAACCCTTTAAGCTGGATTCCAAACATGAGCATTATCCTCTCACCAGCCCACCGCTGACACGGCTGACACTGAGACCGCGAAAACCGCGACGAATCATAATCAGTCCCACAAGGGAACCGATTACGAGAGCTGCGGCTGCCTGCGGAGTGTCAAGTCCATTACGTGGCAGAGGGTTTACGGCGTTTGCAGCCTGTCCTGTGTATGCCCCACCAGTACCGTAATTTTCGCCCGCATATGCCATGAGAGGGCCCCCTACAGGAATACGGGGCCAGCAATGGCCACGTCATTGGTAAGAACGGTCATCGTACCAGCGTTACCGAATACGCCCTGTAGCTCGACACGAGTAGAGCCGAGAGTGGGAAGCCAAAGGTCACGGTTTTCCTGACCAAGAGACTGGTCAAATTCGTGTGTGAAGTCATACACGAAAACGCCGTTATCCAGGCCACCAGCAACGTCATAGGCAAGTGCTGACGTCAAGACACCCGCGGGTGCGCGGGAACCGTACCCAGAACGTCGGAACATCTGTTCCGTCATGAGTGTCTTAATTGCGGTATCGACGGGGCGCGCGTCTAGGAATACCTGCATAGGGTCCGGCCAGTCAGATTGACCACCAACACGGCCGGTAGAAGTATTCCGCAGAATGCAAATGAGGTTGCGAACGTAGTTACCCATACGGGTAAATCGGACCGTCTGCGAACCTGCATTGACGTTGAAAATCTGCGCTGACCAAAACTGTGGCGTGTTCATTGCTGGCGGTGTGGCCTGATTTGTCATTCCCGCGACAGAGACTTCGGGCTGATCCCAAGCCTCACTATAAACCTGAACGCGAACGTTTGGCTGAGTGGTCGGTGCCGTAGCGCCATAAATACCGGCAGAGGCAGCGCCAGACCCGAGCGTCATCCGCAGTTTGAACGTTGCGGCCGCATTCTGGTTTGGCAGGCAGCCAAGCCCGTCGCGCCCGTTGATTTCAATCGGGATGCGCAGAACAAACTGGAACCCACCCGTTGCCGTGGTAGTCGTCGTCGGCGAGAGTCGAGGGTCCGCCGAAATAATGTTCCCGTATCCGCCCCACTTGTTCGCGAGATACAGATCATATCCGCTGTTGAACTGTGCGATGACTGCACCGTTAGGCTCTGTCAAAGCAATGTTCGTGATGGCAGAAAAAGGAAAGTCCTCGTGGAAGGTGGGCGAACCGGCCGCGCCGGACCCTGTTACCACGAGGACAATGTTCCGAATGTAACCGTAGGCAGGGATATCAAAAACGCCTAGGTCCTGTGCTCCGGAGGTGAGGAGCGTTCGAGTAACGTCGATACCGCACGGTTCGCGATGCTCCATGCTTGCCCGAATGAACGGGACAAGGGGCATAACCTGTGCGTTACTCTTACCTCCTCTGGCACGGTCACCCGTATTCTGCTGAGTACCTCCGGCAGTCTGGACAGTTGCCGCTGTTGGCATTCACGTCTCCTTTATGGACTGGCTAGTTCAGGGTTTGGCTGCCAGTCGTCCACAAAGGACGTATTACCAGATTGTCGCCATGGCCTGCCCCCATGGATTATCACTCATTTTTGCCGCGAGCATCCGCCATAGGAAACCAAACACGATGACGGACATGCCGATAATCAGCACGTTAAAGGTGCTTGGTAGAATCATTGTTGATTCACCTCCCCAGATTTTTCATCGTCCCCGTCGTCCTTTTCTGGCTCAATGCTGTACGGGGCGTAAGACCGATAAAGTGCACCGGTGCGAGTATTCACGTAAAGAAACTGGTGAGGTGGAAGGGTAGGAATGATAGCGCGGACAAGGTCAACGTTTGCACGTCCTAGGCTACTCACCCGCTGTACGTCATCGTGCTCCACCATTGACCAGAGAAAAATGTGCGTCGATTCGCTATACATTTCTTTCGGCACCCATGAGGGGCGTTGCGTACCGACGGCCATGGAAACATCTAGTGAGCGTGCTTGCGTCCAGTACTTTCGCAATTGTGGAGCTAGTTTTAGCTCTACTGATATGTAGTAACCTTCGTCGACAACGAGGCACCAATTACCCTCATCATAAACGGCCTGCAATGTTTTGAGGAATGCGCGCCGTTGGGTCTCGTCCGCTTCCAAGCTAGTAGCGTCCGGCCAAATGATGCGCTTTGCTGACTGGCGGTGTGATAACCCAGTTGGCCAGTCGTGATAAACATCGAAACCGTTAGTATGAACCAATTCTTCCAATGTGCGGTCACGTGGCTTGGTGGCAAGCATCACGATATAATCACGCTCAGGAAGAATAGAAATAAGGCAGTTGGTTTTACCAGAACCGTTCGGCCCAATTAGCGCAACGAATTCGCTTTGTTTCCAGTCGAAACGTTCTAGAAAAACGTTCCAAGGAATTTGTGGGGCATTCTGTGATTTGAGTGCTGCCCACTCTTCCTCATCCCGTCCGCCGTTGATCGAACGGAGCCGACGCCGTCGCGCAGGGTAACTCATTCCGTCACCTCATGTAACCATTAGAGACAGGGTTAACCGTCTCGGAGTTGTCCTCCTCCGATTGTACAGCATTGAGGCTAGAACGGACAGAAGGAACTAGCGTCACCGCTAGCGCCATCATAATAGGCATGTGAGCAATGATTATTTCGCCCCATACGGAACCCTGAACCAAGAGCATAAGGACGCGTCGGATTTGCTTATCCGTTTTTGCCGCATTGTCCAGCGCTTTAGCGCACGGTTCCGCATTCTGTATAAAAGCCGTACCAACAGGTTGGTTAAAGGGTAAAACGAGCGTGCCAACAGTAACGTACAGATCCCGTAGAGGCTTAACAAGAATGCCAGGGCGATAATCTGTGATTTTTTCCGAGTCGTCAGGTGTGCTAACCGGAGGCGTCGTTTTACTCGTTGAACGCGAACGCGACCGCGGCGGAGGCTCTGGCCGGGGTTCTTTTGGGCCAGTCCTCGGCGGACGGTCGCGAGGTTTTGATGGAGTCTCGGTAGTCGTTTCCTGCGTGGATACCCTAGCCAATACGGATAAATCCAACGGGCTGGGGTCGGGTGCAGGTTCCGGGTTAATCGGCGGGAAGCGAAGGTCATCGGCTGCACTCATGTGAACAACTTATTGCCGAACCATTTATCGGCGAAAGTTTCGCCATGATTCGGTGGGTTATCACCCGCTTGATTGTTCTGCTCTTGCTGTTGCTGTTGCTGCGGCTCCGGTGCCTTTTGCTGTTGCTGCTGATTCTCCGGCGCCTTTTGCTGTGGAGTGGCAGCCTCAATAGCAGACCGGAGAGCATTAACTACCTGATCAGGCATGGAACGAATTGCGGTAAGCAATTCTTGGTCCTGACGTCCTGCCTCATAACCGGGGGGTCGTGACGATGGCGGGGCGGAACTTGGGGGCCGTTGATTAAGCTGCTTCACCCATTCGGGTGGCTCGTTGTACCAAGTGGGTGGCCCGGTTTGGTCCGGTTGCGTCATTCGTGTCTCCATGCTTGGTAAAAAACGCAGTTATCCACAGGGGCGGCCGAGTTATCCACAGGTGATCGCGAGTTGTCCCCATCCGCACGGCGGTCGCGCCGGCCCCTCGGGGTGAGGAAGACTCGGGGACGGGGCAGCCAGCCGACTCCCCGAGTCTTCCGATCATTCTCCCATACGATCATGGAGTTGACGGAAGCAAGTTAATAGGAGGAACAAAGACCATGGTAAATCGCCGAGCACTCCGCACACTGGATGCGGACGTCGAGACATTCAAAAAGCGTGTTCAGAATGCTAAGACACTGCGCGCTGCAATGGATGACGGTTTCGACGACTTCACCGCCGAAACCGATCGGCGCTGGGACCTTAAGGACTGTGAGCTCCTCATCATCGGGTGGCAGTTGCGGGCCCGCAGCAACGGCAACGAAACCGCACGGGTGTGGGCCCTGGCAAAGAGTGAAACCGGCGACGTCCGTAAGGTGAAGTTTTACGCCGCTGGCGCGGGAAACATTCTACACCCCGGAATCCCTGTCACCCTGCGTGACTTGGAAGACAACGGTACTACCGGTGATGTTCGCGTCATGTTCCGCGCCGAGGAATACGATTTTCCTGGTGACGATGGCGGAATGGTTCAGGCGACCCGCTTCTGGATTGAGGACCTGAGCGAAGAGGACAACGCAGCGCGTGCTGACCTGGCAGAAGATCAGCCTGACTTTTAAGGAGGGAACAATTCGTGTCCCGCTAGTGCCCTAGTCGGGACACACCACAGGGACCGGGTCGTAGCATCCCCTCCGTTGCGGCCCGGTTCCGCTTTTTGCCCGTATCCCAAACCTACGGAGCAACTGTTACCGTGACGCGCCCGCCTGACCGTTTTGATGATGACTTTATTGGTCGAGATGCAGCATATAACGAAATTAGAGAAGATGTTGAACGAAATATTGGAAGAGGTTTATATGAATATGAAGAGGAAGACCTTTATGGTTATTTCACGGCCTTTCTTCCCGAACACCGAGGGGATTATCCACGTAGACCATTAACACGTGCGGAAATTTGGGAAGAACGATATGAAGCATACGTAGAATTACAATTACATCTTAACCGCACATTTAATGGAAACTACGACCTAGCAGATTACTTTGATGATGAAAAAGCGTGGCGCCAAAATTATGAACAAGTTTCTTAGGTATATTCCGTGGCAGCCTATCACAAGGGATATACCAAAGACCAAAGAAAAGAAGTAGACAGAGAACGGAAAAAGGCAGAACGAAAAGAACAGAGCACCGAAAAAATCCTTTCAAAAGAGGTAATTGTGTGGGACGGGGAAGGAATGAAATTATCCGGACCCGATCAGCCACAGCATTATGTATTATTTGGTTGTTCTGTTGAACCTGATTCACCACTCGTAATTACAGAACCGAACGGCCGGTTAACATTTGAACAAATCGCCGATTATTGTTTAGACATAGTAAAGCGACGCCCGAACGCTATTCACCTGGGATATTTCTTTAAGTACGACCAAAATATGATAATTTGGTCGTTACCGTGGCCCGCTAAACAAACACTCTATTCTAGCGGTACCTGTATGGTAAAAATCAACGGTACAAAGTACTATCTTCGTTGTGTATTCGGTAAGTTCATCCGCATTACTCGTATTCGCAATGATGAAAAGCTAAGTATCCTTATCGAAGATTTTGCCCCATTCTTCGCCTCATCTTTTGTTAAAGCATATGAAACGTTATTCCCACACCCGACCGACCCCGATAACTGGGGAATAGTGGTGCAGGGCAAAAAAGACCGGTCTGATATGATGTATCCAGACCTGCAAAAGGTACGCCGTTATTGGAGAGCAGAAATCATCGCCTTACATGAACTAGCATTCGAATTCCGACGCCTCATGTTCGATGGTGGTTTTATGCTCTCACAATGGCATGGACCGGGAGCACTCGCAAACTACATCCGTCGTAATTACGGCCTTATTCCTCATGAATGGGGCGGTAAAGAGGATAACATGTCGACGGATGTACATGAGGCAGTTAGGGGCGGATATTATGGCGGACACTTCGAACAGTTTAAAGTGGGTTTCATTAAAGGTCCCATCTACTCATATGATAGGAACTCTGCATATCCTTTCGCGTTCTGCGAAATTCCTACTTTACAGAAAGGGGGATTTTGGCGAAACGTGGGTGCTATTAGCGCAGAAACGTGGAAACAAAACGCCGAACTCCGTACTAGTTTTGCTCTCTTCTACGTTAGATGGGAAGGGACGTGTAATCATCCTCACCCTTTAGGTAATCGTGTTATTCAGCCATTGCCGCACCGTTCGAAAGATGGGGACATTAGTTACCCACAAATTACAGAAGGTTGGTATTGGGCACCGGAAGTAAATGTCGCTATGAAAATGGCAGCCAACATTAAGGGTGTATATTGCACTATCCTAAATGGTTGGCAATGGGTACCAACAGATGAGAGCTACCCATGGGAAGACGTTATTCGTGGAATGTATGCCAGACGACGAAAGTTGCAGGACAATAAAAACCCTACACAAATGGCATTCAAACTAGGTCCTAATTCCATGTACGGAAAAGCAGCACAACGTGCAGGCGGAAAAACAAAAGCGCCGCAATCACATACCTTACCAGTTGCTGGATACATTACATCATCATGTCGCGCGGCAGTAATGGATTTAATGGGATGCTGTAAAGCGGATACAGTAATATCTGTAGAGACAGATGGTGTCTTTACCACTACACCGCCGGAAGAGTTAGCACACCCTGAATGGTTCCCACTCTCAAAAGAACTTGGAGAGTGGACAATGAAGAAATATGATAATATGGTCATCATTCAAAATGGTGTCTATCTACTACAAAAAGATGGGGAGTGGGAACCTCCTAAATCACGTGGCATCCCTGCCGAATGGGTCAAAGTCGACAGCGTTCTAGAATACTTGACCCGTTGTACCGGTAACCGGTGGCCAACATTGACGTTCAACGATCCCGACGACCCTGATAGCAGAGGGCGAGAAACATTTATCGGACTTGGTACCGCAATCGCTCGATGTACTCTAAGGAGGCCAGATAACAAATGGCGAACCAATCCTTACTATGCGTCCTTGTTACACTGCACGTGGGCACCGCAACAGAAGGAAATAGATACAGAAGGTCGCAACTCCAAACGGTCACACTTTCCACAATGGTGCCGAGCGTGCAAACAAGGATTATCACCCGCAGTCGCAGCCCATGATCTCGTTATTCATAGCAAGGTGTGGGATCCGGCACAACGGGAATCTTATAAATACCAACTCCCATGGATGAAGGATTACGTTCCTCCCATTTGGGAACTCACCAAAGAAGATGCATTAACCGAGGATGAGGCAGCCGAGGAATGATGAACAGAGACGACATCACAACCAATTGCGTACTGTCGTGCGGGTGTCATCGGATACTCGTGGGAAATAAGAAAATGGGAGAGGTTATCTACTGCCGTACTCACAAGCGGTCGGCCGTTATCACCTCTAATCTGCCAGAATATTGGGCGATTTGTCAGTGGCCTAAGTGTCGGTATTCTCGGCCGTATGGGCAGGCGCAACTCACCGCTCTTACCAAGGGCTCTACACACAGTATTAAAAAGCGTCATCCAGTCAATGTCTACCATGGTCAAAAACTAGTAGAAGAAATTGGGACGCACCACCAGGAAACGTTGCCAGGTCTCAGCGAGTAGGGTAGACTGGACCCGTAGGGTCCAGAACGATCTTGGAGGCAGCCATGAACAACGTTAGCCCAACATCCCCCAACCTGACGACGCTAGAAATCGTGGCAATCGAATACTTCGACCGGGGTATCCCCTCGGCACTGCCAAACGGTAACCCTTTTAAGGGCTACGCGGAAAACCACCGATGGGGTTACCACGCGGCAAACAACAACCTCAATTGCCCCATCTGCAAGCGCAACCGCGCATGAGACGTTGGTGGCGACGCGACCGCTGGCGCAAGGTAAGTGCAGCCGTAGTCGACGGTTGGCAAGAGGGATTAGCAACAGGAGAGGCAGCCATGAAACAGAATGAATGGGCAGAGTTACATCCAGAGTTTGTAATATGGTTTGAAGCAAATGAAGAATGCCCTGTGCCACTATGTCGGTACCCACAGAAACGGCATCATCATTTGAAAGGTACAATCCGACAGTATGACCGGATTGCACAGTCACAATTTCCGTTCATGCATTTGTATTATCAAGCGCAAGCAAATGCTGTACGCAGTGCACGGCGACGGATGAGAAAAATCGAGAGGCAGCCATGATAGTGATTACAGTGACTCATGAGCGTGACGCGCTCGACCGTCTCATGAGCATGTTTTATACCATGCTGAATGAATGGGAACGGGACACCATTACCAGTATTCGCGTCGGAATTGATCCGATGGATGATGGTGTTAAGTTCAGCGTTAATCACGCTACCTGGTCACCCCCGTGTTATGGGGTTATCAGCGCTGCCCCCATTACCAATGCGCCACACATTACGGCACCAATGCCACCGTGTGGATGTCGGGGCGATGACTGTTTCCAAGAGGATAACCCTCACCAGGTTCCGCAGCGTGAATGTCGGCGTGGCAGGGTGCCGCGTCTGTAAGTGACTTGGTACCGGGCCCTAGGGGATGGGGCCCGGTACCTTCCTACGGAGACAATAATGCGATATGAAGGCCGTTACGTGACCTGTCGACTCTGCGGACGGGAGTATTGCAGGGTATCACCTGGCGGTTTTATTTATAGACATAAAGATCCTAATACTAAAAAGTGGTGCGTACCCGGTCACGAGTCAACAGATGGGAAAAAAGATGGACCGAAGTGAGCGTGAGGAATTCTACACAAACCTTACTGATCACGTACTACTGTCCGATTCCACAAAGGTGATGGAAATTATGGAGAATGTCGTACACGATCCAGAAGTCAACGTTTTTGATCGCGCTACGTTGGTGCGAGAATTGACGGAAGCATGGCAGGCCGCACGGGACGACGTCGTTATTCCTCCCAATCCGGAAAACGCCCCGTACGTGTTGGTGAACATTGCTAACCCCACTCGGCAATACGCATTTTTTCTCGATAGAGAACAGGCCATTGCAATGCGTAATGCGAATGCTCGCACGGGTGTGGCCACGCGGGTTATCGATTGTGAAACCGCAAAAGTCGTCGTCGAATGAGTGATCCCCGTGCTTTCTTTCTCCATCTGCTGAATAAGTATGCGCCACTTTCAGAACATCCGTTATTGGTCGTACGGGCCGTCGAAGAAGTTTTATGGGAAGGTAATTTTAACGATGAAGAAAAAGTCACGATCGCGCAATGGGTCGTCGGACAATTTGTCGGAAACGATAAACCTCGCCAAAGCACTAAAGACGAACAGGCGCAGCGGAATTAAGAAGGCTGTTGTTCGTGACCTACATCAAGATATGAACAATTGGAGTAGTGGCGCAGGGTTTCACGAAACGTCATTGAATCCCGCTATGCCAGACGGACAGAGGTACGTCCTACTAGAGACAGCTAGCGGGCATGTAGGGGAAACTCTCGGGAACAACAACGAAGAGCAGACCTACCGCGAACTCGTTCGAACTGCTACAGTGGCACTAGCGTGGGCACAGGTGATCAGGAAAGGGAAGGGTAAAAAATGGGCAGCCACGAGGTAAAGGCTAAGCACAGTACAGAGGACATGATCCCTCGCATCACTATCCGCGATGCTGAGGATGCAGGTACTCTGAAAAATGCTGTACTTGTGTATGCGCGTAATGTTCAGTTGGACTATACGCAGCGCGCAGGGCTACCCGGGGCCGATCAGTTCGCACTCACAGTCGAGATGAATGCGCGCGTAGAGGCTCTCATGACGTTGATTCGTGACATCGATGCTGGTACACTCGGTGATACCGGACCTACTACTCAGGAGGATTGATCATAATGCCCGGTCGCACTCGCCAGAACCCACCACCCGCGGTACTCGCGGCAGAGCCCCTCGACTTCGCCAGACTCGCCGAATCGGCCGAACGGACACGAGTCCGCACCGGCAGCACCAAGTACGGCGGACCGAAGAATCCGTTTATTCCCCTTGTCCGCCAGTCGTATCAGGAGGACACTAAGAAGAAGGGTTCGGGGTGGCGCGCCAACTTCATTACCGGTGCACAGACTCGCGAATTCGTCAAGGCACTACGCGAGGCAGCGGAATGGCTGGCAGATGAGGAAATCGGTATTCGTTTTAAGTACCGTTTCCGCAATGATGCTGGGGACGTTGTTGAGCAGGGTAACCTGATCAGAACGGAAAACAAAAAGACCGGGGTTGTTCGTGAGGGTGTCCCCGAGGATGACCGTAACGTAGAGGTCAAGTATACCGGCCGTATTCGTCGCGGCGCTGTTGTCGAGGATGAAGACGAAGAGGACGAGAGCGGAAACGGCAACGGCGAGGACCTGGACGAAGACGAAGACGAAGAGGGGAATGAGGACGAAGAAAACACCGAATAAATAGCAGCGTGGCCCGTGCTCTGGTTTGGGGAGCACGGGCCACGCCCTTATGGGTCGCATGGTGTATGAGCGCACATCGGAATGCCAGCCGAAGGATAGGGTTCGATTCCCTAGGCGACCACTCTCGAATCAAAGAGGCAGCCATGAGTATTTTTCCACGCAAGTGTGCTGGGTGTGGGAAACGTAGTACCAGGTGTGAAACTCCCGTAGGGGTGTCCTCTTGGTATTGCGATGACTGTTCAGTGTTTGCAGGTATGTTTGGTACTAATGCGCGGTTGAAAAACGTTGCTGAGGAACAGTCTAAGAAGTGGAAGAGTGGGCCGTGTCCTCACCAAACGTTTGACACAAGCCGTATTCGTGATGCGGCAACGGGAAAAATGGTACAGATTAGTACTTGCATGAGATGTAAAACCGAAATCTATCGGGTACTGATCTAACAAACAATGGAGGCAGCCATGAGTGGAAAGGGAATCAGGCTTAAGATAACAGTTACCGTAGGGTATCTGATTAGCCTGTCCGCGGGATTTTTCGTAGCCGGTATCATCGTTGCCGTTATGGTAATGGGGGCCGGGCGATGACAATCGATGCTAACAAAATGGCCCAAAAGTCACAGCGTGCTGTGCCGAAGGGTGGTAAGCCTGTTGTTAGTGTTGCTACTGAGGAGCAACTAACAGCATTGTTGGAAGAGATTGACGAACTAAAGTTTCGCGTATTGACGTTAGAAGTCGCGAACAACGAAAAGGTTAAGGAGATTAACCACCTTAACGCATGGTTGAATGACTTTAGAGGTAGGCATGAAGTTTTATATAATCTGCCGTGGTACCGTTTCTACATTTGGCTTATGCCACATATGGGACTCCCACACTTCCCCAAGCGCGAAACACTAAAGGGTATCCGTATTCGCGACCGTGCTCCGCAGGTGAGGCGATAATGGTATCATCGGGAGAATTCACAACCTGGGGCACTAATACCATAGATGGGCAAGCATTTACGTTCGTTAAAGTGGCAGGAGAGGAAACAGTATTCTATGCTGTATTGGACGCTGGTGGTATGGATGCCATAGATGAAGCTATAGATTTTGAAGACCGACGCATTGTGAAAAAGGAATACGAATAAAATGCGGCGTATTCATCACGTAGAATGTGACTGTCTATCATGTGGCGTTAAGCGCTGTATTTATGTGCTATTGGTTGCCAAAAACAATGAAGACCTGTCCGATGAAGATTTTGAAGTCGGACAATTGATTTTGGCAATGCATCTGACGTTAGAAGAGAATGACTTTTCAGGGAGGGAACCCAATGGTGGAATTCTATAACACTGACAATAAGGTTACCATTTTACGTAACCAACAGTTGCTAATATATCCCTTCCCATTGATTGTGAAGATAGAGGCAATTGATAAGGAAAATGGGGTGATGCGAGCACTGTCATTCAACTACTTTAATAACGATGAAGAAGTGGATGACTTTGTGGATGACATGACAGATACTTACGGCATGGTAATCGAGGATCAACGATGAATAATGTATTTGAAAGATTTAATTTGCATGCTTGCATGTTAGAGATAAGGATAGAAGAAAGGAACGCTATAGAGCTGTACTGTCGTCAATGTTCTGTTAAGGTGTGGGATAAGTTGGGAACTCGGGTAACAATGACGGAGCTTATTCCTATCATTGGTGAACATACTATTCCTAAGCCTAGTGATGCCACCTGAAACATTCAACGACTTTTATGTCACTGAGGAACTCAGGAATACAGACCTTTATGCGGCTGTATTCTTGGGATTGGTCGCAGTGATATTCGCTATCCGTGCCGAACTGAGGGAGGGTCCAACAATGGTAGAAAAGAGGGGGTTACAATTCGCTATTGTAATATGCGCAATTATCGCGGTACTGCTAGTAATAAGAATAGCAGCAGTAACCGCGGTATTTTTCAGCCTCCTTCTAAGCCATATATGATTGTAGAGTTGTTGTGCTCTGCTATTAGTATTGGTTTAGTATTGGGGTTCTGTGTTATTATTGTGATTGGGGTGATAACACTCATTTGGTAAAGAACTTAATACAGTTGGCGGCCATGGTTACACTCATGGTCGCCATTCTTATTGTGTGGGTTATTTGTATAGCTTATTGGGGGATGGTATTAGTAGAAACGCTACTATAACGTTATAGCCATTGTTACCCTCCATTGTTGGGGGGTAACGTTGCGATTTCGTGGGTGAATT